>Ga0307372_10014347_pt1 | contig 10152 bp, 8 predicted proteins | sample OX1MG_FD_202533 | JGI IMG/M metagenome (GOLD analysis project Ga0307372, IMG submission 202533) | Soil microbial communities from Risofladan, Vaasa, Finland - OX-1 | ecosystem: Environmental > Terrestrial > Soil > Coastal area > Acid sulfate soil | place: Finland: Risofladan, Vaasa | collected... | reverse complement strand
TCAACTCGGTATCGGTCAAATTCGTCGTCCGCTCGCTATTTCTTGGCCTTGAGCGGAGCGAACGTGATCCGCGCGACGCCAGAGTCCCCGCCCGTCACGTTTCCGACACTTATCGCGCATTGCTTCAAATTGGCTTTCGTCGTGCCACAGGTTCCGTTACCCACGACGCCCGTCACGATCTTGAATTTGGTGGGAGCAAGAGCTCCTTTCGCCGTGATGGTGGCGGGAATGGCGGTCGCGATATCGCAACCGGTCGAGTCCGTGGCGCTGGCCATGCACTCAACGATGTAGACGCCGTCGCCCGGCGTAAATCCGTGCCCCGCGACTTTGACGGTTTGCCCGGCCCTTAGAGAGTGTGAAGGCGTAACGATGACTTTTGGACGCGATTTCGCGCTCGCGAGCGTTGGCGCACTCGCACTGAGCACTACGGCGAAGAGCAGCGTGAATGAAGCCAGCAGTCGACTTGACCGACGAGAAACCATACCTTCTCCCCTCAGAATCGCACCCTTTTTTCCCCAGAGAACGGGTACCCGAAGGGTCGTCTCGTTCATCGTAGCCAGTGGGGCACGCGAATGAAACCCGGCCCCGATTAGAGGCGTTGGCGAACGACGCGAGGACGCTGGAAAGCGCGCCACTCGTAAAAATGCACTAGTTCACGGGGAGTCGTGGTTAGTAAACATCTACGCCACTTCCACCGCTTCGCCAGGGACGAAACCATTGAACACGCTTGGACGTTCAATGAACCCTCCTCATGACGCGCGGTCAATAAGGCGCCCCTGTCGTCGTTGCACGCTGTCTCTGGAGAATATGCGTGGCTAACGAACGGGACCACGTGAAGCGAGTCGTCGATCATTTAACTAGCGCGGTGGTTTCGGCTTGTTCGTTGGCACTTCTCCCCGTGAGAGTGGCCGCTGCCGCGATCCCCGTGTTCAATTTTTCAAGCTTGACTGCTCGGTGCCCAAAGCGATTCGGGCACCTCGTCAACGGACAGCCCCAGTCGGTCTGCTCGCTGCTCGAGACCGCGGGCCACGTAATGAAACGCCGGGGCTAGCGGGAACGACGACTCCTACGTTGGTGGATCTTTTGCCCGTGACCATGGCGTCGAGCGGTACCTCGCTGAAGCCTTAGAAATCTTTCAATCGGGTCATAAAGGCTAAGAGGTACAGCCCACTGGCGCCTCAAAGGTGGCCAAAGAACAGTCCCTCGCCTGGGTGCAATGAGACGCCAACGGTTTGTTGCGAAATATCAGGAGTTGGACGCAACGAATGACGCTCAAGACTTCCCGTCGTGGCGAGACTTGCACAGACCTGTAGACGCTCTGGCTACAAGCATCGTCATGTCTGAAACGAACGGGGGTGAGTTCGCAGACTGGTTTCGTGGAGAGCGACCAAGCGCACGATCATGATGCGTTGGAATATACCTCGAAGGTACGGCGCGCACGAAGGTACCTAAACGAGGGCACTACGTTCACTGAAACGCAAAATTCGACTCGTGTGGTAGCCCGCGCCATTCACGCCCTCTTAGATTCCTCTGCTACCTCAGGTCGAAATGTCAATAAGTCTTTCTCGTGCGGCGATCGCGACCGCCTCGAGTTTCGAGTGTGCGCCGAGTTTTGAGAGGATGTTCGCGACGTGGTTACGCACGGTGTTGACCGAGATGAAAAGTTCCTCGCCAATTTTCTCCGTGGTGTGCGCGCGCGCCAAAAGCTTGAGGACTTCCAATTCGCGAGCGCTCAGGAATTGGGTGTTTTGGTCCGGACTCTTGCGCAACTTACTTAAGAGCCCCGCAAAGTCGTCGCTTCGGATGACGACCTCGCCTCGGGCCGCGGAGCGCACGGAAGCGACGACGTCTTCCACTGGACGGTCCTTACCAAGAAGTCCCACACAACCGGCCTCCACGGCGCGCGCGAGTAGGTCACTCGCGCCGATGCCCGAAAGCATGATGATATTGGTCGCCGGCCAGCGCTCGAGAATGGCTCGGACGGCCTCGATACCGTCGCCATCGGGGAGTTGATAGTCCATCAAGATGACGTCGGGTCGCTCGCGCTCGGTGAGCACTATGGCGCCGGCGACGGTGCCGGCGACACCAACCAGGTTGAAGTCGTCTTCGCGAGTAATGACTTGAGACAGCATTTCCGCCACCATGACGTGGTCATCAACGATGGCGACGCTAATCGTTTCAAGTCCCCCATCAGCCATTGTTACGGAGGTTACACAGTTCGAGCGCGCCGAAACGCATTATGGGGCTAGCACTTTGGCGCGAGAGCCGGGCGATGGTGACGTGGGTCATCGCGACGTAGTGCTCGTGGGTTGATCGTCGGCCCGCGCTACAGCGCAGTCCGTGCGGTGAGATGAACCATCGAGGACGATTTGGCACTCGGGACAGAGTAGGCCGGCGTAGCAGGCCGTTTCGCCCACTTCGTCGTCCGACCACTCGTGGTTCACATCGTGTCCAGGGGACATAACGTGAAACTACACCCCGCGGTGTTCAACGTGTCGGCTAGCGAAATCCCTCTTGCAGGAGTGCCAACGCTTCGGCCCCGGGGCAGAGAACGTCGTACGGCAGCTTGGCCAAGCCTTCGGAGGCGGTCGCGTTGATCTCGTGTAAGTCGGGCGTGTCCTCGCTTACGTACAAGAGGCCCGTGGCGATCTCGCCTCGCTCGTGGCGGTCGCGAATATAGGTCTCCACGCTCATTCGATCATGGGGATTGAAACCATCGGGTACGGATCGAAAGCGCATGACACTGCCGTCGTGCATCGTGACTTCGCGCGCGACGTCGGCCGAAATGGAGGTTCGGATCTCGGTGCGCAGGGGTACGAAGTCCGTTTCGACCTCCTTCACTTCGTGCTCTCGAACAAAGCGATAGCTCTTCGTTGAAGACTCGTGGTCGTTGAACGTCACGCACGGCGAGATCACGTCGATCAGGGCAAATCCGCGGTGGGCGACCGCGGCCTTCAAAATCGGGATCAACTGCTCCTTGTCTCCCGAGAAGGAGCGCGCGAGGAACGTCGCACCTAATGACAGGCCGAGCATGATGGGGTCGATGGGCGCGAGGGGATTGGGGTCGCCCTTCTTGGGACGCGAACCCACGTCGGCGGAGGCCGAGAGCTGGCCCTTGGTGAGGCCGTAGACGCCATTGTTCTCGATCACGTAGACCATGTTCACGTTTCGCCGCATGGCGTGCATCAAGTGTCCGAGGCCGATGGAAAGCGAGTCACCATCACCCGAGATGCCAATGTAGGTCAACTCTCGGTTGGCGGCGTTGGCGCCCGTGGCAATCGTGGCCATACGACCGTGCGCTGAGTTGAAACCGTGGGCGCCGCGAACGAAGTACGTCGGGGTTTTGGATGAACAGCCAATGCCACTTAGCTTCGCGATCGATGAAGGTGGTGTGGAAAGTTCCCAAAAGGTGTGGCTGATCGCGGCGGTGACCGAGTCGTGGCCGCAGCCGGCGCACAGCGTAGACATCGCGCCTTCATAGTCGCGAATGGTGAGCCCGAGTTCGTTCTTGGGTAACGGACTAATTGGTATGAGGGGCTTGGTAATCGATGGCACGATTAGGACTCCACTTCTTCGAGAATCGGTTGAACGACGTCGCGAGCGCTGAGGGGGAATCCGCCATACGCGAGGACCGAGCGCAGCGCTTCGGGACGACCGGCTGCCTCGAGAATGAGCAGTGAACGTAACTGGGCGTCGCGGTTTTGTTCGACCACGAAGCAGAGATCGTGTGCGGCGAGGTAGTCCTTCACGTCGTCGCCGAAGGGAAATCCACGCACGCGCATGAAGTCGGCGTGCACGCCGACTTCGCTCAACTGTTCAATTGCCTCGCGCACGGCCAGGTCGCAACTGCCGATCGTGACGATGCCAAAGCGCGCCCCCTCGTGGTGTTCGATCACCGCGCCGGGAACGTGCGAAGCCGCAGCCGCGTGCTTCTTCTTCAACCGGTCAACGACCGCTTGGTATTCGGGTGGACTTTCGGTGTAGTGGCCGAATCGATCGTGACCCGAACCGCGGACGAAGTACGCGCCTTTATCCAGCGAGCCCGGGAGCGTGCGCGCGGTGACGTACTCCTCATCCTCGTCGCTGTAGCGATAGAACTCCTTGATCGAGGACAAGTCTTCGTCACTCAATACTCGGCCCCGATCAGGAACGTAGGCGTCGTCCCAGGTCAATTTCGGTACCACCCAGTCATTCATGCCAATGTCGAGGTCCGAAAGTAAGAAGACCGGTGTCTGGAAACGCTCGGCGAGGTCGAAGGCCGCGACCGCGAACTCGAAGCACTCGTGAGGGTTGGCGGGAAAGACGAGGATGTGCTTGGTGTCCCCATGGCTCGCGTAGGCGCACATCATGAGATCGCCCTGTTGGGTTCTCGTGGGCATACCCGTTGAGGGACCCACTCGTTGCACGTCGACAATGACCGCGGGAATTTCGGTGTAGTACGCGAGTCCGAGCAGCTCGTTCATCAATGAGATCCCGGGCCCCGAGGTAGAGGTGAAGGCCCGTGCGCCACTCCAGCTCGCACCGAGCACCATGCCGATGGAAGCGATCTCGTCTTCGGCTTGAATTATCAGGTAGTCGTGGCGGTAGTTCGTCGGCCCTTCGGGTGACGTCGCTTCGAGCGGGGTACGGCGATACTTGGCGCAAAGCTGGGTGAAGTTGTCCATGACGGCCGTCGCCGGAGTGATGGGATACCAGGCGGCGACCGTGGCCCCGGCGTAGAGCGCTCCCAAGGCAATGGCGGTATTGCCGTCAATGAGGATCGCATCACGGTTGGCGTTCATCGCTTCGACGCGGAACTCGAGCGGAGTGGTGAATTTTTCGCGCGCGTAGTCGTAGCCAAGCCGCAAGGCGAGCTGATTCGACGCACGCAGTTTCTCGTTGCGTGAGAAGGTTTCGTCGAGCAGGGCGGCCACGAGCTCGACGTCGATGTCGACCAAGGCGACGATGGCACCGGCGTACGCGACGTTCTTCATCAAGATGCGTTCACGCGGTGCTTTGAAGTGCTCGAGGCAGATCTGGGCAAGCGGTATGCCGAGGAACGTGACGTCGTCACGCTCTAAATCGGGGTCGAGGGGCCAACTTGAGTCGTAGAGCAAATATCCGCCGGGCCGTACCTCAGAGACGTCTTGCTCGTAGGTCTGCGAATTCATCGCGACCATGAGGTCATAATCAAGCGCGCGAGACGTGTGCCCCTCGCCGTTGACTCGGATCTCGTACCAGGTCGGTAGCCCCTGAATGTTCGACGGGAAAAGGTTCTTGCCCGAGACGGGTATCCCCATACGAAATATTGCCTGCATCAACAGGCTGTTAGCACTGGCGGATCCAGTGCCGTTAACGTTCGCCAGTTTGATGGCGAAGTCGTTGACGCGCTGGCGCTGTTCAGTGGGCGAAATGGTGGTCACGGATTACCTCGTTCGCAGTGCGGGCAGGGGGACGAAGTTTGAACTCTGGGCGTATGGGATAGCGAGGTCGAAGAGGGACATATCCCATGCGGCTGTCGGACAGCGCTCGGCGCAAAGCCCGCAATGCACGCAGACGTTTTCGTCCTTGATCATGACCCGACCCGTCTGGGGCAACGGCGCTGACACGTAAAGAGCCTGATCAAGGTTGGTCGACGGGGCGGAGAGTTTGGTGCGCAAGGTCGATTCATCGGCGTTGGAAGTGATCGTCAAGCACTGCACGGGACAAATGTCAATGCACGCGTCGCATTCGATGCACGCGGGTGCGTTGAAGTCGGTCTGCACGTCGCAGTTGAGGCAGCGCTGGACTTCACGCGCCGCCTGTTCGGCGCTGAAGCCCAACTCGACTTCGAGACCGAGGGAATGAAAACGCTCGACGAGGCCGACGTGGCTCATCTTTTGCCGCGAAGAGGGGTTGAAGTCGTTGTGATAGCTCCACTCGTTCATGCCCATCTTTTGGCTGACGAGGTTCATGCCTTGGGGGGGACGCACGTCGAGTGGTTCTCCCTGGCAGTGCTGGTGAATGGAGATGGCCGCCTGGTGCCCGTGCGCGACCGCCCAAATGATGTTCTTGGGGCCGAAGGCCGCGTCACCGCCAAAGAAGACGCCCGGCAGCGTCGACGCCAGCGTCACCTCGTCGACGATGGGTAAGTCCCACTTTCCAAATTCCAGTCCGAGGTCTCGTTCGATCCAGGGAAAGGCATTCTCCTGGCCAATAGCGAGAATCACGTCGTCGCACGGAATGATGATGCTCGAAGTGACCGTTGACGTGCGAGCCTCTTGGTCCCACTCGACCACGTCGAACTCCATTCCCACGAGTCGGCCTTCCTCGATGACGAAACGAGTGGGCGCGTGATTCACGACGATCTCGACGCCCTCTTCTTCAGCGTCTTCGAGCTCCCAGGGGGATGCTTTGAAATACTCGCGCGGCCGGCGCGCCATCACCTTGATCTCCTTGCCGCCAAGGCGACGCGACGTTCGACAGCAGTCCATGGCGGTATTGCCGACGCCAATGATGAGGACGCGCTCGCCGATTGACTCCACGTGCCCAAAGGCCACCGACTCGAGCCACTCGATTCCCACGTGGATGTGCGAGTCGATCTCGTCGTGGCGACCGGGGAGGTCCAACTCCTTACCCTTGGGTGCGCCGACGCCCACGAAGAGGGCGTCAAAGTTCTCCTCCAACAGTGACTTCAGTGAATTCACGGGGCGGCCGTAGTGGACCTCGACGCCCATGTCGATGATCGTGCCGGTCTCTTCATCGAGCACTGAGTCCGGGAGGCGGAATTCGGGGATGTTGGTGCGCATCAAACCGCCGGGGCGATTGAACTGCTCGTAGAGCACGACGTCGTAGCCCAAAGGCAAAAGGTCGTTGGCTACCGTGAGCGACGACGGGCCGGCGCCCACGAGCAGCACTCGCTTGCCATTTTTCTGCTCGGGAATCGCGGGCAGTCGGTCGCTGATATCGCCCTTTAAGTCGGCGGCCACACGTTTGAGCCGACAGATCGCCACGGGACTTCCGTCAACGCGTTCGCGCCGACACGCGGGTTCGCACGGCCGGTCGCAAGTGCGCCCAAGGATGCCGGGAAAGACGTTGGACTCGCGGTTGAGCATGTAGGCATCGTCGAAACGTTCCTGTGCGATGAGCCGGAGGTAACCAGGAACGTTGGTGTGCGCCGGGCAGGCCCATTGGCAGTCGACGACCTTATGAAAGTAGTCAGGGTTCTCTACGTTCGTCGGTTCCACTGCACCCTCCATCGAGACACGACATCGGGCGACGACCACCGGGGACCGGTCGTTTTGTCTCTGGAATGTCACTGTATCGCTACTAAGGGCGGTTCTCGTACGGGTCAAAGGTCACTGTTAAGGTCAAAAATACGTTGGCGAGTCGCAGGGGGACATGATGTTGATCTCAACGATGAATGACTTACCGGGTTTTCGGGTCGTCGAAGTCAAGGGCGAGGTCTTCGGACTGACCGTGCGATCGCGCAACGTGCTGTCGAATCTGGGAGCCTCCTTGAAGTCTCTAGTAGGCGGAGAATTACAGGGATTGACGAAGAATCTCCAAACCAGTCGCGGGGAGGTCATCAAGCGAATGAGTGACGAAGCGGCGGCGAAGGGGGCGAACGCGGTCTTGGCCATGCGCTTTGACTCAAGCGAAATCGCGGAGATGGGTTCGGAGATCTGTGCCTACGGCACCGCGGTGGTGGTCGAACCCGCCTAGAGCGAGTCTCCGCCTCTTGGCTTAGGTATCTCGGTCGCGCGCAGTAATTCCTCGAGTACCTCCGGCAACGATGACGCCCGACCGTAGCGTGACAGTTGGGCGCCCGCTCGTCCGTGCAGGTGCGCGCTCAGGGCCGCGGCTTCGAAAGGTTCGTGCCCGCGGGCGATGGCCGCACCAATAAGTCCGGAAAGGACGTCACCGGTTCCCGCACTGGCGAGCGAGCTGGTGCCACTGGTCACGACGCGAAGCGCTCCTGAAGGGCTGGCGACGAGCGTGATAGGCCCTTTTAAAAGGACGACGCAGTTCAGCCGCGAGGCCAACTCTCGAACGGCCAGCATGCGGTTCGTCCCCAACTTCTTGGCCGTGATCCGCTCGAATTCGCCTTCGTGGGGCGTTAGGACCCACGGAGCGACGCCGGAGCGATTCGCGACGAGTTTGAAGTCCAGTCCGTCAGCGTCGAGCACCACGGGGGCGTTGACGTCGCGCAGACGTTCACTCAACCACGCTCGCGCGTCGCGACCGAGTCCGGGTCCGGCCACGATGGCTTGAACGCGCTCATCAGGCCTTGAAGACGGATCGCGCACGACTTCGACCGCGAGCCCCGGCACGCTGAGCAGTGAGTCCTCGTCGCCGCGGCACGTGAGTCGAACCATTGAGGCGCCGCCAGCGATTGCTCCCGCGCTGGACAACACCGCGGCCCCCGTCATTGACGCCGAGCCCGCCAGAATGGCAATCGCGTGGCGCCACTTGTGGTCGCTTGGTTTGAATCGTACGAAGGTGAAAAGATCAGCGTCTTCGACGACGGCGTCGCGCGACGTGTCGACGATTCCGAGTCCCGCGAAACGCCGCCGCCCGACGTAGTCGACGCTCTCACCCGTGACGTGGGCGGGTTTGAAGGCGCCCAGGGCGAGCGTGACCGTCGCGCGCGCGGGCCTCCCGAAGAGTTCACCGGTGTCGGCGTCTACCCCTGAGGGAAGGTCCACCGCGAGTACCGGGGTCGTGCCGTCGACCTTCGGCGCCACGTAAGGCCTCGAACATCCGAGGCCAAAGGCGGCGTCAATATAGAGGTCGTACCCCCGAAGGGCCCCAGGCTGGTTCGACGTCGAAAAGAGCTCGACGCGTGCGCCTCGCCGCTGAAGCCACGCGGCGGCCACCCGGCCGTCGGCGCCGTTGATTCCTGGCCCGGCCACGACCGCGACACGGCGACCATAACAACCGCCAAGGAGCAACTGGGCCTCGTGGGCGACGGCCGTGCCGGCGGCGTTGATGAGTGATTCCTGGCCGCGAATCGCCACCGCCCGCGCGTCCGCTGCGCGCATTTCATCGACCGACAGAAGAGGTAGAGCCACGATGTGAACCTCGGTTCTAGACGGCGCTCTTGGAAAGCGTAGGTCGTTGTTTCGTTGAGGGCCAGAACGTCCGAATCGCCACTTGGCGCGGTTGATTCCTCTGAAGGTTTACAAGGATGAATCCTTTTCTTTGCCGCGATCATTCATTAGAGTTTCTATCGGTACGGGTCCCGAACAGGGGGAGTTTCATGCGATCGTTGGTACTTGGCTACTGCGGGCTCGTCGTCGTCTACGGCGCCGTATTGGCCACGATGATTGGTCTTGCGGGGTGGAAGTCGGACTCGCGTTCGACGGCGCCGTCTCGTGCGAAGTCGTGGGTTCAGTTCGTCGTATTGCTGCCGGGCGCGGTGATGTGTTGCTTCGGGTTGGGATTCCTTGATGCCCACCTCGCCACGTCGGTCGAGCTTTTGATCACCGGCGCCGCGGTGCTGGTGGGAATCGGCGTCTTCATGATTGAAGCGAGTGTCGACGATCGGCTCACGAAGTCGCGGTAAGCGTCGAGCCTGGCGCCGACCTCGAAAGGGGAACGAGAAAGGCGCGGTCGTCTCTCGGCGTTGGTCTGTGGGACCCGAAGGGAGGACTTCTTGGCTTTTCGTGAACGAGCCCCATGGGGACAGCCCTGCTGGATTGACCTGATGACCGCCGAGCCCAAGAGAGCGCGTGGCTTCTATCGCGCCCTCTTTGGTTGGGAGTCGGGTGAAGCCTCATCGGAATTCGGTGGTTATTGGATGTTTCTGCGCGAAGGGGTTCCCATCGCCGGGGCGATGCCGAACGCCCTGGGTGACGCCACGGCGGATCGCTGGGGGGTGCACGTGGCCGTCGAGGACGCCTCGGCCACGCTGGAACGTGGTCGAGAAAATGGCGGCGGCGTCGTGGTGCTCGTCACGCCGATGGGTGAAGCGGGCACGATGGCGGTCCTGAGCGATCCAGCGGGCGCGTCAATTGGCCTTTGGTCGCCGCAGGATTTTCCTGGCTTTCGCGCAATCGATGAGCTCAACTCGCCGCGCTGGTTCGAACTGCGCACTCGTAAATACGACGAGTCGCTGTTGTTCTATCGCGAGGTCTTCAACTGGGATCTGCGTACGTCGAGCGACGAACCAGGCGCTCACTACGCGACGGC
>Ga0307372_10014346_pt1 | contig 10153 bp, 10 predicted proteins | sample OX1MG_FD_202533 | JGI IMG/M metagenome (GOLD analysis project Ga0307372, IMG submission 202533) | Soil microbial communities from Risofladan, Vaasa, Finland - OX-1 | ecosystem: Environmental > Terrestrial > Soil > Coastal area > Acid sulfate soil | place: Finland: Risofladan, Vaasa | collected... | reverse complement strand
GTACGCGATCGTCGCCGCCGACAAGCGCGGTAATCGATACAGACTTCGGCGCGGAGAACGTGGCGTCCCACCCGGCGCGGTGTTCCACGCTGGTGACTTCTTTGCTGTTCTTGCCTTCGTAGGTCCGCGAGACCTGGTGCCGGACGAGTTGCGCTTCAGTTTGCGGATGCCGGCCTTCGCTCAAGCGCGCGAACTGTTCCGCCTCAACTGGACCCGTCAGTGTCCACTGCTGCGCGAGCCTTCCCTGCCATTCGCTGTGGCCCTGCTGGTCTCGGCTCCAGTAATTCTGCTGCTGGGAGGCGAACTCTTTCGCGTGGTACATGCGCGCCTGGCTGGCTGATAGCGGTTTCGAGATGGTCAGCATGGGGAGTGCTCCTAAATCGCCCGGATTGAACCGGGCCGTGACTTTCGTTTATTCGATCTCATCCTTTTCGCTCCAGAGATAGCCGTCGCCAGTTCCGTTGTAGACGCCAAAGATTGGAATCGCAAACGATGGCGGCCTGGCTTCCGGCTCGCTTGACTCAAAGCTGGGATTCGTTTCAGCGCGGCGCCGCTCGATGCAGCTCCGTGTGCGCTTGTGCAACACGACGACGCGGGAGCAGAGCTTTTGCGCCGTCTCCGCGCACCAGTCCAATAGACTCCAAGACGGCTTTTCCCACCATGATCGGTGGCGATCGAAGGAGCGTTCGACGGCCCAGTCCGCGAACCGATTTGCCAGCCAGACGAATCCGTAGAGCCCATAGCCAAACGCCACAAGCCCGCACGCTTCCGGCAGGAGTAGAAAGCTCCAAAGGCTCTCTCCCTCAAAGGCAAGGTCGGCCAAACCGCGCTTGAGGATCGCTGCCGGAACATCCCGCGGCGGGTCCTCGATCAGACTTGTCCAGCCTGCATCGAGGGCCGACTGTGACAACTTCAAGCCGGTTCCGCCTTGAGAATCAACATCGTCTTCCGTGGCCAATTGCCGCTTCCGGTGTCGGGTGGTCTTCCAGAGGAAGCGGACCTCCGCGGACGCCGGCGTGATGACCGGCAGCGAACACCAGATGTATGCGGCAAGGTAATGGCGCTGAATGGGCGTCCAGAACCATTGCGAACATACCCAGATGGTGGCTGCTTCGACGACTACTACGAACGCGACGAGCCAAGCCAAGTGAGTAAGAATCGGCCTCCAATTCATCGCACCTCGCCATCCTTTCCAATGGGCCGAGCGAGGAAATCGGCGAGCAGAACACGCGCTCGTTCGAGCTTTTTGGCATCGCCCTGGTCCCGGATACTGAGAACCGATTCGGGCAGCATGGGCTTCCCGGCGACGGTCGCCTTCGCGCCCGCAAGGAACAGGCTCAACACCGTATGGCGCACAGCCCACACCTCGGCAAGCAACAGTTCCATGGGATCGGCGGGCCGCTCGCGTGCGGCGCGCAAGGCCGTCTCACGAAGCCATTCCGCGAGGGGCTGACCCGCGCGCTCGGCGGCAGCTTCGATTTCGGCAAGCTCGGCGGAAGGCACCCGCGTAGAGATGGTTTTGGTGCGGAAGCCGGGTTTCTTTTCGTCGCCTGGGGAGAGACGGCTTGCCTGTACGGTTGTCGTTCGGGAGGCGTTCATGAGGGAGACCTCCGTTCTGACTTGCGATTCTGGAGTTCGAGCGCCGATTCCTGAAATTCGCGCGAAGCTCTTTCGCTTCAAGCTGTTTACGCCTTGGCGCTCTCAGGGGCGCTTTCTGTTTACGAACGTAGACGCGCGTTTACCGGCGCAAACGCGATCGAGCTATCTTGCTGTCGCAGCGGATGTTGACATTTGTAAACTTCATCGCATCTCCGGTATCTCTGCAGTTCCCAACTTGGGGGTGACGTGTCCCCACGTCCATCCGCTGCGTCAGCAGCGCCGCTCTTAAAACTCGCCGTACCGAAGTACCATGTCATTCCAGAAACGCCGCACCTCGGGATGCTCCCATGCGCGGTGAACGAGCTTGCGAAACGTCTGCCAGGAGCCTCGCTCAAGATCAAACTGGACGCCATTCTCATTGAGTCGGAACGTAATCACTACCTCGCCGGTTTCGAGCTTTTTCGTGTACGCCGACAGGTAATAGCCGCGCCAGAATGATCCCTCACGTTCCGCGTCGAACCGCTCCATCATCGCGCGGAACTCGCAGACCATGACAAATTCGTACAGGGGAACGATGGGGGCGAGTTTTCCTGGCAGCTTCAGAAGGACACCGAAACCCCCATACTTCGCTCGTGGCAAAACCAGCCTGCACTCCCCCTCTTCAAAGAACGGCAGCGGCGGATCGGCGAAGGGGTCGTAAACTTCTTTTCCAGGCGGCTCGTCAACGAGCACCTTGCTATTGTGGAAGTAAAATCCCCGGGCGCAGACCCGCCACAGGATCGGCCAATGGGGCAGAAGTGCCTCGTTTAGCAGTTCCTGACTCGGGAATACCGTACAGTCGAGAACCAAGAACAGGTTGCGCGCGGCCAGGAGTGGCTTCCTCTGCGAAGGCGCGGGGTTCTTCAGTGCCTGAATGGTCTTCTTCGTAAGGTAGCGCACGTCCTCGCATTCGATTTCAATGGCTTTTTTCTTTCCCAGCTCTTCATCGATGGGCAGGTTGGCGATGTAACGTAGATCGGTGGGTGTTCGCTTGGCAGGATGCAGATCATATACGGCCAGAAATGCTTCCAGAATCCCGGCCAGCGACTCCGAGGAGATCTGGTTCGGCATACTGTCTTCAAATGCCTCTGCGCCGAGCTGGCAGTAGTAGGCAATCAACATCCATTCAGTCTGCGAAAGCGGGAGCCTGGCCTCGGCCTTCCGGCGCGCGTTGAGCAGCGACTTCATCGGTTCTGCAGCCAGCTTGACGAATTCCAGCCGGTCATCCCGGGCCGATTCCAGGAGCAGCCGCGCGACTTCTGAGGTCGAAAGGCTCTCTCCGGTCTTCGCCAGGTGCACCCGTTTCAGGTGTTCGAGCCGGTAGCGAAGCGCCTCCGTCACCCTGATCGACAGCACCTGCTGCTGCGGCGCCGGCGCGGCCTCTTGTTGTTGCGCTGTTCTTTCGGTCGTGGGCTCTTTGGGTGACACAATGAAATCGTAAATTTACAATTTGACAGTATGTCCGCACCGGCGCTATTGTCAAGCCATGCAAGATTGGCGAGGTGTCCTTTGCGCCCTTCTTCCCCTACCCGTCGCCACCTGCAAGCGATTAAGTCCGGCCAGCTCTTGCTGCCCTTTCACGTTGATGCTGAGGCTTCGGTAAGCTCGGCTTCAGAAGAGCTGGCCGACGAAGTACCGGCCGTCCGCCCCCGGCGTTCCTCGGTCAAGATGCTGGGGCCGCAAGATGGCGATGCTCGGGAACCCCGCGGACCGAAACGCACGCAAAAGAACGCTAAACCGAAGCCGCCCGCGCAAACGGTAATTCCGTCCGAGGACAAACCGCCTGTAAGCCGCAATGAGCCTTTGGATGAAGTGAGTTTTCTGCGTCTGCCGGAAGTGAAAGCAGTCACGGGCCTGGGGAAAACAAGCATTTACGAACTGATCCGGGATAAGAGCTTTCCTGCGCCAGTCCGCCTTGGTCCGCGCGCGGTCGCCTGGGTTCGATCTGAAGTCAGGCAGTGGGCTGCAGAGCGCGTCCATGCCTCCCGATCTGCGGCATAAACCGGGAGAAAAGCTCCTTCCCGGCCTCTAAGGCAGCCGGTACCGCCTCACTCGAATCGCGCCGCTCGCATAGTCCACATCCAGAGCGATGTTCACCATTTCGGGAGTCCGCGCAATTACATCCAGCGCCGCCGAGAATAGTTCGATCTGCTGGCCACGACCAACAGCGGGCAGCAGGAAGACAACGCCCGGCTGGACGGTGAGCCGTTGAAAACGGCCGCGGAACTCAATGGCGTTGTTGGTGACTAGAATCCAGTCTTCTTCAGCAACCACCCGGAGGATCTCCCAGTCCTTCGCCTGATGAAGTCCGCGGTGGTTGACATGCGCCGCCTCGTAGCCGCGGGCATGAGCCGTCTTTGGCAACAAGACGGAGAGGTTCTCGTCAATTAGAAAGCGCAGAGGCTTCAAGCACTGCGCCTCCGTACGGTCTCGGTTTTCAACGGGCGAGAGGTTCGCCACACGGGCTTGCGCGGGCGTCCTCGGCGCGGATGGGCCTGTACGAAAATCCGTGCCGCTTCAATCATTGCGGAAGTCAGATTCGGGTAGTCTTCGCGCAGTTCCTTCTCCGGCACGCCCTGTCCGAGCAAATCGGCGACATGATGCACAAGCAACCTCGTTCCCTTGAAGGTTGCTGCCCCGCCTTGAATCTCCGGATTCTCGACGATCATCCCCAGCGCCTTCCGGTAACTGCGTATCCGATCTTCGACAGCGGCAACCGCAGCCCGCGGATCGACAATGTAACTAAACATTTGTTCGCCGTACTCGACTCGACCGGAATGACCCTCCCGCAACTTGTCGTATACAAACCGACGCACTTTCACCGGAACATCCTTGGGCAGATCGTAATCTAGCCGGATACAAATGATCGCCCTCGACGTCAGGAAGGTCTGTCCCGAACGGCGAATAATTGCGGCTCTTGGGAGTCGCTTCGCAGCGGTCTTGTAGACGGCCTTGACCGGGACGTTGGCCACGGCTGCAGCCTCGCCCAGCGTGAACAGTTGCGCACTTCCTTGCGTTGTGATGTCCCTCATAAAAACCGTCTCTCACTTGGAGACAGTTTACCACAGGTCCTTGACTACGGCGTTGATATTGAAGATCTGGCAGTGCCTGTTCACTTCCCTGCGCGTCGCCGCGGCGCCATCCCGTCCGCGCCGCTTTGGCACTCCTCGCCCTTGGCCAATTGCGCGTCCAGATAGTCTGCCCACCACTGCATCATCGACCCACGCTGGCTCAAATACCTGGCGTGATTGTACGCAGCGGCCACTTTGTTGCGCTTTTGATGAGCAAGCTGCAATTCAATATGCTCGTCTACGAAGTCGTTCTCGTGCAGGATCGTGGATGCCAGTCCGCGGAAACCGTGACCGGTCATCCTCCCCTTGTAGCCAAGGCGGTATAGCGCAAACAAGATTGTGTTGTTGCTCATCGGCCTGTTTTTGTCGTGCGCACCAGGGAAAACTAGCCTGCCCGTCCCGGTTAGCAATTTGAGGGCACGTAGAACGTCCAGCGATTGCCGCGACAGGGGAACGATATGCGGCGTGTCCATCTTCATGCGCTCGGCCGGAATATCCCAACGAGCCTTGTCCAGGTCGAATTCCGGCCACTCGGATTCGATGAGTTCTGACGTGCGCACGAATGTGTAGGCCATGAGCCGCATGGCGAGGCGCGTAATCGCATCGCCGTCGTAACTGACCATCTTCGCAAGCAGCGTGGGCAGCTCTTTGGCATCTACGCGCGAGAAATTCTCTTCCTTGGCATCGGTCAGAATGTCCTTGGGTTTGAAATCGGCGGCGGGGTTCCCGCTGGCGATTCCGTGAGCGATGGCATAGCGAAAGATCTGGCCGATTGTCTCGTGCGCGCGCTTTGCAACATCTCGTGCTCCGCGGCTCTCGATCGCGAGCATGAGCTTCCGAATGTCGGCAGGTGTCACATCGTCGATGAGCTTGTGACCGAAGGCCGGGAAGACATCGGCTTCCAGGCGCCGGATCACGTAGTCGGTGTGGCGGGGAGACTTGCCGACTGACCACCAATCCCACCACTGGCGGGCGACATTCTCAAAGCTGTGCGCCGCCTGACGCTCGCGTTCCTCGGCTTCCCGCCGCCGGGTCTCGACTTCAGCTTTGCGCTCCGCCATCGGATCGATGCCGGCGGCCACCTTCTTGCGAGCTGCAAAGTGTCGTTCGCGCGCCTCAGCCAGACTCACGATTGGATACTCGCCGAGCGCCATCAGCTTCTCCTTGCCGTCGGCCCAATAACGCCAGCGCCAGAGTCTTGAGCCGCTGGGATTGACCAGGAGAAACAGGCTGTCGCGGTCGTACATTTTGTAGGGCTTTGTCGCCGGCTTTGCCGTCCGAATCGCCGCATCGCTGAGCGCCATCTTTTTCCTCCAGAAGTGGGGGTCTTTTTGCCGTACCCCACCTTTAAGAGGAATTGTACCCCACTCCGTACCCCACCTTTCGGAGGGATGCCGATGCACGATTGCGAACGTCCGCGCACGCAGAAATCTCGTAAATCATTGATTTTATTCGCTAATTTCTTGTAGGGGAGAGTTCGGGAGGGTTCGGGGAAGACCGCGGAAGTGTGGGTATTGGCTGCCCCCCAGGGATTCGAACCCCGATATGCTGATCCAGAGTCAGCTGTCCTGCCATTGAACGAGGGGGCAACAAGCAATAGCCGATTGAACTTGTGTACCCGCTGGCCGGAGGCGGCGGGCGCCGCCTGCTAGCAGCCAACTTGTTCATCATACGGGGGATTGGTCCCGTGGGTCAATCCAGCTACTCTCCTCTCGCTACTCCCTGTTCCTCCTCGCGTCGTGCACTTTCTTTCGCAGTAGTTCCTTCGCGTGCTCCAGTTCCTTCCTCCGCGACGCGCTCAGTCCCTTCCCGGCGCGATTGATGTAGTACGTCAGCATTCGCATCCCCGACCCCGGCCCCTTTGGCGATACCTTCTTCGAGGCCAGTTCCCGCGCGATTGTCCCGGCATCCTCTTTGAACAATCCCGGCCGCGGGTGCGTCGAATCCGTCTTTACTTCCTTCACCCACCGGCGCGAGGAGTGCGCCCTTTCGGCGGCATGCGATTTTCCCGATTGCCCGCCCTTCGACCGATCCGATTTCTTGGTCTCCGCCATGGCTCGCCCTCGCTCCCGTCTAACTCCGCTAGCTCCGCTAACTCCGCTAACTCCGCTAACTCCGCTTCCCATCAATGTCTCTTGAAGTACTGCACCTCGCGCTCGTGCTTCTCCGCCTGCTCCCGGCTGGAAAACGTGCCCAGGTTGCGCCGCTTTCCCGCTTCATTCTTCTTGCGCGAATACAAACGATACTGCCCGCTTTTGAGTTTCCGGATCATGCTCAAACTGGATGCATCGTATCTCGCCCATGTCGCCCCGCCGTCTCTTTCTCCGCTGCAACGGGTTCACAACGCATACGACAAGGCATAGACGAACAGCAGGCCCACGACTGCGATGATGGTTTCGCAGATGGACCAGGTTTTGAGTGTCTCGGGAACGCTCAGGTTGAGATACTCCTTCACCAGCCAGAATCCGCCGTCGTTGACGTGGGAAAAGATAAGCGATCCGGCGCCGGTGGCAATGGCGAGCAACTCCGGGCGGACACCGGTGGCGTGCAGCGCGATGGGAGCCACGATACCGGCTGCGGTGGTCATGGCCACGGTGGCAGATCCGGTGGCCAGGCGAATCAGCGCAGCCATGGTCCAGGCCAGCAACAGCAACGGAACATGGCTGCGCAGGGCGATGGTCACCATGGCTTGCGAGACCCCGCTGTCCTGAAGCACGCGGCCGAATCCCCCGCCTGCCCCCACCAGCAGCGTGATTACCGCGGTAGGCGCCAGGCATTCGTTGCTGAAGCGCAGAATCAAGTCCCTTGAGAACCCGCGCATCTTCCCCAGCGTGAAGAAGCTGACAAGCACTCCAATCAGCAGCGCCATGTCATCGTTGCCGGCCAGGTGCATCGCCTCGTTCCATCCGCTCCCCTTTGCGAAAAGCGAGTCGGACCAACTTCCCACCAGCATGAGCAGAACCGGCAGCAGAATGGTGAGTACCGAGACCGGGAAGCCAGGCAGGCTGCGCGACGCGTCATGCTCGGAGAGCTCTTCGGCCATGGGATTGCGGTCGGCGATGTGCACCAGGGGCGCGATGATGCGCGCGAACAGCGGACCGGCGATGAGCGCGGTGGGCACGCCCACCAGCAGCCCATAGGCGATGGTGCGGCCTACATCGGCGTGGTAGATCATCACCGCCATCATGGCTGCCGGATGCGGAGGCACCAGCCCATGCACCACGGAAAGGCCGGCCACCATGGGAAGGCACACCAGAAGGAGTGAAGTGCGCGTGCGGCGCGCCACCGTGAAGGCAATAGGAATGAGCAGCACGAAACCCACTTCAAAGAATGCGGGCAGGCCAACCACCAGTCCCGCCGTCACCATCGCCAGCGGCACGCGCCGCTCGCCGAACCAGCGGATCAGGGTGTTGGCGATGGTTTCGGCCGCTCCGGATTCTGCCATCATCTTGCCCAGCATCGTCCCCAGCGCAACCACGATGGCAATGTGGCCCAGGGTGCCGCCCATGCCCGCCTCAAAGGAATGGAGGATAGTGCCCGCCGGCATCCCCGCGGCCGCCCCCAGCCCGAGCGAAACCAGCAGCAGGCTCAGAAACGGATTGAGCTTGAACACAGCGACCAGCAGAATCAGGCCGACCACTGCAACGAGCGTCGAAATCAATAGAAAGGCGCTGTGAGGATCGATCATTTCCGGAAGGTGTCCGCCGCCTGTGAGAGTTGTCCGGAGGATGCGCTCCCGGCGCGAGCGAGAAATCGGCCGGCGCGGTCACCCGTTGCTCCTTCCGCAGTGTACGACAGCACTCCGTTCACCCAGACGCCGTGGATGCCTCTGGCGGGACGCTTGGGATCGTCAAACGTCGCCTCATCGGCAACCTCTTCGGGATCGAACAGAACCATGTCGGCAAAAAATCCCGGCCGCAACTGGCCGCGTTGTGCAATGCCGAACACTCCCGCGGGAAGGCCGCTCATCTTGTGCACCGCCTGGGCGAGCGAAAACAGTCCGGCCTCGCGGCAATATCGCCCCAGGACCCGCGGGAACGTTCCCCACAGCCGAGGATGCGGGTGCGCGTCGCAGGGCAATCCATCGGAGCCGATCATGGTGGCGGGATGCGCCAGGATTCGCCGCATATCGTCCTCGTGGATGCTGTGGTAAATGGCGCCGGCCGGTTGCAGCTTTCGCGCCGCATCCGTCTGCGACATGCCCCAATCCTTTGCAATGCGTGCCAATGCCCTTCCCATCTGCTCGGGATGAGTTTTGCTCCAGGTGATCGTGATCTCCACCCGCGGGTCCACCTGCCTGAGGTCGAGAGTGCTGGAGCCCGCCGCGTAGGGATAGCAGTCCCATGCCACCGGTTGCCGCTCCCGCGCCGCGCTTATCGCAGCCAAAACCTCTGCGCTTCGTCCCCAGTTGTCAACGCCGGCGCATTTCAAATGCGAAACCACCACCGTTGCGCCGACGGCGCGGCCGATTGCGCACGCTTCCCCAATCGCGTCCAGAATGGCATCCGTCTCCGTGCGAAGATGGGTGGCGTAGATCCCGCCCGCCGCTCGCAGCGTCTTTGCCAGTTCCACCACTTCCGCGGTGGGCGCGGCATTCGCATTCGCATAAGCCAGACCCGTGCTCAGGCCCAGCGCGCCGGCATCGAGTGCCTCGCGAAGGTCATCGCGCATGGCCTCGATTTCGCCCTTCGTTGCGGCGCGGTCGAGGTGGTCCATATGGTTGTTTCTCAGCGCCGTGTGTCCCGCAAAAGCGGCCACATTCACCGCCGGCCGAGCCCCGCGCACCGCCTCGCGATAATCCGCAAACGACGGATATCGAAATGACTCTCTCCCTCCCAGCAGGTTCATCGGATCGGGTGGATCGCCGCCGAGCCGCACCGGCGCCGCGCTGATGCCGCAATTGCCCACGATCACCGTCGTCACTCCCTGCGACAGCTTGGGCAGCATCGCCGGAGCATCCACCACGCTGGTATCGTCGTGGGTGTGGGTGTCAATGAATCCGGGCGCCAGGATTCTTCCCCCGGCGTCCATTTCAAAGCTCGCGGAGTAACCCAAGCCTGCCCCAAGTTCAACAATGCGGCCCGCCTCAATGGCGACGTCGAGGTTCTCGGCTGCGCGTCCGGTGCCGTCAACAACACTGGCGTTGCGGATCAGAGTGTCGCAGTGGCTCATCGCAAATATAGACTAATCTTCGAATGCCGCTCGGCACGCCGCGGCGGGGATTGCAGGTCTGCTGAAAAGCCGCCGTCCTTCAGGAGTGCCATCCTGAGCGGAGCGAAGGATCTGCGGTTGATCCTGGCGCGCTCCGGTTTCAGTCGTGCAGCCGCCCAGCCGAATTTAATCGAGCGGCGGGTTCTCCGGCAGCGCGAATTGGCTAAGGCCCATCTTTTCCAACTGGCGGTTGATGCCCGGGATCAGATCTGGCCCTTCCGTCACAAAACGCA
>Ga0307372_10014344_pt1 | contig 10154 bp, 10 predicted proteins | sample OX1MG_FD_202533 | JGI IMG/M metagenome (GOLD analysis project Ga0307372, IMG submission 202533) | Soil microbial communities from Risofladan, Vaasa, Finland - OX-1 | ecosystem: Environmental > Terrestrial > Soil > Coastal area > Acid sulfate soil | place: Finland: Risofladan, Vaasa | collected... | reverse complement strand
GGCGAAGTCTGGGGATTGCGTACGAACTATGTGGACCTTGAAAAGTCCAGTGTGAGAATCGTTGAGATCGTGACCGATGTCGGAGGACATCTTGTCGTTGGTCCCCCAAAGACTCGCTCCGGTCACCGCACAATTCCGCTCCCCAGAGTTGCCGCCGATGCGCTGCGGGATCATCTTGAGCAACGGGCGGCGGGGCCAAATGACTTGGTATTCCCGGCACCTCATGGTGGACTTGTATCCCTGAATCAGTGGCGGACGCGCTTTTGGCGACCCGCCGTGACATCTGCTGGCCTCTCTCCTCTACGGCCACACGACCTTCGTCACACCGCGGTGGCGCTTTGGATCGCGGCAGGCGCGAATCCGTTAGAGGTAAAGACGCGAGCCGGTGTGACCTCGGTGGCATTCATCCTCGACCGCTACGGTCATCTCTTCCCGGGCTCAGAGGAACGAGTCAACGACGCCCTGGACGCGCTTGCTGCGTCGGCATCGGATCGCGCCCAAGGCGCGCCCGCCGCGGGCGAGCGAAGGGATGCTCCAGGCAAGAAAACCCCGCTGACCTTGATAAACGGGAGTGGGCGCAGGGTGACTCGAACACCCGACCTCAGCCGTGTGAAGGCTGCGCTCTAACCAACTGAGCTATGCGCCCGCAAGGAGCCGATCGTACCGCGTCACCACACCCGGGCCGTCGGCCACCGGCCGCCTCCGAGCGGGTCCCAATCGACCGGGCGGGGCCCGCACCTGGGCCGATCCGCACCGATCGGGGCCGGCCTCAACCTTGGGAGCCGCCCTTGTCGGTGACACCGGCAGCGTCGAAGGTGGCCATGTCTCGGAGGATCTTGGCCGCCGCCTGGACCGTCGGGATGGCGAGCGCGGCGCCACTGCCCTCCCCCAGCCGCATGCCGAGGTCGAGGACCGGCGATAGTCCCAGGTACTCGAGCGCGGCCGACGAGCCCGGCTCGCTCGAGCGGTGCCCGGCGATGAGGTAGCCGACGACGTCGGGGGTGAACGCGGCCGCCACCAGTGCGGCGGCAGCGGCGATGACCCCGTCCACCACCACCGGCACCCGCATCGACGCGGCGCCGACGACGAACCCGCAGAGGGCGGCGATCTCGAGGCCACCGAGCTCGGCCAGGACGACCAGGGGGTCGGCCCGCTCCGGGATCCGGGCCAGGGCGCGCTCGACGACCGCCGTCTTGCGCGCCAGTGTGGCGTCGTCGACACCGGTCCCGCGCCCGGTCACGTCAGCAGCGTGACGACCGGTGAACGCCGCGATCAGAGCCGCCGACGCTGTCGTGTTCCCGATGCCCATGTCCCCCGTCACGAGGAGCCGGGCTCCACCGTCGACCGCCAGGGCGGCCACGTCGACGCCCACCCCGAGCGCGGCGGTCGCCTCGTCCTCGGTCATGGCCGCCTCGACGGCGAGGTTGCGGGTCCCCGGGCGCACCGCCCTGCGCAGGAGGTTGCCGGCGTCGACCGGGATCGGGGTGGCCACGCCGACGTCCACGACGACGACCGCGGCCCCGGCATGGCCGGCGAGGACGTTGATGGCGGCACCGCCGGCGCAGAAGTTGGCGACCATCTGCGCCGTCACCTCCTGGGGCCACGGCGTGACGCCCTCGGTGACCACGCCGTGATCCGCGGCGAACACCGCCACCGTGGCCGGCGAGGGCACAGGTGGCGGGCACTCGCCGGCGATGGCACACAGGCGGACACCGATCTCCTCGAGGCGACCGAGCGATCCGCGCGGCTTGGTGAGGGTGTCGTGGAGATCGGACGCCGCCGAGGCCGCCGTGGCGTCCACGGGCCGGACTCGGGCGCAGGCAGTGGCGAAGCGCTGGTCGGTCATGACGGGCCTTTCCTCAGCGCCGGCCGGGCCGCACCGGCGCCGATGGGGCTGTGCCCACCGGCACCGGTGCGCCGTGGTCCGGCGATCGATCGATCCTCGACAGGGCGGCGTCGAGCCGTTCGAGCCCGGACGACGGGGGGACGGCGATGCGCACCACATCCGGCATCCCGAACGAGGTGCAGTCGCGCACCACCACGCCGTGCGGCGCGAGCCGCGCCCGAAGACCCGGCGCGTCCACCAGCACCCAGTTGGCGTCCGATGGGCGCGGGTCCAGCCCGTGCCGCCCCAGCACGCCGGCGAGGTCCTCCCGTAGGCGCGCCACCGCATGGGACCACGCGCCGAGGTCCACGCGAGCGAGCAGCTCGGGGAGCGCGGCGGCGGCCAACCCGTTGACCGCCCATGCCGGCTGCCGCGCCCGACAGCGGGCGGCGAGTGCGGCTCCCCCGGCGGGGGCCAGGACGTAGCCGATGCGCAGGCCCGGGCACGCCAACAGCTTCGTCAGCGAGCCGACCACCACGGACGAGACGTCCCCGCGTGTCCAGCGACCGGTGGCGAGCGGGTAGAAGGCTTCGTCCCAGACGTCGGCGTGTTCGTCGGGGCCCGCCAGGATGCCGCTCGGGTTGTGGGGGTTGGACCGCCACAGGGCCTTGCCCTCCCTGGGGTGGAGAGAGAACTCGGGCTCGGCCACGTGCCCGCCGAGCTCGTCGGCCACCAGACGGATCGCCTCGGCGCCCCCGTTGGTGAGGAGGATCCGCGATGGGTCCACGCCGATGACGTCGGCAACGGCGGCGGTCGCGGCCGAGGCATCGGGATAGCGGCGCAGTGCCCCGAGGTGTCGCCGCACGACCGGGACCGGGTCCGGCGCCACGGGGTTCAGCGACTGCGACAGGTCGAGGACGCCGTCGGGGTCGAGGCCGAGCGCGGCTGCGACGGCAAGCGCATCCCCGCCGTGCATGCCCGGTGGCGGGACCCCCGTCATCGGCTCGGCCCGCCTACGAGCGCCCGAGCGGGCGTGGTCCTCGTCAGCCGCCGCGCCCGACCCCGAACGGCTGCGCACATGCCGGCGATCGCCAACGTCCCCGCCAGCGCCGCGCCCACGTCGCGCGAGAGCGTCACGGCGCGGGCGATGTCGGCGGGCTCGGCACTGCGGCCCGAACCCAGCGTCGGTCGGACCTCGACCATCGCCCCGTACCGGTTGGTGCCACCGAGGCGCAGGCCGAGGGCGGCGGCGAACGCGGCCTCGGCCACCCCGGCGTTGGGCGAGGGGTGTGATGGCGCCTGCGTCCGCACGGCGCCCCACACCGCGCCGGCGGCGGTCGGCCGCACGAGGGCCACCAGCCCCGCGGTCACCCGTGCCGGCACGAACGCGGCGGCGTCGTCGAGGCGGGCGCTGGCCCAGCCGTACCGGAGGTAGCGCTCGTCGCGGTACCCGACCATGGCGTCGAGGGTGTTCACCGCCCGGTAGGCGAGGACGCCGGGAGCACCCCCGACAGCCGCCCAGAGGGCCGGCGCCACCACGGCATCAACGGTGTTCTCGGCCACCGACTCCACCACGGCCCGTGCCACACCCTTGGCGTCGAGCCCCGACACGTCGCGGCCGACGAGGCCGGGAAGGAGGCCGCGGGCGCCCTCGAGGTCGGGGACCTCGAGGGCGTCGCCGATGGACGTCGCCGTCTCCCTGAGGGCGCGGCCCGCCACCGCCAGACAGGTCGCGGCCTCGGTCGAGCCCACGAGTCGCCCAGCGACGAGACCGAGGCCGACCCCCGTCACGGCGTGCACGACGCCGGCAGCCCGGCTGTCGGCGTACACGGCGCGCTCGACCTCCTGGAGGGCGCGGCCGAACCACGCCACCGGGTGCAGACGCGCCGGCGGCTCACCCACGATGCCGTCGGCCAGGACCCCGAGGGCGGCGGACAACGGCCGGGGAACCGACGACCTGGCACGCTCCGGGACCGTCGAGGCGCTCGTCACCATTTTGCCGCCAGCACCAGGAGCCCGAGTGTCTCGCCGACGACGCCGGCGGCACCGAGCACGTCGCCGGTGAAGCCACCGATCCGCCGGCGGGCGAGGACGACCACGGCGCTGACACCGATCACCTCGGCCCCCACCGCAGCCAGGCCGTGCACACCACGACCGGCGAACGCCATCCCGATGGTGAGCACGCCCCCGATGACGGCGGGCACGGCTGCGACCCGGACCGCACCCCCCCGAGCCGCACCCCCCCGAGCCGCACCCCCCCGAGCCGCACCCCCCCGGACGTCGAGCCTCTCCGACGACTCCGACGACTCCGACAGACCGCCCGACCCCGGCCCGCCCGACGGCTCCGGTGTCGGAGGGTCCACGAAGGCGGACGCCAGGCCACCAGGCCGCGCGTAGTGCACCGTGCGGGCAACGATCGCCATCGCCGTGCGCGACCCGCACCACAGGGCGCCGACGACGAGTGGGAGAGCGACCGATGACGCCAGGGCGGCGAATCGGAGCACGACCACGCCGAGGAGCGTCACCGCGCCGAACGCTCCCACCGCGGGGTCGGCCATCACCTCGAGCCGGCGCTCTCTCGGCATCGGCGGGAGCAGGCCGTCGGCGGCGTCGGCCAACCCGTCGAGGTGCAGGTAGCCCGTGAGGGCGACGTCGACGACCACGACGACGGCGGCGGCGGCGATCGGCGGCCATGCCTTCGTCGCCAGCCACCACGCACCTCCGACGGCGAGCCCGATGGCGGCGCCGACGACCGGGAACCAGTCGAGCGCGCCGGGATCGGGCACCGACGCGGGACCGAAGGGGGTCAGGAAGGCGATCGCCCGACGCATTACGGCGCCCCCGGCGCTTCCAGCCGCAGGGTCCGGCCGGCCACCACGAGGAGGACGTCGTCGGCGCAGGCCGCCACCGCCTGGTTCACGGCGCCGAGCGCGTCCTGAAAGCGACGCCCCACCTCGGTCGATGGATGGACCGACAGCCCGACCTCCTCGGAGACGACCACGGCGTCCCCGGCGCGCTCGACGAGCGCCGCGCACAAGGCGGCTGCGTCGACGGATCCTCGAACAACCTCGGACCCGCGTGCGCAGCCGGCGGCCACCCAGGGCCCGAGCGAGTCCACGAGGACGGTCCCGGACAGGTCCCGCAGCACGCCGGCGAGCCCTGGCCCGGCCTCCACCGTGCGCCACCCAGCCGGGCGCCGCGCCCGATGGCGCTCGACCCGAGCGGCGAGGTCGGCGTCGTCACCGACGTCCACCGTGGCGACGTAGGTGACCGGCGGCGCCAAGCCGGACACGAGTCGTTCGGCCACCACTGATTTGCCCGAGCGGGCGCCGCCGAGCACGAGCGTGATCACGGGGCCGTCCCCGGCCGGCAGGCGTCCAGCACGGCGCGGTGGACGGCACGCGCCAAGCGAGCACCCCACAGCGAGCGGGGGCCGCCGAACGGTTGTTCGGGGCCCTCGGCGGGACAGGCGACGCACACGGCGTCGGACGCCGTCCCGGTCGCCGCCACCCCCGCCTCCCACAGTGCCTGCGCTTTCGCCTCCGTCACGGTGAGCACGGCGTTCACGAGTGCCGCGGGTGAAAGCCGCTCGGGTACGACCCCGACGATGTTGACGGTCCCGGGGATGCTTCCCGGCACGGCCCCGCCGTGTGCGCCGGGACCGACGCGGTCCGCCTCGGCGAGCAGTATGTAGCTGCCCTCGTCGGGAGCGGCCGCCCACGTGGGGAAGGCGAGGCCAACCGAGACCTCCGCACGGGCGCCGTCGTCCGATGCCCCGATGGCGCGACGAAGGTCCACGGCGGTGAGCATCCCGACACCGTCACCCACCAAGCCGGCGTGCGACGCCAGTTCCTCCAGATGAGCCTCGGGGTCGAGGCGCGCGAACGAATACGGCACCTGCGCGTTGACCACCCACCGGCGCAGGCCCAACCCGCCGCCGAGGGGGGCCGACGACACCGTGAGCACGGGTTGGGCGAAGCGCCACACCAGCATGGTCAGCACCTCGCCGTCCTCGACGTGCTCGTGCGCCTCGGGGCGCACATCGGTGATCAGCTGCCGGGGTGTCGATCCGGCCATCGTCAGTACTCGATTCCCTTGCGCGCTGTGATGCCCCGCTCATACGCGTGCTTGACGTTGCGCATCTCGGTGACGGTGTCGGCGATCTCCACGATCTCGGGTGCGGCGTCCCGACCGGTGATGACGACGTTGGTGCGCGGGGCCCGTCCGGTGATCCCCGCCACCACGTCGGCGACGTCGACCCACCCGAAGGTGACGGCGTAGGTCAACTCGTCGAGGATCAGGAGGTCGTAGTCGCCCGAGGCCAGCTTGGCCCGGGCCACCTGCCAGGCATGGCGACCCTTGGCCGCCGACTCGTCGAGGTCCGTCGACTCCCAGGTGAAGCCATCGCCCAGTGTCTGCCAATCGATCCCGAGGTGCTCGGCCAGCTTCCGCTCGCCCACCTTCCATTTGCCGCTCTTCATGAACTGCACGACGCCCACCTTCCAGCCCCGCGCCCAGCCCCGGCCCATGACGCCGAAGGCGGCCGACGACTTGCCCTTGCCGTCCCCCGTGTTGACCAGCACGAGTGAGGCGACCCTGGCCGGCGACGCCGTTACCGCCTCGCTGTCCCTGACGCCGTCGTCCTTGGTCATGCCGTGCTCCCTGTCGTCATCGGGACCGCCTGTCGTCATCGGGACAGCCCGTCGTCATCGGGACAGCCTGTCGTCATCGGGACCGTCTGTCGTCATCGGGACCGCCTGGGCACGACGACGAGATCCCCGTCGTCGGACCGGATGACCCGCACGTTGGTGCCGAAGTGACCCGACAGCGACTCCTCGGTGAGAACCTCGTCGGGCTTTCCCGCCCCGACGACCCGTCCGTCGCCGAGGAGGACCAACCGGTCGGCGAACTGGCCGGCCAGGGTCAGGTCGTGCATGGCGCTCAACACCGTGAGGCCCCGCTCGCGGCGCAAGGCGTCCACCAGCTCGAGGGCGTCGACGCGCCGCCCCAGGTCGAGCGCGCTGGTGGGCTCGTCGAGGAGGAGGACGGGCGCCTCCTGGGCGAGGGCCCGGGCGAGGACGAGGCGCTGTAACTCGCCACCCGACAACGTGCCGAGCGGACGCCGCGCCATGGTGGCGAGCCCGAGGGAGTCGAGGAGCTCAGCGCAGGCCCGGCGGTCGGCAGCGGTCTCGACGGCGAAGTAGCTGATGTGCGGGGTGCGGCCGAGCAGCACGTAGTCGGCCACCGTCATGTCGGCGGGCAGCTCGGGCTGTTGCGGTACGAAGGCGACGAGCCGGGCCAGGCGCTTGGGCGTCAGGGCCGTGGAGAGCTCTCCACCGATCGTCACCGTGCCGTCGTGGGGGACGAGGCGGGCGATGGCGCGCAGCGCCGTGGTCTTCCCGGCACCGTTCGGCCCGATGAGGCCCACCCACTCCCCGGCGTCGATCTGCTCGGTGAGCCCGCGCAACACCTCCGTCGGGCCGTAGCGGACGGTGACGTCCTCGAGGCCGATCATGGCCGCTCGCCGCCGGCCGGGGCCGAGGCGGAGCCCGGACGCGCTGTCATCGTCGGCCGGTCACGACACGCTGCGCCCGGCGCGCCGGGAACGGAGGACGAAGAGGAAGAACGGTGCGCCCACGAACGCCGTCACCACACCGATCGGGACCTCGCTGGGCGACAGGACCGTGCGGGCCGCGATGTCGGCCAGGATCAGGAAGGCGGCGCCGCCGATCATCGAGACCGGCATCACCACCCGGTAGCTCGCATTGGTGGTGAGCCGCACGGTGTGGGGGACGATGATGCCCACGAACCCGATGAGCCCGCTCACCGACACCACGGCCGCCGTGCCCAGTGTGGCCGCCGCCACCACCACGATCCGGACACGGGCGGAGCGCACCCCCAGGCTGTCGGCTTCGTCCTCCCCGACCCGCAGGACGTCGAGGAGCCTGCGGTGCGCGAACAGGACGATGGCGCTGACGGCCACGTACGGCAGGATGAGCACGACATCGGACCACGTGGCGACCGTCAGCCGGCCGAGGATCCATCCGTAGACGTCCTGCAGGTCCTGCGAGTGCTGCTGCTGCAGGTAGGTCTGGATCGCGGTGAGCAGGGCGGCCACAGCCACGCCCGCGAGGACGATCGACGCCGTGGCACCCTGGCGGCCCACGGTGGCACCGATGACGTAGGTCAGCGTGACGGCCCCCACCGCGCCGGCGAAGGCCGCCAGCGGCAGGAGCTCGGAGAGATGCGGCCCGCCGACGATCACGGCGGTGGCACCCAGTCCGGCGCCGGCGGCCACGCCGAGGAGGTACGGGTCGGCGAGGGGGTTCCGGAAGACCCCCTGGAAGGCCGCCCCACCCCCCGCCAGCATGGCACCCACGATGCCCCCGAGCACGACCCGGGGGAGCCGGATCTGCCACAGGATGTCGGCGTCGGTCCGGCTCACCCCGGAATGGAAGTGCAGCAGCGGGACGTGGGACAGAAGGACGCGGGCTGCCGCCGAGAACGACACGTCGGCCGGCCCCGTCGACACACCCAGGAGCATCGCCCCGGCCAGCGCCGCCAGCGCCACGAGCGCGGCGCCGCGCACCGGCGGCGGGTGGAGCGCCACCGTGGTCCCGTCGGCCGTCCGCCGAGGCGTCGCCACCGCCACCTGCCTCGGGAGCGTCGTGCTCACCGGCTGGAAGGGTGCTTCTGGAGGGCCGACGCCACGATGCGCAGCAGGTCGACGATTCGCGGGCCCCAACGCGACGCGATGTCGTCGTTGATGGTCACGATCTGGCCCTTCTGGACCGCCGTCACCGTGGACCAGCCGGGCCGCGACGCCACCGAGTGCGCGCTCTGCCCGCAACAGATCGAGTCGGCGAGGAAGATGAAGTCGGGGCTCGCCTGCACGATGAACTCGGAGGAGAGCTGCGGGTACCCGCCGCTCGACGCCGCGCCCGGCGCGGCGTCGGCGATGTTGCGCAGGCCGAGGAGCGAGAGCACCCTTCCGACGAACGTCGACGACGTGACCGAGTAGTACGTGGGGTCGAGCTCGTAGTAGTAGGTCCGGATGGCGTGCGACACCGCCGCCCCGTGCACGATCCGGCTGATCTGCGCCTTCATCGTGGACACCTCGGCGGCCGCCTGGTGGACGTGGCCGGTGGCCGCTCCGAGCTCGTCGAACTGGTTGTAGCTGTCGGCGAGGGTCGTGGCCGCCGGTAGGGACAGGACCGGGATGCCCAGGGTCCGGAGCCGGCCAATCAGCCCGCTCGTGTCGCCGGCCATGACGACGAGGTCGGGCCGGTAGGCGGCGATGGCCTCGACGTTCGGCTGGAACCCGTCGAGCGAGGTGTGCGGGGCCGAGCGGGGATAGTCGGAGTCCTTGTCGACCGCCTTCACCTGGCCCCCGGCCCCGATGGCGAAGAGCATCTCCGTCGCCGTGGGCGACAGCGAGATGATCGCCCGGGGTCGCGCCGTGATGTGCACGGTGCCGTTGGCGGCGGCGATCGACGTGGGAAACGAGCCGGCGGCAGAGGCCTTGGCGGCGGCGGACGTCGTACTGCTGCAGGCGGCTGCGAGCAGCCCGACCGCGGCGATGACGAGCAATCCCGGTCGTCGTCCGGCGTGCTGCGGGTATTGGGACATTGGTCATCCTCCATCGGTTGCGGAGGACGAAGTGCGCCCGCTGCGGCACCCGATGGTGGTGCCCAACGAACCGCCCTTCCTCCGAGGACAGGTTTCGCGGCACAGGACAGGCGCCCGGGCTCATCCCCTCGTCGGGGGCATCACCGTTGCGGGACAGCGCCGGGATCTCACCGGTCTTCGCTGGACTGCACCACTCCGGCTCACGACCGAAGCGTCCGCACGTTACCCCTCCACCGCCGCAGGCGCCATCGCAGCCGTGGGCCGTGCCGCACGACCGACACGGCCGGTGCCAGGCGAACGCACGGCCGGTGCCAGGCGAACGCACGGCCGGTGCCAGGCGAACGCACGGCCGGTGCCAGGCGACCGACACGGCCGGTGCCAGGCGACCGACACGGCCGGGGGCAGGCGAACGCACGGTTGGTGCCAGGCGATTATCAGGTGAACATCAGGCCGAGTCCGCACATGCGCCGGTCGGTCGCCGGTCATCACCGACCCACGAGTCACAGTGATGCCGGCCACCCACGACACGTGCGGGAACGAGTCACAGTGATGCCGGCCACCCACGACACGTGCGGAATCAGACGGGGGCGACCTCGTCGAACCCGATGGCGGCCTCGAGCGCCGCGGCGGAACGGATGACGGCGAGGTCGGCGTGCTGGGGGCCGACGACCTGCAGGCCGACGGGCAAGCCGTCGGCGTC
>Ga0307372_10014343_pt1 | contig 10155 bp, 5 predicted proteins | sample OX1MG_FD_202533 | JGI IMG/M metagenome (GOLD analysis project Ga0307372, IMG submission 202533) | Soil microbial communities from Risofladan, Vaasa, Finland - OX-1 | ecosystem: Environmental > Terrestrial > Soil > Coastal area > Acid sulfate soil | place: Finland: Risofladan, Vaasa | collected... | reverse complement strand
CTCTTCAAGTACGCCGCCTCCGGCCGCATCAACCTCACGCTGGGCTTGCTCGGCCTGGGGGCATACAACACGGGTTTCGATAGCCTGACGTTCACCGTCACCGATGGCGGGCCGACGCTGCTATCGAGCTCGTTCAGTTCGTTGGCTGCCGCAAACACGTACTTTACGGACAATCCGCTGACGTTTTTCAATGTGGCGAACGGTGCGATCGATGTCGGCATCAGTTTGGTTGCGAGTGCAGCCAATGGCACCGGGATCAGTTTCATCATCGGCGAGAGCCCCGCGCCGGTGCCGCTGCCGCCGTCGCTGCCGCTGCTGGCGAGCGGTGCGCTGGGTCTTTGGCTGATCTTGCGTCGGGTGCCGCGCAGCGTCATTCCGGACAGCACCCGGCAGACATGAGCGAGCCGCGCACGGGCACCGATCCGGTGGTCACATCGGAGCGGGTTCAGTCGCGCCTGCTTGCCGCCATATTGCTCGTCGGCATCGTATTCTTATTGCTGCAAGCGCTGCAGACGTGGAATGTCTTGCGCTCGGACTCCTCCAAGTTCGGACGCCTGACGGCGCTCACGCACGGCGCGATCTGCAGCGTGCTCTTGGTCAACGGCCAGATGTACTACGGGAACCTCGTGGAAGCCGGCGACGGCTTCATCCGGCTCGACGATGTGTACTACGTGCGCGCGGTCGGCGCCGCCACCGGGTCGGCGAGCCACAACGTCTTGGTCAACCGCCGGCTCACCGACTGGCACGGCCCCGAATGGATGGCGATTCCGTGGGACAAGGTGATGATGGTCGAGAAGGTGGGAGCGAACTCGCAGGTCGCCAAACTCATCGCCGTGGATCGCAAGGCGCACGGTGGGTGAGCGAGCGCGCCCGCAGGGAATGCCAAGGGACGGCAGCGATGATTCCAAAAAACGATAATTCTTTCGGCGCCTTGCCGAGCCGTTCTCAGACCCCAGCTCACGCGTCGTTGGCCGCTGCGATGTGTCTCGCTCTGGTGTTGGCGCCGATGGCATGGCTCGTCGGCGCCGCGGTGGCGTACGCCGGTACCGTCACTGCGACCGGCGTGAACGGCACGAACGGCACTTCCGGTACCTCAATCTCGCCAAATGGAGTCAACGGCACCGCTGGTCAGAGTGCCTCGGCGGTCACCACGTCTTCGACCGATTCGTCCAACGCTGCTAGGGCCGACGGCGGGTTGGGCGGATCGGGTGGATCGGGATACAGCCCCAACGGTAACGCGGGGGCGGGAGCCGGCGGCGGCAATGCGACCGCGACGGTCGCTCAGACGGCACCGGCCACCGGAAGCGCGGTGGCGACCGCGACTGCGGTCGGCGGCGGCGGCGGCGGCGCAGGCATTGCGGGCACAGGCGGCGCGGGTGCCGCGGGCGGCAATGGGGGTTCTGCGGCGGCGTCTTCCAGCGCGACGGCCACGGCGGCGAATGATTCGACGGCGACGAGCACGGCGCAGGGCGCCACCGGTGGTGGCGCGGACGGCGCGGGTCGTACGGGCGGCGCAGGCGGTGTGGCGAACGCCAGCGCGAATGCCACATCGACGAGCGGCATGGTGAACGTTACTGTGAACCAGAATGGCGGCAGTGGCGGCGACGGCGGAGGCAATGGCGGTGTGGGTGCGGCTTCGAACTTGACGGATGCGGTCTCGGGCTCGACGACGGGCCTGTTGTACTTGACCCAAAATGCGACCGGCGGCTTCGGCGGTAACAGCGGTATCGGCGGGGGGAATGGCGGTGCGGGCGGCAACGCGAGTTCGACGCTGACGAATACCGTGGACAACGGCGCGAGCTCGCTCACTGTCACATTGAGCGCGATCGCCGGGTCCGGCGGTGGCGGCACCGCGGGCGGTACGGCCGGCACGGGCACGGTGGGCGGGTTGGTCACCGGTGTCGGTGCGCTGAGCCTCAGCAGCCAGGTGCTTGGCGGTTCAGGCGGAGGCAGCGCAGGCGCCGACGGCATCGTGGGTGGGAACGCGACCTCGGCGCTGACGGCTAATACCACCGGTACGAGTGACACCATCAACAGCCAGGCGACGGGCGGCGCGGGCGGATCAGCCGCCGGCGGGGGTCACACGGGCGGCGCGGGCGGCGTGGCGAGCGCGAGCGCGAATGGCACGTCGACGAGCGGCTCGGTGAGTGCGAGTGCGACCCAGACTGGCGGCGCTGGCGGCAACGGCGTTGCCGGTGCGAACGGCGGTGCGGGCGCGGATTCGATCGTAAGTAATGCGGTCACGGGGACGACGACGGGCAGCCTGACGCTCGTTCAAAACGCAACGGCCGGCGGCGGCGGAACGACGGATACGGGCGCGGGCGGCGTGGGGGGCACCGCGAGTTCGACCTTGGCCGTGACGGATACGCAGGCGAGTTCGCTGAGCGGCACCTTGGATGCGACTGGTGGCAGTGGAGGCGGGGTGTCGAGCTACACTCCGGGCGGCACAGCCGGCGACGCGGGTACGGGCACGGTGAGCGGCACGTTCTCGAGCGCAGGAGGCCTCAGCCTCACCGGTAAGGCCGTCGCCGGCAATGGCGGTAACGACGTCTGGACGAGCACTGCGGCGGCGGGCGCTGCGGCGAACTCCACGATGACAGGGTCGAGTACGGGCGGCAATGCGCTCGTGGGCAGCACTGCGACGGGCGGTAACGGCGGTGACGGCGATATCGGCGGCGCCGGCGCCGGCGGCACGGCAAGCGCCACATCGAGCGCGACGGCTTCGGGAGCGCAGTCATCGGCTGCAACGAGCACGGCGACGGGCGGTGCCGGCGGCGCTGGGAGTGGCGCGGGAATCACAGGCGCCGTGGGCGGCATCGCCTCGGCGAGCGCGGCGGTCGCGACCTCGGGCAGCGGCCTGACGCAGGCGACCGTCACGCAGAGCGGCGGTATAGGCGGTTCGGGGTATTCCGACGGCAATGGCGGTGCAGGCGCGGATTCGAGCTTAACGGATGCGGTCTCTGGCACGACGACTGGCGCATTGTATTTGAAGCAGACTGCCAATGGCGGCGGAGGCGGTCTTGTCCTTTCGAGCGTGGGCACGGGCGGAGCAGGTGGCAGCGCGAGTTCGACGCTGACGAAATACGTGGACAGCGGCGCGAGTTCGCTCACGGTCTATTTGTACGCAAACGGCGGCGCCGGCGCCGGCGGCGGCGGTGTTAGTGGCGCGGGCGGTGCGGCCGGCACGGGGACGGTGAACGGGGTGGTCACAAGTGTCGGTGCGCTTAGCCTCAGCAGCTATGTGCTTGGCGGTTTAGGCGGAGGCAGTACAGGCGCCGACGGCATCGCGGGTGGCAGCGCGACTTCGATTCTGACGGGGCGGACGACGAGCACGAACGACACCATCTCGAGCAGGGCGCAAGGCGGTGGTGGCGGCAGCGCCATCGGCGTGGGCTATAGCGGTGGCGCGGGCGGTGCAGCGGGGGCGGTGGCGTATGGTGCATCGACGAGCGGCGCGGTGAACGCGTCTGTGTACGCGAATGGCGGCGGCGGCGGCATTGGTAGTTCCGGGGCCGATGGCGGCGCGGGCGCGGACGCGATCTTAGGTTCTGCGGATACGGGCATTACGACGGGCAGCCTGACGCTTCTGCAAAATGCAACGGCCGGCGGTGGCGGAACGACGGACACGGGCACGGGCGGCCTGGGCGGCACCGCGAGTTCGACCTTGAACCTGGCGGATACGCAGGCGAGTTCGCTCAACGTCACTTTGAATGCCACGGGCGGTGCGGGCGGCGGGGCGACGAGCGGCACGGCGGGCGCGGCCGGTACGGGCACAGTGAGCGGCACTTTCGTTAGCGCGGGAGGCCTCAGCATCACCGGTAACGCCACCGGCGGCCATGGCGGTAACGCCTCGACAGGCACCGCGGCGGCCGGCAATGCGGCCAACTCCACGATGACGGGTACGAGTACAGGCGGCAGTGCGACCGTGACCAGCAACGCGACGGGCGGTACAGGTGGTGGCATTGGGAATGGCATTACGAAGAGCGCAGCCGGTGGCGCAGCGACGGCGATCTCGAATGCGACGGCATCAGGAGCGAACTCAGCGAGCGCGACGAGCACGGCGACGGGCGGCGCGGGATTGACGATCGGCGCGGCGACCGCACTCGCCCATGCGACGGGTACGCAGGCGACGGCGGGTGCGATCAGCGCGAACGTGACCGCGGACTCCTTCAGCGGCTTGGTGGGCGGCGCGGCGAATGCGACGGCGACCAGCGCATCGCTCGGCAGTACGACCGGCAATGCCAGCGCGACGGCCCAGGGCGCTTCGGGCGCGGCGCTTGCGCAGAGTACGGCGACGGACGGCGGACTCAATAGCGTCGCCGCATCGGCGCACGCGCCGGCGACGATCGGCGCGGGCAATGTGGCCTTTACACAGGCGAACTCGGGCGGGACTTGGTTTGGAGCGCCGCCGACGTCGTACAACGGCGATAACGCCTATGCGTACGGGGTAAGTACGATCACGCCGGCGACCGCGACGAGCATTCTCAGCGGCACGCCGAACGTAACGGCGGCGCTCAGCGGCGATACGCTGATCGGCGCCGGGGTACTTGGCGCCAACTACGCCACGGCGGCGAGCGGATCGATCAGCTACTCGGCGGACGCACTCTTCAAGTACACGGCCTCCGGCAACATCAACCTCACGCTGGGCTTGCTCGGCCTGGGGGCATACAACACGGGTTTCGATAGCCTGACGTTCACCGTCACCGATGGGGGGCCGACGCTGCTATCGAAAACGTTCACGTCCGTGGGCGCAGCGAGCACGTACTTTACAGATAATCCGCTGACGTTTTTCAATGTGGCGAGCGGTGCGATCGATGTCGGCATCAGTTTGCTTGCGAGTACAGCCAATGGCACCGGGATCAGCTTCATCATCGGCGCGAGTCCCTCACCGGTGCCGCTGCCGCCGTCGCTGCCGCTGCTCGCGAGCGGTGCGCTCGGCCTGTGGCTGATCTTGCGGCGGGTGCCGCGGAACATCAACCCGAGTGGTACGCGGCGGACATGAACGAGTCACGCGAGCCACAACGTGTTGGGCAACCGCCGGCTCACCGGCTGGCATGGCCCCGAATGGATGGGGATTCCGTGGGACGAGGTGATGATGGTCGAGAAGGTGGCAGCGAACTCGCAGGTCGCCAAATTCATCGCCGAGGTTCGCAAGGCGCACGGTGGGTGAGGCGTGGTTGTCCGCTGGATAGACCATGGACGCCGAGCCGCCCCGCGTCCCGCAACCAGTGAATAATTATCGGCGCTCGAGGACCGGCACCGACCGACGGCGAAGCGGCGCCCGCTGACAAAATCCATCGGGGCGCTGGCGCTCCTTTCGGAGGTCCGTGCGGACGGCGGCATTCAGCGCTTCAACCGCGCTTTGCTCGCGGCCTGCGAGGAACTCGGCGTCGTTTGCGACGTCTCGTCGCTGCATGACGCGGGCGCCGGATCGCGGGCGCAGGCGAGGGCTCCAAGCGGCCGTGGCCACAGCGACTTACCGACTTCGACGGCAGCAGTGTGCGCTTCTCGCTCGCCGCGCGTGCGGTATGCGTCCATCGCCGATCGCCGGTCGTCTTGATCGCGCACGGCATCGAAGTCTGGAGCACGATCGACTGCTTACGGCGCCGGGCGCACGCGCGCGTTGCGATAATCCTCTGCGTCAGCGAGTACACCCGCCGCCGGATTATCGAGCAGGCGCCGTCACTCGATGCGGCGCGGCTCCAGGGTTTTCCAAACGCGATCGACGAACAATGGAGTCGAATGATTGCGGCGCCGTCGGATCGGGTTTTGCCGCATCGTTTCCTCTTGTCGGTCTCGCGCCTTGAAAAAGGCGATCGCGACACGGGAATCGTCACGGTCTTGGAAGCCTTGGCCTTGGCCATGGTCCATGATCCAAGATGATGCGTTGCAGTATCTCGTCGTCGGCCTAGGCGACGATGTCGCGTTCCTGAAACTTGCCGCGCGCCGCTTTTGCGCGAACGGCCGTGCGTGTGTCGTCGACGGCGGCAAGTTCACGTTCGCGCGCTTCGTCGAGCGTTGTCGCGCCGCCTTCGATTTTACTTAAGGCGGCGCCTTTACTTGAGCCTTTACTTGAGCTGAGTAGAAGCGTAGAAGGAAAAAAAATGATGGTTTCCCGGGAAGGGTAGAACTTGACGCCACGTCGCACCATCGTCCGGATCGCGGTGCTCGTAGGGATTTCGGTCGCGGGATCGGTTCGCGCATCGACCATCCCATTCACCTACAGCACAGTTTCCACCGGGAGGAGCGCGGGCTCAGCTAGTTTTCTCTCGGTTCCCGGTACCTACTATTTCAACAACTCTTTTTCGGGCGGCACGGACGGCGGCACGGCGATCAGCGGGTCGGTGTCGCGGACTTATCCGAGTGGATTCGGTTTCTATGACGACTACGAATTCACGATCGTCACGGCCGGCATCGGCGCGATCAGCTCGACGATCAGTAATTCGAGTTCCTCTCAAATCTCCAATTTGCAGATGCGCTTGTTTGACGCCTCGCTCAATCCGACCCTTCCCGTGCCGGGAACGCCGGTGGGCACCACGACGTATGCGGTTAGTACAACGAGTAATTTGGGAGGGGGGATTACCGTTACGTATGCCGTTTTGCCGACGACGCCCCTCGCCGCCGGCACCTATGTACTCGAAGTACTTGGGTCTGTGACCGGGAGCGCCGGGGGGCAGTTATTCGGGAGACGTGAATTTGACGCCGGTGCCGTTGCCCGGATCGTTCACGCGGCTGTTGTTGGCGATCCTCGGCTTCGGTTACTGGGTGCGCGGCGTTGCGCGCAGCGCAAGCCGTGTGAGTGGATAAAGACAGAAAAACGGGTTCGCGAAGGACTGCCGTCTTGAATCGAAGAATAATCCGCTTTTTCCAGTTGTCGCCGTTCTGGTCTAAGACATCCTCTCACGCATCGATCACCGGTGCGGTGCGTTTGGCCCTGGGTTTGGCGCCGATCTTATGGGTCATAGGCACCTCATCCGTACACGCCAGCACGGTCACCGCGACCGGCAAGGCCGGGACGAGCGGCACCTCGGGTACCTCGACCGCGCCGAACGGAACCGACGGCGGCGCCGGCACGAGTGCCTCGGCGAGCACATCCACTGGGACCGATTCGTCCAATACCGCCAACGCCTACGGCGGATCGGGTGGCGCGGGCGGGTCGGGATACAGCCCCAACGGCAACGCCGGTGCCGGCGGTGCCGGCGGTAGCGCGACGGCGACCGTGAGTCAAACCCAGCCAGCATCCGGTTCGGCGAATGCGGCCGCGACGGCAGGCGGCGGCGACGGCGGATCCGCCGGTGTGCCCGGTACGGGAGGGACGGGTAACTCGGGTGGCGCCGGGGGTACCGCATCTTCGAGTGCGAGCGCGAAGGCGACGGCGGCGAACACGTCGACTGCGACGAGCACGGCGCAGGGCGGTCTCGGCGGCAATGGCTATGGGTCGGGTAAAACGGGCGGCGCGGGCGGTGTGGCGTCGGGAAGCACGGCGACGGCGTCCTCGGACAGCGGCATTACGCAGGCTTCTGTCACCCTGGACGGTGGTTCGGGCGGTGCCGGTAACTCTGGGGCCAACGGCGGTGCGGGCGCGGACTCGAGCTTATCGAATGCGGTCACGGGCTCTACGACGGGCACGTTGTCCTTGTACCAATATGTCAACGGCGGGGGCGGCGGGGGTATCGTGTCAGGCGCGGGTACGGGGGGCGTGGGCGGCAACGCGAGTTCGACGCTGACCGACACGGACAGTGCCGCGAATTCGCTGACCGTCTATCTGTACGCGAAAGGCGGTGCGGGCGGCGGCGGCACGGGCACGGGCGGTGCGGCCGGCACGGGTGCGGTGAGCGGGGTGGTCACGGGGGCGGGGACGCTGAGTGTCAGCGACAACGCGAATGGCGGTTCAGGCGGAGGCAGCGCGCTGGCGAACGGCATCGCGGGTGGAAACGCGAGTTCGACGCTGACGGCTAATACGGGGAGTAAGAGTGACACCGTCTTGAGCATCGCGAGTGGCGGCACAGGCGGCAGCGCGAGCGGTACGGGTCATACGGGGGGCGCGGGCGGTGTGGCGAGCGCGAGCGCGAGTGGCGTCTCGTCGAGCGGCGCGGTGAACGCTTCGGTGGCCCAGTACGGCGGCGACGGTGGCGGCGGCAGTTCCGGGGGCAACGGCGGTGCGGGCGCGGGCTCGAGTTTATCGAATGCGGTCACGGGCTCTACGACGGGCAGCCTGATGCTCGGTCAATTCGCCTACGCCGGCGGCGGCGGATCGACGGGCGCGGGCACGGGCGGTTTGGGCGGCAACGCGACTTCGACGTTGACCGTGACGGATACGCAGGCGAGTGCATTGAATGGCACCGTAGATGCCACCGGCGGCAGTGGCGGCGGATCGACGAGCGGCACGGCGGGCGGCGCAGGCACGGGGACGGTGAGCGGCACGTTCTCGAGCGCAGGAGCCCTCATCGTCAACGGAACTGCCGACGGCGGTACCGGCGGTTCAGTCTCGACGGGCACGGCGACGGGGGGCAATGCGGCGAACGCGGCGATGACTGGCACGAGCACGGGCGGCACGGCGAGCGTGACTAGCGTTGCGTCGGGCGGCGACGGCGGCAGCGGGTACAGCGATGCCTCGGGTGGGGCCGGGGGTATGGCGTCCTCGAGTGCGAGTGCGAGTGCGAGCGCGACGGTGGCGAACGCGTCGACTGCGACGAGCACGGCGGTGGGCGGCATCGGCGGCGATGGCTATGGGTCGGGTAAAACGGGCGGCGCGGGCGGTGTGGCTTTGGGGAGCACGGCGACGGCGTCCTCGGGCGGCGGCGGCATTACACAGGCGTCTGCCACCCTGGACGGTGGTGCGGGCGGTGCCGGTAACTCTGGGGCGAGCGGCGGTGCGGGCGCGAACTCGAGCTTATCGAATGCGGTCACGGGCTCTACGACGGGCACGTTGTCCTTGTACCAATATGTCAACGGCGGGGGCGGCGGAGGTATCGTGTCAGGCGCCGGTACGGGGGGCGTGGGCGGCAATGCGAGTTCGACGCTGACCGACACGGACAGTGCCGCGAATTCGCTGACCGTCTATCTGTACGCGAAAGGCGGTGCGGGCGGCGGCGGCATGGGCACGGGCGGCAACGGCGGCACGGGCACCGCCTCGTTGAACGTGACGTCGACGCACGCGGGAGCGAGAGCCACCGGCAGCGCCAATGCGACCGGCGGGACCGGTGGTACCGGTACGACCAAAGGCATCGACGGCGCGGCGAGCGCATCCTCCACGGTGACCTCACCCTATGCCGCGACGGCCACTGCCAACGCGACGGGCGGCGCGGGATCGACGATCGGCGCGGCGACCGCAGTCGCCCATGCGATCGGTACGCAAGCGACGGCGGGGACGATCCGCGGGAACGCGACGGCGGACTCCTTCAGCGGCGTGGTCGGTGGCGCGGCGAATGCGACGGCGACCAGCGCATCGCTCGGCAGTACGACCGGCAATGCCACGGCGACGACCCGAGGCGCCTCGGGCGCGGCGAATGCGCAGAGCACGGCGACGGACGGCGGACTCAATAGCGTCGCCGCGTCGGCGCAGGCACCGACGACGATTGGCGCAAGCAATGTGGCCTTTACACAAGCGAACTCGGGCGGGACTTGGTATGGAGCGCCGGCGAATTATAACAACGGCACCAACGCGTATTCCTACGGGATGAGCACGATCACGCCGTCGACGGCGACGAGCATTCTCAGCGGCACGCCGCTCGTAAAGACGGCGCTCGGCGCGGATACGCTGATCGGCGCCGGGGTGCTTGGCGCCAACTACGCCACCGCAGCGACCGGATCGCTCAGCTACTCGGCGGACGCACTCTTCAAGTATGCCGCCTCCGGCAACATCAACCTCACGCTCGGCTTGCTCGGCCTGGGGTCATACAACACGGGTTTCGATGGCCTGACGTTCACCGTCACCGATGGGGGAACGCCGCTGCAATTGCCCGTCTCATTTAGTTCGTTGGCCGCGGCGAGCACGTACTTTACGGATAATCCGCTGAAGTTTTTCAATGTGGCGAACGGTGCGATCGATGTCGGCATCAGTTTGCTTGCGAGTACAGCCAATGGCACCGGGATCAGCTTCATCATCGGCGCGAGTCCCTCACCGGTGCCGCTGCCGCCGTCGCTGCCGCTGCT
>Ga0307372_10014341_pt1 | contig 10155 bp, 9 predicted proteins | sample OX1MG_FD_202533 | JGI IMG/M metagenome (GOLD analysis project Ga0307372, IMG submission 202533) | Soil microbial communities from Risofladan, Vaasa, Finland - OX-1 | ecosystem: Environmental > Terrestrial > Soil > Coastal area > Acid sulfate soil | place: Finland: Risofladan, Vaasa | collected... | reverse complement strand
ACCACTTCAAAAGTGCGACTGATTTAACGTCGGTCAAATCGTTCGCCCATGGGAGCCCGACGAGAGAACGGCAGCGGTCGATTTCGACCCCGCGTGGCCAGCCCGGCACCCAATCTTCGTCCCCGGATAGTGTGATTCCGGGGGTAGTGCCGTAAGGAGTGTCGATGATCGACGATGAACTAGTTCAATTGCTGACGCCCGAAGGCGAACGCATTGAAAACTCCGATTACGAGTCGACACTCAACGGCGATGAGATCTTCAGTTTCTATCGCGACATGGTCATCATCCGACGACTGGACAACGAATCGACGTCACTGCAACGTCAAGGTCAACTCGCGCTTTGGGCTCCGGTTCAAGGTCAAGAGGCTGCGCAGATAGGGGCCGGACGGGCCCTCGCACCGATGGACTTTACGTTCCCGACTTACCGCGAGCACGGCATTGCCTGGTGTCGCGGAGTGCCGCCAGAAGACATGCTGCGACTCTTTCGAGCCGTCAGCAACGGAGGATGGGACCCGTACAAGTACCGCCACTCGGTGCCCTCGGTGGTATTGGGCAGTCAGACGCTGCACGCCGTCGGCTACGCCATGGGCATCCAGCGCGACGGTGCAGAAGAGGCGGCCATGGCCTTCTTCGGTGACGGCGCCTCCAGTCAGGGCGACGTCATGGAAGCCTTTGTCTGGGCTGCCTCTTTCAACGCTCCGGTCGTGTTCTTCTGCCAGAACAATCAATGGGGCATCTCGACGCCGTCCACCGTGCAGTCCAAGATTCCGCTCTTTCACCGCGCGCACGGTTTCGGATTCCCGGGAGTGCGTGTGGATGGCAACGACGTGCTCGCGGTCTACGAAGTCTCAAAGCGCGCGTTGGACGCCGCTCGAGTGGGCGGAGGGCCATCGTTGGTCGAGGCCTACACCTATCGCATCGGTGCCCACACCACTTCGGACGACCCGACCCGGTACCGCATTGACGCCGAAGTCGAAGTGTGGAAGCACCGAGACCCTATCGAGCGTGTGAAGGCTCTCTTGGCCCGCGAGTACAAGGTGAAGGTCTCCGACTTTGAGGCCGTCGCGGCCGAGGCCGACGTCATGGCCCTCAAGTTGCGCGAGGACGTGCTTGCCATGAGCCGTCCCGACCCCATCACGATGTTCGATAACGCTTACGCCGCTCCTCACCCTTTGATTGAAGAAGGCCGGCGCGAGATGATCGACCTCGGCATCTCTGGAGGAGAGCTCTAATGGCCACCGCCCCGATGACAATGGCCAAGGCTCTCAACGAGGGACTCCGCCGCGCGATGGAAAAGGATCCCAAGGTCCTCTTGATGGGCGAAGACATCGGCCACCTCGGTGGCGTCTTTCGTATTACCGACGGACTGCAGAAGGACTTCGGCGAAGACCGCGTCGTCGACTCGCCGTTGGCGGAGTCGGCCATCGTCGGCACCGCGGTCGGACTCGCAATACGCGGATACCGAGCCGTGTGCGAGATTCAATTCGACGGCTTCGTCTATCCGGCCTTCGATCAGATTGTCTCGCAGGTCGCCAAGTTGCACAAGCGTTCGGACGGCGCCTACAAGATGATGATGGTCATCCGGATCCCCTTCCAGGGTGGCATCGGCGCCATCGAACATCACTCGGAGAGCCCGGAACCCTACTTCGCGCAGACGGCCGGTCTTCGCGTCGTCTCGCCCTCTACGCCCAACGATGCCTATTGGATGATCCAGCAGTCGATCGAGCACGACGACCCGATCATCTTCTGTGAGCCCAAGAGCCGCTACTGGGAGAAGGGCGAAGTCGACCTCGAGAACCCGCCGGCCGGTCTCTTTGACGCGGCGGTGCGTCGCGAAGGGACCGACGTCACGGTCATTGGATACGGCGCGTCGATGAAGACCATTCTGCGCGCGGCCGAGACGGCTGACGTCGAAGGCACTTCCATCGAGGTCATCGACGCGCGTTCTATCGCTCCACTCGACATCGAAGTCATGGCGAAGTCGCTCGAGAAGACCGGACGAGTCGTTGTGGTCCAAGAGTCACCGCACACTGCCTCGGTCGGATCCGAAGTGATCGCCGAGCTGACCCAGCGCTGCTTCTACTCCTTGAAGGCGCCGGGACTTCGTGTGAGTGGCTATCACGTACCGTATCCGCCGACACGAATTGAAGAGGATTATCGGCCAACAGTCGATCGAATCCTTGACGCGGTTGACCGAGTGATGGGATTTGAGAGTTGAGCGAAGAAATTTTCCTTCTGCCCGACGTCGGTGAAGGTTTGGTCGAAGCCGAGATCGTGGAATGGAAAGTCAACGTCGGCGACGTCGTGACCTTGAACCAACCGCTCGTTGACATCGAGACCGCCAAGGCGACCGTCGAGCTACCGAGTCCCTATGCGGGAACGGTCGTCGCCCTTCACGGCAAGCCCGGCGACGTGATGGAAGTCCACAAGCCACTCATCACCTTTGACGTTGGAGGATCCGGTGGTACCACGGCGCCCGCGCCGGTTGCACCAAGTGAACCAACACCGGCTCCTGAGCCTTCAGAAAAGCAAGAGGGCGCGGTCGGAGAAGGTCGCGAGGCCGTGCTGATCGGTTACGGCGTCGCCAACGAAGACGGCGTCGTTACTCGAAAACACCGACGCCAGAGTGGCCCCAAACCGGCTCCGGCCACACTCGCAGCCGCGACGGCACCCGCTCCGGCATCGGTACCGGCACCGACGCCGGTCGCGACAACGTCATCGCTCGCGCCGCGTTCGACACCACCAGTTCGTCTCTACGCCAAACAACACGGACTCGACATCGCCTCCTTGACCGGGACGGGTCGAGACGGCCTCATAACGCGCGAGGACGTCGAACAAGCCCTCAATGGCGGTGGCGCGCCGAGTCCGTCGCGCGTGAGCGCCCCGATCACCGGACCGAACACGACGTCACGTTTCGTCGGCCGCGAACTTGAGTCGTGGTCGACGGGCCCGAAAGAAGAGCGCATTCCCGTGAAGGGGGTGCTTCGCTCGATGGCCGAGGCGATGGTGCACAGTGCGTTCACCCAACCGCGCGCGGCAGTGTGGGTTCGCGTCGACGCCACGCGCACGATGGACCTCGTGGCGTCGTTGAAGCAACAGCCCAACCTGGCCGGTGTTCGTATTTCGCCTTTGACGATCATCGCCCTGGCGGTGTGCGACGCCGCCCGTCACTTTCCGGGCTTCAACTCCAGTTTCGACGCCGACGCCAATGAGGTCATCGTTCGACGGACAGTGAACCTCGGCATCGCGGCCGATACGGCTCGCGGACTCATCGTGCCGAACATAAAAGGCGCCGATCAGCTCGATCTCATCGGTATGGCCTCGGCCCTGACAGTGCTCGTCGACAAAGCTCGTCAGGGAACCACGACACCTAACGAAATGATCGGCACAACGTTGAGCATCACGAACGTCGGCCCCTTTGGCGTGGACGCAGCCATACCCATTCTGCCCCCGGGGACCGGAGCGATTCTCGCCGTCGGACAGATCGCGAAGGCGCCCTGGGTGGTTGACGACGAAGTCGTGGTGCGTCAGGTCGTCGAATTAGCGATGGCCTTTGATCACCGCCAAGTCGACGGAGCGATGGCGTCGGCGGTCTTGTCGCACATCGGGCGCTTCTTGCACGACCCGGCTGCGGCGATTATCGCCAGTTAGGTTTTCACCCGTCGAAGGGCGTCAAGAGACTTGTCGGCGTGCGCGTTCATGCTCACCTCACTGTTGATGATCTCGGTGATGCGCCGGTCTTGCCCGATGACGAACGTCGTGCGCTTGACTTTCAAGAGGTCCATGGATCGCTTCACACCGTAGAGTTTGGCGACGACGCCGTCCTCGTCAGCGAGCAGCGGATAGTCCAGGTCATTCTTCTTCGTAAACTCCGCCTGCTTCTCGACACTGTCCATGGAGATGCCGAGTCGCTGCGCGCCGAGCGCTGCGAATTCGCTGCCGAGATCGCGGAAGTGGCACGACTCTTTCGTGCAGCCCTTGGTCATCGCGGCGGGATAGAAGAAAAGAACTACTCGTCCATTGAGCAGCATTGTCGAGAGTGTTCGCTCGTTGCCATCCTGGTCTTTCAGGGTGAAGTCCGGTGCTATGTCGCCACGTTGCATGAAGGCACTTTAGGGGTCGAGCCGGAAACCTACTCCACGAATGGTGATCAGGTGGCGGGGGTTGGCGGGGTCGTTCTCGATCTTCTGTCGTAGTCGCTTGACGTGCGTGTCCAACGTGCGAGTGTCGGACAGTTCCAGTCCCCACCACAACGTGTCGAGACACACTTCGCGGGTCACGACTTGGCCGAGTCGTGACGCGAACAGGGCCAGGAGATCGAACTCCTTGCGGCTGAGTTCAATCTCTTCACCACGACGAATGACTGTGCGACGCACGAAGTCGATTCGCAGATCGCCGAAGGTGACGATCTCCTCGTCGGAGTTGGTGAGTGGCCGTCGAAGCACGGCGCGAATGCGCGCGATGAGTTCGCGGAGTCGAAAGGGCTTCGTCACGTAGTCTGCGGCGCCAATCTCGAGACCCAAGACGACGTCCACTTCGCTCGAGCGCGCCGTCACCATGATGACGGGTGTACGCGTCGCGTCGTAGAGTTCGCGGCAGTAGTCGATTCCTGAACCATCGGGCAGCATGATGTCGAGCAACACCAGATCCGGTTTCGCCGACAACATGAGTTGACGAGCCTGGGCGATGTTGGTGGCGCCCACGACCACGAAGCCCTCGATCGTCAGCCCGATGTTCAAGGCGTCCTGGTAACTCTCCTCGTCCTCGACGACGAGAATCACACTCCGGCTCGCGACGTCAGTCACGCTCACGTCGGACTCCCTGTGGGTGGTAGCGAATTGCGGCACGGCTCGATTTCAAAGGGGGAGTTGGAGATCGCCGACGTGCCACTTCTTCAACGTAAATAGTTAGGGTTACCGCAAGGTGAAGCACGTGCTATCACGAGGTGTTTATCGGATGAAACCTTCTCGACGGCGCGCTCTGTCGGGTTTTCGGCCGCTGACCTGCGGTGACTTACTCTTGACGACGACAGGGGATGGAGATGAAATGTTGAACACTTCAGAGAGGATCGGCCGCGATGAGCACGTCTGGTCCTTCGACGCCGGACGTCAGCCCGTCATCATCGTTGATCCCGGCACGATCATTGAAATAGAGACATGGGACTGCTTCACGGGCCAGGTGCAGAGCGAAGATGACACGCTTGAGAACATCGATCTCACCCGAGTGAACAGCGCGACGGGACCGATTGGCGTGCGCGGCGCCGAACCGGGCGACACCTTGTCGGTGACGTTGCTCGACATCCGCCCGAACGAACAGGGTGCCGCCATGTGCATTCCGGAGTGGGGACAGCTCATCGATTCGGTGCATTCTCCGACGACGCGAATCTTCAAGGTCGTTGACGGCACGGTCACGATGAACGAGCACGTATCGTTCCCCGTGCGTCCGATGTTCGGTGTCATCGGCGTCTCACCGGAGTCGGGTGAGGTTTCGACGTTCTACGCCGATCGCCATGGCGGCAACATGGACGATCGAATGAACGGGATCGGTGCGACGATTCACCTTCCGGTCTTTCAGAGCGGCGCGCAGATGGCGATCGGCGACATGCACGCGTCGATGGGTGACGGCGAGATCTCAGGGACCGGTGTGGAAATCGGTGGCGTCGGCGTTATCAAGGTCGACGTGATCAAAGGGAAAGCCGGAGGCTGGCCCATCACGGAGACGTCCGACGCCTACTTCACCCACGGCACCTCGGGTGGCGACTTGGACGAAGCTCTTTGCAACGCGTGTGAGGAGGCCTCCAAATTGCTGGTCGACGAGTGGGGATTCTCGCGTGAAGACGCGTTCATGTTCTTGTCGGTCGCAGGTGATCTCGGCATTGCGCAGTATTGTCACCCGTCGCCGGGCAGCGTGATCGCCCGAATGCGGATACCGAAACTCGCGTCGAACCCCCGCCCCTTTCGCGAGTGATCAACTGGTCGTGACGGTGAATCCCTCGTAGTTGGTGGGTGTCTTCAGGAAGCTGCCAGTGGCGGTGCATGGCCCCGTCACGTGACAGTTGAGTCCGTAAACGCCGCCGTCGATGCCGACCGTGTTGTTGCCGGTCGGCAGCGTTATCTTTTGACCGGTACGCCACCGTCCCGCCACTTCGTTGACGACCAGAGCCTGGTAACTGTTCGCGCCGTCTACGTACGCAGCCCCCGCGCTGCAGTTGCCGGCCGATCGACACGACACCGCGACGACGCCTCCATTCCTTCCGGCCATCAGTGCACCCGACGGCAATCTCATATCGGTAGCGGTGTGCCACGTGCCGTGCACCTCGTTGATCAGGAATCCTTCATAGGTACTGGTGCCGACTAGGTACTGCCCTCCGGCGCTGCAGTTGCCGATCGATGCACAGTCGAGTCCGCCGTAGCCGAAGAAAAAGGTGCGGGGATTTGCGGCGGCCCCGCTAGGCATCACCATGGCGAGCGCTCGAGCCCAGGTACCGTGGGTCTCGGCTGCGATCATGCCTTCACTGTCACCGGCCACGTCGGTGTACGTGCCGATCGCCGTGCAGTTGCCGGCCGAGACGCAGGTCACTTCGCTCAACGCGGCGCTCGGATACACACTCGCGTCGCCGGGAAGAACCAGGGCAATGGCCCTTTTCCACGCGCCGTTGACTTCGGGGATCATGAGAGCGTCGGTCGCGTTCTGTTTCGTGATGTACGAACCGACGGCGACGCAGTTGCCAGCACGCGCGCACGCCACTTGATTGATGTTCACGAGGGGATCGATATTGGCGGCCGAAGGAAGCAAGGTCTCTCGAGCTTGTCCCCAGACGCCTCGTACTTCGTTGACCTCAAGACCCCGCGCGTAGGCCATGGGCTCCGTGTTGTCGAAGTAAGTACCGATCGCGCTGCAGTTACCCGGTGACCAGCACATCACCGAATGGATCTGGCTGTTCTGCAGCGAGGTCCCGGCGTTCGGCGGCAAGTTCACCTCCAGTGCTTGCTTCCACGCGCCATTCACTTCATTGGCGACGAAGCTTTGTCCGTGGCTTTTCGTGTCGTTGAAACTTCCGGCCGCGGAGCAGTTGCCCGCAGTCGCGCACGATAGTGAGTTGATGGCGACTTCGGGGTTGGCATCTGCATCGGAGGGAGGAATCAGTCGAGTCGGCGCCTTCCACGCAGTCTTCACTTCATTCAACACGAGCCCTTCGACCCTTCCTTTGCTGTCGAGGTAGGAGCCTCCGGCTTCGCAGTTCCCCGCAGAGGGACATGAAAGCGCGGGCAAGGACCCATTGGGGAGTCCTGTCGCACCTGAGGGAAGGCTGACCACTTTTGCCGCGTGCCACTGTGGCGCAGCCGACGTGGCCCCGGCTGGTAGAGCGAGTAGCACCATGATGAGCGGTACTGCGAGGAGTGCAGTGCGTCTCGACTTCACGGGTATGACTCCACTTTCGTTGTCGCGGGCGCCTCGCCATTCGGTTTCTCGAAAGTCGCTTCGATCGTCCACGAGTTCAGTTCAGTATAAATAGCCACCGATGACAGGGGTGTTAGCGATGGCGTAATCGCGTCGCCGACTGCGAATTCTTAGGAGTTTGGCGTAACGGTGGCGAGAAGGTGCACGTTCGCCGCGTTTGTTCCCGAGAAGCCAGAAAACGCCAGACGTTCACCCAAACTTCACATTGGGATAACCATCACTTGGCGGTGCGTTCAATCGGACTTGCAAGGATAGTTAAGGATATGTGCGACGTCGAGGAGGGTGTGAATGACTGATGTAAGAGCGGCGGAGCCTTCTGAGAAGCGCCTCGAAGCGGAGTTTGCGGCGAACTCGTCCCTCTCGATCAATGCAGTCAAGCCCCCGCTCTCGGTGAGCCAGTTACTGGACGATGCTCCCACCAGCCGCTTCCACCGTCGAGCGGTATTGATCTCCGGGATGGGCTTCTTCACTGACGCCTATGACCTGTTCGTGATCGGTACCGTGGCCGCTTTGGTCAAGGTCCAGTGGAACCTCTCGACCACTCAAACGAGCTGGGTCACAGGTGCGGCGATTCTGGGAGCTTTTATCGGTGCCTTCGTCTTTGGGAGGATCGCCGACATATTCGGTCGCAAGGTCATTTACACGACGGTGGCCGCGATCATGATTTTCGGAGCTGTCGCGTCTGCACTCGCTCCGAATTTCACCTTCTTAGTGATCGCTCGACTGATACTCGGTCTGGGCATTGGTGGCGATTATCCCGTGTCGGCCGTGTTGATGAGCGAGTACTCCAACCGCGCCGATCGTGGCCGTCTGGTGGGATTGGTTTTTTCCATGCAGGCGGTAGGTCTCATCGTGGGACCACTGGTCGGCATTATTTTGCTGTCATCAGGCGTGAGCGACCCGTTGGCCTGGCGGATATTGCTCGGACTGGGCGCATTACCCGCGGCGGCAGTTATCTATTTCCGGGCGAAGATGCCCGAATCGCCGCGCTTTAGGGCTCTCGTCCAGGGGCGGGCCGATCAAGCGGGGAAAGAGCTCCATCAGTTCGCGGGTGGGGCAATCGACGCCTCCATGGTTTCAGACGACGGCAAGCACCTGATGGGACTTCGACAGTTCCTCGCCAATCCCCGGATGCTCCTCATGCTCGTGGGAACCGCCGGGTGCTGGTTCCTCTTCGATTACGCGTATTACGGGAACACGTTGTCACTGCCGAGCATCCTCACGGAAGTCTCGCCGACCGCGAGCATCGAAATGAAACTCTTCTTGACCTTGGCCATCTTCGTCGTCTTCGCTGTGCCGGGTTACGTACTGTCCGTTTGGAAGATGGACAAGATCGGGCATCGACGTTTGCAGTTCATCGGCTTTGGCGTCATGTCGGCGTGCTTCATCGTTCTCGGAGCGGTCCCGTCACTTACGACGTCGGTGGCACCCTTCATCGCGATATTCGGAATCAGTTACCTGTTCACGGAGTTCGGACCGAACATGACGACCTTCGTCCTCCCGTCCGAAGTGTTCCCAGTGAACATGCGAACTACAGGACACGGCGTTGCGGCCGGAGTCGGAAAACTCGGCGCTTTCGTCGGAGTTTTCCTAGTGCCGCAACTCGCTAATCACATCGGTCTTCGTGGTCTTCTTTACGTCGCCGGTGGCGCGGCGGTACTCGGCTTCTTGCTCACGAGGGTGCTCCCAGAAACGTCCGGGCGGTCCCTCGAGGAGATCTCCGGCGAAAGTGGAGAAATTTCTTCGGGGCCGACGGCGTACGTCGCCACGATCACTCCGTAACTCACAACGGACGAGTGCTGTCCCAGCCGTCTTCGATGGCCTTGCACTTGGCGCAGAGTGTCCGGTAGTAGCCCTGGCCGGGAGCCGAAGTACCTGTTTTCAATAGCGCCTTGCCGATTGGACATTCGGATTGATTGTGAAAGATGAGTTCGTCCACGTCCTCTATGCCCGTGGTGTGAAACGCAGTGACCTTGGTCATCGTATCCCTTTGGCGTCGTTTCCGGCAACGCACGGAGCGTACCGGACCAACCATCTTGACGCATCACTGATCTCGAGCTTTTGCGCTCAGCTTCGACGAGGTCATCGTCACGACGTTCACGGCGGGCGCTCAGAACACCCTGCCCATTTGGAACCTGGGCGCCATTCGACTTGGTCAGCAACTGCCGGAAGTGAACGTCGTCGTGACGATGGTCGTGGTCTTGATGTTCATCCCGATCCTGACCGACGAGACTGACGGGCTCCGAAAACGTCACCGGACGCGTATCCACTGGTCGCAAGGCCAATCAGTAGACCAACCCTGACCGCGATTTGGTGAACTCATTCACCAAGTGTTCACGAGCGTCTGGCGTTGCCGCGGACCAAGAGTCCTTCCACACCGGTAGGTTGGGGGCGGAAGTCAAACAGGCTGCCAACTCATTCGGGACCGACATCGGACTCGACGGTCAACTGAATCGCCGAAGCCGGTCGGTGTCGTTGACAAGTGATCGCCTCTCGCAGATGGTGATGCGAAAGTCGAATCAATTGAGATGAGTGGGGCCTGCGATACACGCGTAGATGAGAGGAGACCAGTGAGACGATTCCAATATTCGCCAACCATTTCGGATGAACGACACGACGTCGACGATCATTCGCACGAAGGAGTGGCACGTGTTTGAGGACGGGCCAGTGAATGACCACGTGACTCGTTCCTAC
>Ga0307372_10014340_pt1 | contig 10156 bp, 8 predicted proteins | sample OX1MG_FD_202533 | JGI IMG/M metagenome (GOLD analysis project Ga0307372, IMG submission 202533) | Soil microbial communities from Risofladan, Vaasa, Finland - OX-1 | ecosystem: Environmental > Terrestrial > Soil > Coastal area > Acid sulfate soil | place: Finland: Risofladan, Vaasa | collected... | reverse complement strand
GCATAGCAGAAAAATACGCCGCGTGCACCTTTGGCAGGCCGCTTGCGCCCACTGAAGATAGCTCCGGGCAATTGATTAAGGCGCACTTCCAGTTCTGGTTCAGTTTGGATAAGTGCCTGATACTCAAGATGCATATCCTCGACCGCGGTCTTCGTACCTTCATAGGCTTGGTTAAATTCCTTGAGTGCGTCGAAGTCATCTTCTGGGGTTAGCAGTTTCTTGCCCTCTATGCCAAGGGTCTTGGATATCAGCAAGGTCTTTTGAGTAACCTTCGTATATAGGCTTAGGATCTTGTTCAAATCATCGGGTGGCAGGAAATTCCAGAAACTCACTCTGCCGCGCGACGCTGCAATCTCCGGATGGTCCGCAACGAGCCGTCTCTCAACATCTGGGTTCATGCGCCGGTCGACGCGACCAATGCGCTGCATAAGGCGCACTGGGTTCCAGTGAATGTCGTAGTTGATCATCCGCGATGCATCTTGCAGATTAAGCCCTTCTGAAAGCACATCAGTAGAAATCAGGATACGAATCTCTTCTCGCCTCTTTTCGGCGAGTTCAGGTGATGAAAAGCCATTGTAGTATGGCGCGAACCGCTGAATTACATCTGCTCGGTTTTTCTTGGTAGCACTGTCCACTTGCTCAACGCCTTCGATACCGGCTTTATCTAGCTGTTTCTTGAGGTAACGGGCAGTATCTGCAAACTCAGTAAAGATCAGCACCTTCTGGCCAACGAGTTCCTTTGAGTTGAGTAGGCGTATCAGTTTCTGTAGTTTGTCGTCATGCTTCGGCTCAAACTTTCTGACTTCGACAAGAAATTTTAAGATTTCGTCGAGATCGAGGAATGTCTCCTGCAACATCTCAGATACATTGAACTGTTCACGGCTAAGTTTGTTTTTTTCGACAGCATCAAGCATTTCTTGAGGGACGACATCTTCATCATCTAGATCTTCGTCATCTTGGCCCCATAGATCACGCTGCCTCTGGACCGCGAAATCTAGAATTTCTGAATTCTGGGTCTTCCAGCGTTCAAGTCGCTTCTTTTCGGAATCTGTTTCACTATGAACCACAAGAAATGCTAGTAGCTTCTTCATCAGTCGTTCATTCGACAACTCAAAGGCTGCGACGGAACTCTCAAAACGTTTCAGGAAGTTGGTACGAATTAGGCCGACGACCTGCTCTTGCCGGCCCTCTTCCAGAGGATCAATACTCTTGTCATCTCCCTTATACCAAGCCAGCGGGTAGTACATTGGTAGCGTAAACAGAGGGTGCTTCCGAGTGAAGGCCTTTTCAAACATTTCCAGCAGACGTCCGTAGGACTTGTGAATTGAATACTCGGCTACCTGTGGGGACTTACGGTCCGGGAACATTGCGGCTTTGCCGGTTTCACGAATCTGACTCTCACGTGCATACCCTCGACTGCGTTGGACAACAAGATGCCTGAATATATCGTCCCTAGAGAGAAGATCCTGGGCTTCTGAAATTACTTCCGATACATCGACGACCTCATGGCCCACAGTTTGTCTAAGAGCTTTCTCCATGTTGTTGAAATGCGCACTAAGATTATTTATCCCCAAAGTTCTGGCGAAGTAAGTCTCATCTCGCTTAGTAAAAAGCTCTGCCATATGGCGAAAATCACTCAAGCGGTTATTTATAGGCGTTGCCGTAAGCATGAAGACCGACTTGGGTCTTTCAGTTTCATTGAGCAAGTCAAAAAGCCTGTAGTACCGAGATGGATCGATCCCCTCGCCGCCCCTGCGGCCAGGATTCCGGAAGTGGTGGGCTTCATCGATGATGACAACATCGGCGAGTTCGGCGATGCGCCTGAAGCGTTCTGGAAATTCACCCTTGCGGCCTAGATCGGTATGGTTGAAGACTGCAAGATTGCTGAAATCTGCGTTTCCGCCGACACCCCCGATATGAGATAGCCACTCCTTTAGGTGTGGTTCCCAAACACCTTCTTTTGTAGCTTTTGGCGCAAACAGCACGACGCGCTTTCCTTCATGGAGTACCAGGCGCTCAATCAGCATCAACCCGACGAAGGTCTTGCCTAGACCCACCCCATCACAGAGAAACGCGCCGCCATATTGGCGGGCGATTTTCATTAGCGCCCAATAGGCTTCTTTCTGATAGCGATCGAGCTTTTGGAACATCTTTGAGCGAGTTTCGTCCCACTCAGTAGCCGTCAACTCATGACCGCGAAAGAACTCTTGCAGCGCCTTAGTATATACGTCAAAGGGCGTATATAGATGAGTTTGTCGTGAGATCGTTTCAATAATTGCATCAGTTACTTCACTCGCCTCATTCCAATGGCTTTCAAACCATTCCTGAAGCTGCGCTACCTCGCGGGCACTCTGGACTTGTATGTTAAGTTCGATGTTTTTGGTCAGCCCAGGGGATGTGAAATTACTCGATCCAACCAAGGCCTGAGAGCCGACCACTTCGAGTTTCGCATGAGTGATGTAGGCCTTGGCATGGAACTTGTCCTTGTCATATACGCGGCATTCAATTTGTCTTGAGCGCAGTGCTTCAAGAATCGCTGGAATACCGTGGAGAAATGGATTGTTCTCTTTATCAGACTCGATGCTGTCATCCAGGGTTTCGACAGCGCGCTGGCGCACAGCTTCCAGCAACGCCTTGCGAGTGCGTTGCGTTGTTTCCGCACCCATCAGTATCCGTAGCTTTTCCAAGCCTTGCCACTTCCCATCTAGAGCCAGCAATGAACCTATCTCAAAGTAACCTGTGGCAATATCAAATGACTTTGCAATACCCGTCCATTCTTCAAGGTAACGGAGGCCCGTCCAGCCTGAGATGCTGTTATCAACAATAAAAAGATCGCGTCCTTTCTGATCGGTATTCATTAATTCAATATTCCACATGCACCGAATGACAAAATTCTGAAGATTGCCTTTGATTCATAACGCAAAGGCCCTAAAGAGTTACAGCAGCAAGAAATATCCCTTTATCAATACCCCAGCCTTCCCCTGGTCAGCAATCAACATAATACGCCATGAAATATAGCAGCTGAGCCAGCAATTTTGTACGCACTCAAGCGTTTTGAGATACGGGAAGTGGATATCTTAAGGTTGTTTGTTGATTTCTCCGGGCATCAGCTCGTTGGTTTCAACCGGCTTGTTCGTCGGCCCGCATTACTGAGCACACACCGCCGAGATTTGGTGCGGTGGGGAGGAATCGAACCTCCGTTGCCCTTACTCTTCCATGAGGCGATCAACATCAGTGTTGATTTACATAGCCTTTTGGCCAACCGTTTTCATTTACGCTAGCCCTCACAATACGTACGAATTTCTATAAAACGGCGAATGCCGAACAGCATAGATCAACGAAGATTGAAGCTGAGCCGAAGCGTCATAAAGCCGAAGTCGGCCAGAACGGCCGACACTTTTTGAAAGTTGAAATTCTCCTTTTGTTTAGCGTTCAGAGTATTGTATTCAATGCGCGAGAGCTTCAGGGACATGTGTTTTTCGCTGCTAACAGTAATTAGGCCGAACTTCACTTAAATCCGGCATCGTCCAGCCTTCGGAGCAACAACGACGCCAGACTCAAGTGGTCCAAACACTGATCGGGCGTGTCAACCACGGAATGTTCGTGTCCCCTTGGGTTACGTATTGCCAGCACTGACCCAGCGAAGAGAAACCGAAATCCCTGCTGCTCGTCCTTCTCAGAAGCGGTCGTCAAGGGATTGAGCTTGATCAGCGGGTTGTCTACAGCAAGCGCCTGCATCATCAACTTGAACCCAGTCTCAGTCAGGCCGGCGAACCTCTGCACTTCCTTGTCGACGAACTTGTACGCCTCGAACGTCGATTGCGCAAAATGTCCGTCATCGAACAGTTGCTTGACGATCGGCGGTAGTTTGGGATGAATGTCTCGTTGGTCGAACGGGTGCAGCCCCCCAACCGGCACCGATCGCGCGGCTGTGAAAACATGCACTTTCCGTACGACTTGTTCGAATAGGGGGAATGGATCAGCCATTCAGGAGATTCTCCCGGATGCTCTTGAAGATACGGTCGTAAGTTTCTTGGTCTCCGTCCGCAGGGAGGTTGATCTCGATACGAACGGTGAGCCCAACTACCCCCGACGTGCGCTCACTCTTGCCCGGTTGTGGAGTTGCCGCCATAGCGTAAGGTATTGCGGCCACCGTCTTCTTTGAGGCCGTCTTCACAGCGTGCTTCTGCTTCTTCGGATCAACCGCTTTCGCTGGCGGGATTTCACCGTGACCGGCATACGCAGCCAAGCCCTTGAACGTGGAAGCTTGAAGCTTTCCTACAACGGCAGTTGTTCCATCATTTGTTCTGAAGAAGTTGATTAACGCCGTGCTGTCAAGGTCCCAGGCGCCATTGTCGTGTAGTTCGAACAGTTTTGCGTACGCCTTCGACACGAGTGCCGCAAACGCCTTCGAGAATTGGGCATCATCGTGGAGATTGAAGGTCTTCGTAGCATCAGTGGTCTTCTTCCCCTCTTGGTCGATCAAGCCCAAAAAGCGTACAACGTTAAGAACATAGCTCTCATTGTTAGGAGCAATCCCCAACTTCTTGAGTGTGCTGGCATCGACCTTGGCCGGGAAGGACTTCCGAAACTGAGTTATCACCTGGACGAGTGCGCCAGGGCCTTGAACGTAGGGATGCTTGTCAGCCATCTCGTCTCCTTAAATCTACCGCGTGCCGGTTCGTTAAGAGGGACACTCACATTACGGTATTTCGGTCCAAACGCCAGCGCTCACCCGCAGGCAGCGCGTCGGCTGGAGCGTCTGGTTAGACCGCGGCCGACTAATCCTTAAGTTGTGTAATTACCACGGTCTGTTAATTTCAATCGCGTTTAGACCTACCGTTTTCATTTACGCTGACCCACACAATACGTGCAAATTCCTATCATTATCAATGGCCAGTGCCGGACAGAATGGTACAGGAAAGATTGAAATAGTGGACCAAGTTTGGACAAATTTCAACAGATTGACCACAAACATCGTCCATCCGCTGGCGCGTAAGCCATCTATCGGACCATGTATCCGTCGTCCCTTACGCTTTTTCTTGGGTAATTTCTTCTTAATAACCCCTCGGCAAATCCACATTCTACCGTTCACATTCTATCGGGTCAGTGAGTAGCAGATATATCGTACCTTCTGACCTCGACTGAGGTTTCTCATGCTGACACGCTACCCCGATTGCACAAATCAGTGCCTCATTTGAGTAGCAAGCTTCGTGATGCCTTACATGCAGCTCATATTTCATTATTGCATTCACACCTTACGCACTCCATGCGTCAGACTCGTTGCCCGCACTTTCAATGGCTCAACACGAATTCAGCCATGTCCCGATGTCAGACAACTGGCAGACACAATCTAGCTGTTTCTCCTGAACCCTGATAACTACTTGATCTGTCCTGTCCGACTTCGATGCTCAAGTAACCGCACTCCAAAACCCGTTATTTCGAAATCTAGATTCGGTCCACCGCTATGTGTTGGATAAGGGGCGAGACCCTGTATTGAGCGAAGCACATAGGTCGGCGTTACCTCATTAAAGAGCATTCGAATTGTTACCCAGATCGCGGTTCGTGCTGAAAAATGACTGCCGGCAAATTCGACTTGGAGTGCGCTTTCTACGCATTCAAAATTCTCGCGGGCGAGTAGGCTGAGGGTCCAATCAAAGTTCGGACGCATGCGGAAGGAGGAATCTATGAAAATCGAAAAACTTCGGGCGCAACAGGAACCACTGAAAGAGGCCAGCAAAAAGAAGAGGTATCTGTCCCGTATTCGCAAACAGAAGCCCATCTTCAAGACTGAGACACGCCAGAGAATGCTTGCAGACATCGACGAAGAGATTGGGGCAGCTCTGTATCGATATCTTGCGTCGCATACCGATGCCAGTAATGAAAATGAGTCACAAACATGAAACGCATAACTGTTCGTCTACCTGAACTGCAATACCAAATACTCGATGCTTTTGCGCAAGAGTTGGGAACAGATATCTCGAGCGCGTTCCGATCGATCCTATCAAGTCATGAGCGGACGCAAAAGCTACTGCATGCCATTGACGATAGCAAAACAGAAATCCTGATTGCCGTGGAGGCCTCCCGCGAGGCCGCCGACCAAGCCCGGACAACAGCTGTGGAAATCGGAAACAAACACTTAACCAACTTAAAAGCACTTGCAGATTGGCTCTCTGCTCGCCTGCCAGGAGACAAGACATGAAACGCTACTATATATTGATTGCTCTCACCCCTCTCGTCGCATTTATTGTTGCTGAGCTAACCGCTTGGCTTCTCTGGCCGGGTTACGGGGTGACTCCATTCTGGGTTATGCCTTGGACCATAGCTGAGTATACATCCTGGCACTATCCGTTTGCCCATTACGCGTTAACCCGTGCTCTGGATTGGGTCGCCACAAAACAGGGGGGATTGCCGACAAGTACGTATTTCAACCAGTGGCTTCGGAACACTTCTTACCGAGACCTCTGGCACACGGACTATTACGGCTTTCTATACTGGGGAGCTGCTGCTTGCCTCATTTGGGGGATCTACATATACGCATTGACACGGCAATACCTACAAAGCTGCATCAAGGTTGGTAACGTGAAAATTTCTCCTGAAAAGGAGAACCTGCACTTTCTATTTCCTGGATCCACACAAAGCGGTAAAACAAGCTGCATTTTGCAAATGCTGTCTACAATCAGGCGGCGCGGCGATCCGGCCATTCTAATCGACCCCAGTGGCGAGCTTGTAAAACACTTTTACAAGCAAGGAGGACGTAATGATCGGATCCTTTCTCCTGGCGACCAACGCAGTGAGGATTGGGCACACTCCGCCGAGCTCGCGGCAGGAATCAAAGCTGAATTGTTGTCGGAACGGGTCGTAGGCCAAGGTTACGGAAATGAGCGGCAGTGGTGCGGGTATACCCACGGCGTGCTAAGAGACATCTATCTCGCGCTGTGGGAGCGTGGATCCGTTACTAATTCTGACGTCATGAGCGCAATTTTGTCTGACAACCGAACTCTTTCTGAACTGCTCAAGGGACGGCCTAGTGCAATCCATTTTTTTCCAGGAAACGAGAAATTCCTACTTTCGCTGCGCTCGATACTCGCGAACTACACAGCACACCTGCTCGAATTCAATCCCCGCGCGAGCGTTGATGCATTCGCCTTAGCGCAGTGGATTCGCAGCCTCAGCGATGCAAACGGGAAAGGGAACCGCCTCAGGCCATGGTTGTTTTTCAACACTTCTGGCGGTGATCTAAGCAATGCCCAAAAGCAACTGCTCTCAGCGCAGATGTCCATTGCGATCCACTCAGCGTTGTCACTTCCAGTCGATCGCAAGAGGCGCATATGGTTCGTGTTGGAGGAACTGGGGAATATAGGTGCAATTACTGGCTTAAAGCAGATGCTTGCCGAGGGTGCAAAACACGGAGTGTGTGCTGTAGCAGCCATACAGTCGGTGAGCCAGCTCGTAGAATTATATGGTGAAGCCGGCGCGCAAACGCTCTTAAGCTGCTTTAACAGCACGGTTGTCTCGCGTCTTGCCGATCCAAAAACAGCTGAATATTACGAGCGCCACTTTGGCAAGAAAGAACTCACGGAATGGCGCAGGAGCGAAGGCTCGAGCGGAGGACAGAGCAGTAGCGGTCTCACCGAACAGGTACGCATCCGTCCGCGGTATTACTCCCATGAACTGATGGAGCTCGATGGCAAGTGCATCACCTGGATAGTGGGAGACCACCCTAAGCGGCGGCGTGTTCCAAAAATGCGCCTGCCGGAGGTCGCAGAGGCTTTCGTACCGCAGCGCACGCCGTTCCACCCGCCTGTAGCCGCACCTGATACTTTGAAGCCAACGAATCCAGTTGCGCCGCAGGGCGCTGGTTCTGATGGTCCGAAATGGGAGGAGTGAGGAATGCTCTCCTTGCGCGCCATCCCCGCTCAGTCTGCCTCCGCGTTGACAAAATATTTTGAAGGTTTAGCGGCTAACGTTCAGGCTGACGCTTACTACCAAGGTGGTACTGGTAACTTCGAGCCCGCTGGAGAATGGGCCGGCTTAGGTGCGCTCGGTCTGAAACTCACCGGTGCGATTCTTAACGGAGAACTTTTACTCGCGATGCAGGGCGTCCATCCGTATAGCAAACAAGAACTCGCAAACAATGTGGGCAATGGACATAAACCCGCTTGGGACCTCACGTTTTCTTGCCCGAAATCAGTATCCACTGCATGGGCCATTTCCGATACAACACTAAAGTCTAAAATTGAGCAGGCGCACCGTGCAGCAATCCTTTGTGCCCTCGCCTATCTTGAACAGAACGCGATCAGTGTTCGAATTCGCCAGGACCTGAATACAGTGAACCGCGAACCTGTGGCTCTCCACGGTGGAGCGGTCTTTGCTCTTTATGAACACAGTTCCAGCCGCAGCGGTGATCCCCAGCTCCACACTCATGCGCTCTTGCTCAATATCACGCCTGCGGGGCGTGCTGTAGATTTTTCGGCAATTTTTGTCCACGCGGGCGGGGCGATATATCGCACGGAGTTGGCCTACCAACTGCATGAACTAGGATTTGCAGTTGAGCGGGACGGTAAAAGTTTTCGTCTGGCGGATTCTCCCCAGGAATTGCTCGAAGTGTGGAGCAAGCGCCGTGCTCAGATCGAAGCGGAAGCCGCTCTGCGGGGTGTTCACACCGCTAGTGGCATGGAAATCGTTACCCTGGCAACGCGGACCAGCAAAGAGGCTCAACCCCGAAATACTCTTTTTGTGCAATGGGCACATGAGGCGCGCGAGTATGCCTACGACGCCGCAGCGGTGCGCAATCAAGCGAAGCTCGGTCTAGAACAAGTCTTTGAGACTACACCTGAATTTGGGTTACTTACTGAACTCACCCAAACACGGGCCACCGTATCCCGCGAACAAGCATTGGTGGAACTCTCCGCTAAAACTTACGGCCTGGATGACGCTTCCAGTCTGGAAACCCGCCTAGAACACACACTTGCACAGCAGGCCGTTATCTTAAAGGCGCCAGAAATACGCTCTGAGTGGCACCGAGCCGGCATCCGTTATACAACCCAAGAATTACTCGAACTGGAACAACGGTTGACCGCGAGATGTGAACGGCTCGCAGCAGATCACGGAGCATTCCGGTTGTCCGAATCCACGCGTCGTATCGCACTTCAGAACGCTGCTCTTTTTGAAGAGCAACGCCGCGCGTTTAATCACGCTCTCGATGCCGGCCAGACGGTCGTCATCCAGGGCGCTGCCGGAACTGGGAAATCCACGCTCCTGCGTGTCGTGCGCGAAGCTTATGAAGCAGAAAACTATCGTGTAATTGGCACTGCTCTCTCCCAACGCGCAACCCGTGGGCTGGAGGAAGCGTCAGGCATCCGGAGCCACAATGTCGCGCGGTTGCTTCATAACTTGCAAGCTGGCAATGAACGCATAGATACCAAGACAATCTTGGTAATCGACGAAGCTGGGATGCTGGGCACACGTCAACTTGAAGAACTGACTCGCCGCGTCGAGGAGACATCAGCGAAAGTGATCCTGGTGGGCGATAGGCACCAGTTACAGGCCATCGAGGCCGGCGGTGCGTTCCGGGGTATTCAGGAACGTATCGGATATGCGGAACTGACCGATAACCGCCGCCAGCAAAAACAAGCGGACCGCGAAATGGCGATGGCTTTCCGGGAAGGTCGCGCCGCCGACGGCCTTGAAATACTGCACAAGCACGGACGGCTGTACTTACACGAGGACATGAAGAAGGTCAAACAGACCGCGGTCCTTGCCTACCTGCAAGATCTTGATGCCGGCAAAAGCTCACTGTTGCTCGCCAAGGACCGCCACGCGGTCCACGAGCTTAACGAAGCAGTACGTGCAGAGCTTAAGGCCGAAGGTACGATAGGGGAATTTGAAATACCCGTTTGCACCACGAACGGATACAGACACTTTGCAGAACAGGACAAAGTGGTACTGGGTTTGGGCGCCAAACAACAATTTTACGATCAACTTAACCGGCAAGATGTCGAATTCGCCCACAACGGAGCCTGTGGAACCGTTGAGCGCGTCACCTCTAAGCAGATAATGATTCATCTTGATTCTGGACAGATGATTGCGCTTGCCGCTGCCGGGCATCTGGACAAAGAAGGCCAGCGCCAAGGATGGGCCGTGGATCATGGCT
>Ga0307372_10014338_pt1 | contig 10157 bp, 8 predicted proteins | sample OX1MG_FD_202533 | JGI IMG/M metagenome (GOLD analysis project Ga0307372, IMG submission 202533) | Soil microbial communities from Risofladan, Vaasa, Finland - OX-1 | ecosystem: Environmental > Terrestrial > Soil > Coastal area > Acid sulfate soil | place: Finland: Risofladan, Vaasa | collected... | reverse complement strand
ACGTTGACTCGACTTCAGTGACCCCGTAGGTTACTTCAGTCTTCTTCGACTGTCGTTTAGGAGGTCAAGTGCCGACGAGTGCGCCCGATGTTGCGACCGAGGTCGACGTCGGCCAGCGACTACGGACGATCCGGATCGCACGGCGGCAGACTCTGCGCGAGGTCGCCGAGCGTGCCGGTCTCAGCGAGAGCTTCCTGAGCCAGGTCGAGCGGGGCCGCGCGAGCGCGAGCATCGCCTCGCTGCGCCGGATCGCCGACGGCCTCGGTATCAGCATGGCTGATCTCTTCCAGCCGAGTGGTCCCGCGCAGCCGCGGGTGCTTCGGCGCGACGAGCGTCCCACGCTCGCCTTCGGCATCCTCGGCCGAAAGATGTTGCTGACCCCACGGCCGCTGCATCACCTCGAGGTGTTCGTGGGAGAGATCGATCCGGGAGGATCGACGGGCGCCGAGCCGTATGCGCACGGCGACTCGGAAGAGCTCTTCGTCGTCCTGCACGGGACTGTCCGCCTGGAGCTCGGCGGCAGCGTCCACGAGCTCGACACCGGCGACAGCATCGGCTACTGGAGCTCGACTCCGCACCGCATCTCGAACGCAGGCGACGACGTCGCGGAGGTGATGTGGGTCATCAGCCCACCGAGCTTCTAGGCCACTGAGCGTTTTCGAACAGAGGGAGGATGGCAATGGGCGAGGAACGGGATTTGTTGGAACGGCGCGTGACCCGCGAGGACCTCTTCAAGCTCGCCGCGGCCGCCGGCGGAGCGGGCCTCCTGGCAAGCCGGGCCGGAGGAGCTGCCGCGGCGCTCGAGCGGCTCACGACGGAAAGCGGCCGGCTGCAGGTGCTCGACTGGGCCGGGTACGGCAACGACGGCGGCCAGCCGTTGTTCGCGTCGTACGTCAAGAAGTACCCACGCGACAAGCCGCAGTTCACCTACATGACCAACGAGTCGGACGCCCTCGCGAAGATTCACGCCGGTCTCAAACCGGACCTCTTCCGGCCCTACGTCGGCTGGGTGAAGTACTTCGCGACGAGCGGTCTCGTTCAACCGTGGGACACGTCGTTGATCTCGAACTTCAAGCACCTGAACCCGTTCATGGTCAAGGCCGGCCAGTACAACGGGAAGCAGTACGGCATCCCCGAGGACTGGGGTTTCGACGCGATCCTCTACCGCAGCGACAAGGTGACGCCGAAAGCCCGCTCATGGGGCCTCCTGTTCGACGAGCGGTACAAGGGCAAGATCGCCTGGTTCGACGACCTCGGGATGCTCGTGATGACAGGCCTCTACCTCGGCTTCAAGGATCCGTGGAACCAGTCGGACGCCGAGCTGAAGCAATCCCAGCAGCTCCTCATCTCCAAGAAGCACCTCGTCCGCTTGATCTGGGCGTCCGAGGCCGACCTGTGGCAGGCCTTCGGGTCGGGTGACCTCTGGATCGCGTACGCCTGGCCCAACGACTGGGTGCAGATGAAGAAGAAGGGGCTGCAGGTCGTCTACATGCACCCCAAGGAAAAGCCGATCGCCTGGGTCGGCATGATGATGCTGCTGAACGGAACGCCGCGCTACCACCTCGCCCACGCCTACGTCGACGCCTGGAGCTCAACGCAGTCGGCGAAGTGGCTGGAGGACAACTACGGCTACGGCCATGCGAACACCCTGGCGCGGCCGGCGTCGAGCGACCTGTTGCACGCGCTGCAGCTGACCAACCCGAAGGCCGTCACGGAGCCGAACGCGCACCTCGACCGCGACATTCCGCGGCGGGCGGTCTACGCCAAGCTGTGGGAAGAGGTGAAGGCCTCCTGACGGGCACTCGCTAGCGAGACGAATGGAACGCGAGGCAGCAGCCGGCGACCTCTCGGCAGAACGTCGCCGCCGCCTGCTCCGGCGGGTCGACCTGACGACGCCGGGTCTCCTCGGCTTGCCGCTTGCCTGGCTCGTCATCTTCTTCGTCGTGCCGATCGCAATCGTCGCGGCCTACAGCTTCGACGTCTACTCGCTGTTCCCCGGCAAGCACGGCTTCACGCTGGGGGCGTGGCGCGGCTTCGCGCACGACCCGGTGTACCTCCGGCTCTTCTGGAAGTCCGTGCAGATGTCTCTGATCGTCTCGACGATCATCGTGGTGCTCGCCTACCCGCTCGCCTACTACCTGGCGCTCTCCGGCACGAAGCGCAAGTACATCCTCCTGCTCGTGCTGATCGCGCCGTTCCTGACGAGCTACCTGCTGCGGGTGCTCGCCTGGAAGGTCATCCTCGGCGACCAGGGGGTCGTCAACAGCTTCCTCTTCTGGACCGGCCTCCGGTCGCCGGGCAACCCGATCTCGCAGCTGCTCTACAGCCGGTTCGCCGTGATGCTGGTGCTCGGCTACATCTGGCTTCCGTTCGTCGCGCTCCCGATCTTCGTCTCGCTCGAGAGCCTCGACCGCCGCCTGCTCGAAGCGGCAACCGACCTCGGTGCAAGTCGCCTCCAGGCGTTTCGACGCGTGACGCTGCCGCTGTCGACACCCGGGATCGTCGCTGCGTTCCTGTTCGTCTTCATCCCGACGCTCGGCGAGTTCGTGACTCCCTCACTCGTCGGCGGGGCGACCGGCTACATGTATGGCAACCAGATCGTCGACCTCTTCGGCACGGGCTTCCCCGACTGGGAAACCGGCTCGGTGCTCGCGATCTTCCTGCTCGGGGTGGTCACCGTTCTGACCGTCGCCTTCTCGCGGTTCCTGCAGCCCCGGCAGGCGGCGAACTGATGGACATCGCGCTGTCACGGAACGGAGCGCGACTCTTGAAGGCGTTCTTCGCCTTTGTCGTCGTCTTCCTCTACACGCCGATCCTGATCCTCGTGGTCTTCTCGTTCAACAACTCGGACGTCCCGTCGTTCCCGCTCAGCGGGTTCACCCTCCACTGGTACCGCGAGTTCATCACCAACTCGGACCTCAGGGGAGCGCTGGAGACGAGCGCGATCATCGCGGCGCTCTCGAGCGTCGGCGCCGTTGCGCTCGGGACGGTCGCTTCGATCGCCCTCGCCCGGCGCAACTTCAAGGGCAAGGCGCCGGTCTCGGCGCTCCTCCTGAGCCCGCTCGTGATCCCGTATGTGGTGTTCGGGATCTCGTTGCTCCTGCTCTTTCACACCCTCGGGATCCCACGCTCGATCCTGACCGTCGTGATCGGGCACATCGTGATCAGCCTGCCCTACACGATCCTTGTGCTCCTCCCTCGACTCCAGCAGATCGACGTCGCGCTCGAGGAGGCCGCGTACGACCTCGGGGCCGGCCGGCTCCAGACGTTCCGCTTGATCACGCTGCCGCTGATCCTTCCCGCCGTCGTCTCCGCGTATCTGATCGCGTTCACGACCTCGTTCGATGAATACGCGGTCGCCTCGTTCGTCGTCGGCACGCGGGTGACGTTCCCGATCTATCTCTACTCGGCGCTGCGCTTCCCGAATCAGCTGCCGCAAGTGATCGCTGTGGCGGTGGTCGTGATCACGATCTCGCTGCTCGTCGTCGTGGCGGCCGAAATCGGGCGTCGGGTCGCGGAGCGGCGGCTCGGGACGCTCGGCTGAGCACGAACGGAACGAGCACGAGCAGGAGCGAGGTGTTGCGAAGCGCGGTGCTGAATGCGATCGTCGCGTTCGCGGCGAGGCAGCACGCGACGATCGCCAGCGCGAGGTATGAGAGCTCGACGGCCCCGGCGCTCCCGAGCGCACGAACGGCGGAGAACACGAGAAGCGCGAGCAGGGCAACAAGTGCGGCGATCGCGATCGCGCTGCCTCCGGCGGGGGGCCGCAGCTTTCCCTCGAGCAAGGCGGCGTTCCAGCCCGCAAACGGCGTGCCGAGCGCGCTTGCGCCGGACGTGAACCACTGTCCGAGGTGAATCCGCAGATAGATCCACCAACAGAGCGCGGGGATCGCGGCCGCCGCGAAGCTCAGGCTTCGCGCGGGTCGCCGGCGGAGAAGCTCGCACAATGCAACACCGAGGACGACCAGGACCAACGGCTCCTTCGCAAGCGGTAGCAACGCGAGCACCACCCACGCGACCCAAACGCGTCCACGGGCCAGGGCCGTGAATGCGGCCAGCATGAGGAGTGCCGCGAGCGGCTCCGCGAGGTCGTTTGCGGCGGCGATGATCAGACCCGGGTTCAGCGCGACAAACAACCCTTCCCAGCCCGATCCTCCGCGGGCGCGGCCGAGCACGCTCGCCAGGAAGGCGCCGGCAAGAAGCGACACCAAGCTCACGATGACGAGGGCGGCCGCTGCCGCCCGTGGCCGGCCGCCGCTCAGAAGCCAGGCGAGCCAGCCGTAGAGGGGATGCCCGTAGCGGTACGACGCCTTGTCGAAGAGCCGATCGACATGCCCCGACGGCACGGGATGGACGGCGATGCCCCAGTAGAATTGCCCGTCGTAGGCTCCGGTGTGCACCGTCCGGAAGCCCGGATCCATCGTCCGCGCGGCCGCACTCAGCCCGGTCGCTGCATTCACATGCGCGAGGGCGCTCACATTCCAGCCCCCCGACCGGAGAGTCGGGATCATCGCTACGCCGGCAGCGAGTACCGCCAGACCGGCCAAGCCGAGCGGAAGCCGCACCGGGACCAGATGTCTCCGCACCGACGGGATCGTAGGGCCGGCCTCTGACGGCCGTACGGCGCCCGGTGCCCGCCAGGTTCAGATCACGCGGACGGAGTTCGCGGCGGTCAGGACGCCGAGGATCACGAGAGCAGCCACGGTCGCTCGCAGAAAGCCTCTCGACACGATCGCCGGACGGTGGATGCGCGCGAGGACAAGCGCGAGGATCGCGAGCAGAAGCATGACGAGAGCTGCTGCGAGCTCGAGCGGATCGAACGGTGCGCCCACGGAAAACGTCACAGCCGAGAGGGCAGGAAGCGAGTCGCCGGATGCAAGACGCAGGGGCCGGGTGACCGCCGCCGTCGCCTCCTCTTCTGTCGTATACCCGTTGCGCACCATCGAGCGCAGCACTGCGAGTTGACGGATTCGTGCGCCCGCCGGGTTCGCGCGGGGGTCGAACAGCGCGGGGCCCTGGATGAGACCGACCAGGAGGCTCGCCTGACTCAGCCCGAGCTGCCCGGCAGCACGTCCGAAGTAGTGGCGGCTCGCGTTCTGGATGCCGTACTCGCCTTCACCCAGATACACCGAGTTGAGGTAGGCATCGAGCACCGTCTCGCGACCGTAGCGGCGGCCGATCTGGTACCCCAGAATGACGTCCTCGGTCTTGCGCAGCACGGAATGGTCGTTACCGCCGAGATAGATGATCTTCGCAAGTTGCTCGGTGATCGTGCTTGCCCCTTGCGCGAACGACAGATGAGTCAGATCGAACGGGACAGCACGCAGAAGCGCAATCGGGTCAACACCACCGTGTTGGTAGAAGCGTTCGTCCTCGGTAGCAACCGCAGCCTCGCGCACAGCGGGTGCGATCTCAGACAGCGGCAACACCGTCACACGGTGCTGCCGATCGTAGATGCGGGTTCTCACTAAGAGATCGCCCGCAGACGGCGAACGCGAACGCGCGATCACGAACACGACCGCAACGGCAACCACTGGTGCCAGCACCACGAGCGCTACGAGACGGAGCGTCAGACGACGTGACATTCCGGGACGTTTGTGCACGGGGCTACTCGTCGGGACGCTCCCGCGATCCCGCGCCGGAGCGGGCAGCGGTCCAAACGACGTCAACCGCCGCGCGCGCTTCGCGCAGCCGAAACGGCAACACGGTCGCTGGAACCTCAGATTCGGCGCGCGCAGGCGGCCAAAGAGCTTTCAGCACGGCCCGGGCCGTCTCCCGATCGTCGAGGGCGATCCGCGTGTTACCGACCTCGTAGTACTGCTCATGACCGCGGCCGACGATCAGTACCGCATCGCCGGGGCGCGCCAACGAGATCGCGAGCCGGATGGCGGCCCCCCGGTCGAGCTCGACGGTTGTCTTGCCACCGGTGGTCGTCGAGCAGCCACGAAGGATGTCGCCGGCGATCGCGGCGGGATCCTCACCTCCCGGGCTGTCGGTCGTGATGATCACCAGGTCGGACACGGCCGCCGCACGTCCGAGCGCGGCTCGTTTGTCGCGGTACCGCCCACCGCGGGCTCCGAGCACCACGATGACCCGGTTGGTTCGACTGACGACACTACGAGCCGTGCGAACGAGCGCCGTCAAGGAAGCCGCGGTGTGGGCGTAATCGACCACCACGAGAAACGGCTGCCCCTCGGCAACGCGTTCGAAACGCCCGGGGACTCCGGGTGCGCTCGCAAGCGCTCGGATTGCTTGCTCGCTCGGCACGCCCAATGCGTTCGCCGCGAGAAACGCCGCGGTGGCATTGAGCGCGTTCACCTCGCCGGGAACGACCGTCGTCAGCCGAAACTGTTCTCCTCGCCAGCGGACGAGCGCGGTCGTTCCGGTCAGATCCGTCGTGATCGCTTCGATCACAGCATCCGCATGTGGCGTCCGACCAAACGTGATGTGCGGGATGTCGACGATGCTCGAGAGCCTCGCGCCCCATTCGTCATCGACACCGATCACCGCGAACCGGGACTGCGCTTGGTCGAAGAGCCGGCTCTTCGCGTCCCAGTAGCGCGACATGGTCTTGTGATGATCGAGGTGCTCCGGCGACAGATTCGTGAAGACCGCAACGTCGAACGACAGGCCCGACACCCGCCCGAGATCGAGACCGTGTGATGAGACTTCCATCACCACATCCTCGACGCCGTCAGCCGCCATCGCAGCCAGCAGCCGGTGGAGCTCCGGCGCCTCCGGGGTGGTTGCATGGCTCGGGAGCTTCCGGCCGGCTGCACCCGCGGCGACGGTTCCGATACTGCCGGTACGCCGGTTCTGTGCTGCGAGGCACTGTTCGACGAAGTGCGCCGTCGTGGTCTTGCCGTCGGTTCCGGTGATCGCGATCAGCCGCAACCGCTCGCTCGGCCACTCGTGCACCGCCGCCGCGATCGTGCCGAGTGCGCGCCGGACGTTCGGAACGCGCAACTGGGACACCGGCAGGTCGAGGAAGCGCTCGACGATCAGTGCCGGCGTGTGCGCAGCGACTGCGGCAGCCGCGTACTCGTGACCATCGGCGTTGCGGCCTCCGAGGGCGCAGAACGCCATGCCGGCGCCGGCGGCACGGCTGTCGTCGGAGACATCGCCGATCGTTGCGTCGCCGCGACGGACCGCACCCGGGATCAGCGCCTCGAGGATCGCGAGGGTCGTGCCCATTACGCCGTGCCGAACGGGCTTGGGCTCATCGGCCACTCGTGGGTGCGGGAACGCACCGACGGGAGCCGGGCTGGGCGCGGGCTACCACACCGCACATACTCCGATGCGGTCGTGAGGGGAGGATTAGACCTCTATGAACGCCTGATTGAGCGCTGCGCAAATCATCTAGGTGCGAGCCGTTCGCGTTCCGCTGCAGCTCGCCGGCGTTACCGGACTGCCGGGGAGGCGGAAGATCAGGACTCCCGCCACCTCCAGCGGCGGTCCCGGGATCACCGTCTGCCAGGGGGCGGCATGTCGAGCATCGACGATGACGGTGGGGGCGTCTTTGGCGCGCGCGAGCGCAAGGATGTCGTGCGTCGTGCTGGTCGAGGCGAGCGCGCCATGAGCGGACCGAAATCGTCTGAACGCGGCCGGGATCACCGGGCTGAGGTAGCCGCCCGCCATCCTGAACCAGAAGCCACTTTCGGCTTGCCAGAGCATTGAATCGCCCCTGGCACCGGGCGGAAAGACGATCGTATTCGCGCCGCGGGGCAGGCAGACCCGGAAGATCTGGTCTGCGATGAACCGCGGATTGCCGGGCTCGGTGATCCAGGCGCGCGAACCGGGATTTGGGAGGAATGTGATCACGGCGAGCAAGGGGAGCGCGATGCGCACCCAGCGCGACCGGCTCGCCGCGGCGAGGATCGCGACGATCACCGCGGCGACGAGCGAGACGTAGAGCGACAGCCGAACGGGCAAGACATTGTCGAAGAGCGGCAGGCGGTCGACGAGCGAGAGAGGAAGCGGCACCAGCCGCCTGCCGTCGACGCGCAACGAGGCTCCCAGCTCGGCAAGCACACCCACTGCCAGGCAGAGCAGGAGAAAGCGTCCGGACGCGGTCGAACGGCGAAGCCGGGCGTACATGCCGACCGCGATGAGGACCGGCAGTCCAAGGTAGGCACCGCGCTCCGAGTCGTTGCCGAGAAAGTGCGCTACGACGGCTCTCTCGGGGAGGGTTGCGAGTAAGAGCTTGGTTGGCACGACCAGGTTGAGCAGATCCGCGGCGAAGTGACGCGGCTCGTTGATCGAACGGCCGTTGAATCCGGAGATTGCGTAGTAGACGAGCGGCCCGGCGGCCATGAGTGCGAGCACGTATGCGGCGACCAGGGGCTTGAGGAGAGCTCGCAACCCCTGCCGAGCATTCGGCGACGTGACGAAGGCGATGATCACCCCCGTCGCGATCGCAAGCGTGAGCGTGAAGAACACCTCGGTCGAGAAGGAGATCTGAAGCGCAAACAGCAGCCCGAGGCGAAGCGAGAGCTGTCTGCGGGCGATCGTCCCTTGCAGAAAGCGGACGATCGAGAGCGCGACCAGGGGAATCAGGAAGACCGAGGTCAGGTGCAGATGGCCCTCTTGCTGGCCGAGCATGTAACTCGAGAAGCCGAAGAGATAGCCGCCTGCGAGCGACGGCCAGGTTGACCCGGTGAGGTGCCTGCAGAGCAGGAAGCCCGTCCACGCCGCGGCCGCAGGCATGAGCACGGCGGCGACGTTGAAGGCCGTCACCGGTCCGGCGAGCAGCGTGACCGGCGTGAAGAGCAGAGCGAGCCCGGGAACGGACGTGGTCCACGCGAGGTTGAGCCCGTCGGGCGCCCAGATCGCATGCGTGATGAACGGGTTCAGGCCGTGCAGGACGGCATGCGGCCACCACGCGAACGACCAGATGAAGATCTGGGGATCGACACCTGTCCCGACGTAGCTCAAGCGCGGCGCCAAGACGACGCGCAGCCCGAACATCAGGAAGGCGGCGACGGAGTACACGGCGAGCGCCAGGATCGGCACCGCGTCGAGACGGCCGCCTGCGGAGCTGCGAGCCGGCCGGCCGATCACCGTCCGCGGCCGCTGCCGGACGCCGGCGGTTCGCTCTTGCGGAGAGACGCGGTCGCGATCGCGAAGGCGGCCAGCGTGCAGCACGCGACGAGCCCCGCGGCCACGGGGCGGCTCAGACCGGCGAGAGTCGCGACGTTGCTCGCAAGGTCATTACCGATCCGGGAGCCCGAGCCCGTGACGAGGCGGGCGAGCTCGCCCCAGACCGTCTGCCGGTAGCCGACGTAACCCTCCCACGACCACGTCAACAGCAACGTTGTCGAGGCAACCAGCGACGCGCCCGCGAGCAGTAACGACACGACAGGCAGGCGGGCGAGCACAGGTCCCAGGCCGACCGCGAGGAACGGCAGCGCCGGGATGATGAACCGCGGCCCGGGCGATACGCCTCCATACGGCAGGAAGTAGCCGGCCGACAAGAGCAGGAAGCCGAAGAAGATCGCTGCACAGGCGACCGCCTCGGCACGGTGTTCGCGGGCGAGCAAGGCGAGCCCGACCAGAGCCATGATCACGACCGGGCACGCGATCAGCAACCCGCGGTCGCCGACGAGAACCTGGGCGGTCGAGTGCCAGCGCGGGAAGGAGATGCCGAACAGTCCCGTTGCCTGCTGCGCCGCATAGTTGTTCGCGACATACCGGTACGAGAGGTGGAACGGCGAGCCGAACGCCGCCCAATCGTATGCGGCGAGCAGGGCACATCCCGGGACGAGGCCTGCCGCGTAGCGCACCAACGGCCTCCAGCCGTTCCGTCCGACGTAGAGCGCGAGGACCGTCGCGACGATGCCGGTCTCGTACTCGACCGTCAGTGCGATCCCGGCGAGCAGTCCGGCCAGCAGGTGCCGGCGGCGCCAGGCGAGCAGAAACGCCGCGAAACAGAAGGCCCCGGCTGTGACATGGCCGAAGGTCGTCCCGGCGAGCGCGCCGGCGATCGTCCCGAGCGCGAACGTCACGAGCGCGACGCCGCCCGCGCGCGGGGAGATCCCTTCGGAAACCCGGCCGACGGCGAACGCGAGCAAGACGAATGCGAGCCCGCTCGTGAGGAGGCGCACGGCCCACACGCGCACGTCGCGTCCAAACCGCCAGTGCGACGGGGCCGGCAGACC
>Ga0307372_10014337_pt1 | contig 10158 bp, 5 predicted proteins | sample OX1MG_FD_202533 | JGI IMG/M metagenome (GOLD analysis project Ga0307372, IMG submission 202533) | Soil microbial communities from Risofladan, Vaasa, Finland - OX-1 | ecosystem: Environmental > Terrestrial > Soil > Coastal area > Acid sulfate soil | place: Finland: Risofladan, Vaasa | collected... | reverse complement strand
GAGTTTATGAAGGAGTCGCGAACCCTCTAGGATTGTTCTCTTCGGGCGCTTAGCTCAGTTGGCTAGAGCAGCTGATTTACACTCAGCAGGTCGGGGGTTCGAGTCCCTCAGCGCCCACCATATGTAGAAAGGAAATGCTAGGGTGAGAACGTGAAGTTATCACATCAATCCCTCAAAAATCCCTCACAAGGTTCGCATGATCCCAGGTGCTGGAAGATACGGCGGCGCCAGGGAGGTGCCTCGTGAGCGGTTCACTTCGCCAAATTCGTCCAGGAGTCTGGGAAATGCGGGTCAGGACTGGGCGTGACCCGCTCACGGGTCGATATCGCCAGGTCAGCCGTACTTTTCGCGGTTTGAAGAAGGACGCACAGGTGGCCATGAACGAACTGGCGGTCGAAGCTGATCAGGGAAAATTAGCCAACACCAATGCGACATTCAGACAGTTGGCCGAAGAGTGGCTCAACCTTGCCAAGCCCGGTCTCGGTCCTCAAACCCTTCGCTCCTATAGGGGCCTACTGGATAACCACATCCTCCCCGCGCTCGGGGCCCGACCACTGCGTCAAATCCAGACGGCAGATTTGGACTCGCTCTATCACAGTCTTGTGAAGCGTAGGGGCTTGTCAACGAGCAGTGTCCGGCGAGTTCACACGGTCATCCACCGTGCCTTTCAGCAAGGTGTGCGATGGAAGTGGGTGCGAGAGAATCCAGCCAGTCTGGTGAGCCTTCCGAAGTTGTCACGACACGAAGTAACGCCGCCGGATGTGGGGCAAGTGAAGCAGTTGTTGGCAGCAGCCGAAAGGTTCGATCCTGTCTTTGGACGCTTGCTTCATTTGGCGGCCACTACGGGCGCGCGCCGCGGCGAACTGTGTGCATTGAAGTGGAAGCATGTAGACACGGATTCTTCGGCGCTTCTGATCGAACATGCGATCATCGAGATTCCGGGCGGTGGGTGGTTGGAGAAGGACACTAAAACCCACGCAAGTCGACGAATTGCGCTCGACGGCGAGACTCTCAGGGTTCTCGCGGAGCAACAGGCCTATGCAGACGAGTTGGCGCGGGCGGCGGGTCTTTCACTCACGGATGAAAGTTACGTCTTTAGCCTCGAACCTGACGGTCAGCGTCCGTTCCTGCCCACGTATGTCACTCGGCGGTTCGAACTAGTCAGGGCCAATCTCGGTCTGACGCAGATTCGACTTCACGATTTTCGTCATTTTGCGGCCACCCGGCTTATATCCTCCGGCGTCTCGGTTCGGACGGTTGCTGGTCGGCTCGGGCACTCCAATGCTTCGATGACACTCCAGGTGTACAGCCACTTTGTTGAAGCGACTGACCGGGAAGCGGCGGAACTTATCGGTTCGCTCGTCTCGAACGCCTCGCCCAAGCGAAGTACGAAACCACGCCCGCTAAAGCGAACCTCCAGTTCGACTCAACGATAAGAGTTTGGCCAGCCGATTCGGCGAACTGAGTTTCCACAGGGCCTCTAGGACCTTCCAATGAGGTCGTCGTCGAATCACCTCTTGCATGCCATGCGGCCCTGTTCAGTTCGCAGGTGTCTACTCGCGACCGCACGTGCATTGAATCACCGACGTTTGATCCCGCCGATGTTCGCACGCGACATCATGTAATCGTCGGCGTTGCTAAAGGCGTTGCTAAAGGAGATAATTGCCCAAAAAGTTTGGTTCCGCCGCCACCATCTCCGCGGACCGACTTCGCCACCGAGGAAAGTAGGGGGCTGTGCGATTTGCACGCGTGCAATAGGTCACGACGATAAGCCGTTCAGAAGATTCGATCTTCTCACTTTCAGTGTGTGTGATCCATTTTAGAGTGTGTTACTAAAGGCGGTCCTAGCGCGCATCGCTAACAGGCCCTTCGCCCAATTACTTCTTCGTCGCGAGGCGGGTTCGGATACGGCCAACGTAGTCCTTGTCTTTGACAATTCATCGAGGAATCCAAGGCTCTGCGCGCCACTCGGATTGTGGGGTCGGCCCCTCGACTTGAAAGATATTCGGCCTAGCATCAAGGAACGCAATCACTCAAACCTTGGCCGCAAGTCACAAAATACAAGTCCATCGCGCTCAACGGCATTGATCACACGTGGGCGGTGCGGGCTGGTTACCAGGGGACGTCATATCATCAGTGCCGTCCTGCGGGGTGGTAATAATGCCACGCGCTCCGCTTATTCTGGGCGAAGGAGGGGAAGCTCACTTCACTCGTCGAGCGCAGGAGGTACCACGATGGTTTGGTCCAAGACGACGTTCGCGCGTAACGGTGCCCCGTGCAGTAGTTGCGGGGGAAAGGTGCAGAAGGGTGCCGAGGGCTGGACGGACGCATCCCAGTCCAGGGGACAGCGTGTGCGCTGTTTGGCGTGCGGGCCCGCAGAGACGGTCATGCCCACGTCACCAGCGGATCCGGTAGCGGGCTCCTCGGCGTTACGCCAAGACAAGCTCTACCGCGGCGATAACAACTTGAAGGGTGCCCAGGGGGAGTACCTGATGGGCAGGTACCTGGCCGCGGACCTCGCCACGGGAGCCCACGTCCTTACCGATCGCAAGGTGCCCGGCGACTCCGAGGCGAACATCGATCACGTGGTCGTCGCCTCCACTGGGGTGTGGATAATCGACTCGAAGAAATGGGCCGGGGAGATCAGGTACCGCAGCCCCGGGTTCCCGAGCACCGACCCGCGCAAGTATCTCACGGTGGACGGGAAGGACAGGACCTCGGATATCGCCAAGATCTACCGGCTAGTGATCCCCGTGGCCCAGGTCATCGGGGATACAAACGTTCCGGTGCACCCGGTGCTGGCGTTCGTTGAGCCCACGTGGGGTGTCAAGGAAGGCCTGCACTTCAAGAGGGGTAAGGGGCCCTATGAGCACGAGGGCGTCCTCATCTCTGGTGGGCACAGCTTCATCGAACTCATCAACGCGACCGGACCCCTGACCCCCGATGCCGTGGAGTCACTCTGGCGAAGGCTGGACGCGGCAATGCCTCCTCATTAGTGGGGGCCGCCCGGCCAACTCGGTTCTGATTCTGAATCCCGCTTCATCCCGGGAGTCCAGTCAGAGCCAGTCCTAACTTGTTCTCTCCAGCATGATCAACAACCTTCTACAATCGATCCCGGGATTAAAAGGCCAATGCGGACCATCATTCTTCATTCATTAGATTCAGAGAACCCCATATTCATAGGGTTTTGCGTTCAGTGCGTTCAGTGCGTTCCGTGGCTATCGAGAAATGTTAGGGATGAAATTAGGGATTTTTGCCACGACTCGCTGGGCAATTACAACCACTCAAATGGGCCGCCTTGGAGGTCATTTGTCCTCCAGGAAAATCGGCACGATTCTGTGCCTTTGTTTTGTCCACGTCGGGCAAAGGGTCAAATGGCACGATCAATTCTTCCCAAATTGGACAAACTGATTGTCACCCGCCACCACTAAGGGACCACCTGCTAGAAATTGAGCCGTCGAGCAATTTCTGGCGACACAATCAGAATTTGCGTTGCCGCTCCTAGATTGAGGGTACAACCGATGACAAAGCATCCAGGTGTCGAATCCATGGTGACTGACTCGTTCTGAAAATCTAGAAGCCTTCGGTATTTGCCTTAACTTGGTATTCAACGGGCGCTGCGGCTAGTTCAAGCATTACTCGCGCACGTTCATATAATTCATCAAATGTAACAATCTCAGGATCCCTGAGACTTCGCCGGAACCGTTCAAAGCTCTCAAACTTTGAACGGTTCAGCTGCCCATCAACAAGGAACTGGGATAGCGAACCCACGACCAGTAGTGATCTAGGGCGGCACACGGAAATGTCCGCGATGATTACCCCATCCTCGTCAGCTAACTCCAGGTGCGAGGCGAATTGTTGTTGCGCCGCATCAATCGTGCTCTGACATTGCGCGACACCGCCTACAACCTCATTGCCAATGCTCCAATAATCGGAACGATAGGGGGCATTCGCGAGCAGTGCAGTGTTGTGATGTTTGATTTCGGCGATGACCATGGCGCTAACGGCCCCTGCTGTTCGGAGCACCGCGTCCGCGCGTCGCCCTCCGGCGGCCAACGAATGTCCGCGAATAGTTTGTTCTAATCGTCTCGGGTCGAAGGAATGAAGAAACTGTGGCGTGAGAGTGCCACCAATTATCCAAGGGTTTTCCTCCATGAAGGATTGCCATGCTCGTTCGGGGCCGCCAGCTTCATTTTGTGCAACTTCAAAAGCCTCGGGATCGTGCAGAAGCGAATCAAACTGTCCAAGTACGTTTCGGCGTCGGGCCAGGGCGACGACGTCGGGCGCCGAGATCTCGGATTCAATGATTAATTTGAGAACATCCGGGTGCGCCCGAGCGTAATTCATCACTTCAGATCCGCCTTCCAAGACCTGACTAGCCAATTCGCGAGTGAACCGAACTCCGTCGCCGTCATCTCCAAGAATGAGGCCTCTGTCCCTTAAGAGATCGAAGAAGGCAATCAACTGCGCTACCTCCTCCCCGCGAAGGGTAAACGATTCTCTTGCAATCTGTCGTTGCTCGCGGAATCGTTGAAATGCAATCTGAATGACTCGCCGGGAATCTTCGAAGAAGAGCACTTTCAATTGTTGTCTGGTAGGTGTTTCTCGGACCACCAGTTCCCAACCGTCTTCGGATGCGAATTCCGTGTCAATATCGCCTTCAAAAACGCTGTACGCAAAGCGGCTCGCCGTTCCGGCAAGCTGCTTATCGTTGTCAAATCCTAAGAAAGGAAATCTTCGGGAAACCGCAATTCGACCCAGTGGTCGACGGTAGGCAAAATATGCGTCGTGTTCATCCTGAATGTCGGACATGGGAACCTCAATTCGGAGATCGAGCAGGCTTGAAGGAGATTATCAATCGGATTGACTGGCGTTCAGCGAGCACCGTTGGAGTTGGACCTACGAACACGGTCCGGTGCAAGGAGTCACAAAGAACTGGAGACGCACCAGTTCAGTCGACATGTGGTACTCCTGTCGCTCCAGTTGACAGATTTCTAACAAGAGTGAGCATTCTGTCTTTGGATTAACAGAGGTCCCCGTAGTCGAAGCGCGTTGGTCTCGCCGCGCGGTCCTTTGTTTCAAGGAATCGTGTTGTCTCGTCACGGTCTGGCCTCATGGTGTTGGACAAATATGAGGCCCAAGATTGAGGCCTAGCTCTCTCATCGACTCAGTTCGTTCGGTCAGCCGAACGGTGGTAGAGCTCATCGGCGTAGATCCCTTATCGAGACAATGTCGCGGCGAGATGATGAACTGCGAGTTCTTTGCTCGAAAGCACATTCTCTGCAAGGTCGACGACGTGCGCGTGGTGAGTGAATAATAGAACCTGGGACGTCGACGAGATGTTCGCGAAACATCGCAACGCCGCCGCCGAATGCTCTTCGTCTAAGTTCACGAGAATGTCATCAAGCACTATTGGCATCGGGCCGGTGCGTTCGACAGCTGCCTCGAGCGCCGCAAGACGAAGCGATAGGTATAGGGCGTCGCGAGTGCCGGACGATAGTTCATGAATCTGCCACTCCTCTCCACCTGAGGTGACGGCGCTCAAGAGCGTTGCCTTTTTGGAATCCTCAATAACTCCTGCCCTTGTGTATGCTCCGTCGGTCAGCATGGCGAGGTGTGTGCTCGCCCGCTCGATTATCGGATCCTGGTGGGCCTCGGCGTATCGGCGGACCGCTTCGTTCGCGAGGTACCTGGCCAAGATAAGGCGGACAAAACGCGCTGAACCTTCTTCCGCCTTTCCCAGTTCAAATTGGACGTCTGCCGAGCGCAAAGCTGCTTTGTCGGAACCATCCATCTCTCGGAGTTGTCGGTCAAGCTCGCGCTCTTCAATTTCGGCGTCTCCTTCAACCTCGGTGAGGTCGTTTCGCCTCTCCTGGGATCGGGTAATGTCAGCATCGATCTGGGAGAAGTCCATCCCATTGGCGTCGGCTTCGAGCAAGTCGATGGGCATGCCTCCACCTTGCTGAGCCAGCAATCCTTCGCGCTCGGCAATCTCCTCGTCGAGTTGTGCAATGCGATTCGCTCGCTCTGCAAGCCCCCCGAGGGCGTCAAGGTCGGTGAGACCTTGCTCCTTCCCGAGGAGCTGAAGCTCCTGTTCAATTCCCGAGAGAGTTGCGTCAGCTTTATCCACTTCGGACATCGCTAGAGATTCACTCGCCAATAGGGGGTCCCGGGCTGCATTTACCTCACGGGCAACTTTGACCCTCTGGACCATGCTCCTCGCCGTTGCAGCGTAATCATCAATTGCGGGCCCAGCGATTGCTTCGACCAGTCTTTTGGTCTCTGACTCGAACCTCACCGAGCGACCGTCGATTCCGGCGATGCGCCCGTAGCGCTCAGCACGAAGCGATAGACGCTGATCAAGGTCTTCGAGTTGCCCTAAAAGTACTCCCGCTTCGATGGGTGATGCGACTCTTGCACCATACGGAGAGCTCAGTGACTGGAAGAGTTTCGCCGCTGTTCGTTCCGATCCCTCGGCTTCGTCAGCAGCCTTCATTTGTTTCGGTAGCCTCCGAAGGAGCGTCCCCTTAGCGCTCTCCAGAGATTTGCGCTCGGACTCCCTCAGGTCGACAGCATCAAGAAACACTCTTGTCAAGTCGAGCACGGAGGCGAGGTCGCGACCAACTGGTCCAGAGCTGGTTCCACAATTGGAGAGGAGACGAACGATCCGTCCGCGTGCGTCGCGAACCTCGTGGAATGCCTCTCGGTGTGTCAGTTTCGCCTCGGTCCAGGTGGCGTAGCGTTTCTTGAGATCTGCGACGTTTCGAGACCACGAGCGAAGTGACGTGTGAGTGGTTGGCAGCGACTGCCCCGTCCAGTTGGCCGTCCATTCTTGGTACGCAGCGGATGCCTTCTCGCGGGACTCCTCCGAATCTAGAAGCGAGGCGGCGCGATCGCTGCGCTCACGTTCCAGTTGGGCCAGGAGGTTGTTTCTTGTCGAGGTGCGATCGGCGTCCCTCCAAAGCCGATCAACCGTTTCATCGGCATCTTCTGTTGAGCGCTCAAACGCAACTGCCAGCGACGGTTGGTCGACGTACTCTTCCGTCACCGCGACCTTTTCGTCCCCGAGCCAAGAGGCCTTAACGACTTCCCATAGGTTGTGTCGTCGGTCACGGCGACCGGTCAGATCCTCTTCCGTTGGGAGGTCACTCTCGAGGGCTAGTGAGGAGAGTTGCTTGTCCAGATCTGCGATGCGGGCGTCGCCATTGGTCACGCGGTGATCGTCAGCGGTTGCGTTGCTCAAGTAGCCTTCGATCTCTTCAAGGATGGATTCAACCTCGGCTTCGGTTGGGAGTGATCTAGACAGGAAGCTTGCAATTCCATCCTCGGTGAGACCGATCTCTCTGGCGGCCTCAAAAAGTTCGGCGCGAGTCTTTGCGTCATGAGTCTGGGCGGTCGTGAGGACCGCGTCGAGGTCACCCCGACGAGAGACTACGTTGAACATGCTCCGCAGTGGCTTTACGTCTGTCGAAGCCGGGAGATCATCGAGAGATGCGGTGACGTCCGCAAACTCGGTTTCAGTGGTGGAGATTGCAGCTCGTGTCTGAGAGAGTTTTGACTCTTTGTTCGTCCAATCATCGCGCGCGGAAGCGAGGGCTTTCCGATTCCCCACGATCGGCAACGCTGCGTCGAGGTCCGAAATAAGGGGTGAGCCCCCAACGATCGTCTTGAGCACCTCCAGCGCTTCGTGCTCAGCCTGCAAACGTCCCTGCTCCAGTCCAGAACGATCAGAGATTCCCTGTGCGTATGCCTTTATCTCTTCAGCAAGAGAATCAACATCCTCAGCAATCTCAAGTCCTTCTGGATCGGACAACAGTTCCGCGAGCTTGTTGGTCGCAGACTCGCCCCGACGGGTAGCCTCGGACCGTTCGCGCGTGGCATCGCTGCGTGCGGCCAGGGCCGCCTCTACGCGTGCGGCCCACGCTGCTGGCGGCACCGGTCCAACTTTCAGGATCTCGTCTCGCTCGCCGATTCTCTGGGTTCGTTCTCGAAGTTGGGGCAGGACTCCGCGGAGGGTCGTAAGACGCTCGATCTGCTGGTCTAGAACAATTCGCTCGTTGGCGAGACTTCGCCGTCTTGCGACGACTTTGTCGTGATCTCGTCGTATCGTGTCGTAACGACTTGGCCGAACGGACAGCGTGGTCGTTTCCTTCCTAGCTGCCTCCGCGGCCTTTAGGGCACCGTTCACGACCAACTTTTGGGCGCGTGGCGCAAAGAGCTTGTCCGCTTCGGACTGGAGACCGTCCAGGACCGTGCTGAACTCACGAATGCCGAGCCCAGACGCAAAGAGCGCTTCGCCCAGTGCGCCGCCCGTCGAGAGCAGCGCAGACGTTCCTTCGAGGAGCTCCCTCCACCCGAGGGTGTAAATGCGGTCGAAATCTGCCTGGCCGACACCCTGGAGATACGCGGACCATTCGCCGGGGCTGATCGGAAGTTGCGACACCGAGTCGATTAGATCGTCACGGTCCCTCTTGTATCGGATAACGTCGAGCACCTTGCCCTCCTTGTCGACGATGCGCGCACCCACTTGGAGCCGGTTGAGCGGATGGATGAACGCGTAGGAAGACGATCGACCAAAGCCAAAGAGGAGGTTCGACACCGCCGCTCTCGCAGTCGACTTGCCAGCCGCGTTCGGGCCGTGGATTATGTGGAGCGCATTTTTCGAGAGGTTGAGGCTCTCGTTCGTAAAGATTCCGAACGCTGTGAGATCGAGACGATCAATTCGCATCGATGCGCTCCTCGCCACCCAGCAGTGCGGCAAGTAATTCAGCTGCATTGCCGAGCGCCTCGCCGAGGTCCTCGTTGTTCAGGGAATCGCTCATTTCCGGTCCCGCAGCTCTCAGCTGGTTTCGAAGGCTTGAAAGTTCTGGTAGCAGTGGGTTGTCGGCTCTGGCGAGCGACGGAACGTCGCTCTGGAGATCTGCGAGGACCCGTCCAATCTCACCGGCGACTCCGTCGCCCGTGAATTGAAGACTGCCCCGCACTGGCTTTGTCGAGACGACAACCTTCTCAATCCAGATCTCTGCTCCGCCAAGGTTGTTCGCGAGCGTTCTGACTTCGGCGGTGAGGTGTTCCGACTGGCTTCGTAGTACTCGGTTTGCTGGGGACGAGCCAGCAAACTGAACACGAATCGCGTAGATCTCGGCATCTGTTGTGATGACCTTCGACAATTCGTCCCGACAGCGATCGAGGCAGTCGTCGAGGTTCTTCGCCTCCGAAACATTGACGTTGACGCGCTCCCACCTGACGAGATTGTTCAATAAGCGTTCGACTCGGGGGTGCCGATCCTCGAAGGTGACGAGGCACGCACCTTTGGCACCGGTTTCTCGAGCATTTCGGCCCTGGAGATTCCCCGGGAACACAGCGAGCGGCTCTTCGCAGATCACCGTGTAGCCATGTACGTGACCGAGCGCCCAATAGTCGTAGTTCTTCGCTCGAAGGCCGTCGAGAGTGCACGGTGCGTACGGTTCGTGCCCGATGCTTCCATCAAAACAAGTGTGAAGCATGCCGATGTTCACGAGTCCAGGGTCAGCGTTCGGATAGCCCAAGGACAAATCCTCGAAGATTGCCCTATCGGCGTAACTTTGCCCATGCACTGCAATCCCGGTATCGCCCACTACCCACGTCTCGGGTTTGCTCGCGGAGAGTAAGACGGTCTTAGGTGGTAAACGCAACTGTTTCGTGACGACGCTCTCGGCATCGTGATTCCCGAGAACGATGGCGACGGGGATTCCGGTATCGTTCAGTTCCGCCAGCTGACTGACTACGAAAATTCCAGTGTTGTAGTCTCGCCAATTCCCGTCGTAGAGGTCGCCAGCAATAACGACGAGATGGACTTCGTGTTCTATCGCATCGGCGACGATCGACCGAAGAGCGGAGCGGGTGGCGCTCCGGATCGCGTCAACCGGGGAATCCTCGTATGGGACCAAACCTCGCATCGGGCTGTCGACATGCAGGTCGGCGACATGCAATATTCGGAGCTCGTCCAATCCGGGACCATCCTTTCCAGTGCTCACGTAATTGTGTCACTTGGGAATAGTGGACGCACAACCATTAGGTATTTGTCTATGTCTCCTGAAAGTGGACAGATGACCTGGCTCGAGAATCGGATGTAACGTCGCTGGAATTGGGAATAATTGTCGTGCGTTGCAAGAGGTG
>Ga0307372_10014334_pt1 | contig 10160 bp, 7 predicted proteins | sample OX1MG_FD_202533 | JGI IMG/M metagenome (GOLD analysis project Ga0307372, IMG submission 202533) | Soil microbial communities from Risofladan, Vaasa, Finland - OX-1 | ecosystem: Environmental > Terrestrial > Soil > Coastal area > Acid sulfate soil | place: Finland: Risofladan, Vaasa | collected... | reverse complement strand
GGCTGGAGCCTGGAAAGGCGAAGACGTCAGCCGTAACGAAAGTGAACCGGTTTCGGCTTCGTTAATTCGACAAGGGAAGGGCCAGCCGCCCAGAAACGGTGAAGCCCGGTGTCGGCCGCCAAGTAACAAGCGCGTGCGGCGGCCGATGTTCCCCGGAGTGAGAGCGGACGGCGGGCGTCGAAAGATCAATCAGGAACCTGGGAGACCCGGCGAGAAGGTTCACGACTCGTGGAGCCTCGCAACCAACGACCGACGGGAACAAATAACCGCCGGCCGGTCTCGCCGGGAGTCGGATGGGTTCGTAGTAGCGATGAAGCCGGGTAATTCCGGTGGAGCGAAGGGACCCTACCAAGAATCTGTTTCTGCAAGAAGTAAGGAGAACCGCTTGGGGTCAAACCCCGCTACGGAACAACGTCTCTGCACCGAGGTGGAAACTAGGCCGCAAGGCTGAATTTCTTGGGAAAGCCGGATGCGGGAAATCCGCCCGTCCGGTTTGACGAGGGGCGGGGAGGCCAACCTCCCCGCCTACTCTACTCAATTATCCGTGTTTTTTCGGTGGTCGATCCGTGGCTGAATTAAAGTCCAAAGTCCGAAGTCCAAAGTCCCGGCGAGGGTTCAGGGTTCAGGGTTCAGGGTTCAGGGTTCAGTAAGCAAACGCCGTAGGAGCGGATTTCAGGCATCCGTTTCGTAGGGCTCCGGCAGGCCGATGCGACTGTAGGTGTCGGCGAAATGCTTGGCGAGGTGCTCGCGGTAAAGCGGCTGAATGCGAGCGCGACGTTTGCCATTGCGAACCAGGGCTTGCAGCAGGTCGAGCCGAACCGTGTGAAGCTGGCGCAAGTCGACGATCGCCTCCGGCAGGCCCAACGCTACGTCCTTCGGCAGGTAATACATGCCGAAAACCCGGCCTGCGCGAATTGGCCCTCTGACTTCGGCCTCCTTCACGATCCGCTGATCGACCATTTCTTGGGCAACAAGCACACGCGCCGCGCAGACCCGCGTCGTCTTTCGATTCGCAAGGTCACAAGTTTGGGTGAGCACGACGATCCGAGCGGCGGCGTATCCGATCTGCGCCGGCTTGATGCTGTCAGGGTCAAAAGCCACAACCTCAAGCAGCGGGCAGCCGTCAACGATGTCGCCCTGGTCGACCGCCGAATCTATGGCCGGACATTGGTAGATCAATCGCCGGCCCACTCGCTTGGGACGTCTGGGGGATCAACTGTCAATTCGATACCGGCCTTAACCTCACAGCGGCCTACCGCGTTCAGGCCGGGCAACTCAAACCAGGGGTCGAGCATGACGTCCGACTCGTCAAAGGGCTTGGCAAGCAGGGGTTGCTCTTTACGCACGCGGACCTCGACCCAATGGCCCTTGACATGGCAGCAATACGTGCCCGGCGTCAACTCGACATGTTCCAACGCTTCGATCAAGGGCGTGCTCATAAACCTATTTTAACGCCGGCTCCGCTGCCCGACAAACCCGCGAAAGGGTTCAGGGTTCAGGGTTCAGGGTTCGGGGTTCAGGGTTCAGGGTTCAGGGTTCAGGGTTCGGGGTTCAGGGTTCAGGGTTCAGGGTTCAGGGTTCAGGGAACTTGGAAGTCGCCAGCCCCTAACCCCTAACCCCTAACCACTAACCACTAACCACTAACCACTAACCAATCCACTAACCACTAACCACTAACCACGGTCTCATTGCCCTAACCACTAGCCACAAAACACTTTACGAATTGGCACGCTCGCAACCCGTTCAGGTGGTGTTTTTCACGAACCACCCGAGCCACTCGGGTGTTAGGCTGCGGATTGAAAGTAGCAGGCACACTCCGCTGTGCCGTCCGCCGGTCTTTGTAACTGAGGTCAGACGCAAAATATGCCGTGTTTTGCGGCTGGTGCAAATTTGCGGCAGCCGTGGAACATGCCAAGCCAGTTCGGTGCGAGAATGCAAGCGTTCAAGTTCGGCAACCTCTAACCAACGAAGGAGAGAAAGATGACGTAAAGCTTCGCCGAACCCGTTCCCATTTCACACTAACCCGAAGCGCAAGCGAGGTTTTGTCGCCTTTTTCACGTTCCTCGCTGGCGCTTCGGGTTGGTGTACGGCACCTGCGTACCGGGTTCGGCGAAGGTTTACCGCCGTGCCGATCTATTCCCTTGTCGCGGGACGGGTTAAGACAATCGCGGTCTTGGCGTCGTGTTTGTGGCGCAGCAGTTGCGGGCAGCCACGCTCAAATGCATTACTTGACCGACGCGCGAGGAATCGTTATCCCGATTTCCATGCTGGCGTTCTCGCTGACTGCAACCGGTTGCGGCACCACGAACTGGAGCGACACCGCGCGCACGGGAACCGAACAGTTGCTGATTTCGACCGCCATCGACGAGGCGGTGGGGAATATTGATTTTGCGCCTTTGTCGCACCGCGAGGTTTATCTGGACACGGACCCACTCGACGGATCGGTGGGCCGGCACTACCTGACGAGTTGTCTGCGTCAGCGGATGTTGTCGCAGCAATGCATCGTTAAGGAGAAACTGTCCGAGGCCGATTATGTCGTGGAGGTGCGAGCGGGAACGATCGGAACCGACCGGCATGAGGACCTGATCGGGATTCCGGCGACCGAGCTGAGCGTGCCGGTCGGATCCGACGCGGGTGCTCCGGCCAGCGTTCCTGAAATTGCTTTGGCGAAGAGCACGAATCAGCGAGGCGTGGCGAAAGTCGGTTGTTTTGCCTACCGCCGCGAAACGGGCCAGGCGTTCTGGCAGTCGGGCGTCGTTCCGATGTCGGTAAATGCCAAAGAGACACGGATTCTTGGCTTCCGATCGTTCAACCGTGGCACGTTGTATGACCGCACGCAATTCGTCGAGGATCACGCTCCACGCGGGAAACAAGCGACATGGCGGTCGCCTGCCTCGGCAGCGGCGGCCGCGCCGGCCGCGCCGTCCGACGCGCGGCCCGCCACACAACGCCGGTGAGCCGATCTTGCCTCCGGTTTGAGGCTCCTTGAAATCGCATAAAACGCCCTTCATGACAACGACTACACCAACCGGACCCTTGGCGGCGCGCGTGCTCGTCGTCGAGGACCATCCGGATACGGCGGATTTTTTATCGCGTTATGCGCGGTTGCTGGGCTGCGAGGTGCGCACGGCATGCACGGGCGCTCAAGCGCTGGAGACGGCGCTGGAATTCCTGCCGCAGATCGTGCTCTTGGACATCGGCCTGCCCGACATGGACGGCTGGGAGTTCGCTCGGTGTTTGCGCCGCGAGCTCGAGCCGGTGCATCCGGTGCTGATCGCCATTACCGCGTTCCGCAGCCAGGACGACCGGATTCGCTCGCTCGAGGCCGGCATCGACTACCACTTGAACAAGCCCGCTTTTCGCGAAGAGTTGATGCGGCTGCTGCTGGAGCTTGTGGGCCGGACCTAATTCTGGATTTTGCCGTTTTCTCCATCCAAGGTCAAGTTACGACTCTTGCCTACGACGACGGACTATGCATTAGCAGTTTCGATGCCAGGCACGCCGGGCCGCCGGGATACTCTCTGAAATCAAGACTTGATGAGGAGATCTCGTTGCGAGGGCCGCGCCACGCGGGCGCACCCGCGACGTTGTGTCGCGGCCATGTCGTCTGCCCGCGCAAAAACTGACGCACTCGCCCGCCGACCGTCACGGGCGAGCGTGCCGGTCGGCGGGAGCAGGAGGGGCGTCGGGCCGCGGGCCGTGGGACGCGCGAGACGGCTCAAGCGGCCCGACGGCCCCGACACTCAGTCCACAGCGCATTGAAGCGGCGGCGCGCTTCGTCGACGGAAACCACGTCGCCCGCGGGCGCGGTGCGCCAGGGCGGCTGGCGGCCTAGGCACGCGACCAGCGCCGGCAGGCCCACCCGACGGCGCTCGAGCATGAATTCGAACAGCGCCGTCTGAAACTCGGCGCGCCGGGCCGCCTGGCACAGCGGGCCCCCCGCCGTACGCCAAATCCTCAGCAACCGGAGAAAATCGGGCAACAGATCCTCTCGCCAAGCGCGATGGATTACGCGGTAACAGCGCAGCTCCGTGCGCTGAGAATCAAAGGCGGGCGGCGTCGGAAACGTGAAGCCGCAGGAATCGAGCAGCATGACGATCTCGGTGCCATGCGGAACACCGCCCTGCAGGGCCAAGTGCAGTTCCCGCCATCCGGCCGAGGGGCAGCCAGCGGGGTTGCTTTCGGACTTCGAATTCCGCTTGCGGGCGCACATCGTGGCGACTCACGTGGCCGAGACCAGCCATCCCTGACGGTGAACGTAGGGGCCTTCACAAGCACGCCGCGCGCCAAGACGCGAGGTGTCGCGCAAACGATGGGTCAGGGAGCCTGCGGGGTTTTTAGGCGGTTCCCGTGCGTCGTGCGCGCGTCACCTCGTCGCGGAACGATGTCGCACCGCGACAAATTGTCGCGGTTTTACGCCGCCTCGGGGTCGGGCTGGCTCGCGTTCAGTCCCCACACCTTGAGCTTGCGCTGCAGCGTGCGAACGGAAATGCCCAGCGCTTCGGCGGCGTGCGTGCGGTTGCCGCCGCAGCGTTCGAGCACCGATAAGATGGCCGTCCGCTCCATGTCTCGCAGGTTGTTGGCGCCGCCGCGATCGGCGGTTTTGGCGAGCAGCGAGGAACTGCCGCTGAGATACGCCGGCAAATCGCCCAGAGACAGCGTGCCGCCGTTCGACATGACCACCATGTTTTCGATGGCGTTTCGCAATTGCCGCACATTGCCGGGCCAATCATAGGCCAGTATGAATTGGATCAGTTCGGGCGACATGGTGGGCCAGGGCCGCTGATACTTCTGGCAGGCCGCGGCCAAAAAAGCGTCCATCAGCAAGGGAATGTCGTCGTGCCGGTCGCGCAGGGGCGGCAACTCGACGGTCAAGACGTTGAGGCGATAGAAAAGGTCGGCACGGAAGTCGCCGCGGGCCACCAACTCGGCCAGATTGCGACTGGTGGCGGCCACCAGCCGAACATCGACGCGGCGGTCTTCATTGCTGCCGACCGGGTTGACCGAGAGGTTGTCGAGCACTCTCAGCAGCTTGGCCTGGGCCGACAGGGGGAAGTCGCCGATTTCATCGATGAACAACGTCCCGCCGTCGGCCGCCTCGAACCGGCCGATCCGATCGCGCTCGGCGCCCGTGAAGGCGCCCGGCACGTAGCCGAAGAGTTCCGCTTCGACCAGGCTTTCGGGCAGGGCGGCAATGTTCACGGCGATGTAGGCGCCGGCCTTGCGACGGCTCTGCTCATGAATGGCCGAGGCGATCAGTTCCTTGCCGGTGCCCGACTCGCCGAGAATCAGCACTAGGCCGTCGGTGGGGGCCGCGCGGCGCACACGTTCGAACACCTCGACCATGGCCGCTGATTGCCCCAAGATGCGCGGGCCAGCGGGCTCATCGCACGGTTTGTTGTTTTCGGCCCGCGGCGCCGTGTCGCACCGCGCGATCATGCGGCGGACCAACTGCAACAGCGCCTCCGGATCGACCGGCTTCGTCAAGTAGTCTTCGGCCCCCAGTTTCATGGCCGCCACCGCCGAGTCGACGTCGCCATAGGCGGTAGCCATGATAAACGGCGTCTGTGGGCGGCGGCGGCGCCACGAGCGGAGCAGGTCGATGCCGCTGCCCTTGCCCATGCGCACGTCGCTGATCACCAGGCCGACTTCGCCCTCGACGTACTCCATCGCCTCATCGGGGTCACGGGCGGTGAAGACGCGATACTGTTCCATGCGCAGCAGCCGGGCCAACGCGTCGCGCTCGCCCTGTTCATCTTCGACCACCAACACGCTCTGGCCGATTGTCATGACAAGACCTCATGCTTGAAAGCGGGTGCCGCGTCGGGCAGCCGCACCACGAACCGGCCGCCGCCCTCGTAGCCCTCGTCGTAGGCGATGCTCCCGCCGCTTTCCTGGACGAACTTTTTCACCAAGGTCAGCCCCAGGCCGATACCCACGTCCTTGGTCGAGAAAAACGGGTCGAAAATGCGCTGCCGCTGTTCGGGCGGAACGCCCGGACCGTTGTCGCTGACCGCCAACTGCAAGCCGTCGGTGGTGGAACTGACGTCGATTTCGATGCGGCCGCCCTTGCCGACCGCTTCGCGGGCGTTGTTGAGCAGATTGAGCAGGATCTGCCGTAAACGGTCGCGGTCGATCCGCACTTTGAGCGGCCCGGGCGCCAGATGCGCCACGACGGCGATGTGGTAGTCTTCCATGGCTTGCTGCACCAGGTCAAGCGTGCCGCGCACCTCCGCTTTGAGGTCGACGTCTTCGACCCGCGGCGGATCGCTGCGCGCATAACCGAGCATTTCGCCGATCAACGCCGCCACCCGCGTGATTTCCCGCGTCGACTCGCGCACGATGGTGGCAACCTCGTCGGCGGGGAGCCGTCCCTCGCCCCGGTAGGCGCGGCCGATGGCGTGCAGGTTCAAACGCACGGCGTTGAGGGGATTGCGCACCTCATGGGCCAGGCCCACGATGAACTGACGCAGCTCGTTGACTCGCCGCACTTCCGACAGTTCCAGGCGATGTTGCAGCGCGGCCGTTTGTCGGATGATGAAATAGAGCGAACCGATGGCCGCCAACACCACGAGCGTCGTACCGGCAATCACGACCATCCAACCGAATTGCTCTTCGTCTTGTTGCGCCGCGGCGGCGGCCTCGAACCAGTCGGCGTTGAGACCCGCGTGGTAGGTTCCGATGACGGCGCCGTTAAAGGTGACCGGCAGACGAACGTCAAAGGCGCGCCGGCCTTCGGTGAGACCCGCGAATCGAGTCTCCACAACATCGGCGCCCGCTTGGAGCAAGGCGCGCTGATGCCAGCCGGGACAAAGCTGTTGCCCTTCCAAGGCGGGATTGCTGTGGGCCACGACGTTGCCGGCCAGGTCCTCCACGGCGGCGTAAGACCATTTTTCTTCGCTGAGGATGGCTTGATGCCAATGGGCCAAGAGCCAATCCAGACTGCGAAGTTGTCGAAGGTCTGGCCGCACGTCGCCCTGGGCGAAATCCCGCTCGATGTGCCGCACGGTGCGCTGCGCATGCGAGACAACCTCGGCCACCGCCGATTTGAGGAACGAATCGCGGGCCTGCTCCAAATCACGTCCGGCGCCCCAGACTCCCAGGGCCACGATCGAAACCAGCGCGACCGTCATGCAAACGAAGGTGGCACGCGTAGAGCGGCGGAGCAATCGCCTGGGGCCGCCCGACTTCTCGTTCCCGTCGATATGAGCGACGTTCATGAAGCGCAGGTTGTAAAATTGTCAGGGAAAGCGACGATCGCCATTTTAGCGTCGGCCGCGAGGCTGCTCCACCCGAATCGTAACATGAATCCTGGTTCGCTGCGACGATTTGTCGCAGTTGCCGGCGCGACCTGCGACACGTCGCCGCGCTGAAAGCAGTCACCGACAGCGTCACCGGAGGAGCCAGCTTGCGAGCGCCGTCCCACCGCAATGCAGGCGTTAGGCAATGGGCGTTAGGCTTTAGGCACGGTGTTCCAATCGTCCCTAACGCCCAACACCTATTGCCTAACGCCTCGAACCCGGTTGGCCGGCGCTCGAAAGCTCGGCCCCCCGCCTTACTTGCCAACGCCCTGGCATGTAGTTTGCTCCCACCGCACCAACCAGTTTCGTTTGCCAAGTGATACGTCTCACCTCTCGTTGCAAGGAAGCAACTTCACCATGGAAATTCTCAAAGTTCGCGCCTTGAGGGGGCCCAATGTCTGGGCCCGCTTTCCCGTCCTGGAAGCCTGGGTTGATTTAGGCCCGCTGAAGGATTCACCTTCGCACGAGATTCCCGGCTTCAACGAGCGATTGATGAGTTGGCTGCCGACGATGATCGAACATCGTTGCGGAATCGGCGAGCGGGGCGGATTCTTCCAGCGGCTGCGAGAGGGAACGTACCAGGCGCACATTCTCGAACACGTGACTCTGGAGTTGCAATCGTTGGCCGCGGCGCCGGTCGGTTTTGGCCGGGCACGCGAAACGTCGCAAGAGGGCGTCTACCGCGTGGTCGTCGAATATGACGACGAGTCGCTGGCGCGTGCCTGTCTGGAATCGGCCCGCATGGTCTGCCTGGCGGCGGTAAACGCCCAAGACATCGACCTGCCGGCCGAGATCGCTCGCCTGCGCGATGTGGGCTATGAATCGCGGCTTGGTCCCAGCACGCGATCGATCGTCCAAGCCGCCAAGCAGCGGGGCATCCCCGCGATACGTCTGAGCGAAGGCAACCTGGTGCAGCTCGGCCAGGGCAGGCGTCAGCGGCGGATCCTGGCCGCCGAAACCGACGGCACCAGCGCCATTGGCGAGACGATCGCCCAAGACAAAGAGCTGACGCGCTCGCTGCTGGCCAGCGTGGGCGTGCCGGTGCCCGCCGGCCGGCCCGTGGAAAGCGCGCAAGAAGCCTGGGAAGCGGCCCGCGAAATCGGACTGCCGGTCGTCGTCAAGCCCCGTAGCGGCAGTCACGGCCGCGGCGTCGTGACCAACCTTTCGGACCGCCGTCAGGTGATCGCCGCCTACGAAGTGGCGCGATGCGAGAGCTCGGCCATCATCGTCGAGCGGTTTGTGCCCGGCGCCGACTATCGGCTGCTGGTCGTGGGCGATCGACTGGTGGCGGCGGCCCGCCGCGATCCGCCGTCGGTCGTCGGCGACGGCATGCACACCGTGGCGCAACTCGTCGACGCCGCCAATGCGGATCCGCGCCGCGGCGAGGGCCACGCCGCCCCACTGACGCGACTCGTGCTGGACGCCATCGCCCTGGGGGTGCTCGCAGAACAGGGGCTTTCGCCCGAGGGCGTCCCGGCCGCCGGCCGGCAGGTGCTGATTCGCCGTAACGGCAACTTGAGCACCGGGGGCGCCGCCACCGACGTGACCGACGAGGTCCACCCGGAAGTCGCCGCGCGGGCCATCGAGGCCGCGCGGATGGTGGGACTCAATGTGGCCGGCGTCGACCTTGTGGCCTGCGACATCGCCCGTCCGCTCGAAGTGCAAGGCGGCGCCGTCGTCGAGGTCAACGCCGGGCCGGGCCTGCGCATGCATCTTGCGCCCTCGCGCGGACGGCCGCGGCCCGTCGCCGAGGCGGTCGTCGAGCGGATGTTCGCCGACGGCGAGACCGGACGCGTTCCGCTTGTCGCCGTGACAGGCACGAACGGCAAAACGACGACGACCCGCCTGGTCGCGCACGTGCTCGCATCGGCCGGCAGCTCGGTCGGCATGGCCTGCACCGACGGCCTGTATATCGCCGGGCGTCGCATCGAGGCCGGAGATTGCAGCGGGCCGCGAAGCGCGCGCTCCGTCCTGCTCAATCCCGCGGTCGACGCCGCGGTGCTGGAAACAGCCCGCGGCGGCATTCTTCGCGAGGGGCTCGGTTTCGATCTCTGCGACGTGGCCGTGGTGACGAACCTGGCCGAGGGCGATCACCTGGGCGTCGACGGCATCGAGACGATCGAGGATCTGGCGCGCGTCAAACGCTGCCCGGTCGAAGCCGTCGCGCCCTGGGGCGCGGCCGTGCTTAAGGCCGACGACCCGCTGGTGGCCGCGATGGCCGATCGCTGTGCCGGCGAGGTGATCTTCGTTTCTCGCCGGGAGGACCATCCGATCGTGGCCGGCCACCGCCGGAAGGGGCGGCGCGTGGTGTTCGTCCGCGAGCAGGGCATCGTCGCCGCCGGGGGCGCCCGAGAGACGCTCGTGGCGGACCTCGATCGGCTTCCGTTCACGCATGGCGGCCGCGTGGCCTTTCACGTCGAGAACGCGCTGGCGGCCGTGGCCGCTTGCTGGTCGCTGGGCATCTCCTGGCCGGCCCTGCGGTCCGGCCTGGAGTCGTTCGCCGCCAGTCTCGAACAGTTGCCCGGTCGCTTCAATCTGCTGGAGGTCGACGGCGCCACGGTGATTGTCGATTACGGCCACAATTGCGACTCGTTGGCCGCGCTCATCGACGTGCTTGACGAGCTGGCGTTCTCGCGCCGCTCGGCGGTGTACTCCGCCGCCGGCGACCGCCGCGACAGCGACCTGGTGGCGCAGGGCAAACTGCTCGGAGACGCCTTCGATTGCGTCATTCTTTACGAAGGCCATTACCAGCGCGGCCGGGCCACGGGCGAAATCATGGACTTGTTTCGGCACGGATTGACGCAAGGCTCGCGCGTCGAAGAGGTCTGGCAACAGCAAGGGAACCTGAAGGCCGTCGAG
>Ga0307372_10014333_pt1 | contig 10161 bp, 12 predicted proteins | sample OX1MG_FD_202533 | JGI IMG/M metagenome (GOLD analysis project Ga0307372, IMG submission 202533) | Soil microbial communities from Risofladan, Vaasa, Finland - OX-1 | ecosystem: Environmental > Terrestrial > Soil > Coastal area > Acid sulfate soil | place: Finland: Risofladan, Vaasa | collected... | reverse complement strand
TGCATCACCCCTCACCCTCCCGTCGCTGGGCGCACGGCGACCTCGCCCTTCGAGACGGCTGCTTCGCAGCCTCCTCAGGGTGAGGTCGCTTGATTTCAGTCTCCCGCGGACGGGAGAGGGGCTTTAAAGGCATGGATGCCCGGCACAAGGCCGGGCATGACGAAAAGAAAAAGCCCCTCACCCCTTGCCGCCATGCCAAGCGTCCCCCGGACGCTTGGCTGAACATGCCGGGGGCATGTTCACCGGCGGCAAGCTCCCCCTCGCGGGGCGAGGGTAAGAGGAACTTTAAGCGCGACACTCGCCCCCCTCCCATTCCCTCCCCCTCGAGGGGGGAGGGTTAGGGTGGGGGTGACGTCGCCGATAAAAGCTACGCCGACGCCCGCTCCTTCACCCACGCGCTGAGCTTCGGCCAGACCACCTTCGGCGCGTCGCGCGCCACCACCATGCCGATATGGCCCAGCGACGGCGTCATCACCGAGGCATTGGGCAGCGCCGCGCCGAGCGCCTTGGCGGAGAGCGGCGGCACGATGCGGTCGGTCGCCGGCAATATCACGAGGCTGGGCACCGCGACTTTCTCGGGCACGATCGCCTGGCCGCCGACGCGCCATTCGCCGCTGCCGGGCCGATCCTCGCCATACCATTCGCGCAAACATTCGAGCGCCGAGGGCAGCGCCAGCGCGACGCCGTCGTTGAGCCAGTCCTCGAGTGCGACGAAGCCCAACGCGGCGGGGCTGTTCTCGGGCAGCTCGGCAAAGCGGGTGAACTTCTTCACCGCGAGCAGCGGATCGAGCGACGAAAAGAGCGCCTGAAGCACGTCGACCGGCACCTCGCCCAGCGCGCGGAACGCCGACGCGAAGGGATCGGCGAGCGCGCCCAAAAGCTTCGCATGATCCGGCCGCTCGGCATGGAAGGCCCAGGGTGTCGCCAGCAGCGCCAGCGAGCCAACCAGATCGGGCCGCCGCGCGGCCAGCGCCACGGCGAAGAGGCCGCCCATGCAATAGCCCAAGACGCAGAGCTTCCGGCCGCCCGAGGCCTTGACCGCGGCTTCGGCCGCGCGCTCGAGCCGCGCGATGTAATCGGTGAGGTTGAACATGCGCTCGGCCAGGGGCGCATCCCAATCGACGGCGAAGGAACGGATGCCCTGTCCCGCCAAGTGGCGCAGCAGGCTGTTCTCTTTCGCCAGGTCGAGGATGTAGTAGCGGTTGATGAGCGACGGCACGGCGAGGAGCGGCGCACCGCCGGCCGGCGCGTAGTCGAACAGGCGCGTCGTGCCTTCCTGCCACAACAGCGGCATCTCGGGCACCGAACGGCGATAGGGATGATGGCGGTAGCGCTCGATGCCGGTCAGGAACAGATCGGCGCGGCGGCGCAGCTCGCGCTCGAGTGCCGCGGGAAAATCAGCGGCGGCGCCGTCGAGCGCGTTGAGGCTTTGCGCGAGGCTTGCCGCGTCCGCGGCGAGGGCCGGGCTCCAGGGCAGCGAGCCGGTCTTCCAGAGCGGCAAGGCGGCCTGCGAGCTCAGCCAGGCCAGGCTGGCGTTGGCCAGGTGCAGCGCCAGCGGACGCGGACCCTGGCGCGGCGGCGGCCGATTTTGCGTTGCGGATGAGTTCATCGGCGGCGCGTTGCGCTCCCTGCGGTGCCGCGGCCGGCGGCCATTGTGCGCCCGGCGGCCAGAGCGGCGTGAGGCCGGCCACGAGCGCCGCCATGCCCTGGGAAAAAGCGGGATCCGCCGCCATCGCGGTCAACTGATCCTGCCAGAGCTCGACATAGCGGCGGGCGAGCGCGGCGAGATCGGGCGGTTCCCCCATGGGCGGAGTATAGGCCCGCTCCCCCTCGGCTTCGCAAGCGGGCTTGGGCCGCGGTTTTGTTACACCACCGAGGCACGGAGGACACGGCCGTTACCGGACCCAACCCCCTCACCCAGCTTTGCGTAGGGCTCGGCTACGCCGCGCCAACGCAAAGCAACCCTCTCCCCCAAGGGGGCGAGGGAAGAAAATAGAAGTAGAAAAGGATAGCGGGACCGGCACACGCCCTTAAGCCCCTCGCCCGCGTCAGCGGGAGAGGGAGGGGCCCGCCATCAGGCGGGAGGGTGAGGGTCGAGCCTCGCAGAACTCGCCGTCGCCAGCGCCTGCACGATGGTGTCGGCAACGCCGGCCGGGTTTGCGAGAATCGCGTTGTTCCAGAAGCGGACGACGCGCCAGCCCTGTCGCGCGAGCCGCGCGGTGCGGCGCCGATCGGCGGCGCTGTCGGCGTGCTGGCCGCCGTCGGCTTCGACGATCAGCTTATGACCGATGCAGGCAAAATCGGCGATGAAGGGACCGATCGGGTGCTGGCGCCGGAACTTGTAGCCGCTCAGCCGGCGGCTGCGCAGCACCGACCATAGCCGGCGCTCGGCATCGGTCATCGAACGACGAAGCTGGCGGGCACGCGGATCGGGCATTTGCGGCAAAATAGCACGTCTCACCGACCCTCACCCTCCCGGCCCTACGGGCCGGGTCCCTCCCTCTCCCGCCCTGCGGGGGGTACTAGCTAACTCGTCTCCGAGCCGCACTTTTGGCACCAACCCTCCCGGGCTGGCCTGGAGAGTTGGGCGCGGTCGGGTGTTCAGCGATGCCTGTGCTAGCAAAGATACGGTTGAAAGAAATGGCTCTTAGCTACCTGAGACCTGATCTGACGGTCTAGGTCATCTTTTCACTTTCATTTCCGTTTATGTGCCATTACGGGCCTACCTTCCCCGGGCAAGTCACAAGCGCATTCGTCCCCATCCATTTTATCTGAGCGTCAGCGTAGCCCAGACGTTTACATTCCGCTTTGGCCATGAGCACACTGTCGCCGATGTTAGCGCCCGCGAAGCCATAGGCGTCCCTCATTACGAAATCACTAGCATCTACGGGGTGCAACTTAGGTCCAAAACCGGTGCACCCGCTCAGTAGGATGACGCAGATTACAATGGCTGTCCTAACGATCAGTGCAATGCCGGACTGACGATCTTCTCGGGCGCTCATGGCGTAGGTGGTCCCTTCCTCTTGGTGATTGCTCCGGTGATCCCAGCTACCAAAGAAATGAGGTAGTGCCCTAATTTAAGCCCTCGTCCTCGCTCCGGTCCGGTAACGGCTAAAAGGGAGATTAGAAATGCCGCACTACAGACTACTTAAAGCGGTTTCGGCGGATTCACGGGAAATGTTGGAGGTAGACAGCCAGAGCGCAGAAGCCGCTCTACTGGACTTCGGACTCCAATTGGGCACCACCCTATCATTCTCTGGAGACGCAGCGCCAGATTACATCATGCAGAGCCGAATGAAGGGTGAGGCAAATTTTGCCAACTCCAAAAATATAGATGTCTACCTTCACCGGCCATGAACGATTTAGGGTGAGATTGATCCCGCCGCGATTACCTCGCGCAAGGATACGTGTCGAGTAGTGCGCGCTGGACAATTAGGGCTGCCGCCTTAGTGGGATTGGCCTGGGTCAGTCCCTCAAGGTCGTTGAGCAACGGAAATGCGATTATCTTTGCGGGGAGGCAGAGCCCGGGGATTTTCAATCGCTGAGTTACTTCGCCTACCCCGATGATATATCCGCTGCACATGGATACCATGATGTTGCCCGTTGCGTCACCTGAGGAAAACCCTCCGCCGTTGCAGAAGCCCGCTAACTCGGCCCCGGTCATCGGGTGAGGGTTATCCGTGCGGGCCGTCGTCGCCCCGGTAAGAACGAGAATGGAAGCAGCGATCACGATTTTCGCGGGGTTCATGGCTTTTTTCCTATTCTAGCTTGTCTTCGAGTTCATGAGTGGTGTTGGAAGCGCGAGCTTACACGCTTGCGCAAATGCTCAACGTAGCCGACCTGGAAACGCCGTTAGAGAACTACAACGCGAGTGACCGGTAGGTAGGTCTCGGGACGGTTGCGTAAAATAAATCTCTATATCTGAAATGTAGTAAGGGCTTATCATATAATAACCTAGGTATCTGCGAGGAAGTTCTTGTTGAATTCAGCTCGTGCTTTTTCAAGTTCCTGAAGACGCTCAACCTCACACCGCATCATTGTCTTCTCTTCATCACAAAATGCTTGCTCCAACCACCCAACAAGTCGCGAAACTCTGTCGTAGATTGCTAAAGCCGCGAGCCAGAGTTTAGCCGACCGGCCTCGGAATATGTCGAGCGCTTCATCTTCGTCCTGATATTCGCGGGTTGCTTCCACCTCTGCGTTCGCGTTGTCCTTTTCGTGGATTAATTTGAAGATTTTCATCGCTGTCTCATGCTCCAATAGAGCAACCTGTTCCAACGATTTCTCAAAGCGAAACTTCGGGAGTTCTGAGTAAGTAGCTCCGCCCTGACCATCGGAAGAAACCCAGTTTCGGATTTCATACATCTGCCACGCAATACGCTTCATCCAGTGGCGTAGGTTGGTCGCGATCTGCATTCTCGCGATGTGTCGCTGCTGCCGACGTTGCAGCCACAGAATGAGGTAACTTCCGCAAAAGCCGAGTACGGTGCCCAAGATAGTACCCACGACCCCTTCATGTGACGACAGAAACGACATCACCTGTCCGATGGGTGACGACAGAAGCGATATCACCAGTTCCATGAGCCGTCCTTGTTCCAGCGAGGCTTGTAGAGCCTAACGCCGGTCGTATATTCCATGAAATTTTCAAAGAAAACCGGAGCGTGGATTCATCTTCATCTAAGAACTCGCCACTGTTTATACAATCGCGATCAAGCTTGGCATGCGTGGCCTCACTGAGCCGAACCGTCGCATTCTACCGGCACCGTGAAGCGCTTCGCCTCTTCGGCGATGTCGGCGGGAGAACGGGCTGTACCAGGCTGCCACGTTGCGTAACGGACACCATTGGCGTCAAGGAAGGTCGCCATGACTGATGCCTTGATGGCGAAATTGACGTTTTGCGGAACGTCGCCAATGACCGAGGCGATCTTGATGGCATTGAGCTTGCCCTCGACGATGCCGACCACGTTGCCGCCGCCGTCGAGGAGCGGGCCGCCGCTGTTGCCCGGCTGCACTGGGGCCGAGATTTGCAAAAGACGACTGTCATCGCCAACACCCGAAAGCGCGGTGATGTTGCCCTCGGTCAGATTGCCGCCGGAAGCAAGCAGGCCGGGCAGCGGGTAGCCATAGGCCGCGACCGCTTCTCCCTGACGAACCGAAAGCCGAAGAGCGGCGCTCGTCGGTGAGCGAACATCGGCACGCAGAAGAGCGAGATCGTTCTCGGTGTCGCGTGCGACCACCCGCGCCGTCATGCTCCGCCCGTGTGGGCCGATCCTGGCTTCCGAGCATCCCTCCACGACATGGGCATTGGTGAGCACCATCCCATCCTCGCCGATAAAGAAGCCCGTGCCGAGTTGTCCGGACGAAGGTTCTGGCTTCGCATCGGCGGGCGCCGGTGCCGACTGCTGCTGCGTTCCGGGCTGCACCGGCCGCCATGCGGCGGTTCGCTGTTGGGCCTCGGCAATCTGCTGCGCCGTCATCAAATGTTCGAGGCCATCGCGAAGTTTGGTGGCTTCATTTTCCCCGCCAGCAGCGGCGAGGTTGAACCACATATAGGCTTGAACGTAGTCCTTGGGAACGCCCTGACCCAAAATGTACATGGTCCCAAGTTTACCCTGTGCTAGGGCGTCTCCCTGCTCGGCTCCCTTGCGGAGCCAGCGGGTAGCTTCAGCATAATCCTTTGGAACTCCGTCGCCGTTAACATACATGGTCCCAAGGCTTACTTGCGCCATTACATTTCCCTTCTCGGCAGCTTTGTGGTACCAGCGGACGGCTTCGGCATAGTCCTTGGGAACGCCTTGACCGTCAGCGTACATGAGCCCGAGGTTGTTCTGCGCCGAGGCGTCTCCCTGCTCGGCCGCCTTGCGATACCAGCGGACGGCTTCGGCATAGTCCTTGGGAACGCCTTGACCGTCAGCGTACATGAGCCCGAGGTTGTTCTGCGCCGAGGCGTCTCCCTGCTCGGCCGCCTTGCGATACCAGCGAACGGCTTCGGCATAGTCCTTGGGAACGCCTTGACCGTCAGCGTACATGGCTCCGAGGTTGAACTGCGCCAGGGCGTCTCCCTGTTCGGCCAAGGGTCGCAATAGCTTGAGTTCGGTTGCGTAATCGTGTCGGGCATCCGCCGCCTGTGCCGCCGCCAGCGTGTCCGCCGTCGCATCGGCGCGGGCCTGAATTGCATACGCCATGACCGCGATCATGCCGATCGCGGCGAAGGCGGCAACCATCCGTCGCGCCCGCTGTTCGATAGCGCCAGCCAGTTCTTGTGCGCGCCGCGACAGCATGATCATAAGCATGCCGGGCAAAGGTTTCGGAGCCATTTACACCCTCGCTTGCCCAGCGCTTCCTCCAGGCGGCTCGTCTAGTCCAGGTCTCCAAGGGGTGCCCGAAAAGACCGGGGGGCGAGTAGGAGTGTAGCCCGGATCGCGAGCGCCAAAATCGTTTTGCGGGCCTTTCCTGTCACGCGCCGCCGCAGGAAAAAACCTCGTTAACCATATTGCCCAATAGGCCGAAAATTCTTCATCGCACTCAGTGGGTGTGACCTGCCCCCTTGAAGTGGTCCTCTCTGATCAGGATGAAGAGGTCACAGAGCACATCGCGATCACGTCGGTAGCTTGATCACGCACGATGAATAGCCAACGTCTGCGAGCTCTTTTTTTGAGAATGTCAGTAACAAGATCGAGGTCAGCGCCTAACCGGCGTGACGTTGTCGGGGATGTATTCGCAGTAGATGACGCAACTCTGCGAAAGCTGCAATCGGCGTAAAGGGGCATTCGCCGCGCGCCAAACGTCGAGGTCAGAGATCATCGGGACGGCTCCCCGAGATACTTTCTATACGCCGCATTCCAATCCTCGGCGATTTCCTTCTGCGCCTGCTCGATGGAAACATGTCTGGAGCAGACCTCGACGTGCAGATAGTTCTCCAGCCAGTCCTTCACGGCTGCATTCCAAGGCTTCGTGTCATAGCTCTCCGGCCAAAGGTTTTCCCGAACGTCAGCACCGCCGATTTCCAGCGGTATCAGATGATCGACCTCATAGCGACCTGAATCCGGCTTGATACCGTACTCGGCATAAACCTCGTGCTTGAGCGCGCCGGATGTATGCCGAACGGTCCTTGTGTATCCCGGCTGGCAGATTTTCGCGAGGTCTGTCGTCAGGACTGCACCCGGCGTAAGCTGGGGGTTCGGGAGTATGGGGTCAGCGGCGTAAGCTGGATAAAGCACTATGAGCAGCAGCGCACACGCCGTGGCAACCCTTCTGCCAAGGGAGAGAGCAATGAAGTGGGCCAAAGCGCTTGTTATCATTGCGTTGCTCATCGTACCCACGTTCGGGGCGACAGCAGCTTCTAGCAACCTGCCGACCTTTAGCACAGAAGTTCAGGCGCAGCAGCATTGTCCGGGCAACACCGTGGTCTGGGCGAACACTTCTAGCGGCATCTATCATCTACAAGGCACCCGCTGGTATGGGCGGACCAAAAGCGGCGCGTTCGTTTGCGAAAAAGAGGCTAACCAGGCTGGAATGAGACCGGCTCGGAATTCGCAGTAAGTGACCATAAACATATTTGAACGTGTTTTAGTTTAGTTAGGCAACGGTTTCAGTCAGTAACCTGATTATGCTCTACTCAAAAAGGGTGTTGGGAGAAAATGGAATAAGTACAAATGGTAGCCTCACGATGTCATCGCGAGACGCACCCTCGTAAAGAAACCGAACGCCAGCACATTCGAAGCTTTCGATGCTTGTGCAGCGACTTTCCAGTGGGCGAGTTAAGAGAAGGTGAGACGCCGGACTTCTTGTGGTAACCGCGACGGGGCGAAAGATCGGGATCGAAATTACACAAGTTTTCAAGACCGACGGGACAGACAAAACGGCTGAGCAGGCGGACGAGGCGACAAAAGAGGCCATCACGGTTGCAGCGAGAATGTATGCTGAATGTTTGACCGTGCCACCGGCACATGTCTCATTGTTTTTCAATCCGCAATATCTGAGACGTATCAAGAAATCCAAGAAATACATGGCGCAACCTGGGCGACGGTTTCTTACCAAAAATGAAAAACAAAATATCGCACGAAGCATCGCTCAGTTCGTTCACGAAAACATGCCGCCGCAGGGAAGTTCGATTCGGCTTGAGCCGCACTCACATTCGGACCAACCCAGAGAGGTGGACCTCATTCTTATTAACAGGGTCCACCCCGTTGATCGGCACCGATGGTGTTGGCCGGAAGCGCGGGCAATTCAGCATGATGCGATCGAGCGGCTGCAAAAGGTAATCTGCAAGAAGAGCAAGAGACACGATGCTTGCCGCCGCAATTGCGAAGAATGCTGGCTTCTCGTTGTCGCCCCTTCATTCCAAACGTCCGGAACGATCCATCCTGACGAGAAAAGTCTATCGCATATGTACACTTCCCCATTCAGCCGCACATACTTCTTGGATTTCGGCTATGGCTGCGTGGTTCGCTTGAATACCGCCGCATGAGGTTCCTCAAATCGCTGGTATTGAGGAGTCCCTCCGCCCGTAATACAAAGCAGTCATCATGGTTGAACAATTGGACCTCAAAAACTATTATTGCATCCTTGGGTTATTGCCTAGCGCTTCGACCGAAGAGGTAAAGCGCGCTTAGCTGCGTTATTTCTCGCAACATTTTTGTGCAACGGACTGTTTCGGCTCTAGCGTTCGGTTGCTCCGCTGGCTTTCAACAGTTTGATCATCGGGGCGGACTCGGCGTAGTCAAGCGGTGTCCTTCCTGTCATGTCCCGCGCCATCACCTTGGCCCCTTCTTTGATCAGGACTTCGGCTGCCCGCACATTGTCGAACTTGGCGGCAAGGTGCAGAGGAGTACGGCCCTGCGAGTCCATGCCCGACACCTTGGCACCAGCCTTGAGAAGGAGGGCTAAAGTCTCCTCGGCCGACGGCTTGGCATCAGGACGGCTTGGCACCCCTGCCTGCGTGTCCTTGTTCATTGCGACGAAGATGTGAAGTGGGAGACCTTCAATACCTTGATAGCCGCTATTGCCTTTCTGATTAGGGTCGGCTCCATGGTCGAGTAGCCACCGGATCACGTCTGCCTGCAATTGCAGGTAAATTGAGTCCCTTACTGCCGCGATGAGGGCGGTCTCGTTGTCCGGACCTGTGCCGTTGACGCGGGCACCCTGCTTAACCGCCCGTTCCATCTCAGCTATTACCTCGTCGTCGCGGCCCATCGCTGCAAGGAGGCCGCGGCCTGCCGCGCTGATGAGGGCAATCTGTGCCGCTTCTGTGTTATCTACGGGTATGCCACCGTGACTGATGAGATAGTCGTAAACGGCCGCTTGATCGTAGTTTCTCGCGAGTTCGGTTGGGGTGAAGCTCTCCAGCTTCGCGGTGGGAGAGGCCCCCTTATCGATTAGTAGGCGCACCATCTCCACGTTACCCCGGGCGATGGGGGAGAAAAGAATTTCACGGTCAGCAGGGCCGAGCTTGGCTCCAGCAGCGAACAGAATCCTGGCGACTTCGACAGCCTTACGGTTGTCGGCATCGTCATGGTTGCCTATCATCGTCATGTTAACGCACCCGAGCGGCGTGAACGGCCTCGGAGTTTTAGATGTCGCGTTAGGGTTGGCTCCTAGCTTCAGCGCGGCCTTTACTGCCTGAGTGTCAATGTGACCGTCAAAGCACCCGGCTGCATGCCATAGAGCATCGTCTTCAGCCGGGCCAGCCCATGACGGCACTATGATCAAAGCCGCAATCGATAGCGTGATCGCCAGAAACATGCACCGTTGACGAGATGAAGCGGCTCTCATCTCAGATTTCTGCTCTGATGACAGAAAACGAACGTTAGCAGCGATAGTTGTCGCAAGCTTATTGGCTATTTCAGACGTGAGTTTTAGTTCACTCATCAAACGAGTGGAAAACGGCTGCATTTGTGCGTCAAGTTGTCGCCAGTTCATGTGCAACATCCCTGTGCGTCGAATATGCTACGGGATAAACTCCGATCATGCCCGAACTGAATTTAGCCTTGAAGTTCGCCAATTAATATTGCTACGGCAACCGCACAGATCGAAGGGCGAACAACAATAGGCCCAACCCCACCATCGCGGCGAAGCCCTTTGGCCCCGCTACGATCAAAAACCCCAACGCAGCAAACGGGAAAAATCCGATACGCCAAATTACGTGAGTGAGATATTTGA
>Ga0307372_10014331_pt1 | contig 10163 bp, 7 predicted proteins | sample OX1MG_FD_202533 | JGI IMG/M metagenome (GOLD analysis project Ga0307372, IMG submission 202533) | Soil microbial communities from Risofladan, Vaasa, Finland - OX-1 | ecosystem: Environmental > Terrestrial > Soil > Coastal area > Acid sulfate soil | place: Finland: Risofladan, Vaasa | collected... | reverse complement strand
TTCCCACCGCGAGTCAAGCCCACGGTGAGCCCGGGCAGGCCCCGCTCGAAGGCGGCATTGGCGTCCGTGGATCCGTCCACCAGAATCGCCGGCGGCAGCCCCGCCGCCGCCCGCGCCGCTTGGACCTGGGCGATTGCTGGGTGATCGTTCCTCAGGGCTCCGGCGGGGCGGCGGCCAAGCTCGCGGATCGAGAAGGTCACGGACGCCCTGGTCGGGGAGGCGGCGACAATGGCTCTGGCGGTGACTTCCCCGCGGGTCAGCACCGCCGGATCCACGGCCCGCAAGTCGAGTTGAAGGATCGCCCGCGAGGCTATGACGTTGATACCCGTACCGCCGCTCATCGTTCCTACATTCACCGCCAGACCAGGGACCGCCGGCGGTAAGCTGTAGGCGAGCCCGGTGACCGCGCGCGCCAACTCATGCACCGCCGAGGGGGCGCCGCGGTCGTGCCAGGAATGACCGCCCGCCGTCTCGCAGGTGATCTCCAGCCGGGTGCTGCCCACCGCCCCGGTTACCAGATTGTCGATCCCGTGCCCTTCGAGGGCCACCACGAAGCGGGCGGGCTGGTCGGCCAGCAGCCCGCGGATCCCCCGCAGATTCCCCAGGCCCTCCTCGCCCACGGTCGCCGCCAGCAATACGTCGCTCGCCGGCGGCGTTTGCTGGAGGTCGGCGGCCAGGGCCAGAAGGGCGGCGAGGGCCAGGGAGTTATCGCCGATCCCCGGTCCCAGGAGGCGATCGCCGGAGCGCTTGGGCGCCAGGGCGACCTCGGGACCGAATACCGTGTCGAGGTGCGCGGCGACGATCACCGGCGGGCCGCCGGCTTGCCGGCCCGCCAGCCGGGCCAGCACGTTGCCATGCGTATCCAACTCCGGCACGATGCCGGGAATGGCCGCCAGCCGGGCGGCGATCAGGGCGGCCCGCTGGTGCTCGAAGCCGGTGGGCGAGGCCGTCGCACAAATAGCCAGGGTATCCTCGATTACGTGCTCAAGGTGGATCATCGGCCTCTCAAATCGGTACGCCGCCCGCCCTCAAGGCAGACTCAATCGCTTCCACGTCGGCCACGCAGCCGCCCCAGACGCCGCCGCCCACTGCCTGGAGAGTGGCCCACAATCGGGTGTCGTCCGGCAGTTGAGGGTCTGGAGCCAGGTCGGGGCGGGGTGGGCGCCCGGCCAGGATGCTAGCCCCTTCCTCGGGTGTCACCTCGGCATCCGCTTCTCCAACAAAGTCGATGCTGCCTTCCAGTCGCCGCTGGTCGATGACGACGCGGATCCGATCCCTATCACGCAATCGGCCCACCGGTCCGCCGGCCAGCGCCTCGGGAGCGATATGGCCGATGCAGGCCCCGGTGGAAACGCCGGAGAAGCGGGCGTCGGTGAGCACCGCGACATGTTTCCCGAATGGGAGATGCTTGAGGGCAATGGTGATCTGGGCGATCTCTTCCATCCCGGCGCCCCGCGGTCCTCGGCAGATCAGCACGATCACATCACCGGCCCGGATACGGTCGGTTCCCAGGCTCTTGAGGGCGGCGATCACCGCGCGCTCGGTGGTGAAGACGCGCGCCGGGCCGGTATGCCGGTAGACGCCGTCCGAGTCCACCACCGTGGGGTCGATGGCCGTGCTTTTGATCACCGAGCCGTCGGGGGCCAGATTCCCACGGGGGAAAGTCACCGTGCTGGTCATCCCGTTCGCCGCCGCCCGTTTGGGGGAGTAAATCACTTCGTCGGGATCCACGCCATCCTGGCGCGACAGATGTTCGCGGAGACTCCGGCGGCGTTCCGAACCCTCCCACCATTCCAGCACCTCACCCAGGGTCGCTCCCGACACGGTCAGCGCATCGAGACGCAGCAATCCCAATTGCCGGAGGTGGAGCATCACCTCTGGGACACCGCCGGCCAGGAACACCCGCACCGTGGGATGGCCGATCGGCCCGTTGGGCAACACGTCCACCAGGCGGGGTACCGAGATGTTCACTCGGTGCCAGTCCTCCACGGTGGGACGGGGCAAGCCGGCGTAATAGGCAATCGCCGGTACATGCAGCAGCAGATTGGTGGAACCGCCGAACGCGGCATGCACGACCATGGCATTGTGAACCGACTCGGAGGTGAGAATATCGCGGACCGCCAGGCCGCGCTGCTCAAGCTTCAACACCGCCCGCGCGGATCGGCGGGCCATGTCGAGCCAGAGCGGCTGGCCGGAAGGGGTGAGGGCGCTGTGCGGGAGTGACAGTCCCAGCGCCTCGCCCACCACCTGAGAGGTCGCGGCGGTGCCCAGGAACTGGCAGCCGCCGCCGGGCGAGGCGCAGGCGCGGCAGCCCATATCCGCCGCCTGTTGCAAGGTGATCAGTTTGTTCGCGAACCGGGCCCCAATAGACTGCACCTTGCCCGCGTCCTCGCCCTCCAGGGCGGGCAGCGTTACCCCTCCGGGCACCAGCACGGACGGCAGGTCATGCATGGCCGCCAGAGCCATCATCATGGCCGGCAGCCCTTTGTCGCAGGTGGCGACCCCGATCACTCCCTTCCGGGTCGGGAGGGAGCGGATCAGCCGGCGGAACACCTGCGCCGCGTCGTTCCGGTAGGGGAGACTATCCATCATCCCCACCGTGCCCTGGGTCCGCCCATCGCAGGGGTCGGTGACGAATCCAGCGAAGGGGATGGCGCCCTGGGCCCGCAGCTCATTGGCCGCTGCTTCCATCAGGAGACCAACTTCCCAATGGCCCGTGTGGTAGCCCAGGGCAATCGGGCGCCCATCGGGGGCGCGGATCCCGCCCTGGGTGCTGAGAATCAGAAACTCCTTCCCGCCCAGTTGGTCAGCCGCCCAGCCCATGCCCGCGTCCTGGCTCAGGCCGAAAATGTCCCCGCTCGGGCGCTCCAGCAACATCCGCTCGGTCAGCGGGAGGCTCCCTTGCGGCCCCTCGGCGAAGGTGGGCACCGCGTAGAGTGAGCGGTCGCCTGCGTCGAGAAGAGTAGGATCCAGTTCATGTCTGTCCGCGCTCATCCCGTCCCCTCCAGTTGTAGGGGCACCCCTCGTCGGTGCCCTTGGCGGCCCGACCGAGGGCACCGACAAGGGGTGCCCCTACGGAACGGCCAGGGTATTTGGATCACCATTTCTAACCCTCGAAGACTCGGCGCAGGGCCCGAAGCTCGGCCTCGGCCAGAAGGGTCCGTCGCTTGACCAGATAACGATCCACCAGGCCGACCAACGTGGCATGGCTCCAGGTCAAGGGCGAGACCGAAAGAGGGGCGCCGGTGAGTGGATGCACCTGCTCGGCCAGGGCGCCGCTGTGGAGGGCGCGGGCCCGGACCCACTCGAGGGTAGCCCGAACCGGCTCCAGATCCTCGACCGTCCGCGCCCGCATGACATCGTATTCGGCCATCCACAAGGTACAGATGAACCAGGGGTTGCCGGGAATCGTCTCGATGTCCGAACTTACCTGGTAATAATAGTCATTGCTGTAGCGAGCTACCCCGCCGATTGGGGTTTTGCAGGTCAGGCTGCTCCGAAGGGCATGCATGGTGGAGACGGCGCGAGGGTCGTCGGGGTCGATCATGCCGAAGCGGATCAAGCCATAGATGCTGCTGTCCGGGACATGATGCTGGTCCACCACGCCGTTCCGCCGCACCGTCACCATCCGGACGAAGGAGCCCGCCTCCTCGCTCCATAAATGGCGGAGGGCCGCCTCGCGGATCTCGGCCGCCACCGCCCGGTAGCGCGCGGCCCGCTCGCTCTCCCCAAACAGATCGGCGAAACGGGCCCCCGCCTCCAGGCCGGCCCACACGGTGCCCACGGTAAAGGAATGGATCCCGTAACGCTCTTCCCAGAGATCGTGCGAGGGGGCCGGTAATCCCGTGTGCGGCTCCCGGTAGCTCACCAGGAAATCGCCTACCGGGCGCACCAGTTTCCGGTAGAGGGGCCGCAGGTACTCAACGTCTCGGCTCTGACTGTAGTGCACCCAGAGCCCGTAGAGGAGCAGCGCGCTTTCGTCCTCCTGGATTGGCAGGCGGGCGTTCCCATCCCCGTCCGACCACGGGTGCCACGAGCTCGCCAGGCTACCGTCGGGGTTATACTTATGTAAAACGTAGCCCTCGGGCTCGACCAACTTGCTCATCAGCAGGTAGAAGCGCCTGGGAGTCTCTCTATAGCCGGCCAGATCCAATGCCTCGGCGACCAGGACGCCATCGCGCGGCCACAGATAGCTATAGTGATCGCGGGCGACCTCGGCTACATCCGTATCGTTGGCGGCGATAATGGCGCCGGAGTGATCGATCTGGGTTCGCACGATCAGCAAGCTGCGCTTATAGAGTTCGGCCACCTCGGGTGAGAGGTCGCCAAAGTCCCGTCCGTCCTTCTCCGCCCAGACCCGCCAGTAGTCGGCGGTGCGGCGGATCATCATCTCGGGGCGCCGCTCCTCGACTTCACGCGAGAGATCCTCGACCTCGCGCATGGTCCGGCCCACGCACAGCCAATGGTGCACGGTCGACACCCCGCCGGGCGGCAGGGCGACGTGCAGGGCGATCACCCCGTCCACCGAGCCCTGGGCGATCGCGTTCCGTTCCAGCACCCCATCCTCGGCGTCGCGCCAGGTTCCCTCGCTTTGATGGATCACTTTGGTTCCGGTGGCCCAACTGGCGATGCCGTCGTTGGGCATCGGCTTGATCCGCCCAGGATCCGTGTAGCCTGGGAGCACGTGAACCGTGGGATCCGCCTCGGCCTGGGCGGAAGCGGAACCGCTGGCCAGCAAGTAGCGCTCCCGCTTGTAAAAGATGAGCGAGCGGCTTTGCGGCCGGTAACAGGCCGTATCGCCCACCTCGGTTTCGTAGAGGTAGGAGTCGTAGTGGAACATGACCCGCACGTCACGGGCCTGACCCAGCAGATCGTGGATACGAATCTGCCGCAGCAGCACCGGCAGGTCGAAATCCACGCAGTCATGGCAGACCAAGCTAAGACCCAGACGCTCGGATCGCGCCTCCACGTTGGTCACCAGGGTGCCCGGTAAGTAGGCCATCGTGCGTTCCCAGGCTGGATTATCCAGCCAGGCAAAGTCTCCATCAACCCAGACGCCAATCCGATTAATGTGGCCGGCGGTTTGGTTCTCGCTCCCAATGTGCGGATAATAGATGTCGCGGATGCGGAAGTGGTTGTCAAAGGTAACCAGCAACCTGCCGTTACTGATCGGTAGATCTCGAGGCATGCGTACTCCTTGCCGACATAGTATCGCAGGTTCCGCCCGCGACGGAAATTGAAGCCTTTCTGGTAATGACGGCATACTGGCAAGTACGGGTGGGTGACCGGAAATGAGTGCCGGACCTTATCCGTGGGAGGCAACCGCATGACCAACCTCACCTTCTACTTCGATCCTCGGTGTCCCTGGGCCTGGAAAACCTCGCTGTGGGCCCGCGAGGTGCAACGGCAAGGGGCGATCACCCTTCACTGGAAACTGTTCTCGCTGCATGAGATCAATAGCGACCAGGCCCAGCCGGGGCCGGCCGCCAGAGAGGCCGACGCGGCACTGCGTGCCCTATGGTTAGCCCGGAAAGAAGGCGGGGAAGCGGCGATCGATCGCCTGTACCTAACCCTTGGTCGAGCCCGCCACGAACGCGAGCAGGAACTGGCGAACCCCGCGGTGGTGCGAGCGGCGGTCGCCGAGGCGGAGCTTGATCCCACCTTCCTGGAGCGGGCGTTGAGCGACCCGGCGGTGAACCGTGCCGTGCTCCAGGAGCATGATGATGTCGTACGCCGGCTGGAGGCATTCGGGGTTCCCTGGCTGGTGGTGGACGATCTGGACTTTGGCTTCTACGGTCCCATCATCCAGGAGCCGCCAATGGGCCAGGCTGCCCTCGATCTCTGGGAACACTCCTCCTGGATGCTGCGGCAGCCAAACTTTTATGAACTCAAGCGATCACGCTAAGGTGGCTATGGACGACCTCGCTCGCTTCCCGCCGCTTCTGGGGGATCTGGATCTCCATCTTCTGGGCGAGGGGACGCAGAGCCGCGCCTACGACTTCCTCGGCGCCCATCCACGGACCGTGGACGGGGTGGAGGGGGTGCATTTCGCGGTCTGGGCTCCCAACGCGCGCTCGGTGTCGGTTACCGGCGATTTCAACCACTGGGATGTACGAACACATCCCATGCGACGGCGCGGCCCAGGTGGGATTTGGGAGCTGTTTATTCCTGGAGTCTCGGTTGGCGAGCGGTACAAGTACCATATTCACTCCGCTCTCCAGGAGTATCAGGTCGACAAGACCGATCCCTATGGATTCGCGGCCGAGACGCGCCCGCTCACCGCGTCCATCGTGGCCGACCTTTCCCACTATCAGTGGCACGACGAAGAATGGTTGGCCAACCGGGCCCGCTCGAACAACCTTGACACTCCGGTGGCCATCTACGAGGTCCACCTGGGCTCGTGGCGGCGGGCGGCGGACGGCGGTTTCCTTAATTATCGCGAGCTTGCCCATCAGTTGGTCGCCTACGTCCTCGACCTGGGCTATACCCACATCGAACTGATGCCGATCACCGAGCATCCCACCGACGTCAGTTGGGGATACCAGACGACGGGCTATTACGCGGTGACCAGCCGTTTTGGCAGTCCGCTGGACTTCATGTATTTTGTCGATTATTGCCACCAGAACGGAATCGGCGTGTTCATGGACTGGGTGCCCTCGCACTTCGCCAAGGAAGGGCACGGGCTGGGCTATTTCGACGGCAGCCATATCTACGAGCACGCGGATCCCCGGCAAGGGGAGCACTTTGATTGGGGAACCTACGTCTTCAACTATGGCCGGGGTGAGGTGCTGACCTTTTTGCTCTCCAACGCCCGTTTCTGGCTGGAGGTCTATCATGTGGATGGCTTCCGGGTCGATGCCGTGGCGTCGATGCTCTACCTGGATCACCAGCGGGCATCGGGGCAGTGGGTACCTAACCGATACGGCGGGCGGGAAAACCTGGAGGCGGTGGAGTTTCTCCGCTCCTTCAACAGCCTGGTACACGAGCTGTTTCCCGGCGTGCTCACCATGGCCGAGGAGTCCACGTCCTGGCCGATGGTCTCCCGTCCCGTCTATCTGGGCGGGCTCGGTTTCAGCCTGAAATGGAACATGGGCTGGATGCACGACACCCTGGAATACATCAAGACCGATCCGCTCTATCGCCGCTTCATCCACAATACCGTCACCTTCTCCATGCTCTACAACTACTCGGAAAACTATCTTCTGCCACTTTCGCACGACGAGGTGGTGCACGAGAAGAGTCCGCTGGTCTATAAGGCGCCGGGCGACGAGTGGCAAAAGTTCGCCAATCTCCGCGCCCTCCTCGGCTATATGTGGGCGCATCCCGGTAAGAAGCTGCTCTTCATGGGCGGCGACTTCGCCCAGACATCGGAGTGGAACTTCAATGCCGCCTTACCCTGGGAGCTTCTGGAACACCCGCCCCATCGGGGGGTGCGCGACTGGGTACGGGCGCTGAACACGCTCTACACCAGCCGGCGTGAGTTATGGGAGCTTGACTACGAGTTGGACGGGTTCGCCTGGATCGACTGCAAGGATGTCGATCAAAGCGTGCTGATTATGCTGCGCCGGGGCAAGCCCAGTTCGTCGCCGTCTGACTCGCCTGACCCGCTTCCAGAAGAGCCGGCGACCCTGGAGGAGTCACGGCCGTTCCTGATCATTGCCTGCAATTTTACTCCCGTGGTCCGGCATGCCTACCAGGTCGGGGTGCCGTATCCCGGCGAGTATCGCGAGCGCCTGAACAGTGACGACCGCCGGTTCGGGGGGAGTGGGGTGATCAACGAAGGGCCGCTGTATTCCACTCCCGGCAAGGTACACGACTTGCCGCAGTCGATTACCATTACCCTGCCTCCGCTGGGGGTGGCATATATCGAGCGTGCCACGACGTAGGGAGGTGATTTCGTGCATATTCTCGTCATGAGCGGTCCCAATCTCAACTTACTTGGCACACGGGAGCCGGATTTGTATGGCCACGCCACGCTGGACCAGATCCACGACCGGCTGCGGCGCGAGGCGGAAAGCCTGGGCTGCACGGTCGAGTGCTTCCAATCCAATCATGAAGGTGCCTTGATCGATCTCTTGCATGCCCAACGCGAACGCGCGGCGGGGGCGCTCCTCAACGCGGGCGGGCTCACCCACACCAGCGTCAGTCTCCACGATACGATCAAAGCCATGCCCTTCCCCGTGATCGAGGTGCATCTTTCCAACATCCACGCGCGGGAACCATGGCGCGACCATTCGGTGCTCGCCGCCGCCGTCCGGGCCCAGGTCGCGGGCCTCGGCTGGTACAGCTATCTGGCCGCCTTCCATGGCCTGATCGCCCTCCTCCGAGACGAGCAGCCCTAGATTCCACTGCCACACTCACGTAAGTGTGGCGTGCTACCCCGAATCCTTGGGTGTTTGATGGGCGTTCACATGGGGGACGGGGCAAGATCTCGATGCTTGTGGATGAACGGTACGAAGAATGGTACGACGCTGGCACGGTAGGGGATCATTTCTGGATGGATATCGTGAACCATTGATGTCGACTTCCCGTCTCTGTCTCGCTTTGTTCCCCTGCTTCAGCACGCTGGCGCATACGTGCGGGTCGTAAAAGTCCTGATCGAGATTCGTCATGGCCGCCAGAGCCTGATTGGGAAGACTGGCGCTCGCGGCCCGTGACTGGCCGGGCGCGGCGACGCTCCTGCTTACCGCGAGCAGAGCGATGAGCGCGAGGCCCGAACGGCGAAGCATGGCGCGCCAGGGAGAACGGAGCATGGACTTTCCTTTTTGTGGATACACAGCTACGGAACGGGGCGTGAATCTCGATGCGGTTGTAAGGGCACCTGGGTCAGGTTGTACTAGCGCCTGGATCCCAGCTGTCCGGTCACCGAGAACCGATACGACTCGGCGATGATCGCTTTGAGCGCCAGCACTTTCTTGCCAACGAGCGGAATATGGAACACCGATGCCACCCCACTCTCCGCCCCGAGCGAGACCACCTGCCCCTTGTTGCTGGGAATATACGGCTTACGCTGCCACCCTTCCCAACCGGCCACGATGTTATAGGCGGCGGCCTCGGCCTGTTTCAGCGCCACCTGGGCGGTGGGAGGCAGGACCTGGTCGTCCTCAAGCTCGGCCAGCCGGGCCGAATCGCCAACCACGTAGAGGTTGGGATAGCCCGCCGGCTGGAGGTACGCGCCCACCAGGACATGCCCGTTGGGGACGGTGGGAAGGCCCGCTTCCGAAAGCAAGGGGGGCGCCATGATCCCTCCGGTCCAGATCAAGGTGCCGCCCACCAGCCGATCCCCGCTCGCCAGGTCGATGCCCTCGGCGTCGGCCCGCACCACCTTGCCGCCCAATACCAGGCGGATCCCCAGTTCGCTCAAAATGGCGGCGGCCTTGCTCTGCAACCGGGCCGGCATACTGGGGAGGACCGTGGGGGTTGCCTCAATCAAGGTCACTCGCGGCTCACTGGGGTTGACTCCATGTTCCTGGGCGATGGTCGGAAGAACTTCGGCTAACTCCCCCGCCAATTCAACCCCGGTCAGACCGGCACCGCCGATCAAAATCGAGAGGAGGCGGCTTCGGGCGCGGGGATCGCTTTCACGCGATGCCTGCTCGATCGCCGTGGTGACGGCGCGGTTCACCTCCTCGGCATCCTCGACCGATTTGAGGGTGAGCGCGTACTCGGCCAGGCCGGGAACGCCGTAATAGGCGGTAACGCTGCCCAGGGCGATCACCAGCGTCCCATAGCTCAGGATTCCCCGGTTGGTCACCACGCACTGGTTGGCCAGATCAAGCTCGCGGGCGCCGGCCTGGATGAACCGGACCCGGCTGTGCTTGAGCAATTCGGAAAAGGGGACCGCCACGTCATCGGCGCTTAGTCGCCCGCTCACCGCCTCGGGTAATTGGGTGATGATCTGGTGGTAGCTATTGCGGTCGATCAGGACCACCTCGGGCGCCCCTGGATCGTCCAGATATTTGCTCAACGCCTGGGCGCAGCGGAGACCGCCATATCCAGCGCCCAGAATCAAGATCCGGTTACTTGGTTGTCCATCATCGTCCGGCAGCGCCGGGAAATCGGCCACGTTCATGCGCGTCCTCTTCCTCCATATGCCCGATCAGCCCGCTCGGACATCACCGTTCCGTCCTCCTTTCACTGTACCAAATGGCCATTCTCGCGCC
>Ga0307372_10014329_pt1 | contig 10163 bp, 12 predicted proteins | sample OX1MG_FD_202533 | JGI IMG/M metagenome (GOLD analysis project Ga0307372, IMG submission 202533) | Soil microbial communities from Risofladan, Vaasa, Finland - OX-1 | ecosystem: Environmental > Terrestrial > Soil > Coastal area > Acid sulfate soil | place: Finland: Risofladan, Vaasa | collected... | reverse complement strand
CGGCGTCAACTCGGCAAGCGGCTGATCGACCACGTTGTCCGCGCCATGGTGTGGGAGAAAATAAACTTGCGCGCCTACAAGTGGCGCAGCTTTGGGAGGTTAGCGCATGGTTGACGTGAGCCATATAAAGCCCTTGATCGTCCGCGGTAGGATGAACCTTTCGGCCGCCAACCGTAAGTCGCTGAAGCTGCATAGCACTATCGAGCTTGAGACAGCCGACCGGCCGGAGTTGGCGCTGGGCCATGCGCTCGTGCTCAACCTCGAAGGCGCCTGCTGGAGGTTTATTGTCGCCAACCGCTGCCGCATGCCAGGCGAGCGCGTGGCGCTTAGGCTGGTCCGCGACTTTCGGAACAAGAAGCAGAGGAGGGCGGCATGAAGTGCGGAAAGCGGCCACGCGGAAATTTTTATCAGGAGCCATTAAAGCTTGGGGACGAGGTAGAAGGCCCAAGCGATACGGCATGCAATGCCCTGTCGGATGAACCCCGCTATATTGGGCTGGTCGACCAGACCGGCGTGCCCATCTATCGCCAGCCTGCGCCGGTAGGTTTCAGGATACCCAAGCGATGAGCGACGAGCATTCTGCGCTCTCCATAGTCCCAGCCAAGACCGACCGCGACGTGGCCGAGGAGCTGCGCGCCCGCTTGCGGCCACTCCTAGAGCAGGTCTGTGCTATTATCAGCGATGCCAATGCTATGGGGATCGAGGTAGGCTTCCAATTCGTCCGCAGTCCATTAGGCCGGAACGTCGTGCAGGAAATCCAGGTCAAGCGAGCGCTGTGACGTGCCGCGTAAGCGCCCGAACGAAAAGCTCCTCAGGCCTATAAGAGCGAATCCGGGGTTGATCGCGCGTTATCGCAAGCACCTCGAAGCCGCCGTCAAGGCGATGTCCTCCGACGTGACACGGACTATCGAGGCCGCTTGGCGCAGGGACACCCCGGAGTTGGCGAGCGACGACCTGCCATCCGCTGTGCTCCAACGCGCCGTCAACGCCATGCGGAAGAAATGGCAGACAGGTTTCGACACTCTTGCGCAACGGCTTGGGGACTATTTCGCCAAGGCGGCGCAGGACCGGTCCGATTCCGCTCTCAAGGCGATGCTCAAGGAGAGCGGCATCGCTGTTAAGTTCCAGATGACCCGCACGATGCAGGATGTGCTGAAAGCTTCCGTGCAGCAAAATGTCGCGCTCATCAAGAGCATCCCGGCTAAGTATTTGGGATCAGTCGAGCAGTCGGTAATGCGCGCGGCGCAGACTGGGCGGGACCTCGCTGGGCTATCCAAGGACCTGCAAACACACTATGGCATTACCCAGCGGCGTGCGGCTTTTATCGCTCGTGATCAGTTGAACAAGGCGACTGGGGCCATGACGAGCGCTAGGCAGCAGGAGCTTGGGATCAAGCAAGCGGTGTGGCGGCATAGCCACGCGGGGAAAGAACCCCGTCCTTCACACGTCGCCAACGATGGCAAGCGCTTCACGCTCAAGAATGGTTGGTATGATCCCCATGAGCGGAAGTGGATTCTGCCTGGCGAGCTTATCAACTGCCGTTGCTTCATGACTCCGGTCCTCCCCGGCTTCGCTGAATAGGACGACCGGCCGCGCGCTTTTTGCCTCCCGGCAGCGCTTCCGGAAACTGGGGCGGCAGGGGAGACCCGGCCGCCTCTCTCTCCTAGGAATATGCGCGTCACTGTCCTCATCGGCGCGGTGGACTTCAATCACCCGCGCGACTGGGCAAAGTTCGGCGTGCTAAAGTTCGCGGACGTCAACTCGGCGCGCGCCGCCGCTCACCGCTGAAAGGAAGGCGAAGATGCTTGCCACTATGCGCGCTAGCGGCGTCACGTTCAAGGCGGTGCCGAGTTCCATGGGTCTGAGCGAGGACGACTTCGCGAGTATTGGCGAGGAGCTTGATGCCGGCTCCTACGACCGGCGTGTCGAGCGCGTGCTGCATGTCATGTACCTGGCGGCACTAAAGCTCAACGAGGCCGTAGGCGAGAGATGCTGACAATGATCATCCGCTTCGCTGCATGGCTGCCTTGCGCCGTCGCCATCCTTGTTAGGCTGAGCGAGATCGGCTACAAGATCGAGGAGGCCGACCTGAGCCGACTGATCCAAAACGCCCTCATTGTGGAGCTGGGGTAACGGGATGCCTATCCACAGAGAAGGTTCGGGTTACCAATGGGGCGGCCATGGCAAGGTTTATCCAACCCGCGCCGGCGCTGAGCGCCAGGCCGCGGCTGCGCATGCTCATGGCTACGCGGGCAAGGATATGGCGCCTGGCGAGATGGGTCTACTGCGCAAGCTCCTCTCCAAGTTCTTTTCGGAGGAGGAGCGCGAGCCTGAGCACCAGGCTGGAGACGCCACGCCTGTCAACTACAAGGGCTTCCGAATCGAACCTATCGACGATGGCCGTGTCCGCGCTATGGAAGGCAGGTTCGTGCTTGGCTACTACGATTCCGTCGAGGAGGCCAAGGCTGCCATCGACTATGTGCGCAGCAAGGCCGCGCATGACGCCTCCCATGAGGAGATCGCGCGCCGTATCAAGCACGAGTACGAAAAGGGTCACCCCCTCAAGCAGGCGATCGCCATTGCGTTCCACGAGGGTGGCGAGGACGCCGCCTGGGAAGCTGACCAACTACCGGCCGCGGGCGTCATGTTCCATACGCCGGATGGCCACGCCCTATTCATGCGCCGGCGCGACACTGGGGAGTGGGCCTTTCCTGGTGGCGGCGCTGAAGGCGAGGAAGCGCCGGAGGCTACCGCTGCGCGCGAAGCCGAGGAGGAGACCGGCCGCGCACCCGACGACTTGCAGTCTTTGGACAGGCGTGTGCTCAACGGGGTCGACTTCCACACGTTTAGCCAGCCAGTGGACAGCGCGTTCACTCCCAAGCTCAACCACGAGCACGACGCCGCGCGTTGGCACCAAATGGACACTCCGCCCACGCCACTTCACCCAGGCGTCAGGGCGACGTTGAGCAAGCTTGCTCAGGCTGAGGATGCTCTTGGAGATCACGTTTACCGGGTCCAGTGCATGATGAAGGACCCGGCTGGCATGAATCACCCTATGTTGAATACCGTTATACGGACGGTAAAGGTGCGTGCCAACGGAGAAGTTCAGGCGTCGGAAAAGGCCACTGCCTTCTATAAGACGCGTGGGTACAAGAATATCAGGGTTACTCACGTCGAGCAGACGGCTGGTGGTTCTTCACAAGGGGAAGAAGGCGACCTCTCTCGCGATACCAACCCCGACCACTGGACCGGCCCCTCTGGCTACGAGGTCAGCATCGAAGGCGGTAGCCCCGAGCTGCGCCAAGCGGCCGCCGACGCGTTGGACGAGTGGGGTGACGAACTAGCCAAAGCGGCAGGCGTCAAGCGGATCACGTTTGAGCACCAACCGCTGGACGATATGGGGCGGCATTTGGCGGCCGACGCTTTGGTCACGCCCTACAAAGGCTTTTCCATTGTCAAGATATGATGGCTCCGCAACGCTATCGTGTCGAGAAGGATGGCATTGTCCACGGCCACTACGCTTCCGTGGCCGACGCGCAAGCAGCCATAGACCGTTACCAGCTCGTTGAGGATGGTGCGGCCTGTGGCCGCTACGCCTCCATATCAGCCGCTAAGGCCGCTATCGACCGCGCATGGGATGCTGGCAAGTTCGAGGAAGAAAAACATCCCCGCGCCAAGGGCGGTTCAACGGGAGGCCAGTTCGTCAAGAAAGGCGGTGGGGGCTCCGCTGGCGCGCAACCGCAAGGCCAGCCGAAGCACGGAGCCCAGACGCAAGGCCCGTCCCCGGTTCCGTCTTACGGAGAGCAGCAGAAGGGTATTGCGGGCATAACGGCGTACCTGGAACAGGCCGCTGGACTGCAGCAGCCGCGTGTCGCGCGTGCTGGCTTAAGCGATTCGGTGCAAAGCCTCCTGCTCAAGGATGGCCAGCCTTACCACATGGATGCGCAGACGTTCGCTGGCCCACGGCGCAAATTGAAGGAGTGCTACAAGAACGCCGCATCGGCCGCGCTCGACGATCCGGACCTGACCTATGTCGAGGGCGTTGTCTCGGTCATGGGAATTCCAATCGACCATGCGTGGAACGTCGATAAGGCTGGAAACGTCCGCGACCCGACGTTTCCCAATGGGAACCACCTCGGTGGCTATTTCGGCATTCCGTTCAAGACCGACTACCTGCGCAAGACCCTGCTGAAGAATGAGCGCTACGGTTTGCTGGACATGATGCAGCCCGGCAACCGCGGCCTGCTCGACGGGGAGACTAAGGACTTCAGAGCCGGTGGCGACTTGCCCATGTCAAAGGGCAAGATATTCGGCTACATCGCTCCAGAGCACGCTGCTTTTGTCCGCCAGCTTCCGAAAGAAAGCCGCGAAAAACTTGAGTCGGAGAAATTCAAGGAGGCTTTGCAGGCGGTCAACCAGCGCAAGGAGACGCTGAAGGAAGGCGAGACGCCTTCCCCCGAGCGGATTGCGCTCGAAGCGGCTGCTACTTACAAGCTCGAGCAGAATGGCGGGTTTTCGGAGCCTGGCAAAGGGACCAAGCCCAAGGACGTCAAATACGAACATCGCGCCGACTTTATCATCGGGTATGGGGGCGCAGGGAAGTCAACCTCCTTGGCTGAGCCTCTGGTAAAGCAGAATGGCGCTGTGCTCGTCGATTCGGATGAGTTCAAGAAGGTGCTGCCAGAATATGCTGGTGGTATTGGGACGAACGCTACCCATGAAGAATCGTCATCCCTGTCGAAGCGTTATCTTGCGACGAAAGCGGCCTCGGGTGCGAACCTTGTCATACCGTTCATTGGCGACAACTCACGCAAGGCAGAACAGCGCGCCCGCATCTTGAAGGCCCTCGGCTATCAGGTCCATGTCCATTATCTCGACGTTCCATGGCAGACGGCTTTCAAGGGCACGCTGAAGCGCTTTGAGGAGACCGGCCGAGCTCTCCATCCTGAAATGGTGTTTTCGCGCATTGGTAAAGTCGAGCCTACGTTCAAGCACCTGCAAGAATCCGGCCTGATCAATTCAGCCTCGCGCTATCACCACCACCCGAGTGGGCAAGGCGTTGTCAAGGCCGAAGGGGATGAGGGTCATGGACAAGCCTGACTACGGTTCTCCCGAGTGGTGGGATGACGTAGGAAATCGTCACCAGGACGACCTCGCGGCGAAGCAAAAGCAAATTGTCGCGCTGTCTCAGAAATGGGGCGTGCTCGATGCTGACGGCAAGCCGACGGGGAAGAAACTCGGCGAGCAGGAGCGCAAGGCGCTGGCTTCCGAGATCGAGGACTTATTCCTGACAGCAGGAGCAAAGCCGGAAAATGCGCACAGCTAGCGCCAACCCGATGGGCCACGCGCCGCGCGGCAGCGATATGGTATCGCTCTCCGACGGTATGGACCCCGTGGTCGTGCCGCGTGTGCTCAGTCACGAGCTTGCGCACCAGTACCTTGAGCAAAACGACGAGCTGCGCAGCGCATTAGGTAAGGCGCGCAAGCAGGATGTCGAGGCGCAGGACGATGGGGCTCGCGAGCAGTACCACTATTTTGGCGAGAGCGACGACGAAGGCGGCGCTGAGGCTCTGAGCGCTTTGCTCGTGCCAGGCAAGGATGTGGAGGGCTTCGTGCGCGCGTTCCCAAGGATGATGAAGGTGGCGAGGGACTGTTTGGGTATGACTGCCGACGATGCTAACAATGAGGCATCTGTCCGTTTACTTAGAGAGGCTCTTAAAACTGCAACGCCTGTCGAGCGTGCTGCCATTGCAAGGAAGCTCCGGCAGCTAGCCGGAAATACCAATGCATCCGACGCCGCCTTCTCTGCCAAGCTCCGCTCTACGGTACAGGGGAAGAATAAGAATTGGACCGAGGAGTTCGACGCTCCCGACGAGGCCTCCGCTTTGCGGAAGCTCAAGGTCCTCTACCCCGACGCCACCATCGTCTCCATAGAAAAGGTGAGCAACGACAGCGCCTCCGATGCCGCTGAGTATAAGAATAAAAATACGTGGGAAGCGGCGGTCAAGGCAAAGTATCCCGGGGTCTCTATTAAATGGGATGGCGACCGGACTTCAACGGCTATTGTAGACGGTAAGGAAGTCGGTCGGTTTAATTATGGCGATATCCGGGGTGGCAATCTTATGCGAGGGACCGGTTGGATCGAATCTAGCGCCTCCGATATGGCACTCGACCGCGAGCCGAGCCATCGCCGGATCGACGATGACGGCCGGTTGCACGTTGACGATTCAAACATCGCAAAGGCTCAGGTTGATTCCTATTACGGAGAGGAAATTCCTAACTGGGAAAAGCTCGGTCTCCAACCGCGGCGCAAATACAAAATGCTCCGCGACCCGGAGGAGCTCGAAAAGGCCGCCGATTCATTCAAGGGCGTTCCCATACTTTCACGCCATACGCCGACCAGTGCAGAGGATCATCCGAAGGACTTGACCATCGGCGCTGTTGGTTCGGACGTGCGCTGGGATGCGCCGCACCTCAAGTCGGGTCTCACCTTCTGGCCGGCGGATGACATCGAGGATATCCTCAACGATGAAAAGCGGGAGCTGAGTCCCTCGTACCACTATACCGCCGACATGACGCCGGGAAGTTATGAAGGCGAACCCTATGACGGCGTGATGCGCTCCATAACCGGCAACCATGTGGCGCTGGTCGAAAAGGGTCGCCAAGGCGACTCCGTCGCTGTGAACGACAGCGCCGACGAACTTCTGTGGCGCCGTTTGGAAGACGCCATCCTGCAACTCGACTAAAACCACCTAACGGTGACCAGATGTCGAAACTCAGCGAAGCTTTACGCCAGCGTTTTAGGAGCCCCAAGGAGGCCCTCAAAGCGCTTGGCATGGATCAATCACTTCTAGAGGAGACCACGGAGATGCCGACCTTGTCAACCGGAGCCTTGATCATCAAGAGTGCGCTTTTTGTCAAGTACCCGAAGCTGCTGGCCATGGACGCCCAGCTGACCGACGTCCTCAAAGGCGTCACCGGCAAGCGCTTCCTCGAGCAAAAGAAAGCTTTGGGTCCCGCGCTCCATGGTCTGCTCGCCGCCGACGCCAGCCTCGAGCATGTCCACAGCTTCCTCGATAGCCTCGACAAGCCCGAGGCGGAGGCCAAGGACCTCGAAGCGAACTCAGGCATCCCGATCGCCACCGAGCCGGACCCGTCCGACCTCGCGCGGCGTGCTGCCGACGCCAAGCGCCGTCTCGGCCGCGACGAAACCGAGGAGGAGCGCAAGGAGCGTGAGGCACGCGACCGTGCCGAAGATGTGGAGGACGCGGTCTGGCGCAAGCGTGCTGCCGACGCCCGTGATCGTTTGGGGCGCGATGAGACCCCCAGCGAGATGGAAGAGCGCGAGGAGCGCGAATCCGCCTCCGACGCTCGCCATCGGATGGGACGTGACTCCAGCGAGGAGGAGCGGCGTGAGGCCGCCGCCGACGCCAAGCGCCGCATGGGGCGCGACGAGACCGAGGAGGAGCGCAAGAAGCGCGAAGCCGAGGACACTCGCCTGCGTGCGCGCGACGAGACCAAGGAGGAAGCCGAGGACCGGCATGCCATGGACCGCATGGGGCGTGATCGCCGGCGTGCGGACGATGCTCGCCGCCGCGCCGACGATTCGCGGCGCGCGGCAGACGCGGCTCACAAGCGGGCCGAGGACACAAAGCGGGCCGAGGACCGTGCCAAGGCCGATGATGCCCGCCGGCATGCCGAGGACGCGAAGCGGACGGCCGAGGACAGCGCTTCGGCAGCCGATGCTTCACGCAAGCGTGCGGCGGACGCCTACCGGCGCCGTGCGGCGAAGGACAACCCACCGGAGTTCAAGGGCATGCCGAAACCAGGAGGTGAGATGGTCACCAAAGGAGCTATGGACGCCGCGATCCAGGAGGAACGGCGCGGCCGCGATACGGCGATCCAGGAAGCGGTCAATGGCGAGCGGCGCAAGCAGTCCGCGATTCATGCTGCGGTCCGCTACTGCCAGGGATGGGTCGGTGCCATGGACGCCGCCTTCGCTACCAGCGAGGAGCAGGTCTATGGCAAGGCGCTGGAAATCCTCGGCAAGAATATCGAGGGCATGCCGGCGGCGGCCTATCGTTACGTGCTCGATGCCACGCCGAAGCCTGGGGAGCGTCCGGCCCGCACCACGTCCGCGGCTGCATTGGCGATGGATTCGGATACGGACGACTTCTTCAAGACCTTCCCCGACGCCAAGAATATCCGCGTCTCGGTTTGATGCGGGCCGCCTAGGTTAGGCCGGCCCTGAAAAGGCCGGCTCTGCTAGCGGTTTGACGGTCGCTACATGCTGTTTGGCGGCTGGTACGGGACATCGTATATGGATGCGCGTCTATAGCGTCCAGCGCGCTTAAGCTCGAAAGCAGCTCGCACCAGGATCAGGGCATCGTGGGCGAGGCGCAAATCACCTGTGATGCCCATTCCCTAGAGGAGAAAACGAATGTCAGGTCCGTTTCAGACCCAGGTCCAGTATCAGCCCTCTCCAGCAGTTGCGGGCGACTTCAGCGATACCAACCCGCGTTACTTCCTCGATGCTGGCCAATTCGGCCTCGTCAGCGGTCCCGCTGGCGTGACCATTGGCCGGTTCGCTTGGGCGAGCCAGAGCGCTATCGACGCCGACAACGCTCCGGCGGTGGTGAACTCCTTTGGCGTAGGCGCGCCGAGCGGCCTCGTCCATCGCGAGCAGCAAGCGGATATCACCACTTACCTCGCCGACGCGACGATGGTCATCAACCCAGGCTTTGCCATGGGCCTGGTGACAGACGCCAATATGTGGGTCAAAAACGAAGGCTCGGCCCAGGCGCTCGTCGGCCAGAAGGCCTACGCGGACTTTGCGACAGGCAAGGTCAGCTTCGCCGCCACTGGCTCGCCAAGCACGGCGTCTTCGGTTATCGATGCCAGCAACTCCATTGCGGGTGGAACCTTCTCGATCACTGGTTCAATCAGCAACAACGTCCTGACTGTGACCGCGGTTGGCTCTGGTGTGGTCTACCCAGGTTCCACCATCAGCGGCACCAACGTCGCGTCCGGCACGAAAATCGTTTCGCAGCTCTCCGGGACGCAAGGAGGCATCGGCACCTACGCTGTCAACATCGCCGAGCAATCGGTGGCGTCGACCATGATCTCAGGCACCTATGGCTTGTTGACCGTGACCGGGGTCGTGACTGGCACAATCGAGGTGGGTGGTTTGGTCACCGGCTCTGGAGTCACCGCCGGCACCCAAATCACGGCCAACGCAGCGAACGGTTCTGGGCTCACCGGCAGCGGTGGTACCGGTACCTACGTGGTGGACCCAACCCAAACGGTGAGCGACATCGCCTTCACCTTCACCACGAACGTCGAAACCAAATACTTTGCCGTGAGTTCCGGGGTGGCCGGCGAGGTGGTCAAGGTTTCGCAGCACTCGGCTGCCTAGACTTCAACTGGCCGCCTGAGTTTCGACTGGCCGCCTGAGCTTCAACCCAAAGGAGATACGCGTCATGCCTGATGGTTCTTTCGTCACTCTCGCCGAAGCGCAGGCGGCGTTCAAAAAGCACCTGCCTATGCTGCGCAGCCGTGGTATCACGTTCGACGACAGCGTGGTGCCAAAGTCCTACTTGCCCGAGGCGTTCCGTGGGAACGAGGCACTGGCTATGGACGCCATGCCCACGCTCAGTACGGACCCCAACTCGGGGATACCGATCATCCTCACCACCTTCATCGACCCGCAAATCTACAAGATTCTGTTCGCGCCGCTTGCGGCCGTGGAAATCTATGGCGAGGAGTTGAAGGGTGACTGGACGCAGGACACGACAATCTTCCCCGTGGTCGAGCACACGGGCGAGGTTTCATCCTACGGCGACTACGCGACAGGTGGTCAGGCGCGAGCCAACACCAACTGGCCCGAGGTGCAGGTCTACCTCTTCCAGGCGATCATCGAGTACGGCGAGCGCGAGCTTGCGCGCGTCGGCCTCGGCCGCATCAACTGGGTGAGCGAGCTGAACCAAGCCAACGCCACCATCATGGCCCGCGCCATGAACACCATCTACCACTTCGGCGTTGCCGGCCTTCAGCAGTACGGCCTTGCCAATAACCCGTACCTCTCGGCCGCCATCACGCCGGCGACCAAGGCCAACGGTGGGGTCCTTTGGTTCCAGTCCAATGGTGTCTCTCCGAACGCGACC
>Ga0307372_10014328_pt1 | contig 10164 bp, 8 predicted proteins | sample OX1MG_FD_202533 | JGI IMG/M metagenome (GOLD analysis project Ga0307372, IMG submission 202533) | Soil microbial communities from Risofladan, Vaasa, Finland - OX-1 | ecosystem: Environmental > Terrestrial > Soil > Coastal area > Acid sulfate soil | place: Finland: Risofladan, Vaasa | collected... | reverse complement strand
GCCTCGGATAACGCACCGTCCGCGGCAGGGTCTCCCGCGGCCGCTGCGACGCCGATACCTGCGATCAGCGCAAACCCGGGCGCGGTCAATACTACTCCGGGAACGGGATGGCTCGGCAGGTTGATCGGATTCACCCCCGAATCAGGCATCCGCGTCGGCGGCCTTTGGATTGGCAACTCGGACTATCTCTTTACCGGCGGGGTGCAGCCGAGGAGCTGGAGCTTCAACAGTCTTCTGGTCGTCAACCTGAATGTGGACGCCGAAAAGCTGATCGGTCTGCCGGGAGGCTCTTTCGACGTGTCGATGCTCCAGTTCGACGGAGAGGACGCGAATGAGAAGGCGGGGTCTATTCCGGGTTACGACGGACTGGTCGGGACGAAGCCGCTCGATCGCACGCAACTATATGAGCTGTGGTGGAGGCAGCGGTTATTAGACGACAAACTGATATTCCGAATCGGCAAAATGGTGACGACGGCAGACTTCAACAACGTCAGCCGCCCGATCGCGGTGACTGACCAAAGTTTGCAGATTCCCTCCGTCACGGGAGTCATCTTCACTCCTATATTCAAGAATCCGACGATGATCGGTTCCTCGCCGGGTTACTACAATTCAGCTTATGGAATAACCGCCAACCTCGCGCTTACACGCAACTTCTATCTTACGTATGGAATCTATGATGGTTCCGGAGCCACTCATATCCAGACCGGACTTCGCGAAGCGCCAACCTTCAACGGACATTATTTTACGATCGGAGAGGCCGGCTATGCCTGGCTATATGGTGATCAGAAACTGCCCGGCATAGTTGCTATTGGCGGATGGGCTCAAACCGGCGAGCTCTACGGGGGAGGCACTGAGCAGAAGGGAGCGGAAGGCCTCTACGCGTTCGGCTCTCAGCGTTTGTGGCGGCATCATGCGGGAATCGATAACAGCGGGATCTCCGGCTATTTCCAGTTTGGCTTTAATGATTCGACCACGATGATCGCTAACCGGTATTTTGGTTTTGGACTTACCGCGTTCAGTCTCATACCCGAGCGGCCCGCGGACTCGTTTGGTTCAGGGCTCGCCTGGACCTGGCTTAACCGGAGATATGGGTTTCGGAGTAATCAAGCGATACTTCAAACTTACTATCAGATGCATCTGATAAGCAGTTCATTTCTGGAGCCAGTACTCAGTTATATTCCGAATCCCGGCGAGAGCCGGAACGTTCAAGGCGCAGTAGCGATGACCGCGCAAGTGGTGGTTTTGTTCTAGTCGCCCGCTGAAGCCTTAGTTCTGGAAATTCCTGCCGACTAGTATCGCCGCGTTTCTTTTCCTGTATCGTAGGCGCCCCGGCGGACCGTCATTTCGAGCCCCGGAGCGAGAAATCCCGAGGCGCTCATGCGCCACGCCGGCGCAACATGCACCGCCCTTACGCTCGGGATTTCTCCCTGCGCGAACTACTTTATATCCTCGATCGTCGCCGGTCCCTCGCCCTGGCTTGGATCGATTCTGAACGGCCATTCGTTGGAATGGAACGGCACCGCGGGCGGCAGAAAAACCGGGATGCCATATTTCTTATCCTCCGCGGTGATTGCCTTGCGGCCGTCTCCGCCCATCAATTCATAGTCCATTAAGTAGTAATTGCCGAAAAAGACCTGGCCGACTGACCGATCGGCCACAGTCCGAATGAGTACGTCGAGCATCTGGTCCGGGGTAGTGACAAAGGACGAGGTCTCGTAGAGAAACAACCGGGTATTCATCGCGTCCTTGCCGAAGAATTGCGCGAGCACGCTGAACAGGACATTGTTCTGGCGGGCCACATACAGAGTATTACTCACTCCATAGGTCTTGCTCCAATCAGGACCCAGCAGCTCCTTCCAGTCCTTGACCACTTTCATCCAGTGCTGAACCTGAGTAGTAGCGCCCCAGGTGACGTTCTGTTGCAGAAAGGGTTTGACTTCATGCGCGTAGCCCTGAACGTCGGCGAAAGTATAAGTGCCCTTGCTGAGAGCGGTATCCATGAACTTGATATTCGACTTCAGTACGTTGGCCTGATTATCCCGAGTTTCGGGACTGAGATCAGTGGCGTTAAGGCTGTCGAGCGCGGCCTGATTCGCCGTGCGGAACACGCGCATCTTGGCTTCCCACGAGTGATCCGCAACGTCGCCCAGGTGCGAACCGGCCAGCTCGAAAAGTGCCAGGCTGGAATGTCCGACTGACTTGTAGATTTGATAGCGAATCGGCACCTGGGGCGCTTCCAGAGGCGGTTTGCCGGGACGGTATAAAACCAGCCGTCCGCCCTGGTTGCTGAACAACGCCAGGATCACCGGATGCTGCGCGAGCAGGTTTTTCTGGAATTTCGCCAGCGCGTCGTCGTAAAGACCGAACATAGCGATGTCGAGGTCGAGAACATTCTGGTCCGCCGCCGCGGCTTTGCCAAGCTCCGTGCCGTTGCCCACGATTATATTCATGTAGTCAGGCAATCCCAGGTCGGAGGCGGATGCCGCGAAGCAGGAACCGATGCCCGCGAGGCTGAAGATCAGCGAAAGGACGAGCGCATAGCGAAATGATAGCCGCATTTTGAGCATGACGGAGTTAATACCTCATTCGGACCGCAATACTCAATGCGGAGGCGAACAATCATTCACAGCCCGCGAAATATCAGAACGAATAATATGAGGCCGGCCGCGACTGTACATAGCCCCAGCACTTCCCGTTTCGGATTGCGGTCCTGGCGATTCAGCCAGAAGCCCAGAAACCTGCTCACTTGAGGCATGACCAGCCAGGTCAGCAGCGCGACCGATAGAATGTTGCCGATGAACATCTGAACCGCCATCGACAGGTTCCGCATCAGCGGATTGAGATAGGACAGGACCATCACAGTAGGGTATAGCGCGAACAAAACCGCGAGGGCCTGCTTCCACGCCGGTGGCGGAACGATGGTTTCGCCGGGCCCGCGATTGACCGAGAACCATCCTTCCAGACCGGTCACGCGATGCGCGTGCATCGATTCAACTATCGAGTCGAGCTCCGCCAGAAGATCCGTGCGTTCTTTCGATTCCATCCATTCGTTCAAATCGCGAACCGAATCGTAACGGACAATATCCACCCATTCGTCGAGCTTCTCGTGAGGCTCGAAAAACTCCGTCGCCAGGTAGCCGGGATAGTGCGCCTGTGCGGCGATAACGCGCCGGCGCCAGTCCAGATAGGCCGCGACTTTATCCGGCGCGACTTTATGCGTGAACACCATCGCGACCGGCGGCTCGGTGCGATCGTCGCTGGCCAGCACCAGCATCCGCGACGGCTCGATGAGCAACTCTTCGATGCCTTTGGCGAGCTTCAGACGCTCCGGGTAATGGAGCCATCGCTGCATCGCCTGATTCGATTCGAGGCGAAAGATCGCGACCCATTGGTCTTGCAAGCCGGGCACCGGACCCAGCACCTCGGTTCCGACGAATCCCGGGAATCTTCGCGCGGCATCGGTGATGGCCTTCTGCGCCACGACGTAAGCGTCGACCTTGGCGGGATTAACCATATGCGAGGCGATTGCCGTCGCTGGCCGGGGAGCTTGTGGTTCGCGCAATTCGGGATCATCTTTCATAATCGTTTCCGAGTGAGTTATCGGCGTTTCGGATTCTAATTTGAGCCCGAATCGTAGCGGTTTAGGGGGACATCTCAAATAAGCAAACACGCAACAATCGATGCCGTCGGGGCAGGCGACGCATCGGAGCGCTTTTGATAAGCTTGTGCGCCAAGTAACTTCGGCACACAGCGATGGAACGCGAGAGAATCATACAAGTCTTCTTCTTCGGCTTTTTGGCTTTGATGGCCTATGAGCTGTACGCGATTCTCACTCCGTTCCTTACTCCGCTGATGTGGGCGATCCTGCTCGCGTTCCTGGCCCATCCGCTGCTCATCGAGCTCGATCATCTGGTGCGTCGCCGCACGCTTTCCGCATTGATTATCACACTCGGAGTGGCTCTCGGCGTGATTCTGCCTGCGATCTGGCTGTCGAGCCGGCTCGCGGCTGAGGCGCAGACTCTATACGCGCAGGTTACGACGATGCTCAATGGCGGAGGCCTTGGGCAGGCGCGCGACTGGATGCTGCATTCGGAGATTGTCCAGTCGATCAATCGCCGGCTTGCGCCGCGCGGACTCAAGATCGAAGACGAGATTCCAAAGCACTTCGCCGCCGCCGCGCAGGTGGCCAGCGAATATGTTGCGCAAAATCTCACCAGCGCGGCGCGCAACGTCGCGACGGTGGTGATCGACTTCGCGATCATCCTGCTGATTTTTTTCTATCTGCTGCGCGACGGAGAGAGCTATTACAACTCGGTGCGCGAGCTCACTCCCCTGCACGAAGATGACAAGAAGGCGGTGTTCGAAACCCTGCGCAGCACGCTGTCTTCGGTGATGCGCGGGTTGATGCTGACCGCGCTTCTGCAGGGCGCCACGATCGGCCTGGGCCTGCTCATCAGCGGCGTCCCGTACTGGGCATTCCTGGCGCTGGCCAGCGCGGCGGCGGGGCTGTTGCCGATAGGAGGGACCGCGCTGGTCTGGGTTCCCGCGACGCTTTACCTGTTCTATACGGCAGGGTGGGGATGGGCGATCTTCCTGGTCGTGTGGTGCTCGGTCTCGATCGCGATTATCGACAATTTCATCAAGCCGATGGCGATGAAGCATGGCACCGGGCTGCCGACTCTCGCGCTGTTCTTCGGAATCGCGGGCGGACTCGAGGCCTACGGTCCGATCGGACTGTTCATCGGCCCGGCAATCATGTCGGTGTTCGCGGCGCTGCTGCGAGTGTACAGAAAGACCTACGGCGGAAGCCGCAAGGAAGCAGCCTGAGGCATCGGCACGCGGTCCGTCAGATCCAGTGGGCGGAAGCTCGCTCTCGCCCGTCGGACGCCGCGATTGCGATTGCTCCGGGGACGCCGATGCTGGCAGCGGCCGGCGCGGGCTCGCTTAACAGCATCTCGCGCTTGAGCCACATCCCTACAAACCATGCTGCCACGCCATAGCTGACCGCGACTGCAAAAATGCAATCCAGAATCATGCCGCGTGACAACCCCAACCATCGTTCCAGAAACATTGAGCCCACAACCGCCGCAACCGCCGCAAGATCGGCGGCGAAAACCCCTACTGCGACCATCGCCATCGCTACCATCTTGATCACCTTCTCCTATAATTAATGACGACCCCGCGACGGATAAGATTCATTTGTTACCTGAACGAACGTTTAGCAAATTGCCGCTGCGCACGAGGAAAATACGATGAAATATGCAATTGTGACCGGAGGGGCGCGCGGGCTGGGGTTGGGAATCGTCACCGCGCTGCTCGAAGAAAAAGTCGTCGAAGCCGTCGCGGTGATCGACAAGGAACTGATTCCCGCGCCCGCCGCGATCGCAAAACAGATCCACGGCTTTCGCGCCGACGTGACCGACGAGGCCTCGATCCATTCCGCAGTCGAGGCGATTACGGCTCAGCTCGGAGCGCATCCTGACGTGCTCTGCAACAACGCGGGCGGCGGCGAGCGCGCATGGTTCGAAGGCAGCCGTCAGACCAATAACTGGGATTCGGTCGAGACCTGGCGCCGCTATGTCGATCTGAATCTTAACTCGGTCTATATCGTCTCGCGCGAGGTCGCGCCGCGGATGCGCGCGGGCGGTGCGATCTGCAACACCTCGTCGATCGCCGGGATGCAGGCGGTGCCGATGCTGGCGGCGTATGCGGCGGCGAAGGCGGGCGTGATCTCCTACACCCGCACGCTGGCCGCGCAGCTCGGAACGTCGGGCGTCCGGGTGAACGCGGTCGCACCGGGAGTCATCTATACCCCCCTCTGGCAGCAGCTTGGCGCGGCGGTCGGCGGCGGCGACGATCGCGCGCGCGAGGCCTTCGACGCGATCGTGCGGCAGATCGTCCCGCTCGGCCGCGAACAGACTGAAGAAGATATCGGCCGCGCCGCGGCATGGCTGTGCTCCGAAAAGGCGAAGAACGTAACCGGGCAGATAATTGCCGTCGATGGCGGAATCACGCTCGGCGTCCGCACGCTGGAAGGGTAGCCGCCACCTCCTGCGCGCGCGGACCCGTATGGCGCGCGGTCTTATCGAGCCTGTAAACTCGGGTCCACGATGGAAACCGCGATGGCCGATATCGAGTCCGGTGCGCGCTTCATCGTGCGCCGGCTGCGCGAGGCGGGCTTTGCCGCCTTCTTCGCGGGCGGATGCGTGCGCGACAAAATTCTGGGACTCGCGCCCAAGGATTACGACATCGCAACCGACGCGCGCCCGGAAGTGGTTCAGCGCATCTTCGATCACACGGTCGCGGTCGGCGCACGCTTCGGCTCGATCGCGGTGATCCTGCCGATAGCGGACGAAAAGACCGCGCAGTACGAAACCACGACCTTTCGCGCCGATGCCGAGTACCTTGACGGCCGGCGTCCGTCCGCGGTGCGCTTCGGCACGATCGAAGAAGACGCCAAGCGGCGCGACTTCACGATCGGCGGAATGTTCCTCGACCCCGAAAACGATCGCCTGATCGATCTGGTCGGCGGGATGCGCGATCTGCGCGCCGGAATTGTCCGCGCGATCGGAAACCCGCGCGAGCGCTTCGCCGAGGACCGGCTGCGCATCCTGCGCGGCGCCCGCTTCGCCGCGCGCTTCGGCTTCGAGATCGATCCGGCGACATGGACCGCGATGCGCGACGCTGCGCCCGCTATCACCGAAATCGCTGCCGAACGGATCGGCGAAGAGCTGGTGATGCTGATGACGGAGGGCGGCGCCGGGCGTGCGATGGACCTGCTGCGCGAGTCCGGACTGTGGGCGGCGCTCGCGCCCGAGCTGCTCGAGATGATCGGATGCGCGCAGCCGGAAAATTATCATCCCGAGGGTGACGTCTGGTCGCATACGCGGCTCGGGGTCTCGATGCTGCCGGCGGGATGCAGCGAAACCGTCGCGTTCGGAATCCTGCTGCACGATATCGCCAAGCCCAGGTGCCGCGCGGTCGCGGCGGACGGCAAGGTCACGTTTTATGGGCATACCGATCGGGGCGCGGTGATCGCGGCGGAAATGATGGCGCGCTTCAAACGCTCGAATTTCGTGCAGGAGCGCGTCGCCTACCTGGTGCGGGACCATCTGCGCCTGTGCATGGCGCCGCGGATGCGCAAAGCCACTCTCAAGCGGATGCTCGCCGACGAGGGATTTGGCGAGCTGATGCAGGTCGCGATGCTCGACGCGCTCGCTTCGTCGTCGTACCTGGGCTACTGGAATTTTTGCCGATGCGCGCTCGAGTCGATGTCGGCGGCGGAGATTCATCCGCCGCGCCTGATCACCGGCGACGATCTGATCGGGCTCGGCTTCGCGCCCAGTCCGCGCTTTAAGGAAATCCTGAAAGAAGTCGAAGACCTTCAACTCGACGGCGCGCTCGTCACCCGCGACGATGCCCTCGCCTGGGTGCTGGCGCATCATGCGCCGCAAGTGACTGCGCACTAGGTGCTGCGCGCGCGCGAAATATCCAGACGCTTCGGGCGGATGCTCGCGCTGGACCGAGTGAATTTCGAGGCGCATGCGGGCGAGATTCATGCGCTGGTCGGTGAAAACGGCGCGGGCAAAACTACGCTGATGAATATTATCGCGGGGCGCGTGAGCCCAGACGCCGGCGACGTGACGCTCGATAATGCGATGCTGCGGCGCGGGTCGGCGGCGGGCGCGCTTAGTGCGGGAATCGCGGCGGTGAATCAAAGCCCGATGCTGTTCGAGCGTTTCACCTGGGAGGAAAATCTCGCGCTCGGCGGATTCGACACCCACGGATTCGATCTGCCGGCGGTTGCGGCGCGGTCGCGCGCGCTCGCCGACAGACTTGGCTTCGCGCTGCCGCCCGCCGGCACCACGATCGAGCATCGCTCGGTCGCGGAGCGGGTCCGGCTCGAAGTTCTGCGCGCGCTGTCGTTCGATCCGCGAGTACTGATTCTCGACGAACCGACGGGAGTGATGGCGCCCGCGGAGCTCGCGCCGTTTCTCGATCTGCTCCGGCGTCTGCGCGCCGAAGGCAGAATCATCGTGCTGATCACGCACAAGCTCCGGGAGGCGCTCGCGGTGGCCGATCGGATAAGCGTGCTCCGCCAGGGCCGGATGGTTGCGCATACTACGCCGGCGGAAATCTCGGAGTCGGCGCTCGCGCGGATGATGATCGGCGATCTTGCAGTTGTCGCGCCTTCGTCAAACCCCTCGTCGGAAACGCCGGGACGTAGCGGCGGTGTTGCGCTGTCGATCGAAGAACTGTCGCTCGACCGCGAGGGACATCGCGCGCTCGATGGCGTATCGCTGATACTGCATGCCGGCGAGATTGCCGGCGTTGCGGGCGTCGATGGCAACGGACAGACCGAGCTGGTCGAAGTTCTGGCGGGTGCGCGCGCTGCGCAATCAGGCCGTGTGATCGTCGCCGGTAAGCCGGCGGGGGTCTCGCAGAGCGCGATGGCGGTGATCCCGGAAAATCGCGACCTCGACGGGCTCGTGCTCGACATGACGCTGTGGGAAAACCTGTTGCTCGCGGCTCCGATTCGAAATCTCGTTGCGCCGCGAGGATGGCTCAGCCGCGCACGCGCGCTCGAGTTGTGCCGCGAGCTGCTCGAGCGGTTTCAAATCCGCGCGCCCGGACCGGACGCGCTCGCCTCTGCGCTATCGGGCGGAAATCGGCAGCGGCTCGAGGTTGCGCGCGCGGTCGCGTCGGCGCCGCGCGTGATCGTCGCGCACAATGTCTGCCGCGGACTCGATGTCGCCGGCACCGCGGAGGTTCATCGCGCGCTGATTGAATTCGCCGCCGCGGGCGGCGCCGTGCTGCTGGTCTCGAGCGACCTGGACGAATTGCTCGAGCTGTGCGCGCGGCTGTTCGTGATGAGCCGCGGGCGGCTGCGCGAGACGGCGCCCGCCGATCGCGATCCGGCGCGGCTCGGTATGTTGATGGCGGGACACTTCGAGTAGCGATGATCTCATCGATCGGAAAATCGATCGCTGCGCTGATTCTCGCGTGCGCGATTATCGCGGCGGTGGTGTTTGCGCTCGGTGCGTCTCCGGTCGGCGTCTTCGCCGCGCTTTACGAAGGCGCATTCGGAACCTGGTACGCCACCGCCGACACCATCGTCAAAGCGACGCCATTGATTTTCACCGGCCTTGCGATCTCGATCGCGTTCTCGGGCGCGCTGTGGAATATCGGCGCCGACGGGCAACTGATCGCGGGCGCGATCGCGGCCGGCGCGATCGGCCCGTACCTCGGCGGATGGCCGCGGCCCGTCGCAATCTCGCTCGTGCTCATCGCGGGTGCTGCCGGCGGCGCGGTGTGGGGCGGAATCTGCGGTTGGCTTCGTGCGCGGCGCGACACCAACGAAGTCATCAGCACGATCATGATGAACTTCGTCGCGGCGCAACTGATTAGTTGGATGGTGCACGGCCCGCTGATCGAGGCCTCGGGCGCCTATCCGCAGAGCATGGCGATCGCGCCGAGCGCGCGGATGTACATGCCAATCGAACCCACCCGGCTCAACCCCGGAGTCGTGCTCGCGATCGCGCTGGCAGTTGGATGCTACCTGCTGTTGTTTCACGTGAAACTTGGTTTCGAGCTCCGCGCGATGGGCCGAAATCGGCGCGCCGCGACGTTTTTCGGCATCCCGATCGCGCGGCTCACGATCGGGATCCTTGCGCTGTCGGGCGCGCTTGCGGGAATCGGCGGGGCGGTGCAGGTTTCGGCGATCACGCATCGCCTGTACGAAAAATTCTCGCCCGGATGGGGCTTCGAGGCGATCGCGGTCGCGCTGGTCGCGCGGCTGAATCCGCTCGGAATTATCCTGTCGGCGATTTTCTTCGGCGCGCTCGATAACGGATCGCAAGCGATGCAGCGCGCGCAGGGCGTCTCGCCCGTGCTGGTGCAAGTAATCCAGGGACTGGTGATCATGATTCTGCTCGCGTTCGACACTCCCGCGTGGGCGCGAATTCGCGGACAGATATTCGCGCGCGACGCGCGGTCCGCGCCGGATACCGGAGCGCGCACCGATGCTTGACGCGTTTCTTAATTCGACCATCGCGATGGCGACACCCATCCTGCTCGCCGCGCTGGGCGAGCTGCTGGTCGAGGAGACGGGCGTGATCAATATCGGGATCGAAGGCGCGATGCTGTGCGGCGCGTTCTTCGCGA
>Ga0307372_10014327_pt1 | contig 10164 bp, 18 predicted proteins | sample OX1MG_FD_202533 | JGI IMG/M metagenome (GOLD analysis project Ga0307372, IMG submission 202533) | Soil microbial communities from Risofladan, Vaasa, Finland - OX-1 | ecosystem: Environmental > Terrestrial > Soil > Coastal area > Acid sulfate soil | place: Finland: Risofladan, Vaasa | collected... | reverse complement strand
GTGACGTCGCAGGCGGTCAGCGCGTCGGTACAGGCCTTCCGGTAGGCGCGGCGAGTGCTGGCGCTGTCGAGGGCGGCATCGCTGTAGGCGTCGAGCACTGTCTGCCACGGGGTCGCCGCGGCGAGCACCGGCACGGTGCCGCTCTGGGGGTCGAGGACGGTCACCCGCATGGTCGCCCTCTTACCCCGCTCGCGCCGGCGTCGCGATCGGCTCGGTGAGGAGAAGGAGGTTCGGGCCGCGTACCACGAACCCGAGGGTCACGGCCGCGAGGAGGATGGAGCCGAGGGTCTTCCAAAAGCTCCAGCGGTCCGGCGTGATGCTGGCGACCCCGAGGCCCCGGCGATTGAGTTCCGTCAGTGCTCGCCGCAGGGCCTTCGTCTGGTTCTCCCCGGAGAAGAGGCCGGCCCAGCCACGGCGGTAGGTCACCGGGTAGACCGTGTTGTAGGAAGACGCCCCCTCACCCTGACTCTGGGAGGTCCCAATAGCCTCCATGCGCATCTCCTCCGTAGCGTCCGCTAATGGTTACTATCCGTCCACCAGCTAGGCGGCGCCTGTCAAGGCCTGGCGTCTGGGCATGACGTGGCCAGGCGGCGCCCAGCGTGGGACCGGGTAGAGGATCTCGGCGATGGACGTAGGCAGGCGGTGAATCTCATCGAGGAACAGGACCCCGCCGGGCGGCAGGTTGAGGAGGAGGGACAGCACGGCCCCCTGGTGCTCCAGAGCGGGCCCAGAGGCGAGGGTGCAACTGGTGCCCTGGGCCTGAGCGATGCACTGGGCGAGCGTCGTCTTCCCCAGACCGGGCGGGCCCACGAGGCAGAGGTGCTCGACTGGCTCACCCCGTGCCTGAGCGGCGCCGAGCAGGAGGTGGAGTTCGCCGCGTAAGGGCACCTGGCCGACGAATTCGTCGAGGTGTCGAGGGCGAGAGAGCCAGTCGGGATCCTCGGGCTCGGCCACCGGCGGTGGGGCAGGGGGCGTGGCGGCTATGGCGGGATCCTCCGGTGGGACGACAGGTGAGCTCGGATCCGCCTCCCTGTCCGGGGGTAGTGTGTCATCATCGGCTGGTAGTGACATCGGTAAAGTCGCCCGTCACAGAGCCGGTCTCGGTCCGGGTCGGTCCCCACGGCCGTGTGGTGATCCCGGCTGCGATGCGGCGGGAACTTGGGCTTGAGGTGGGGGCCGAGCTTGTAGCCCAGGTCGAGGATGGTCGGGTCGTCTTGGAGGGCCGCCTAGCCAACCTTCGGCGCTGGCGCGATGCCTGGCGGGCTGTCCTAGGCGACCGCTCGCTGGCCGATGAGTTGGTCTCTGAGCGCCGAGCCGAGGCCGCGCTTGAGGAGGCCGAGGCGAGCGGTAACCCCGACGCGACCGCACCAGCCCGCGAGGCCCTCCGTCGCGCAGCCGCCGGCTGAGCCGGAGTGCCGGCCGTCCTCGACGCCTCCGCCCTCTTGGCCTACCTCCAGGCCGAGCCAGGAGGGGACGTCGCCGAAGCGGCGATCCTCGGCGGGGCAGTGATCGGGTATGTGAACCTCGCGGAGACCCTGACAAAGCTGGTGCAGGCTCGTTCTGAGCTTGCCAGCCAGCTCGACGCCGCGGCCAACCGCAACGCCGACCCGCGGTCACTCCCAGGCCTCCCCGGTTCGATCACGGTCGAGCCGTTCACGCCAGCTGACGTGGCACGGTGCGCCGCACTCGAGCTGACGACGCGCCCACTCGGACTGGGGCTCGGAGATCGGGCGTGTCTGGCCGTGGGCCGTCGTTTGGGGGGGCCGGTGCTCACGACCGATCGGGTGTGGACTCAGCTCGATCCCGCGGTGATCGGGGTGGAGGTCCGCTGCATCCGCCCTCCGGCCGCCACGCCAGGCCCACAGCCGAAATCCGCGCCGCCAGGAAGGCCGTAGAGACCCGGAGCGGACGGCCTTTGACTCCCTAAGGGCCTGGGGGCGCTAAAGCGGCGGTCAGGGCTCAGAGGCCGCCGTAGGAGTCGAGCAGCCCAACATGGCGCAGCTCGCCAGCGCGGCGGGCGACGCGATCGTATCCCGCCTCCTCCGCCGCGGCCACCTCGAACAGACGGCGCGGGTCATCGGCACGCACCTGCCCGATGAGATGGTCGGCCAGCCACCCGCGGGCCTTGGCGTCGCCTGCCTTCGCGTCGGCGACGGCCTGGCGCACGATCTCCCGCCAGGCCTCGGGCGGGCACTCCTCGGTGAGCGCCCGGAGATAGTCGTCCTCGACAGCGCGGCGGGGGCGCCCGGGGCCGCCCGGATTCCCCCGCCGGAAGCGCCCGTTGGTGCCTCGGCCCGTTTCCAGGCCGTCTAAACGGCTTGAGCTCGCCACGGGCCCATCATCGCCACTCGGCCCCGCGCTCGCGGACTTGGAGACCCCCCTCGTTGGAGACGCGTTCGCCCTTGCGCGGGCGCGCTCGCGAGATTGCCTAGTCGCCAACGTTCGCAGTCGCCAAGGACGCCACCCCGGTCGGCGCAGGCTCGGGTCGCCACCCGGGCGGGCGTTCGGCCGGCGGCAGGTAGGCGGATCGGGCCACGGCAGCGGCGTAGAGGGCCTCGCGCAGGTCGCGGTCGAAGTGGAGAACCCGGTCGAGCTTCCACACGGTCTCGACCCGGGGCCGCTTCAAGCCGCGCTCGAGTTCCGACAGATAGCCGGCGCTGATTTGGGCCGCTCGTCCGAGACGGGGCAGGCTGATCCCTGTGGCCTGCCGGAACGCTCGGAGCCACGCGGCCAGCTCGGGGTCGAGTCGGCCAGGTGGGGGCCATCGGATCACCGGATGATCATCGACCCAGGGAGCCGGCCAGGCTCCCTTCGCGGGCGTTTCGGGCTATTGTCACCAGGCGATGCCGCTTCCCTCTAGCCAGGTCGCTCGGATGCTGGCACCCCTCATGGTCGCCAGCATCCTGTGGAGCCCGACGCTGTCGAACGAGATCACCGTCGGGCCTCCCGACTGGGTGCCCGCGGGGGCGCTGCCGACCCCGCCCTCCCCCAGTGCAGTCAACAGCGCCTGCTGATCCACGGAGGTGTAGGTCAGCGCCTGAGGCCCGTGACCTGACGGACCTATGCCCAAGAGGTGAGCTCTCACCCTAACCTGTGGTCGATGCGGCTGTTCGTGGCCCTCACGGATTGGGATTGGTTCGCCTTCCTTCGGGGGCGGCCCGAACTGGACGAGGTCAATTTCTGGTTCCCCTCTGCAGAGACCGGCTTCCACGCGCTGGGGTCTGGTGAGCCGTTTCTCTTCAAGCTGCACTCTCCGCGGCTCCGGATCGCGGGCATGGCGTGGTTCCAGGGGTTCTGCCGCCTGCCGTTGATCGGTGCCTGGGCCACGTTCGGCGAGGCCAATGGGGCGGCGTCACTGCCCGAGCTGGCGGAGCGGATGACCCGGTACCGCCGGGCCAGGGTCGTGCCGGAGCAGGACGAGGTCGGCTGTGTCCTCCTCCGAGACCCCGTCTTCTTCCCCGATGACGACTGGCTACCGGAGCCATCGGACTGGGCCCGGAACATCGTCCGGGGCAAGGGTTACGACGCCAGCACCGGGGTCGGTCGCGCGCTCTGGGAGTCTCTGGAGGAGCGGCTGCGCCCAGCTTCGGCCGAGCTATCGTACAGGCTCGGACCGGCTGCCGGACCGGTCCAGTTCAGCGAGGGCGTGGCCCGGCGCCGGCTGGGCCAGCGCGCCTTCCGAGCGCTCGTAACCGACGTCTACGAGCGCCGCTGCACCGTCACCGGGGAGCGGGTCCTTCCAGTGCTGCAGGCCTGTCACATCCGGCCCGCGACGCGGGAGGGACCACACGACATCCGCAATGGGCTCCTCCTGCGTTCGGACCTGCACACGCTCTTCGACCTCGGCTACATCGGGGTCGATCCCCCGACGCATCGCCTGCTGGTGAGCCGAGAGCTCCGGGACGGCTGGGAGAACGGCCGCGACTACTACGCGCTGGCAGGCCGCGAGCTGCGCCCGCCACGGCACCTTGCGGAGCGCCCCGCCCGCGAGTTCCTAGAGTGGCATCGCGAGGCCCTCTTCCGCGGGTAGCGCCTCCGCGACAGGAGTCCGGCCCGGAACCGAGCCGCCAGGATGGACGCCCTCCAGCTGCACACGGTCGAGCCGCCATGCGGTCTCGGGCCGGGGGTCGCTTCGGGCCGCGCTCAAGCTATGACAGGAACCCAGCTCTCACGCCAGTTCGCTGCCCGAGCTGGCAGAGGCTGACTCTCGCGGTCTGCCGGCGCGCGCTCGACATCGGCTCAGCAGGAACCGCCCACTGGCTGGAACGGCAATCCCCAGTAGATGGCGAGCTCGTCGATGTTGTGGGGGCTGAAGGTGGGATCGTAGCCGTCTCCGGTGTTCCACGGATTGGAGCTTGTTCGAAAGAGCACGTGCCAGTCAGACAGCCGGTAGCGGATTCCCTGGACCGTCTGCCAGCCGAAGACGGCACGGAGGCGTGAACTGCTGATCTCGGCGGCTCGACAGTCATAGGTCAGGAGCGACCAGACTACGCGCGATCCCGCCGGGAACTGCGCCAGCGCAAAGCGGAGAGCTTGGCCGCCCGTGGTGCCGGGACGCAGGAACACATTGTAGGCGACGACGCGGCCCCCCTGGAGAAGGGGTTCGCCGTACCGGCACGGGAAGCGCCCCGCGAGACCCGGCATGGGATTGTAACAGGGAGGAGAGCCATAGCCGGAGGCACGGTGGAGGCGATGCGACGCATCCCACTCCTTGACGGTCGCCCCGAAGCCGGTGAGCGGCCGTGGGGATGCCGAGGTCGATGCGGCCAGGGCACCCCCTGACAGGCCGATTACTGCCGCTGCGACGAAGGGCCACAGCAGGCAGCAGCCCGATCCGCAGCCTACGCTCAGTGGGCCGGCCCCTACGCGTGCTCTCGGCATTCGGCCAAGGGTAGTCTCGCGCCCCCCGAAAGCAAACCCAGCTGGGGCAGTCCCCACGGCCCTCACCGGCTTCGGGGCGACCGTCAAAGGACGGCCCATCCCTTGAGACCAAGCTCACCACTGCCAGGCTCAGCGCTAGGCGAGGCCGGGCGGGAGGACCAGCCGACCTGTGGCCCAGGCTGCCGCCGGATCCTTCTCGCCACCGTAAGCCTCGGGGAGCAAGCGGCCAACCCGGAGGTCTCGGACCCGAGCGTCCCGCTCGAGCTCGTCGGCCCGGGCCTGGCCGATAGCATCGGCGTCGAGGGCGAGGACCAGGTGGGCGTCGTCTCGTGCCCACTCCCACCGCCAGCCGTTGACGCCGATCACCGCGACCACCCGCGGCACGCCAGCCGCCCGCAGGGCCGGAGCGTCGAAGGCGCCCTCCACCACCACCACGGGCTCGTCACCGGAGCCGCGGAGACACTCGGCTCCGAAGTAGCCACGGGGGCCGCTGAGGGTGTCGTGACGTCCGGATGCGGCATCGCCGGCTGCGTCCGGGCAGGCGCGGCCGTGTAGGTTGAGGAGCCGCCCGTCCGGATGGGTTAGAGGGAAGATCAGGCGCCCAGCGCGCCAGGCGTGGCCTGGCCAGAGGCCGGGCGCTGCCAAGCCTACGCCCAGCGCCCGCGCCAGGTCGAGGGGGATGCGCCGGCTCGCCAGGAGGGCCGCTCCGGGGCTCTCAGGCGCCAGGGCGGTCCGGCTAGACGTGCCAGAGGGCTGGGAGGTCAGCTCGGGCCGGCTGGAGGCCGTCTCCGCGGTCCTGGGGCCGAGATGGCAGCGTGGTCAGACGGGCCAGGGCCCCCCGGCCACGGGCGCGACGGTCAAGAGGCCGGCTGGGCTCTTGCTCCGGCCAGTTCTCCCGGAGCCGCCCGCCGGCGCCGCAGCGGTGGCAGTGCCACAACCCTGAGCTCTCCTCGAGGGTGAGACAGCGGTGGGCGGCATCCCGGCGATGGCCGTCGCCGCAGAGGGGGCACAGGTAGCGAAGCCGTCCACCCGCACTCGGGCGATGCGCCGTCGGGTCGGAGGCCTCGAGCTCGGCGCGGGAGAGGCTCGGGCGCGTAGTCGCGGTGAGCACGGCTCAGGCCGAGTAGCGCTGGCGGCGCCCGCACCAGCCGAACGTGAGGGTCTCGCCGGCGGGACCGTAGCGGGACTTGGCGATCTTGAGTGTCACCGTCACCTCGCCGGCGGCGTCCGGGGAGGCGTCGGGGTTCTCCCGGGCAAGCTCGAGCACGACGTCGCTGACGTACTCAAGCTTCCGGCTGCCGGCACCGGCGCTGAGGCCGCCTGCGGTCATCCGCTCCCGGTTGCGTTCGGCAAGGAGGAGGACGGCGACTGGTGACGAGTGACGAGCTCGCGGATCGCGTACATAGCGGCGCCCAGAGCGTCGTACTCGGTGGCCGTCGTCGGCGCCCAGCCGGACGCCCAGCTCTGGACCGAGTCGAGGACGCACAAGCCGAACGGGGCGCCCCATGTCGCCGCAGGAAGCCACTCGTCGAGCTGGGCCGGCCTGACGGGCTCGGTCACCGCGTCGGCGAGGACCAGTCGCGGGCAGGCCTCAACGGTGCGGCTGATCAGCTCAGCCATCCGGGCCGGCGCGAGCTCACCTCGCAGCTTCCCTAGAAACTCCCCCGTGACGTGGCAAACGAGCCGGCGGAGAAGCTCGGTCGGCGCCTGCTCGGCGGTCACGACCAGCGCTGGGACGCCAGCGGCGGCGCAGGCAGCGGCGGCTTGGAGGCCGAGGGCCGTCCTGCCAACGCCGGCCTGCCCGCGGCATAGGACCACGGCGCCAGGCTCCAGCTGGCCACCAAGGGCATGGTCAAGCGGGGCGAGGCCGGTCACCGGGCCACGGGGACGACCAGTGCAGCGAGCGTCCCAGGCCTCACGGTGGTCAGCGAGGAGGGCGGCAGCAACATCGGCGAGGGGCAGCAGGCGTGGGATCGGAGCGGAGACAGGGGTGGGATCGGCCATGCCCTGACCGTAGCCCTAAGGGCGGCGCCGGCCTTACTAAGCCGTACATTGGTAAGGGGACTTGTGGCACAATAGCGGGAGATGGGCGAGCGGTTGGACGGTCGCAAGCTGGATCACGCGACGCTGGCCGCGTTGCGGCGCCGGGCGGTCCTGTTGGTGGAAGGGGGCGAGCATCCCGAGACGGTGATTCGGGCCCTGGGGTTCCACCGCTCGCGGATCTACGACTGGTTGGCCAAGTACCGCGAGGGGGGCTTGGAGGCCTTGGCGGCGAAGCCCGTCCCGGGTCGCAAACCCAAGCTCACCGGCACCCAGACGCGACGGCTCTGCCGCCTGCTCCTGACCAAGAACCCGCTGCAGTTGCGCTTCCCCTATGCCTTGTGGACACGGGCGATGGTGCGCGAGGTGATTCGGGAGCAGTTCGGCGTTCACCTCAGCGAGGTCTCCGTCGGCCGGATGCTGCGCAACCTGGGCCTGTCCCCACAGCGACCGCTCTACCGTGCCTATCAGCAGGATGCGGAAGCGGTCGATCGGTGGGTGCACGAAGAGTATCCCGCGATCCAGCGCGCGGCCAAACGAGCGGGGGCCACGATCTACTTTGCGGATGAATCGGCGGTCCGCTCCGACTCCCACAGCGGGACCATGTGGGCGCCCGTGGGGCAGACCCCGAGCGTCCCGAGCACCGGCGCGCGCTTTCGGGTGAATCTGATCTCCGCCGTCTCCGCGCAAGGGCTCTTTCGCTTCATGCTCACGCCGGAGCGATTCACGGCGGCCACCTTCGTCCAGTTCTGCCGCCGCCTCCTGGCGAATGCGGACCGCCCGGTGTACCTCGTGGTGGACGGACATCCCACCCATCGGGCTCGCTCGGTGCGGGAGTTCGTAGCCTCCACGGAGGGTCGGCTCACCGTCATCTTCCTGCCCGCCTATGCTCCTCACCTCAATCCCGACGAGTGGGCGTGGAACCACATTAAGCGACACGGGGTCGGGCGCGCCACCGTGACCGGCCCGGCTGACCTCGCCGCCAAGCTGCTCAGCTGCTGCTACCGGCTGCAGCGGCTCCCCGCCGTGGTCCGGGGCTTCTTCCTCGACCCCCACACCCGCTACGCCGCCGGCTGAGAAGTCCTCTTACCAGTGTACGCCTTAGTAGCCACGTGCTGCGAAGGCGCCAGCTTCGCTGGGGAAGAAGGATGCGAAGCTTCGAGTGGGGGATCCAATGGTTCCCGCAGTCACGTTGGCTGATCTCGAACACGGCCGGCGTCTGCGTTTGCGGGAGAGCGGGTGAGAGCGGACGGCTCCGGGCGCGTTGCTGGACAGGGTGGTGCCAGTCAGGTCGACCGACAACACTCCGGCCCGGCCCGGCACCGCGCCATAGATCGGTGAGGCTCAATCCTCAGCTCACCGCTCTCTTCACCAGTGCGCCGATTCGTGCCTCTTCGGCGGCGGTCAACTCCTTCAGGGCGAAGGAGATCGGCCACATCGCGCCTTCGTCGAGGGCCGCCTTGTCGCTGAAGCCGAGCGTCGCGTACCTAGATGTGAACTTGTGCGCGCTTTGGAAGAAGCAGACGACATTGCCCTCCTTGGCATATGCGGGCATCCCGTACCAGGTTCTCGGCGAGAGGGTTGGCGCGGTGGCTTTGATGATGGCATGGAGCCGCTCTGCCATGGCGCGATCCGGCTCCGGCATCTCGGCGATCTTCGCGAGCACGTCGCTCTCCCCATCCGCCTTGCCCGCGCGCGGGCCGCGGCGCGCGGCCGCCTTCAGCTCTTGGGCGCGCTCCCTCATCGCGGCCCGTTCCTCGTCCGTGAATCCCGTGGACGCCTTGCCGGTGGCTCTCGTGGCGGACTGTTGCGGGCCCGTCTTTGCAGGTGTCCTCTCAGCCATTGCGAAGCTCCTCCATGCGCCGGGTGAGTCCCGGCCGCTTGACCTCCGGGGAAGATGGCGGTCGAGCTGTCGCGAGAACCGAGCGCTGGCCCGAGCTGGGGACGCCGGTGAACACCGTCAGCCGGCGCTTCGGGATGTCGACGCTGATGTCCTCGCGGTTGTTCACGCGCGCGCCCTGCACGCGGATCAGGTCGTGGCTCTCGGCAGCGGGCAGCGCAGGCGAGGTCGTGTCCGTCCTCGTGGCCGTGCTCATCGTGTCCCCATCTGTTGGGCGGGGCCGCCAGGGCGGTCTCCGCCGGCGTCGCCTGGCTCGATCCGACCAGCTTCGAGCGGTGCGTCTGGTTCTCCGTCGTGTCCGCCGGTGGAGCCTCCGGGCCCCGGCCAGGCGGAGCGCCCGGCCAAGGCGGCAGACCAGTCGCGCATCAGCAGGCGGTCCGGCAGCTCGGTCACCTCGCGCCAGGCCTGGAGGCGGCGCGGGGAGCTCCGGAGCCAGCGGTGTGGGGTGGCCAGCGCCGGCGGGCCGAAGCCGGTGAGCGCGGCGAACCGGTCACCCCGCTCCTGCGGCAGCGCGTCGATCTCGAGGACCTCGACTTCGCCCTCGGTCATGGACACGACACCGGTGTGGGCCAGCTCCAGCCGAGCGGCCCGGGTGGTGGCCAGGTTGCGGCCGGTGGGGCGGTCCGTCGCCGTGGCCATCAGCAGCGCCTCGCCGTCCCCGTCGAAGCACAGCGGTGCCAGGTGCGGCGCCCCGTCCCCCGAGGCACTGGCGAGGCAGACCTCGATGGCGGGCTCAGCCGAGGGTCGGCGTCGCGACGACGGTGGCGCGGGAGCGGGGGGTCGACACTCATCGGTCCTGGAGCAGTCCGAGGACGTTGCCATCAGGGTCGGAGACGGTGGCCACCAAGCGGCCGCCGCCGACGTCGTGCGCGGGCTCCTTCACGGTGGCGCCGGCGGCGGTCACCTCAGCCAGCTTCGCCTCGATGTCCGGCACGTGCCAGTAGGCCACCGGCGAGGTCATGCCCTGCGGTCCACCGCCCGGCACCAGCCCGATGTGCTGGCCCTCGGCCTCGAAGCCCACGTAGTAGGGCCCGTCGGTCTGCGGCGGGACGCCGAGGAGGGCGGCATACACCGCCTTGGCCGTCGCCAGGTCGGACACGGGATGCAGCACGGTCTTGATTCCCTGGGTGGGAGAGCCGGTCATGGTCACTCCTTCGGTGGTGGGTCGCATCGACCCGGTGTGTCTTGTCGAGCTCAAAGACGAACAGGAAACCCGGCGAGCGACGTCTCGGGCTGGTCGGCGGGGCCGATCGTGATCCAGCGCATCCCGCGGGATCCGACGTCGTTGCGGACCTCGAAGCCGAGGGTGTCGCGATAGAGGGCCAGGGACGCGTCCGGGTCGT
>Ga0307372_10014325_pt1 | contig 10166 bp, 1 predicted proteins | sample OX1MG_FD_202533 | JGI IMG/M metagenome (GOLD analysis project Ga0307372, IMG submission 202533) | Soil microbial communities from Risofladan, Vaasa, Finland - OX-1 | ecosystem: Environmental > Terrestrial > Soil > Coastal area > Acid sulfate soil | place: Finland: Risofladan, Vaasa | collected... | reverse complement strand
CGCCGGTGATGAAATCCCAGACTTTCACGACGTTGTCGGCGCCGCAACTCGCCAGCACCCTGCCGTCGCCGCGCCAGCGAACGCCCAGCACATGGTGCGTGTGGCCCTCGAACGAACGGACGAACTTGCCGCCGGCCACTTCGAAGACCTTGACGAACTTGTCGGCGCCGCAAGAAGCGATCAGGTTTCCCTCGGGCGAGAAATCCACGCCCAGCACGGTGTCGCTGTGCGCGTCGGTGAAGTCGCGGGCAAGCGTGCCGTCGGCCGTGTTCCACAGCTTCAGCTCGCCCGAGCGCGACGGATCGCCGCCACCCGAGGCCAGCAGCTTGCCATCGGGGCTGAAGTCGAGCGCGGTCACGCGGTCGATCAAGGGTGAATTCATCGCGCCGCCGATCGTTCGCTCCCAAACCCATTCGGCCCCCGCGTTGAAAACGACGGCGCTCTTGTCGGCCGACGCGGCGATCAGTTTGCCGTCGGACGTGTAGGCCACGGCCAACACCGCACCCAACTGACCGGCGTAGATCTCGCCGGCGGCGCCCGTTTCGGCGCTGAAAGTGTGGACCAGCTTGTCGTCGCCGGCGGCGGCCAGTTCCATATTGTCGCTCGAAAAGGCGACGGTCCGGAAGGGAAGCTCCGTGGCGGTGGCTACCTTCTTGGCGGCCTCCAGGTCGGCCTCTCTCAGTTTGGCGCGTTCGTCGGCGGCGGTCTTGGCGGCCTGGGCCGTCGGCACCGTGTCGGTGGCGCGCTTGGCGGCGGCGTTGGCCGCTTCCAGGGCCTTATCGGCGGCCGTCTTCGCCGTCTCGGTGTTCTTCAGGGCCGTTTCGGCCTCGGTCGCGGCCTTGGTCTTGGCGGTGGCATCATCGGTGGCCGCCTTGAGTTTGGCCGCCGCGTCCACGGCCGCCTTGTCGGCCGCCACCATCGCATCCTGTGCCGCCTTGAGCTTGGCAGCCGCGTCGACTGCCGCCTTGTCGGCCACCACCATTGCATCCTGCGCCGCCTTGAGCTTGGCCGCGGCGTCGACCGCGGCCTTGTCGGCAGCTTCCTTGGCCTTGGCCAGGTCGTTGTTGTTGGCATCGCCATCGGCCGCCGCCTTCGCCTTCGCCGCCACGTCGACGGCCGCCTTGTTCGCGGCGTCGGCATCCGTCGCGGCTTTGGCCGCCACCACCTTCGCCTCGTCGGCCTTCTTCATTTCGGCCGTCGAGTCGGTCACGGCTTTGGCCGCCGCCACCTTCGTTTCGTCGGCCTTCTTCGCTTCGGCACTCGCATCGACGGCCACTTTGTCGGCGGCCACCTTGGCCTCGGACGCCGTCTTGGCAGGGCCGATCTTCTCGTCGCGGGCCTTGACCGCGGCCGCCACCGCGTCGGTGGCCTTCTTCACGTTGTCAGTCTCGGCCTTCACGGCGGCTTCGGCCGCCGTCACGGCGGCCATCTCCGTCGCTGCGAGGCCCTTGAGCGCCGCCAGGCTACGTTCGACCTCGCCGGCCTGGAACTGGGCGCGATAATCGCCTTTCATTTCCGCCACCTGCTGGAAGTTCTGCGCGTTCCATAGGCGAACCAGGTTGCCACCGCCCACTGACGCGATCCGCAGTCCGTCCGGACGCACCGCGACTGCCGTCACCGGCGCGGCGTGGTTCATCTGCTGGATCGGTTGGCCATTATCGGTGTTCCAAATTCGCACCGTGCCGTCCTGGCTGCCAGAGACGATTTGCGTCGGCGCAGCCGGCAGCGTTACCAGCGAGGTGATGGGCTGGGTGTGTCCGGCAAGCTGCTTGACAGCGGCCAAAGGCCAAACGCGCACGGTGTTATCCGCCGCGGCTGAGATGACCATGTCTCCCTTTTCACCCGCCGCGGCCAAGGCGACGACCGCGCCAGCGTGCTCCGCAAAGCCTTGCTCCGGCTCTCCGCTGGCAACGTTGAACACCAGCACCTCGGCGGCATTGGAGCCGGCGCCGATCACGCGAAGGCTGTCGCCCGAGAAGGCGACCCGTTTGACCGGCGCGGTGAAACCGGCCATTTGCGGTTTGGCCGCCGGCGAGCCATCGGCGTTCCAGACTCGCAGCAAGTTCTCTTCGGAGGCGCTTGCGACAAACTTGCCGTCGGAACTTAACGCGAGCGAATTGACCGCCGCGCCGGCCGCGGCGCTGAAGCGCTGAGCGCCGTCAGCCGATTGAAAGCCACGCACCGTGGCGTCGGCCGAAGCGGTGTAGATCAGCCCTCCATCGAGGTTGTAGGCCAGCCCGCTGATCCGCTGCGCATGGCCCAACAGCGGACGCTCGAAGTGCAGCGTGTGCAGGCGGACCAGCTTGTTGCCGCCGCCCACCACCAGCTCGTTGCCGCTCGCGGCGAAGAGACTGAATCCCAGCCCACCTTCAACCGTGAGGCTCTCGACCACTGCCGAGCGGGCGACATCCCAAACCACGGCGCGCTGGTCGCCGCCGCCCGAAACGAGCCGAAGGTTGTCGGCGCTGAACGCCAACAAACGGACCGGAGCGGCGTGCCCGGCCAAAGTGGCCAGCGCCGCGCCGTCACTGATCTGGAACAGCTTGATCGAGTTGTCGGCCAGAGCCACGACGACGCGGGCGTCGTCACGGGCCAATGCCAATGCCGTGACGACGGCACCGGGCGAAATGGCGCTCGCCTGCGCGCCGTCGGCTGGGTTCCAAGTGCGCACGGTCTGGTCGGCCGAGGCCGAGATGACGCGTGCGTTGTTGCTGGTCATCGACACGGCCACGATGGCGCCCGTGTGCCCGGCGAAGTTCTTCAATTCGGCGCCGTCGGCAACGTTCCAGAGCTTGAGGCTGTTGTCGGCCGAACCGGAAACCACTTGTCCGCCGGTCGAGTCGAAGGCCACGCCGGTGACCGTCAGCGTGTGACCGGCGAACTTGCCCAGTGCCGCGCCGTCGGCCAGGTTCCAGACGCGCGCCGTCTTGTCTTCGGAACCCGATGCGAGCCGGGCGCCGTCGGCGCTGAAGGCCAAGGCGGTGATCGCCGCGTCGTGGCCGAGCAGTGTTTTCACGATCGTCCCGGCCGCAAGATCGCGAACGAGAATCGCCGGTTTGCCGCCGGCCAACCCAGCGCTGGCCAGCAGCTTGCCGTCGCGGCTGACGGCGGCCACGGTGGCCGCGGCTTCATCGGTGCCGCCCTCGCCCGGACCCGGTAACGGCTTGGGCGCGGCGGCGTCGAGTTTCCAGATCGATAGTGTCCCGTCGGCGTGGCCCGATACGGCCTGGTTACCGCCCGGGTGCAGGGCCACAGCCTCGGGCGCGGCAATGCCGGCTTCGAGTTTGACGACGAGTTGGGCGGCGGCGACATCCCAGACTCTTACGGTTTTGTCGGCGCCGGCACTCGCCAGCCGGGCACCGTTGGCCTGAAACGCGAGGCTGGTCACGGCGCCGGTGTGTCCGGCGAGCGTCTTGGCCACTTGGCCGGTCGCGAGATCGACGAGCTGAATTGGGCCTTCGGCGCCGGCGATGGCCAGAAGTTTTTTGTCGGGGCTGACCGCAAGCACCGTGGCGGGGGCCGGCAGGCCGGCCAAAGTTTGCGCCGCGGCGGCCGGCGTCTTCCAGATACGGATGAAGTTATCGGCGCCGCCGGTGGCCAAGAGAGATCCGTCACCCACGAGCGTCAGTGCCTGCAAGGCGTTGGGCGTGTCGATGCGTCCGGCCGCGGCGCCGTCGGTGACGTTCCATACGCGTAATGTCTTGTCGGCCGACGTCGAAACGAGCTTCGCGCCGCCCGGCAGAAAACGAAGGCCGGTGACCGGCGCGGTATGGCCGGCGAGCGTCTTGGCCGCCTGTCCGGTCGAAAGGTCCCAGAGCTTGATGCCGTTGTCGGCGGCCGCGGTGGCCAACCACTTGCCGTCGGGACTGACCGCCACGCTTCCCACGGCCTCGGCTGAAGCGGCCTCGAACGTTGCCGCGCGCACGTCGCGCGGACGGCGCCAGAGCTTGATGGTGCGGTAGCCGCCGGAAGCCAGCATCGAGCCGTCGGCGCTGAACGCCAGCGACTGGATCAGGTCGAGATCGGCCACGCCCGGCTTTTGGTAGACGCCCGATTTCAGCAATTCAGGGTCGGTCAACTTGCAGACGAAACGGCCCGTCGGCAGGTGGTAGATGAAAACCTGGTTGGCCCGGCCACAGGCGGCGTATTGCCCGTCGGGCGTGACGGCCACGGCGTATATTGGGTTCACGCCCGGCGGCAGCGACTGCCATTGAATCTGGTCGGCCTGGCCGGTGACGACGCCGGTCGCGCCCTGATCAATCCAGAGCTTCATCAGGCCCAATTCCTCGGGCTTCAATCGCGGCGCGGCGACTTTGTTGTCCTTGGGGGGCATGATCGAATCGACCGCACCGGTCGCGCGGCCAAGCAACAGGCTCTCGGCGCTGTTCGTGGGCAGCACGGCCGGGCCGCTATCGCCCCCTTTGAGAATCGTCGCTGGGGTTTCCAGGATGAGCTGGCTCTCCTTGACCGTCGCGTTATGGCAGGCCAGGCAGCTTCGCTTCAAGAGCGGCAGGATCTCGCGCTCGAAATCGACCTGTGTGTCGCGCTTGATTTCGGCGATGGCGGTTGGCTGGTCGTCGGCTCCGGCCGTGCCGGAACAAAGCGCGAGGCCCACGACCATGATCGTGAAGTTGCGTGTCATTTCAGTTCGCCGCATTTTCAGGTTCCTGCGTTAGAGTGTGGGGCAGGTTTCCAACCTGCCATACCAACTTCATATTACTCGTTCCCACGCTCCGCGTGGGAATGTCTCTTCGGCGGCTGGGCGGTCCCGTGTGGGGCAGGTTTCCAACCTGCCGTACAAAACCTTTCACGGCCTCTTTCCTCGTTCCCACGCTCCGCGTGGGAATGTCTCTTCGACCGCTCCGCGGTCTCGCGTGGGGCAGGTCTCCAAGGGGCCATACGACCCTTCGATTCCTCGTTCCCACGCTCCGCGTGGGAACGTCTCTTCGGTCGCTCCGCGGTCTCGCGTGCGGCAGGTTTCCATCCTCCCATACGACCCTTCTATGGCCCCTTGGAATCCTGCCCCACGACTACTTCTCCACTTTTTCGATCACGACCGGCACCACCTGGTCGGCCGCTTGTTTCTGGCCATTGAACGTGGCCGTGGCCTTGACGGCCAGATTGTGGTTGCCCGGCGTGGCGTTGGCCGCGGCCACGATCACGAGCTTGCCTTCATTCTGTCCGGCGGCAACCGTGACTTTGTCGATTTTCAACCCGACGATTCCGGCCGGTAGCGCGACCTCCAACTCGATCGCCTCGGCATAACCGTAAAGCCGCGTCAGCGCCACGGGTATTTCCACCTGCTGCCCCTGCTTGAGCGCCACGGTGGGGGGGGTGACGGCCAGCGTGATCGGCGCCGCGGTGATCTTGAGCGTGGCCGTGGTCGAGGGCCAGAACAACGCGATATCCTTGGGGGCGGCGGCGGCCGCGGTGTCGGTGGCCCTTTTGTCGGCGACGGTCTTGAGGTCCACGGCGGCCTTGGCCTTGGCCGCGGCTTCGACAGCGGCCTTTTCAGCGGCAGCTTTCGCCTCGGCGGCGGCCTTGAATTTGGCCGCGGCGTCCACCGACGCCTTGTCGGCCGCCACTTGGGCCTCGGTCGCCGTCTTGGCCTTGGCCGCAGCCTTGGCCGCGGCCTTGTCGGCGGCTTCCTTGGCCTTGGCCAAATCCTGGTTGTTCGTATCGCCGTCGGCCGCGGCCTTGGCCGCGTCGGAGGCGGTTTTGGCGGTCGTATCGGCCGTCGCTTTGACCGTCGCCGCGGCCTTGGCCGCCGCGTCGGCGTCGGCCGCGGCCTTGTCGGCCGCTTGTTTCGCCACATCCGCCGCCTTGGCGGCTTCGGCCGTATCGGCGGCCAGTTTATCGATTTCGACTTTCGCCTTCGTCGCGGCCTCGGCTGCCGCGACGTCGCGTTTGTAGGCCACGGTGCTCTGCACCTGCATGTAGATCGTGTAGCTCCCCAAGGGCGCGTTCGGGTTGATCTGCACCTCGAACTTTCCTTCGTTGGTATTGGCGTCGAAAGCCAACGGCTGCGGCTGCACGTTTGCCGGTAAGCCCAGCGCCGTGAGCGTCAGATTGCCTTTGATTTCGCCGCGCCGTGTCACCTTGACCGGAATCTGCAGCTTTCCCGCCCGCGACATCTCCCAGGTCTTGCTTTCGCCCAGGTCGACCTGGAACGGCGCGATGTCTTGCGCCGTCACGGCCAGCGCAAAACTGCGCGCGAGACGGGCGCGTGCCGGCACGGGCGGTTGGCCGGCGGGCGAAGATGCCTGGAGCACGGTACCCGCGCGCGCGGGCCGCACCACCTCCGCCGGGCCGACTTTCGCACGGCCGACGATCTGAATCGTGCCGGTCCACGCCGCGGCCTGGTCGGTGGCAGTGAGCACCAGTGTCGCCGCCGATTGCCCTCCGCCGATCAGAACCGGCGCCGCCGTCAGGCCCTCGGGCAATCCCTCCGCGGTGACGACGATATCGCCCGCGAAACCGTCGCGGCGGAAGGCCATCACGTCGATCCGCTCGGCGCCGCCGCGCCGTAAGAGCGGGTTCCAGGGGCGGGTTTCGAGCTTGTTGTTCGCCGGGTAGGTCGCCACCGCCGCCAGGCGGAAGTCGGGCTGCTCGCGATGGATCGACAGCCGGTAAATGTGTCGTGGGTCGCCCCGCGAGCCGAAGTACAGATCGCGGACCATCGCGCGGTAGGTGCCGTTGCCGGGCACGGCGAAGCGGAACACGGCGTCGGAAGTGGTCGTGTTGTACGCGATGCCGCCGATATTCGTCGCGTCGTCGTCGAGGTCGACGATGTCGGCGACTTGTTCTTCTCCCTTGTCGTTCTTGGTCACGCGTTGTAAAAGCACCGCCGGATCGACCGCTTGCCCCAGACGCTGGGCAAGCATTTCAATCCAATAGACCTCGCCCGCCTTGGCGTCGAACTGAAGCCAGTCCTGGTCGCCCCTGGGGCCAAACTGCCCCACGAATTCGCATGGCAACGTCACGATGTTTGCCATGGCCGGTTCGTCGTTGGGTTCGTGCTCAAGGACGACCGGCGCGGCGGCGAAACCGATGAAGGACGAGTTCGATACGCCTTGCGGCGACGGTAGCCGGTACTCGGTGCCGTCGAGCGACGACTCGTCCGGTTCGACGAACTCACCGATTTCCAACCGCTCGGTCGGCTTGTCGGCCGGCAACGCGATCTCGACCGCCAACTTCTCCAGCGTGCGGCCGTCGATGGTCACGCCCTCGGCAGGCGCGCCGCCCGGCAGGTTGCGGCCGTAAATCGTGTAGCTGGCTTTCGTTCCCGGCACGCCACAGGGGGGCACGATGAAGTCGATGTGCGGACCTGTGCCAATCGCCAAACGGTAGAAATACTCGGGTCCGCCGGCGTAGACGAAGTCGTAGACCTTGAGCAGGTACTCGCCGTCGGCCGGCACAGTCAGATCGACCAAGGGATCGCGGCGGTTGGTGTCGCGGCTGCGGAACAGTTGTCGGCCGGCGCCGTCGAGAACCACCAGCGTGGCATCCATCCGCGAGTCGATCCGCTGCGCCCAACAGTCGATCACGACCCGCTGGCCCGCCTTGGCGGCGAATTTGTACCAGTCGGCGGCCGTCGCGTCGGCGGCGCCGTTGACCACCGTATTCAACTCGATGGAAACCGCCTTGTCTTGCGTGGCGTTCCCCGGTTGCTCCTTGACCTCGGCGAGATCGCCGACGACGAAGAATCGCGGGTTCGACATCCCGAAAGTGCCGACGGCGCGCACATCGTACATGCCCGGCGGCACATCGGGGGCGATCGTCACCGTGAATTCGTTCGGCAGCGGATCGGGCACGGTTTGCAGCGGCTTGAGCGGGGCGAGTTTGCGGGCCGCGGTGATGCCTGGGTGCGAAAAATAAAGCCGATCGACGCCGTCGAGGTCGGCGCCGGCGGCGATGGTCAACTCCACGGAGGTGCCTTGCTTGCCTCCCGGCGGCGAAACGGCGAACAGTTGCGTTACCGGCAACTGGGCGACAGCCGGCTCGACGGCGGCCACCAAGGCAACCACCGTCATCGCCAGCGTCGAACGCACTACGTTGCGACGCGCCATCCGTAGGTCTGCCATGTTGAGGCTCCTGATATTCGTTGGGTTGGTGGGCGGTGCCCACCCTGCGCGGGGCGCCGGCTAGGTGCGTAGCGGCGGCGGCATGCATGGCGCCGCGCTTGCCATCACGCGGTATGGGTGGGTCAAACTCGGTCGGTGGGATAAACTTGTGGGGTCGATACCTTCCTATGGTAATCCGACCTTACACCGATGGCTAATGGTTAAACAAGAATTCCTTGGTGTTCACCAGGGCCCATAGAATGTCTTCGTAGGCCTGCTGCTTGTTTTCCACGCGGTTGATGTGGGCCAGGGCCACTTGCATCTCGTCGGCCACCGGGAGCCTGGAAAAGACCGACAAGTAGAGCGACCGGACTTTATCGTCCGGCGAATGCATGTCGTCCTTGGCCAACAGGGCCGCGCGCCCCCCTCCGTTCGAGAGCTTCGACTGGACCTCGGCCGAGTTCAAAAGGTGCAGGCTCTGCGCCAAATTCGCCTCCTGCGAGCGTTCACACTCGCAGGCGCTGGCCCCTTCCGGTCGGCCGAAGACCGTAAGGAAGTAGGTATTGGCCCCCGTGTCGGGCAGTTGCACCGCCCGCGTGCCGGCGGGCAAACCGCTGAAGCCGGTCGTCGAGGTCGTCACCAGGTCGAGCGAATCCAACAGCACCTCGGCCGTCAACCGCTTGGGATAATATCGCGAATAGTTCTGTTTGTCGTTCAGGTTGTACTGGTTCGGCTCCGCGCTCAAGTTGTACGTGTTCGACTTGCAGATCGCCCGCAGCAGGTTCTTAAGGTCGAACTTGCCGGCGATGAAGTGCTGCGCCAGCGCGGCCAGCAACTCGGGGTTCGAGGCCGGGTTGGTAACGCGCATGTCGTCCTCCGGATCGACGATGCCGCGGCCGAAGACGTGCTTCCAGTAGCGGTTGACCAGGGCGCGGGCGAAGAACGGGTTGGCCGGGTCGGCCATCCAGTCGGCCAGGGCCTGCCGCGGATCGCGCTCCGGGGCGAGCTTCTCAGGAACACTGCCCAAACCGGTGGGCAGCAGCCGTTCGCCCGTCTTGGGGTTCGTGGCCGCCGCCGCCCCGCGGCGATGGAAAATGCGTTGCTCGTCCGCCGAGGCGCCCGGTTTGCGCCCTACTTGCGAAAAGAAAGCGGCCAATCCATAGTAATCGCGCTGGCTCCACTTCTCGAAGGGATGGTGATGGCAGCGAGCGCATTGAATGCGCAGTCCCAGGAACAACTGGGCGCAGTCTTCCACCTGCTGGTCGACTTCCTTCACTTCGCGGTACCAGACGACCGCCGGGTTCTCACCGATTTCGCCCGACGCGGCGAGGATCTCGCGAGCGAACTGGTCGTAGGGCTTGTTTTCATACAAGCTGTCGCGAATCCAACCGTGGAAGGCGTACGAACCTCGCGTGAATCCCGGCGTGCGGCGCCGGTTCCGCAACACGGAGGCCCATTTGTTCGCGAAATAGTCGGCGTATTCGGGGCTGTCCAAGAGCCGGTCGACCAGCTTGTCGCGTTTCGCCTGATCCTGATCGGCCAGGAACTGCTCGGTTTCCTCGGACCGCGGCAGGCGGCCCGCCAGGTCGATCGAGACACGCCGGATGAACGTCGAATCATCGCAAATCGGCGACGGCGGCACGCCCAACGTCTTGAGCTTTTTGAAGACCAGTTCGTCGATGAAATTCTTCGCGACCGGCAAGGTGTCGACCGGCACTCCAAGCGGAATGCTGGCGCGGAACACGCCGACCTGTCCCTGGTAGCGGGCCATGATCGCCACATCGCCCGTCAGATCGAGCGTCTTCACCAGCCCGGTCGCCGTGCATTCGGCCATTTCGCCGTCGTTGGGATCATAGGTCGCCACGCGGGTCACGTCTTCGATCGAGCCGTCGGTGTAGTGCGCCAGCACGATGATCTGTTGTTCGCCGCCGCGTTGCATCGAGCGTTCGGCGGGCACGACCTCGATTTTGGCCACGGTTGGATCGTCCGGCTTGCCGTAGGGCATTCCCTGTTCAATCCAACGGCGGAGCAGCTTGTATTCGTGCGAACTCGCGTCGGTCCGCTGGCCGCCGCCGTGGGGCGCCAGGTTGATCGGCTTGAGCA
>Ga0307372_10014324_pt1 | contig 10166 bp, 8 predicted proteins | sample OX1MG_FD_202533 | JGI IMG/M metagenome (GOLD analysis project Ga0307372, IMG submission 202533) | Soil microbial communities from Risofladan, Vaasa, Finland - OX-1 | ecosystem: Environmental > Terrestrial > Soil > Coastal area > Acid sulfate soil | place: Finland: Risofladan, Vaasa | collected... | reverse complement strand
CCAGCCGCCTTCAGCCGCGCCTGGGCGCGGACCGCCTCTCCGGGCTGTTCCTCGGCACCCTCGGCCTGGTCGCGCTTCCTGCCCTCGGTTACGCGTCCAGGTACCTGGGTGACACCCGGCGCGACCGGGTAGTGGCAGCCCTCACCGGCGCCTTCGTGCTGGCGATGGCCGCATTGCTGTGCGCGCGCGACCCGGTCACCTTCCTGGGCAGCTGGGAACTGGTGACTCTGGTTCCGGCCGTGATCATCGCTGTCTACCGGGGCGCCGACCGGCAGTGCAGGCGCACGGTGTTTGTCTACATCGCCATTACGCACCTGGGCGGCGTCGGCACCTGGGTGGCGATCCTGCTGCTCGCCCGGGCAGGCGCGGTCGGCACCCCGGGCGCCATCGCCGCGGGGTCCGGTCTCCAGATCGGCATCGCGATCGCGGCCCTGATCGGGCTTGGCGCCAAGGCCGGACTCGTCCCGCTGCACTCCTGGCTGCCGCGCGCGCATCCGATCGCGCCCGCGCCGGTCTCGGCGCTGATGAGCGGCATCATGATCAAGCTCGCCGTGTACGCGATGATCCGGGTCTTCGTCGACTGGCTCGGAGTGCTGCCGCTCTGGTTCGGCATCGTGGTACTCGCGGCCGGCGCGCTCGCCGCGGTCGGCGGAGTCACCTATGCGCTGTTCCAGCATGAGCTCAAGCGGCTGCTGGCCCTGCATTCGATCGAGAACGTCGGCATCATCGTTCTCGGCGTGGGCGCGTGCCTCATCCTGCGTTCCCGCGGCGAGCAGGCCTGGGCCGCGTTCGCCCTAGCCGCCGCTCTCCTGCATACGCTCAACCATGCGGTATTCAAGTCGCTGCTTTTCCTCGGCGCCGGATCGGTCGAGCGCGCGGCGGGCTCGCTCCGGCTTGACCAGCTCGGCGGACTGCTGCGCCGGATGCCGTGGACCGGCGCCGCGTTCGGGATCGGCGCCATGGCGATCGCCGGCCTGCCACCGCTCAACGGATTCGCCTCGGAGTGGCTGACCTTGCAGGCGCTCGTGCACCTCCCGATGTCGGGCGGCGTGAGCAGCGGCGTGTCCGGTGTGATCGCGCTCGGCGCGCTCGGAGCGACCGCCGCGCTGGCGGTCCTCTGCTTCGTCAAGGTCACCGGCCTGGTGCTGCTCGGACCAGCCAGGACCGCGGCGGCCAGGGAAGCCTGCGAGGCCCCCGGCGCGATGCGCGCTGCCGTCCTGCTGCTCGCCGCCGCCTGCGTGGTACTCGGCGCGGCACCCGGCCTGCTGCTGCCCGGGCTCACGGCCGTGGTGCCGTGGCACACCGCTGTTCACTACCAGCCCGGCTTGCACCTGCCGGGCACCGGCAGCCTGCGCCCGGTTGCCATCGCACTGCTCCTCGTCGCCGGTACCGCGGCGCTCGCCAGGCTGCGCGGACGGCGCGTCGCCGCGCCCGCACCGACCTGGGCCTGCGGTCAGCAGGTAGGGCCGGAGCTCAACTGGTCGAGCGCCGGGTTCACCAAGCCGCTCCGGCTGATGCTCGAAGGAGTACTGCGCCCGCGCAGGGAAATCGACGTGCGGGCCAGCGGCGGCATCACCACTGCCATCAGGTATCACGGCGAGGTGCCCAACCTGATCGACGAGCGGATCTACCGCCCGGTCAGCCGCTGGTCGCTGGCCGCCGCCGCGCAGGCGCGCCGGATCCAGACCGGCAGCCTCGGCGTCTACGCCGGCTACCTGATCGTCCTGGTCGTCGCGCTGCTTCTGGCGGCACGGATCGGACTGCTGTCATGATCGCCCCAGCACTCGTCAGCGCGGCGGTCCAGGTAGCCGGCGGCATCGCGGCGGCACCCTTGCTGCCCGGCCTGACGCAGCACTGGAAAGCGCGGCTGCAAGGCCGCCGCGGGCCGTCGCCGCTGCAGCCCTACCGGGAGCTGCGCAGGCTCTGGCGCAAGAGCTCGGTGGACGTCGCGGGGACGACGGTGGTGTACCGGACCGCCCCGGCGCTGATAGCAGCGTGCTTCGCCGCCGCGATCACCGTCGTGCCGGTGACCAGCAGCACACCGGATCTCGGTCCCGGCCATGACGCTTTCGCGCTGGTCGGGCTGCTGGCGCTCGCCAGGTTCGCGGCCGCGGCGAGCTCCTGGGACGCGGCGAACGGGTTCGCTCTGATGGGTGCCAGCCGGGACCTGGTGATTTCGGTCTTCGTCGAGGTGGTGCTCTTGCTCGCCCTCGCCGTGGCTGTCATCAGCGCGGGCACGACCGACCTCACCGGCCTGATCGCCGGCACCGCGGGCTGGCATGCCTGGTCCAGCCCGGTACTGCCGCTCGGAGCCGCCGCGTTCGCGATGGTGGTCGTCGCCGAGACCGGCAGGCAGCCGTTCGACAATCCCGACACCCATCTTGAGCTGACGATGATGCACGAGGGCCCGCTGCTGGAGTACTCCGGCCGGGATCTTGCCTACTTGCAGTGGGCCGCGGCGGCGCGGCACTGGATCGTTCTCGTCCTGGCCTGCGAGGTGTTCCTGCCGCATCCGCCGGGCACCTGGGCACAGCTCGCGCTGCTCCCGGCCGGCCTGGTCGCGGGCAGCGGCCTGCTCGCCCTGGGCGAGACGCTGGTGGCGAAGATGCGGATCCTGCTCGCGCCCAGGCTGCTCGGCGTCGCCGCGCTCACGGCCCTGCTCGGCGTCGCCGCGCGGCTGGCGGGTGTGTCATGAGCGGCCTGACGGCCTGGCTGCTGGTCGGGCTCAGCTTCGGCGTCGTCGTGGTACGCCGGCCGTCGACCGCGGTCGGGCTGGTGACGGCGCAGGCACTGGCCCTGGCGCTGGCCGCGATCACGGCGCACCAGTCAGGCTGGGCACGCTCGGGCGATGCGGTCATCACCGCGATCATGCTCGCGGCGCGCGCACTCGCGCTCGGGGCGCTGTTCCGTTATGCGATGGCGCGCAGCCGGGACACGCAGCCGGTAGCCGGCCGATTCTCTCCGGTCGTCCGGGCGAGCGTCGCCGTCGCGCTGGCGCTGGCGCTGTCGGCCCTGGTGCCCGGTTTCGGGCTGACCTCGCCGGCCGGCGAAGGCGCCGTGCTCACGCTCGTCGCCACCGGCCTCGCCTGCGCCGCTACCCGCCGGGCGACGCTGTTCCAGGTTCTTGGCATCGTGCTGGTGGAGAACGGCCTGGCGCTGGCCGCGCTCGGTTCACCGCGTGGCTCGCTCGTCGTCGAACTCGGGGTCACCTTTGACCTGACGCTGATCGCGGTCGTCGCGGCCATGTTCCACCTGCGGATCTTTGCCGAACTCGGCGCCGGCGACAGCACCGTGCTGCGGAGCCTGCATGACTGACGCGCACGTGCTGGCCGTCCTCACTGTCCTGGCTCCCGCCGCCCTGGCGGCGCTTGTCGCCGCGGTCCCGGCGCGGCTGGTAGCCCGGGTCGCGGTCGCCGGGGCTGTTCCCGCCGCAGCGTTCGGCCTAGCCCTGGCCTGCCTCTCCTTCGCCCGGGCCAGCCGGCCGGCCGCAGGGCGGTGGCTCGTCGTGGATGCGGCCGGCGGATTGCTGCTCGCCGTGATCGCGGTCGTGGGCCTGGCCAGCACCGCGATGTCGCCTTCCTACTTGCGCGGCGCACCCGCCTCGTTCGTCTCGGCGAACCGCGGTGAGCGTGTCTACTTCGCTGTCCTGTTCGTCTTCTGGGCCGTGCTGGACGCGGTGCCGCTGGCAGGCAACCTGGGCGTCGCGTGGCTGCTCGTCGAGGCCTCGACCGCAGCATCGGCAGTGCTCGTCGGATTCAGCGGCAAGGCACCTGCGCTGGAAGCGGGCTGGAAGTACCTAATCTTGACCTCGCTCGGCCTCGGCGTGGCGCTGCTCGGCATCGCCATGCTCATGGCCGGCCTGCCGGGCGGCGGCATCGGCTCGCTTGCCTGGCACCGGCTGGCGACCTTCAGCTCGGGCCGGCCGACCGCGCTGGCCGCTTACCTGCTGCTGCTCACCGGCCTCGCTGCCAAGATCGGCTGGGCTCCGGTCCACAACTGGCTGCCTGACGCCCACTCCGAGGCACCGCCACCGGTGTCGGCACTGCTGTCGGCGGCGCTGCTGCCCGCGGTGCTGCTGGTTGCCTGGCGGAGCGAGCGAGCGCTGGCGCCGGTGATCGGCTCGCGCCCGGCGCATGCGGTACTGATCGGATTCGGCCTGGTCTCCGTGGCCGTAGCGGTCCCGTTCCTGTGGCGGCCGATGCCGTTCAAACGCCTGCTCGCCTACTCCAGCCTCGAGCACCTCGGCGTGATGGCACTCGGCGTGGGTTTCGGCACGCCGCTGGCGCTCGCGGGCGTCGCCGTCCATATCGTCGGCCACGCCCTGGCCAAGGCGCTGGGCTTCTACAGCGCGGCTCCGCTGCTCGCGCACGATCCGCGGGCCGCAAAGCGTGCGGTGAGCGGCATCGCACGCAGCTCACCCGCCCTCGGGACCGCGATCGGAGTGTCGCTTGGTGCCCTGTCCGGACTGCCGCCGTCGCCCTTGTTCGTCAGCGAAGTGCTCATCCTGGCGGGCGGTTTCGCATCCGGGCAGTTGTGGGCAGCCGTCGCGGCCGCTGTGCTGCTCGCCCTGGGGTTCCTCGGACTCGCGCACGCGACCATCGAGACGCTGGCGGGTGAGGTGCCAGACCGCGAGCCGGCCCGGGTGCGGGTGCCTGATATGCGCCCGGTGACCGCGTTCGCCGGCCTGGCAGTCGTCGTCCTGCTCGCGATCGCCGCAGCGGCGCCCTGGCTGTCCGGCACCGGTTTCGTGGCCGCACTGGTACGGGGGGTACCATGACGGACCAGGTGATTTCCGACTACCGCGCCGGTGACAACAGGGTCGACGGCCACCCGGCCCACAACCACCAGGCCGACAACTACCAGGCCGACAACTACCGGGCCGCGATCGCCGCGGCGCTGGCCGGCGGCTGGCGGGTGCGCGCTCTCTACGCCGCGGCCGACGGCAAGGCGGTCCGTGTCGTCCTGTCCGAGCCAGGCGGACGGACCATGGTGCAGACAGCCCGTGCCGACGGCACCGGCTCCGTCCCGTCGATCGTCGACCTCGCTCCGGCCGTCGCCTGGGACGAACGCGAAGCGCACGACTTGTATGGCCTCTCGTTCGCCGGGCATCATCCGATGCGGTCGCTGGCCGACCATTCCGTACCGCTCGCCGAATGGACGGTGCCCGTGCACGGGCACGACCCCTATCAGGTGGCCGTCGGCCCGATCCACGCTGGTGTGATCGAGTCGGGGCACTTCAGGTTCCACGTCGTCGGCGACCGGATCTTGCATCTCGACACCCGGTTGTTCTACAAGCACCGCGGGCTGGAGCGCGCCGCCGAGGGCGGCACGATCGGCCGGGCGCTCGGGGCGATCTCGCGTGCCTGCGCCGCGTGCGCCGTCGCCAACACGGTCGCTTTCGCCACGGCCGCCGAACAGGCGCTCGGGCTGCGGATCGCGCCAGGCACCGCCCGGGCCCGGGCCCTGCTGCTCGAACTTGAGCGGCTGTGGAACCATCTCAACGACATCGCGGCTGTCTGCGCTGGCGTGGGAATGGCCGCGGGCGGCGCTTACTTCCTCGCGCTGACCGAGCGAGCCAGGCGCCTGAACGCCACCGTGACCGGCCACCGGTTTCTCTTCGGCAGCGTCCAGGCCGGCGGCAACGCGCTGACGCTGGACGCCGGTGACATCCGCGGCTGCGCGGACGAAATCGCCGGGCTACGTTCTGCCGCCGAGGTCGGCTGGCGAGAGCTGACGTTCAACTCCTCGTTCACCGGCCGGCTGCACGGTGTCGGCATCGTCGACGCCGCGGCCGTCGCCAGGCTCGGCGTGGTCGGCCCGGCGGCGCGCGCTGCCGGGGTGGCGCAGGACGCCAGGACAGCATCGCCGTACCCGGGCTACCAGGACTTCAGCCCGGTGCTCGCCAGCACCGCGGCGGGAGACGTCGCAGCCAGGTTCGAGCAGCGCATGCTCGAACTGCGGCAGACCTTCGGCATTCTCCAGGTGCTGCTCGGCGACGGACCGGTCGCGCCGGCGAGCGTCCTGACCGACCAATCCGCAGGGCCAGGCCAGCCGGTTGGCGTAGGCCTGGTCGAGAGCCCGCGCGGCGCCACCACCTGCGTCGTCGAGTGTTCGGGCGACCTGGTCGGGCGAGTCAGGCTGCGCACCGGCTCGTATGCGAACTGGCCTGCCGTGGCGCATGCCGCCGCAGGCAGCTTGCTGCCCGATTTCCCGCTGATCAACAAGAGCTTCGAGCTCTGCTACGCCTGCGCGGACCGCTGATGTTCACCTTGCTCAAAGACCTGCGGCGGCTGCGCCGCGAACTCGCCCTGCCGCGCTCCGACCACGGTCACGACCCCGGCAACGACCTCAGCCGCGGCCCCGGACACACCCCCAGCCGCAGCCTGGCTATCCGGCACGTGGACGCCGGCTCGTGCAACGGCTGCGAGCACGAGCTCACGCTGACGGCCGGCCCGCACTACGATCTCCAACGGTTCGGCCTGGGCGTCGTCGCCTCCCCCAGGCACGCCGACGTCCTGCTCGTCACGGGGACGGTGACCACGCGCATGCGCGAGCCGCTGCTGACCGCGTACGCGGCGATGCCCGAACCGCGCATGGTAGCCGCACTGGGCAACTGCGCCGCCGGGCGCGACGTGATCGGAATGCCCGGCGACCTTGCCGGAGCTGTCGGTGACATCCTTCCGGTCGACCTGGTGATTCCCGGTTGTCCGCCCGCGCCCGACTTGATCGCCAGGGCGCTTCTCGATCTCATCGACCACGACCGGCGCCCGGGGGCGCCGGGGATCACCCGGAGGCGGTCACCGACCTGACGATCACCCCGTAATGCCGGTGCCAGCAGATCGACCTGAACCCGACCGCCGCGAGCAGCTTGGTCGCCCGCAGCGGCGTCCTGGCCCGATCCCGGCGGCTGCCCGCCAGCGTCGGCGCCAGCCAGGGCGAGAACAGGTCGGTGAGGACCAGCAGGCCGCCAGGCGCGAGCACCCGACGGCACTCGGTGAGGCCACTGCGCTGGTCGGCCCAGTGGTCGAAGGAAGTCGTGCTGACCACGAGGTCGAAAGCATCGGCGGGGAACGGCAGCGCCTCGGCACTGCCGTTCAGGAAGGTCAGCCTGGGATCGCCGGCACCGCCCGCGTCGCCAGACGCGGCCTGAGCGGCTGGGCAAGTCCGTGCCTGCTCGACCATCGCGGGCGCGGCGTCGACCCCGGTAAGCTCGTCGGCCTCCGGCAGTTGCGTGGCTAGCTGGCGGAGCAGCAACCCGGTGCCGCAGCCCACGTCCAGGACCCGGCGCGGGGAGCCGGACCAGGCCAGCGCCAGCATCGCCGACCGCGAGACAATCTCCTGGTGCAGCCGGCCGCGCACGCCGCGCTCGTAGGTCGGCGCGCGGTTGTCGAACATCTGGACGTCACGATCACGGACCACAACTCGATCCTCACCCGGCCGGCCGGATGCGCGCAACCGCCAACGGGCCGCGACTCGCCGGCCCGTCCGGGCGCTGCGCTAAGCTCGGCTGACCTGCCGGGGATGACCCGCAGGCCAAGATGGTCACAGCGGATAGGCAGCACACGGTGGCGCGGCGGTCAGCACGGCAGCGGGCGGGGCAGTCCAAGCCCAGGCTGCCAGCCGCGATCCGCACCCTGCTGATCTTCGTCAGCGCCCTCGTCTTCACCGACACGGTCTTCTTCACCGCCCTCACTCCGCTGCTGCCGCACTATGTGCACTCGGCCGGCCTGTCCAAGGCGGGCGCCGGAATCCTGGTTGCGTCCTATCCGTTCGGCACCCTGGCCGGAGCGCTGCCGGCCGGGCTGCTCGTGGCCAGGCTCGGCCCGCGGCGGGGCGTCCTGGTCGGCCTGATCCTGATGAGTGGCTCGACGCTGCTTTTCGGCTGGTCGGCCACCGCGACGGTGCTCGACTCCGCGCGATTCGTCCAGGGCCTCGGCGGCGCGTGTACCTGGGCGGCCGGAATGGCCTGGCTGGCCGGCGCCGCACCGCCTCAGCGCCGCGGCGAGCTGCTCGGCACGGCGCTCGGCGCCGCCGTGGGCGGCGCGCTCTTCGGGCCGGTGGTCGGTGCCGTCGCGAACCAGATCGGCACCGGGCCCGCCTTCTCCGCCGCGGCCGTGGTCGGCGCCATGCTGATCGTAGTCAACTTCCTGATCCCGGCACCGCGGCAGGCCGAGCCTCAGGGGCTGGCCGAGGCGCTCGCCTCGGTCCGGGATCGCGGCGTCGCCACCGGGCTCTGGCTGACTGCGATCGCGGGGATAGCGTTCGGCGTGATCGACGTCCTGGCACCGCTGCGGCTGAGCCAGCTCGGAGCCACTCCCCTGGTGATCGGCGGCACCTTCCTGGCGTCGGCGGCTGTCGAGGCGGGCTTCTCACCCGTCACCGGGCGGCTCTCCGACCGACGCGGACCGTACCTGCCGATCCGGATCTCGCTGCTGGCCGGCGTCACGGTCAGCCTGCTCGCGCCGGTACTGGCCCCCGCCCCGGCGCTGATCGCACTGCTGATCGTCGGGATGCCCGCTTTCGGCTCGCTGTTCGCGCCGGCCAGCGCGATGCTCAGTGCCGCGGCCCACCGGCTGGAGCTGCACCAGGGCCTGGCCTTCGGACTCGCCAACCTGGCCTGGGCGGCCGGGCAGACGGTCGCCGCCTCGGCCAGCGGCGCGATCGCTCAGGCGAGCTCCGATTTCGTGCCCTACGCCATGCTGGCCGCGACTTGCCTGGCGACTTTTGTCGCGATCCGCCACCGGCAGGCGAGTGATCTCGGCTTATCGCGCTACCGTATGCGGCATGAAAGTCGCGGACTCCATGCTGTTTCCGACGTCGCTAGTCGGCAGTTACCCGCAGCCGGACTGGCTGATCGACAGGAACCGGCTGGCCGGCCGGTTCCCGCCCCGGGTACGGGCACGCGAACTGTGGCGGGTCGATCCCGCCTATCTGGAGCAGGCGCAGCGTGACGCGACCCAGCTGGCCATCGCGGACCAGCAGGAAGCGGGGCTCGACGTCATCACCGACGGCGAGATCTCCAGGGAAAGCTACTCCAACGCGTTCGCTACCGCGCTCGACGGAATCGACCTCGACAACCCCGGTACGGCGCTAGACCGCAGCGGGCACCCGAACCCGGTGCCGCGCATCGTCGGACCTATCAAGCGCCGTCACCCGGTCGGGGTGGACAGCCTGGCCTTCCTGCGGGCGCACGCCGGCACCGGCAAGGTCGTGAAGGCCACCGTCCCTGGCCCGTTCACCATGGCCCAGCAGGCGCAGAACGACTACTACCCCTCGGCCGAGGCGGCCGCGTACGGCTATGCGGCCGCCGTGCACGACGAGATCGCCGACCTGTTCGCCGCCGGAGCGGACATCGTCCAGGTCGACGAGCCTTACCTCCAGGCCCGCCCAGACGCCGCGCGCGAATTCGGCGTCAGCGTGCTGAACGCGGCGCTGGAGGGCATCACCGGCACGACAGCCGTGCACCTGTGCTTCGGGTACGCGGCGATCATCCACGACCGGCCGAGCGGCTACTCGTTCCTGCCCGAGCTGGCGACCTGCACGGCAGACCAGATTTCGATCGAGACCGCCCAGTCCGATCTCGACTGCGCCGGGCTGGCCGGGCTGGCCGACGCTGGGAAGACGATCATCCTCGGGGTGCTGAACCTCGGTGATCCCACCGTGGAGAGCGCCGACGTGGTAGCTGGCCGGATCCGCCGGGCGCTGCCCTACGTTCCGACCGGGCAGATCGTGCTCGCGCCCGATTGCGGCATGAAGTACCTGCCGCGTGACTCGGCGCTCGGCAAGCTCAAGGCCATGACCGCCGCAGCCGCCAAACTCCGCGCCCAGCAGTAGGCGCCTGCTTCGCCCGGCCGATTTCGCCGCAACCACATGGCACGTTGCGGTGTCTCTCTGGACATGAGGCGATACCAGCCGAACGACCCCGGACGATCGTCACAGGGCCGGTACCGTCGGATGTCTGAGCTGGAGGTAAGTCATGCAGTCGACACCGGGGCGCGGCGGGGGTCTCACGAGGCTCCGCTCGTCCTCGCTAGCCCGTAGTTCCGCCCGTAGTTCCGCCCGTAGTTCCGCCCGTAGTTCCGCCCGCACCGCGGCCGCCGCCGCCGTTGCCTCCTGGGCGCTGGTCGCATGCGGGCCGGCCGGGACGCCCTCGCAGTCGCAAAGAT
>Ga0307372_10014321_pt1 | contig 10167 bp, 6 predicted proteins | sample OX1MG_FD_202533 | JGI IMG/M metagenome (GOLD analysis project Ga0307372, IMG submission 202533) | Soil microbial communities from Risofladan, Vaasa, Finland - OX-1 | ecosystem: Environmental > Terrestrial > Soil > Coastal area > Acid sulfate soil | place: Finland: Risofladan, Vaasa | collected... | reverse complement strand
GCTGGGTCGATGGCGACCATGCGGTGGTCGTAGTCGTCGTTGACCATGATGACGCCGCTGGGCAGCACCTCGGCCAGCGACGGGTGGTTGAGCCTGCCCGGCCCGGCCGCCGGATGGTAGCGGAACAGGATGTGGCCCTTGCGGTTGAACTCCAGGACCTGCCCGGGCGAAGCGTAGTCGGCGATGAGGTAGCGGTCGGGGCCGAGCTGCTGCGGGTCGGATGGGTAGCTGATCGGCAGCTGGGTCGTCCAGACCAGCGAGCCGGTCATCGTGTACTCGCTCACCCACGACCCGTGGATCTCCGAAATCAGCAGGTTCCCGTCCGGCAGCGGGGTGTCCCCGTTCGGCAAGCCCAGCGAGGCCGGCGGGTGATGCACGCAGACGCCGTTCCTGCCGATCCGGTGCGCGACGGTGCCGTTCTGGTTGATCACCAGCACCCGGCAGTTGTCGGCGTCGGCCACCGTGACCTGGCCGTTGCGCAGCAGGTAGGCATCGTCGGGTTCGTGCAGGTACCCGGGCGCGGTGCCGGCGTGACGTGGATGACCGTATGACCACAAGATCTTCCCTGACGGGTAGGCGATCTTGATGATGGTCTCGTTCTGCTCCTGGTTGGACAAGATGGCGGTGCCGTGGTCGACGAAGAAAGCATCGTCGGGGAAGTAGAAGCGCCGGGGGGCGCGCACCGTGCTCGCCGACGGATACTTCCACATCAGGCGCATGGCATCGTTCAGCAGCAGAATCCGGTTGTTCCCACGGTCGGCGATCAGGAGCTGGGCGCCGAAATACGGCGAGCCCGCGCCGGAGGCCCCGGCAGTCCCGAAAGCCCGGTTCGGCCGCAGCATCTGGACCGAGGCCACCAGGGCGCCGTTGGACTCGCCGCCGATGATCCAGGCCGTGCCGCCGGTTACCGTGACGGCGGCGTGGGACACCGGCACCTGGAGCCGGCCGGCGGGCAGCAGCCGCCGGGACGCGGGATCGAAGGCCCAGATCGTGCCGACGGTCGAGGTGGGCGGCGAGGCTGCTTCGGCCGCCGATCCGGGGCTCGACTCCCCCGGGCCGAGCTGGGTCGTGCCGAGGCCGGGGATGAGCCGCTGGTGAACTGAGCTCTCCCCGCCCGCCACGAACAGCTCGCCGCCCACGGTCACCGCCGCTGCGCCCGCCAGGGGCATGGGAAGGCGGCCGATGACGGCGGCCGTGTGCCGGGCGGGATCGACGGCCTGGATCGTGTCCACCGGCGCACCGGCGTGCGGGCCAGTGACGGCCTGGCCGCCGAAGACGAAGATCTGCCCGCCGAGCGCGGCGACCGCCGGGTACCGCACCGGGACCGGGAGCCTGGCGACCGTCGTGAAGGTGCGGCCGTTGCTGGTGGCCAGCACGGGAGCGTCCGGCCCGGTTCCGGTGTAGCCGCCCACGATGTAGGCGGTGGTGCCGACGGTGACGGCCGCCGCGTCCGACCGCGGTCTGGGCATCGACCCGGTCCTGGCGGCTGTCGCCAGGCCACCGGGCTGGCCGTTCAGGTGCCGGCCGCCGAGGGGGAACGCCTGGACGGTGGGGACCGAGGCCGACGAGCCACCCCCGAAGACCAGTGCCTGCCCGCCGAGAACCCCGGCCGCGGCATCGTGCAGGGGAGCGCGGAGCGCGCCGATGTGGCTGGCGGCCCCGGTCCGCAGGCGGAAGGCGTAGACCCCGTCCGCCGAGGCGCCGCCCGCGGTCAGGCCGCCCAGGACGACCAGGCGGCCCCGCGGGCCCGGCACGGCCACCTCGCGGCTGACCGGTGCGGCCAGATGCCAGGGCATCAGGCCGGTCTCGGCGGCGGGCAGGCCGCGTGGCCCGACGGCGGCATGCCGAGCTGGCGTGTTCTGCGGCGCGGGGGCCGCCGGGCTGCCCGGGCGGACCACGATCCAGGCGGTGACGATCAGGCCGAGCATGGCCAGCACGGCCATCACGGCCAGCACGGCACCGGCACCTCTGCGCCGCCTCCGCCGTGTTGCTGCCACCCGTCCCATAATCCTCCGGCCATTGCTGGAAAAGCCCGGAAGGCAGACTCTCTTTGCCCCCCGATGGCACGAGATATCCCCTATCTCGACACTGCCTTGCCGTCAGGCCAGAACGCAGGGCCGCCGGGCAGCTGGCGCGGTCAGAGGCGGCGGATGATCCGTGCCGGGTTGCCGACGGCGACGGCATCGGCGGGCAGGTCCGCGGTGACGACGGCGCCGGCGCCCACCACGGTGTTGTCGCCGATGCTGACTCCCGGCACGACGATGACCCCGCCGCCCAGCCACACGTTGGCGCCGATGGTGATGGGCTTGGCCGCCTCCCACCTGGCCCGCCGCAGGTCCGCCTCCAGCGGGTGCAGTGGCGTCAGCAGCTGCACGTTCGGGCCGATCTGGGTGTCGTCGCCGATGGTGATGGCCGCGACGTCCAGGGCGACCAGGCCGAAGTTGATGAACACTCCCGCGCCGACCCGCAGCTGGTAGCCGTAGTCGCAATACAGCGGCGGGCGGATCACCGAGCCCTGGCCGAATGCCCCCAGCAGCCCCGCCAGGATGCGCGTGCGCTGCTCCGGGTCGCCGGCGGCGCTGCGGTTGAACTCATCCATCAGCCCCACCGCGCGCCGCTGATCCTCGGCCAGCTGCGGGTCGTCGGCGAGGTAGAGGTCGCCGGCCAGCATCCGCTCCCGCTGGCTCCGCCGGTCATGGGTGGCATCCTGCGCGCTCATAGCCCACCAGCCTGCCCCTGCCGGGTGGCCGCCGCCAGCTGCCGGGGCCTGCTATCACAGCGGCCGGCCACCCGGGACGGCAGGCGGTGGCTCGGGCACTTCGGGCTCCAGGTGACACTGGACGGCAAGTACCGGCAGCATGTGGGGTCGCCGGCGGGCGCGAGGTGGAGGCGACGGTGGCGGTGACGGATTCCGCGGCGGGTCAGCCGTCGGCGGCAGATGCTCTCTATGACGCCCGGCGTGCTGCCTACTACACAAAGCCGGCGCTGCGGGGCTGGCTGCACCTGCTGTGGTTCGAGGCGTCGCTGGTGTTCGGGACGCTGCTGGTGATGAGGGCGCATGGAGCCGCCCGGATCACCGCCAGCGGCATCTATGCGGCCAGCGTGAGTGCGTTGTTCGGCGTCAGCGCGCTCTATCACCGGGGCAACTGGTCTGCCGCGTGGCGCCGGCGCCTGCAGCGCGCGGATCACGCGATGATCTTCTTCCTCATCGCCGGCACCGCGACCCCCGCCTTCCTGCTCGCCACCCGCGGCACTCTCGGGCTGGTCTGCCTGATCGTGATGTGGTCGGTCACGCTGACGGCGGCCACGATCCGCATGGCGTGGATGGGCGCACCGGAGCTGGTGGCCGGTGCGACGTTCGTCGGGCTGGGGTGGCTGGCCGGTATCGCGCTGCCAGGAGTGTGGATCCACGCCGGCGTGGTGCCTGCCGTGCTGATGCTCGCCGGTGGCGTTCTGTACACCGCCGGGGCGCTGCTGTATCACCGCCGCCGGCCCGACCCGTGGCCGTCGGTGTTTGGTTACCACGAGGTCTTTCATGCCTTCGTGTGCGCCGCCGCGACCTGCCAGTTCGTCGCGATCGCGGTGTTCATCGCCTGAACCGGCGCGACGGCGCACCGATGTAGCACGGATACGGGCCATCTGCCCGTCCGCTTTGGGAGGGTATGCCGGGCCCGAGTCCGTGTTAGGCCGGCTGCGATCATGGGGGTGATGGTCGTGTGACCCCGTCACCCCGAGCCGGAGGCGTCATGGACAGAGTTGGTGAGGTGCCCGACAGGTACCTCTCGGATGAGCAGCGCCTGATGCGCCAGACGTGCCGGCGGTATGTCGACGGTGTCCTGCGGCCGTTCATCGCGGCGGACCGGGAACGCGAGTGGTCGTTCGATGCGGCCGGGCGCCTGCCGGCGGAGATCCTGGCTGAGGCGGACCGCGCCGGGCTGCGCGGCCTGGGTGTGCCGGAGGAGCAGGGCGGGGTCGGGCTCGACCCGGCGACCCAGTCCCAGACCTTCTCGATCATCGCGACCGAGCTCGCCCGGGGCGACTCCGGGCTGGCCGACAAGCTCGTCCAGAACTGGAAGATCTCGGTGCTGCTGCACGCGCTGGCGCCGCAGCACCTGCAGGACGAGTGGTTTCCGCGTTACCTGGCCGACCCGCAGTTCCTCATGGCGCACTGCCTCACCGAGCCGCGCGGCGCATCGGACCGGTGGCTGCCCTACAACGTGCCCGAGGCGGGCATGGACACCAGGGCCGTCCACGAGAACGGCCACTGGAAGATCAACGGCCGCAAGCAGTTCATCAGCAACGGCTATGACGCGAGCCTGTTCGTGGTCTACGCGAACACCGATCCGTCGGTGGGCATGCTGCAGGGCACGAGCAGCTTCCTGGTGCCGCGGGACACGCCCGGCCTGGAAGTCACCCGGTGCAACGAGACGGTCGGCGCCCGCTACATGAACAACGGCGAGATCGTCTTCGAGGACTGCCGCGTGCCCGACGATCACCTGCTCGCGCACGACGACGCCCTGGGCAAGGCAGGCGTCTACTTCCGGCCCGGCAAGATCATTGTGGCGGCGAAGAACCTCGGGGTCGGCATGGCCGCCTACGACGACACGGCGGCCTGGGTCCAGCAGCGTGTCCAGGGCGGGCGGATCCTCATCAAGCACCAGGCGGTAGCGCTGCGGGTCGCCGCGATGGCGACCAAGCTGGAGGCGGTGAGCGCGCTGCTGCGGCGGGCTGCCATCGCGGTCGACGAGGACGCCCCCGACGCGGCCCGGCTGTGCGACATGGTGAAGGTGTTCGCGTCCCAGGAGATCCTCGCGGTCTGCCAGCACGCCGTCGAGCTGCACGGCGGTTACGGCGCGATGCTCGAGGTGGGGGTCGAGAAGTACCTGCGGGACGCCTCGGTCTACCTGCACACGGACGCGACGGTCGACGTGGCCAGCTTCAAGATCGCCAAGATGCTGTTCCCCGCCACGGCGGGCACCTATGCCGGCCCGGAGTAAGCACCCGCTCCCCGCTCCGGGGTAGGCAGCCGGGGTCTGCCAGTGGCCAGCCGCCGCAGGCATCAGCCTGCCGGTGATGCGGGGACGGCCCAGCTGATGGTGAAACGGTCGAGTGCGTAGCCCAGCGCGTTCAGGGTCGGCTGGATGAAGCTGTCCCGGATGGTCTGCACGGCCTCGGCCTCGGCGCTGTGCATCAGCGGGCCCGTGACCTGCGTGACGTGCGTGGCCTTGTAGAAGGCGATGCGCTGTGCCTGGGAGTAGAGCACCGAGTCCGGGAACTGCGGCCGCAGCAGCACGCCGCAGGCCAGGCCGGGGTAGGTCCAGCTGTGCTGGGTGGCGATCGGCCGTGAGGGGATGTTGTCGATGGTGATGTCGTGGACGGAGCGCGGGAGCTGCGGCCGCGGCAGGATCATCATGACCGTCACGTGACCGGGCCTGCCATCGTGCGGGCGGCTCAGCACCTGCAGCCGGTAGTGGCCCGCGGCTGGTGCCCACCAGGCAGGACCCGGGTTGAGGTCGACGGTGGCCGATGCGTGGCCCACGGCGTAGAAGGTGCTGGCGTACCAGCACGGCAGCGGCCCCATGCTCTTGGACACCTTGTGGGTGAAGAAGAAGCTGAAGTTCGCCCTGCCCAGGGCCGGCCGGGAGATTCCCTCGATGCGCTGCAGGACCCACGGGCCCAGGTCGGTGTTGGTGGTGGTGGTGACGCTGATCGTCTGCCACGGCCAGGCGAACCGGATGCTGGGCAGGTGGATGGGGACTCCCATCAGGTGCAGCGCCGCCGAGAGCGCGGTCAGCACGACCGACGCGATCGCCCGGCGGAAGACCAGGCCAACGACGGCCACGGCGGCGGCCCAGACGGCGGTCCTGCGCGAGAACACGATGCGGCGGGGGCGTGCGGCGTAGGCAGTCGTTCTCGCCGGGCGCTGCGGGCGGGCGGCGCCTGGCGGGCCGGATTGCCACGGTGGCAACGACCGGGGCTGGCCTGGCCGGGTGCCGCCCTCGCCAGGCGGGTACTCATCCGCGGGCGGGGGCGGGGCCTCACCCGTGCCGGCCGCAGCGTCAGCCCGGTACCAGGCTGCTTCCTGCTGGCCCGGCCCGGGTGCGGTGAGCATCCCCAGCAGGAAGACCAGGAGACGAACCACGCTGTCCACCTTCTTTCTGTGCCTGGCCCGGACGGCTAGGCGGTCGCGGGGTAGTTCAGGCTGAGGACGACGGGCACGGCCCCGAACGGCATGCGGAACCGCGCGCCGGGTTTGTCCGGCGTGTTCGGCTCGTCTATCCGGGGCCAGCGCATGCTGGTGTGCTGCGCTGTCAGCCCGGCCACGGAGTAGGGGAACTCCATGGCGGACGTGTGGTGGAGCTTGAGCAGGCCGCCCCAGCGGAACGCCGCGAAGGCGTTGGCGAGATCGCGGACGGACAGGCATTGCGGCGAGGTCAGGTCCATCCCGTACACCGTCCGGGCCAGCTCCACCAGGTCGTCGGCACACTGCTCCAGTGCTTCCGACTTCGTCCGGTAGACGGTGCCGTCGGGATTGAGCATCCCGAGCTTCTCCCCGTGCACGGGCGAATAGCGCGGCCGGGCCTTGCACTGCATCCAGTCGCAGGCGGCCAGCAGCTCCCAGCTGACGCCGGTGTAACTCGCGACGTCCCGGTAGAGGGGCTCCTCACGCAGGAGCGGCACCTTGGCCGTCAGCACGAAGGCGTTCCGGACCGGCGGGGGCATGTGTGCCCGGTACCGCCCGGCTGGCGCGGTGGCCGAGGTCAGCCGCACTCTCGCCCGTGGTGCCGGCGCCGGCGCAGGGGCTTGCGGCGGCGGGGCGGGAGCGGCGTCCGGCAGCCCCGGGATGTCCGCGCTGCCCGGCGCTGCCCCGCTGTCCGGGGGTATGGCGGCGGATGGTGGCGTCGCGGCGGGTGGTGGCGCGGTGGGAGCGGGTGCCGCCGTGGGCGGGGGTGTGGCGGGGGAGGATGTGGCGCTGGGCGTGGGCGCCGTGCTGGGCGCCGGGGTGCCGCTGGGTGTGGGCGCGGTGCTGGGTGTGGGCGCGGTGCTGGGTGCCGGGGTGCCGGTGGGTGACGTGGCGGGGCCGGGCGGGGGCGCCGCCTGCGGCGGGGGCGCGGCCTGGCCGGCGTCGTAGCGGTACAGGTCGTGGCGGTTCATGAGGTCGATGAGCTTCGCGCCGTAACCAGGATCGGTCGCATACACGCCCGTCAGGGCGGCCGCGAACGCATCGGGGTCATGACGGTAGGACATGGCCAGCCCGTAGTACCCGCTGGTCGCCAGGAGCTTGCCGTGATCCTCGATGCTCTGGGCGACGTTGTCGTACACGCGGAATGAGGCTTTGACCGTCACCGGCTGCCCGTTGACGAATTCCTGCGTGGGCAGCCGAACGCTGCCAGCGGGGCCGGTGCCCTTGATGCCGAACAGGTTGTGATCCGCGCTGGCGAGGTTGCTCTGGCCCCAGCCGGATTCGTCGATCGCCTGGGCGATCGTCACTGCCGCTGGCACGCCGTACTTGCGCTGGGTGGCAGCCGCGCCCGGCGCGACCTCGCGGATGAAGGCCCGCTGGGCGCTGCTGTCGTGCAGTGGGGGAGCGGCCGGTGCTGGGTGGTGCCTCCGGTAGGGAGTCTTCGACGGCGCGGTCACGCCCGGGTAGAGGCGGTGCGCCGTGATCGGCAGCCCCGGGATCGACGCCGTGCCCGGCGGCTGGGCCGGCACATGCTGAAGGGGGGCCTGCCGGGCAGCCTTGGCCGGCTCCGGCTGCGCGGGGACCGGCTGCGCGGGGACCGGCTGGGCCGGTGCGGGCTGGCTCTCACCGGGGATGGCCGACCCGCCTGGGGCGACCGGCTCCGTGGCGGCCCCGTTGTTCACGAATCCGGTGACGCCCTGGGCTCCGAGCGGATCACGGTACTCATGGGTGTTGACGGAGAAGTTCGGCAGCGAGTCGCCGCCGACGGTGTGCAGCACCCCGCCGGCATACTTGGTGACCACCTCGACGTGGCCGTCGAACATCACCCAGTCGCCGGGCAACGGCTGGTAACCGTCGCCGAGGGGGTGCCAGCGGTGGTGGGCCTGCGCGTCCTGGAGGATCGAGATGATCGCGGGCGACGCGGGATTCGGGTCCACGCGGACATCTGCCCACTCGTGGAGCGGCCACGGGTATGAGCCGCCGCCCGTTACCCAGCTTTGCTGGCCGACCAGCTGGGCACCGAGCTCCAGGGCCAGGCTGGCGAAGGCCGCGCAGGACGCGCCGTGGTCGACACCGTCGGCGCTGTCCTGCTGCCAGATGAGTGCCTCCATCTCGGCCGGGGTCCTGCTCTTGGCCATCCGGAGGTAGTAGTCGGTGACCTTGACGATCGCCGAGCGCAGGACAGCGTCCTGCGCCGGGGCCGGCCGGGCCGATTGGTCAAGAGCCAGCAGGTTGATCGGCATGCTGGTCGGCGTGGTGTCAGCCGCCGCCTTCGGGACGAACGAGAATCCGGTAATCGCTCCGCCAGCGCTGAGGCTCACCAGCGCAGTCACCTGCTGCCACCAGGGCTTGCTGGCGGACTGCAACGCACTCACCTCTCTTCATGATCACGATGGGAGAACCGTGGAAGCGGAGCGGATGAGTGCTGGCGTCAGGACGACAGTGTTGAGCCGGGAAGCTGCCTGAGGATCTCCTGGACGCGTGGGTCACCGGGATTTCTTGCGTTCTCGAACAGCACCCCGGCAGCGCGTGCGGGCCCGGTGCCGGTGCCGACCACCCACCGCTGGTAGACGTCGGCGACCAGAGCCGCCCGCCTCGCCGGGCCGGTCACCGGCCTTGCGCACAAGGGCGGGAAACCCGCCCGTCTGGTGACCGCGGCTGATCCGGTGTACCGGGCACAGTTCGCGGGGCTGCTTTCGAGCCCGGGCTCCACGACAGGGCTGCCACCTAGGCCGGTCACGGTGGCGCCCCCGATGATGGCGTTGATAGCCCGGGCGGCGACCTCCAGGCTGTCGATCGGATCGGACGGGTTGTAGGGGTGGTGAAGGTTCAGGGACGAGGCCAGTTCCCCGCCCTGTGCCGGGTTGATGGGCTCCAGGCCCACACGGCCGGTCTTCGGGTCTGCGTAGTGCGGGTTGTTGCCGCTGGTCAGCAGGGCGAATATCCACAGGATCTGCCGTGTGGCCTTCGCGCACGCGAAGTTGACCTGGCCGGGCTCCGACTTCACGTCGGGGTTCTGGCAAGCCCTGGCGATCTCCCGCTGGACCGATGCCACGCTGGACGGCCACGACGATCCGCCGCCGGGCGCGATCATCGTCACGATCGCGACGAGCACCGCGAGCGCGCCGGCTCCGGCAGCGATCATGAGCCCGCGGGACAGGCCCCGGCGGCCGGCACTGGGCCGGCCATGGCTGACGAGTCCCGCGGTGCGGCCGTCCGGTGCGGGCGGCAGACCATCGGGGTTCTCGTGGACGTCCCCGTACCCGGGCCCCGGTGCCGGGTAGGGGGACGCGGGCGCGCCAGCCTCGGACTCGTCACTCACCCCGGCCGGGAAGCGCTGCGGTGAGTGCCGGATCGGCATCGTCCACGCTTCCGCGTCCCCGGCCGGATGGCCGAGTTCGCGGTCGAGCGACAGCCGGACGTCGGAAAGCCGTCGCTCGAGTTCCGCGGTCTTCTTCCGCAAGTCAGCCAGCCGCTGATTCCTGGGGCGGATGACGTGGTCAAAGTGTGTTCTCACGGTCTCACCCCTAGCCTGTGGCCCGTGCCGGGCGGGCACGGGCAGCGGTCAGCAATCTGCGGGACCGGTGCAACCTCCAGTGGGTCTCTGCGGCTGCCCGGCCGGACGGGGAACCTCACCGGACCGACCTCGCCAACGCTGGCGGTGGCTGTGGCAATGGGCGCGCCAGCGCGTTCCGCTGGGTCTTCCGGCAGCCCATCGGCCCAGCGTGCAGGCACCAGGATGTGGTCAGCGCCCCGGCATGCGAAGGGGGGAGATCTGACCGCGACCCGGCGGCACAGGGGACCTTAGGCATGCCTGTCATTAGAACATATGTGCGAGGCCGGTGGGAAGAAGGTTTCGAAGCGAACAGGTGTTCGCATGGAATTTATCAGGCCCCTCGGACAATCAGGGCTCTGGACGGCTCTCGCGGACGGGCGGATGGTCGGCTCGCGGCTGGCGCTCGCACCCAGGCTTGAGACGCGGT
>Ga0307372_10014318_pt1 | contig 10168 bp, 10 predicted proteins | sample OX1MG_FD_202533 | JGI IMG/M metagenome (GOLD analysis project Ga0307372, IMG submission 202533) | Soil microbial communities from Risofladan, Vaasa, Finland - OX-1 | ecosystem: Environmental > Terrestrial > Soil > Coastal area > Acid sulfate soil | place: Finland: Risofladan, Vaasa | collected... | reverse complement strand
GACATCTCGTGTCCGAGCACCGCGGGCAGTGTGACGCGGGCGTCCATCGCGCCGTGGAGGATGTGCAGGTCGGTGCCGCAGATTCCCGTGTACGCAACATCGATCGCGACCTCACCGTCACCGGGACTGCGCGGCTCGGTCTCGACGACGGTCAGCGTCCGCTCACCGACGTAACAGGCTGCCCGCGTGAGGCGCCCTCCGCTCGTCATGACTGGTCACCCGAGGCATCGTTTCCGTCAACAGCGGGCACTGGAGCGTCCGGACGGAGGAGGCCCTGCTCCTTCAGGTCGCCCCAGACAGCTGCGGGCACGCCCGATCGGTGCAGGCCGACGTTGCGCTCGATCTGCTCCGGCGAGCGCGCGCCGACGCACACGCTGACGACGGCAGGGTGCGCCAGAGGAAACGCCAGGGCGACTGCGGGGAGCGAGGTGCCACGGCGCTCGCAGATCTGCGCCATGCGCCGGGCGCGCAGCACGAGCGCCCGCGGGGCATCGACGTAGTCGTACTTGGCGGCGTCTGGGGGTGCGCGGCGTGCGAGCAGCCCGCTGTTGAACACCCCGGCGGCGACGATCCCGATGCCGCGTCGTTCGCAGACGGGCAACAGGTCGTCGAGCGCCGATTGCTCGAGCAGCGTGTAGCGGCCTGCGAGCATCAGCACGTCCATGTCGGTGTGCCGCGCGAAGTCGGCCAGCATCGCGGTCTGGTTCATGCCCGCGCCGATTGCTGACACGACGCCCTGCCCGCGCAGGTCCTCGAGCGCCGGGTAGGCAGTCTCGAGCACCTCGGGTCGATGCGCGTCAGGGTCGTGGAGATACACGATGTCAACGCCGTCCACGCCGAGCCGCTGCAGGCTCTCCTCGAGCGACCGCAGCACGCCGTCGCGACTGAAGTCCCAGACGCGTCGATGGGTCGCCTTCACGTCGAAGCCTGCGTCGTCTAGCTGCCGAGCGGGACTGAGCGGCTCCAGTCGACGCCCGACCTTCGTCGACAGGACGTATTCGCTGCGCGGACGCCCGGCGAGGGCTGCGCCGAGGCGGCGTTCGGAGAGCCCGAGCCCGTAGTGCGGCGCGGTGTCGAAGTGGCGGATGCCTTGTTCCCATGCCGCATCGACCGTCGCGCGGGCCTGCTCGTCGGTGATCGCCTGGTAGAGGTTGCCGAGTTGTGAGCAGCCGAGCGAAAGCTCGGTCAAGCGCAGCGCAGACCGCCCAACGGGCCTTGTCGCGAGGGTCACTACGCCGTCCCCGGGTGCCAACAGCCGCTCTGGAGTGACACGGCTCATCCGGCGTAGATCAGTCGCAGGCGGTCTGTCGCTGCGCCGCAGCGGTCGTCTGCGATCACGACGTAACGCGCCATCTCCGCCTGCCAGCGCTGGTCGACCGGGTGCTGGGCGAGACCGGCAACCGCTCGCTCGAAGTTCTCACACTCCACGGTGTGAAAGAGCTCGAGGCCGTCGCGAAAGATCAGCCAGCGCCGGATGCCCAGCTCGCGCTGCGCCGCGAGAAGCTCCGGCCACACCTCGGCATGAGCCTGCTCATACGCCGACTCCATCCCCGGCTTCAGCCGGGTACGCAGCCCCACGAACTCCACGATCGCTGTGCCTCCTCTCTTGGCCGGCGCCGGTCGGCGACTAGATCCTGTCGGCTCACGTTCCAGTGATCCGCGCTCCGGATTCGCAGTCGAACAGCAGCATCGAGTCCTCCTCGACGTGCAGTTCAACCTTGTCGCCGCTGTTGGGAGCACTGCGCGGGTCGACTCGCACGATGACGTCAGGCACCGCGGTGATGGCGTCCTTCGCGTTTCCCGCGAGCTGGCAATAGACATAGGCCTCGGAGCCGAGCTCCTCCACCAGGTTGACAACGGCTGGGATCCCGGCGCTCTCACCCGCGAGTCGGAGCGCCTCCGGCCGAAGCCCGACCGTGACCGGCCCCGCCACGGCTGCCGTCAGCAGCGCGCGCGGCACCGCCACGACGGCCGGGCCGATCATCACGCCGTCGCTCGCCATCGTTCCCTCGATCAGGTTCATCGCCGGCGAGCCGATGAACCCAGCGACGAACGAGTTGACCGGTGAGTCGTAGAGCACGCGCGGCATATCGACCTGCTGGAGCAAGCCGTCTTTCATCACGGCGACGCGGTCGCCCATGGTCATCGCCTCGACCTGGTCGTGGGTCACGTACAGTGTCGTTACGCCGAGCCTGCGCTGGAGCGCGGCGATCTGCGAGCGGGTCGCGACCCGCAGCTTCGCGTCGAGGTTCGAGAGCGGCTCGTCCATGAGAAACACGCGCGGCTGGCGGACGATCGCGCGGCCCATCGCGACACGCTGGCGCTGGCCGCCCGAGAGCTGACCCGGCTTGCGCTGCAGGTAGTCCTCGAGGTCGAGCATCTTCGCGGCCTCCTGAACACGGGCTTTGATCTCCGACTTCTTCAACTTCGCGATCTTCAGCGCGAAGCCCATGTTCTCGGCCACGTTCATGTGCGGGTACAACGCGTAGTTCTGAAACACCATCGCGATGTCGCGGCTGCGGGGCGGAAGATTCACGACGTTGCGGTCATCGATCAGGATCTCGCCCTCGTCGACCGCCTCGAGACCGGCGAGCATCCGCAGACTCGTCGTCTTACCGCAGCCGGACGGCCCGACGAGCACGACAAACTCGCCGTCACCGACCTCCAAACTCAGCCGATCAACGGCCTTGCGCGTCGCCTTCGGATAGATCCGAGACGCATCCTTGAACGTCACAGTGGCCATGCAGGTCCTTTCGAGCTATCTGACGCGGCGGCCGTGTTACGCCCTCCGCGTACAACGTGACTTTGCGCGCGTCGCCCGTCGCGGGTGGCTCCGTTCACCGGCCGGCGAAAGTGCCTGATCGTCTCGGCGACTCCCTGGCCGAACGGTGTCACGCGCACCGTGCCGACGATCGATCTGAACCGGCTCGAATCGAGCGCCTCCGGGAAGGGCAGTGGCGGTCCCTCGAAGCCGATCGTGCCCGCCGATTCGGGCACGACACGCTCGATCTCGGCAACCACCTCCTCGATCGACAACGTCGTCCCCGGGATGTTGACCACCGCGGCGCCGGTGAACGGCGTTCTGGCGGCGGCTATGAAGGCGGCTGCCGCGTCGGGCGCGTACTGAAGCTCGCAGCTTCCGCCAAACGGGATCGTGTAGTCGGAGCCATCAGCCGCAGCGCGCATCGCATTGGTCGTCGCCGAAGTGAGACCTGTGTCGCGGCCCGCGCCGTAGACGACGGACGGTCGTAGACCGATGCTCGCCAGCGAGCTCTCGTGTGCGAAGACTCGGGCCGTGCCTTCGGTGGCGATCTTGAAAACGCCGTAATGCGTCTCGGGCTGACCGCTCGGATCCGTCGGGACATGCCCTTCGCCGTCGGCCGCCGCGAAGGCGGCGACCGAGCTTGCGTAGACGATCGGCGAGGATAGGTCGTGCGCGAGCGCCGCAGCGAAGAGCGCCGCGGTGCCAACCACGTTGACCAGTGCCCCGAGCACTGGGTTGGCGCGGCAGTCGGGGACCTGAAGTGCGGCCAGATGAACCACGTGCGTGGGATCGAGGGCGAACATGTCCGCGACCTGGGCAGGATCTGACACGTCCGCCTTGACGAACCGAGCGGCCGCCAGTTCATCCGCGTCGAGCAGCTCGCGTACGCGATGGTCGTCGTCGCCCGCGTCGACGCCGATCACCTCAACGCCCTCGCGAACGAGCTGGCGCATTGTCCAGGCGCCGATGCACCCGTAAGCCCCGGTGACTAGAAAGCGCTCGGGCATCGGGAGTGTGCTGCGGTCATCGTGACTTCACCCGTCTCTTTCGGGTGTTGGCACCGGATCGGTTCGCGCGCGGTGATGTCGTCGACAACGGCCCGCCTCGGGTGCCGGCCGCGGATGGCTGCGCCGGGCGGCTGCGTTGGTCTGCCCATGGGGCTCGGCATCGGTCGGTTGCCCACGTGCTACTCCTTGGTTGCCCCGGCCAGCATGCCAGTGACCAGCGTGCGCTGGGCGAACATGAAGATGATCAGCACCGGCAGGATGGCGATCAGCGTGGCCATCGCGAGGTCGGGGCGGAAGATCTCCACAGAGGCACTCCCCGTCGCTGTGGGGGTGAATACCTGGGAAGAGGAGATGAGGACCTGCAGGCCGACGGTCACCGGGTACTGCGAATTGTCGTAGGTCATCACGAATGGAAGGTAGTAGTTGTTCCAGTCTGCGACGAAGGCAAAGAATGCGATGAGCGCGACGATCGGCCGGGCGAGGGGCAACGCCACATGTCGGAACACGCCCCATTCGCTGGCTCCATCGATCCGCGCCGCCGCGAGCAGATCCTTTGGGATGGTGGACGAAAAGTAGATGTAGGCCAGATAGACGCCGAACGGGAAGAACGCGAATGGCAGGATGACCGACCAGACCGTGCCGATCAGGTGGACGGCGCTTGCCTCGAGAAACAATGGCAACACGAGGGCGGTGGCCGGCATGATCATCACGACGAGTGTGATGCCGAGCAGGGCACGGCGGCCGATGAACTGCGTCAGCGCGAGACCATAACCGGCCGGAATCGCTGCCAACAGAGCCAGCGCCGTACCGCCGAACGCGTAGATCGCAGAGTTCTTGAGCCAAGTCAGCATCAGGTCGCCCTGATAGGTGATGACCTTGTGGAACGTGCTGCCAAACTGGCTGAGGCTGCCAAAGGCAAACGGAGACGCATGGATGACCTGGTAATCCGTTTTCGTCGGCGCGAGGAGCAGCCAGATCATGGGCACGACGAAGAAGGCCGCGAACGCCAGCAGGACGACCATGGCGATGAGGCGGAAGACGTAGCGTCGCGCGAGCATCAGTCGACCTCGAACAGCCTTCCGCGCCAGACGAGGAGCACGGCGACGAGCAGGCCGATCACGAGAAGGTCGACCGAGATCGCGGCGGCGTCGTTGAACCTGTCTAGCTGGAACGCCAGGTAATACGCGAGCTGATTCGGCGACCACTGGGGGCTAATCTCGCCGACGGTCGCGACCCCCAGGATTTGGGGCTCGACGAACAGTTGCGACCCCGCCGCAAACGAGAGCACGAGCATGTACACGATCCACTTGCGGATCAGGGGGAGCTTGATTCGCAGAGCGGTCTGAAACGCGTTCGACCCATCGATCTCGGCCGCCTCGATCAGCTCCCGCGGAATGTTGTTCAGCGCACCGTACATGATGACGATCCACCCGCCCGCGCCTGTGAAGAACGCCATGATCGCGAAGATGACCGGAAGGTTGCCCGGCGCGACCGTGTTTGCGAGCAGTCGGTAGTGAAATCCGTGCAAGACGAACGCCCACGGACTAGTGTGCGGGTCGAACATGAACAGCCAAACGACAACGCTTGCCGCGCCAGCCATGGCGCCTGGAAGGTAAAAGACGAAGCGAAACGCGCTGCTGACCCGGCGCACCAGCGTGTGCACCATCAGCGCCAGGATCACCACGAGAATGGTTTGACTGACTAGCCAGATCCCTTCGAACTCGAGAATGTGTTCGAATGCCGGCGCGAAGTCGAAGAAGTTGAACGTGTTGATGAAGTGCGCAAAACCGAGGCCCCCCGGCGTACTGAGCGCCAGCGCGAAGGCATAAACCGTTGGTGCGATGCCGAGAGCGAGGAGCAGCACCACGTAGAAAGCGACGAAGAAGTACCCGGCCGTCCGCGAGCCGCCGGCCGGTTGGCCTCCGGCCCGGCGCCCCCAGCGCGCGCTCGCGCGCTCGTCGGGGACAACCGTGGCCGAAGGCACCGTCATTGGGTTACTGGGTACTGGTTTCTACTTAATGCCAATTACGACCCGTTGGCAACGGCCGAGACGGGACTCTTGACCGTGAATCCGGCCAGGCGAGCCTGGTTCGCCAACGCCTGGGCATACGGCAGCAGTTGCGCCGCAAACGACCCGGGCGGGCTCGCGGTCAGGGTCGACAGGGCCGTCGATCCCCAGACCGCGTCCGTGCTCCACGGCACAGGACTCCAGCCGGTCCACACCTCGGACGCGGCCGTCTTCCACGCGGCCTCGGTGGTGCTCGGATTGGCGAAGACCGAGCTGAGCGACGAGAGGTAGCTGTTTTCATCCGGCACGTACTGCGGGAGGCCGGCGTCGACGCCCACCTTCTGGATCTTCGGGCTCGTCGCCATGTACTGTGCGAACGCGGCGGCGGCCTTCGGATTCGAAGTGTGCTTCGAGACGAGCCACAGACCGCCGCCTAGGGCGCCCGTCACGTGTGCGCCGTTGATCGCAGCCGGCGGCGGGTATGCGACCATCGTGCCATTGGGGACTCCGCCCGTCGCGCCGGTCTGGAACACGGCCGTTCCGTACCACAGCGGTCCAACCATCATGACGACCTTGTTGGGGTTGAAGCTCGAACCGAAGACGCTGGTTTGGCTGAGCGACTTGCCCATGTCGCCCGACGCGTCGATCGCCTTCGCGATCCCGGTGCAGTTACTCGAGTTAGGGTTGATCGCGATCGTCCCCTTCCCGACGACCTGGTTCAGCGGGCACTCGTTGCCCCACAGATAGTAGTCCTCGTCAAATGCGTCGCCGACATCCCCGACAAGGTAGCCCGGGTGAGCGGTGTTGAGTGCCTGGCCGTCCGCGAGGATCCCTTGCCAGGTGGTCGGAACCGGCGCACTCCCGAAGAACTGGCTGTACAGCCCTGGGTTGACCCACAGCACGGCCGCGGCGCTGTCATTGCGCAGGCAGATTACCTGGCCGGTTGGCGTCGTGCACGCGGACAGACTACCCTTCGCGAAATTGTTGAGAACGCTCTTCGGGACGTAACTCTTGAGGTTAAGCAGGTCGTTGTACGGCGGCGTACCGAGTTGGACCGCGTCGTAGTTCTGCGTGTCGAACATCACGTCCGGGGCGTTTGACGGCCAGCCAGTGCGGTTCCACAGCGCGAACTTCGACTGCAGCACGCCGGTCCCGTTTGCGTTGCCGTTATAGATCACCCACTTGATGTTGGCGTGCGGGTTGGCCTTCATGTAGGCCTTTTGGTAGGCGACGCGAGACGTGTCGATCCATACGACGAGCGGCTTCGCAGCGGCCTTCGCGCCCGCGGAGGCGACGCCTACAAGGGCGACTGCCCCGCCTGCGATAGCGAGCACGACGCCTGTGATGAGCGCCGTGCGACACCTGCGCCCGCGGGTGCGCCCAAGCTTCGGCGCGTTAGATGAGCTCACGGTGTGAAACACATTCCCTCCTCCTGTGATGGTTAAGTCATGTAGTCGTGGAAGTCTTGCCCGGCGAAGCTCGCAGCACGTCTCATGTGGTGGCCCCAGCGACGCTCGGGGAGACCGCTGTGCCGGCCTGATCGACTACATACGGAGCCAACTCCTTGGGGTAGTCGGGGCCCGCGACCAGACCGACACCCGGGCCGGCCGGTGCGGCCACCATCCCGTTGGCGTCGATCCCCTCCTCGCGGACCACCGGATTACTGGTGACGAGCGATTCGTAATAGGTGCAGTTCGAGATCGCCATGCACAAATGCCGTGCGTAAACCGTGGGGCCGTGCGGCTCGGCGCGAAGTCGGAACGCGTCGGCGAGGTGGGCGATCCGCATCGCGCCCGTGAACCCGCCGCGCAGCTCGGTGCTCGTGCGGACGAAGCTGGCGCACCCGCTCGCGATGAAGTCGGCGGTGTTCATGTGGACACCGTCGGAGGTCTCGCCGACGTTCAGTGGAACACGCACACGGTCGGCGAGCCACTTGTACGCCGTGATGCTGAACTCGCGAATTGGCTCCTCGTACCAGAGGTATCCGGCCGCGGCGAGGGCATCTCCGACGTACACGGCGTCAGGAAGATCGAACGCGGCCGACCCGTCATACATCAGCGGGAGGTCGCTGCCGACATGTTCGCGTAGCGCCGTGCACAGCTCGGCGTCGCGTCGCGCGTGTCCCCACCCATGGAGCTTGATCGCCGGGTAGCCGAGCTCGATGCACTGCGTGGCGATCTCGAGGTACTCGGCGATGCTCGAGAACGTCGATGTCGACGCATACGCCGGGATCTCGCGTCGAAAGCCTCCGAGCACCTCCCAAGTCGGCGCGTTGTAGTACCGGCCGGCCAGGTCCCAGAGTGCCGTGTCGATGAGGCCGAGCAGGAAGATCGGGAGTTCCTCCGTGCGGTCGATCTCCCAGATGCGGTGCCAAAGCCATTCGCGTTGGAGCGGGTCGGCGCCGATCAGCTCCTCGCGGAGCACATGCTTGACCGCGTCGACGACGATCGGACCGGCGCCCCGTCGGGGCGCAATCGCTACGCCATCAACGCCCTCATCGGTCCGCAGGCGAATAACGCCAACCTCCCTGTCGGGCGGGCTACCGCGCAGGCCGTCACGCCAGATGAAAGGGGGGTGGGCGCCGGGCGCGAACACGCTGAATGTCTCGACTTCGGTGATGCGCAACTGGCCTCCCCCGCAGTAGGTGCCCACCGAGTGGCGAGCAGACCGATGATAACCAGACGTATGATGTCATATGGATGCTCGCGTGCGCAAGTCGGATCTGCATGAGCTGTCGCGAGGGCTGCGGTGTCCGAGGAATGCCGGTGCGGAGCGCCGCCAGGATCCCGACGACCGCGAGCGGCGACGTGCGGCACGACCGATTCGCGGGGCGCGAGACTCTCGGTGCGCTTCGCTCGCGCTCCCTCCGGCGAGTATCGCCGGCCGGTTGATGTGGGTCGGCTTCGAGCCCGCCGCCCACCGCGGCCGCGGGCCGCGATAAGCTTTATGACATCATACCTCCGATCAATATTGCTGGCTCGTGCCTGACCCCTGCGCGCGTGCCCGGTCACGCGGGTGGGCGCGGCTCACGCGACGAGGCTGGCATGGGCGCGGTCTATCCGCTGATGCTCGTTGACTTCGAGTCCCTGCACGACGGGAGGGCCGTCGTGCATCTCTGCGCCCGGCTTCGCAGAGGCGGCTCGTTGGCGCGGAGATCGCCGAGGCCGCCCAGCGGGCGGGTATCGCTGCCGCGACCGCACCGATGACCGTCCGTCTCGAAGCGCTTATGAACGGTCAGCCGCCGACGCGGCCGGCTCGACTCGGGACAGCTGTGCTGTCGACGATCATCGACAACATCGTGAGCGAGGCGCTGCCGCCGGAATCGACCCTCCCGAACGAGCGTGAGCTGTGCGGAGCGTTCGGCGTGAGCCGGAGCGTCATTCGCGAATCGGTCAAAGTACTCGAAGAGAAGGGCCTCGTCCGCGTGAAGCAGGGCCAGGGCACGACGGTGACGGCTCCGGAGCATTGGAACCTGCTAGACCCGCTCGTGCTCGAGGCTTCGATCCGCCACGACAAGACGCTCAGCACTCTCGACGGCCTGGTTGACGTGCGCGTCGGGCTCGAGTCTCAGATGACGCGTCGCGCGGCCGAGATGATGAGCGACGAGCAGCTCGGCGACCTCCACGCGGCGCTGATAGCGCTCGGGCAGCTGTTGGACCAGGGCGAGGCATACCAGCTCGCGGACACGGAATACCACGATCTGATCCATCGAGGCTCGGGGAACCAACTCGCCCGGTCGATCATTCGAACGATCCATCCGTACGCTAGAGCGAGCATGCGCTACACCGTGCCGCCAACGGCCGAGGATCTCGCAGCCTCTCACCGCGGCCACGTCAAGATCTATGAGCGACTCGTGGAGCGGGACGCCGAAGGAGCCGCGGCGGCAATGCGCGAGCACATCTTGGGATCGTGGCTCGAGCGTCGGGCGCGCCCCCCCGGCTAGCGCTAGCCCTCTTGGGCTGCCCCGCGACCCGGCTCTCGCTGAAAACGGAGCACGCCTCGTCATGCACGAAGCCGTCGACCCGAGGACGTCGGTCGTCCTCGTGCTCGACAGCGAGCGACGGGACGCTTTGAGCCCGCCCGGAGTGCTTGTGCCCAAACCTCCGGCGATAGCCCGCAAAATACGCCAATCCGAAGCCGCCATCATCGCCGTCAGCGACCCTGAGCGCGGGACTGGCCTGACCGGCAATCGTGGCCCGATTCAGAAGGGGAATCGCTCGGACGATCCGAGCGCCCGCGCGCGTTTCGACGGCGCGGTATGAAGCTCAGCGCTCGGAGGCCGTAGCGAGCGCTACCGTTGTCCAGATGATCGACGAAGCCTTGATCGACGACGCGGCCCGGCGCCTACGCAAAGCCGTCCCAGCGGCCGAGGTCATCCTGTTCGGCTCG
>Ga0307372_10014317_pt1 | contig 10168 bp, 8 predicted proteins | sample OX1MG_FD_202533 | JGI IMG/M metagenome (GOLD analysis project Ga0307372, IMG submission 202533) | Soil microbial communities from Risofladan, Vaasa, Finland - OX-1 | ecosystem: Environmental > Terrestrial > Soil > Coastal area > Acid sulfate soil | place: Finland: Risofladan, Vaasa | collected... | reverse complement strand
GGGCGCTGACCACCTATCTGTCGTGGCGCTGGATCTTCCTGATCAACGTCCCGCTCGGCGTGGCGGCGGTGGCGTGCGCGGCGCGACTGGTGCCGCAGACCTACGGTGAGGTCCGCAGCGGGCTCGATTGGGGCGGTTTCGCGTTCAGCACCACCTGTCTGGGTGGCGTCGTCGTCGCCGCGGCGGCGCTCGGCGCGCCAAGCGTCGACTGGCCGCTCGTCGCCGTGTCGGCCGCCGTCGCGGCGGTCACCGGCGCAGCGGGCGTCCGCCACCTGCTCGCCGTCGGCGACCCGCTGCTCGATCTGCGGCTGTTCCGGATCGACACCTTCCGGATGTCGCACACGAGCGGATCGCTGTTCCGCTGCACGATCAACGCCGTGCCGTTCCTGCTGCCGCTGCTCTTCCAGGAGGGCTTCCACTGGACGGCGGTCAAGTCCGGAGCGGTCCTGCTCGCCCTGTTCGTGGGCAACCTGGGGATCAAGCCGCTGACCACGCCGATCCTTCGCCGCCTGGGCTTTCGCTCGGTGCTCGTGGCCGCCGACGTCGTGGCCGCGCTGACCATGGTGCTGTGCGGGCTGCTCGCCGAGCACACGCCGCTGGTGGCCATGCTCGCGCTGCTCGTGGTGAGCGGCGCGGCGCGCTCGGTCGGGTTCACGGCCTACACCACGATCGCCTTCGCCGACATCGAGCCCGAGGCGATGCGCCACGCCAACACCATCGCCTCGACCGCTCAGCAGGCGGCGATCGGCGTCGGTGCCGCGCTCGGCGCGGTGGCGGTGCGCTTCGGCGCCTGGGCCACGCCGGCGCTCGGAGCCGGCTCCGCCACGCCGGCCTACCGCACCGCCTTCATGATCATCGCCGCGATAACGCTGGTTGGCGCGGGGCAGGCCCTGCGCCTGCGCCGCGACGGCGGCGCCGAACTGCTGCCGGCGAGGCCCAGTGCGGCGCGCACCGGCTGAGGGGTCGCGCTATCAGGTCAGGCTCGAGGCGACGCCGATCAACGGCGCGGCAGCGCCCGGGCTCGCCGGCGGGCGTCGCCACGAGGCGAACTGCGGCGGCGCGATCGCCAGGTAGTGCCCGAAGGCCCAGCGCCCGAGCGCCGGCAGGCTGACGGCGCGCACCGCGGCGCGCAGCGCGGCACTCGCCGTGGCGCGCCCGACGAGGTGCTGGGCCGCCAGCAGGCAGCCGTACTGCCAGGCGTGCTGGGCGCTGAAGGCGCTGTAGCGCTCGAGCGCCTGCTCGCGGGTCGCCCGCCCGGCCAGGGCGTGACGCAACTCGCGCCCGAGCGCCAGGGCGAAGTAGAACGCGGGACGGATCCCCTCGGCGGTCAGCGGCAGGCAGTGCCCGGCGGCGTCGCCGACGAAGAACACCCCCTCCTCGGTCGCCGCGCGCAGCTTGTGCGGGATCCAGTTGCCCTGGAAGCGGACGGCCGGCACGTCGAGATCGCCGGCGAGCGCGACGGTCGCGTCCTTGACGTGATCGCGAGGCTCGAACGACCCGACGCCGACGCGCAGCTCGCCGGCGGCCGGGAAGCTCCAGCTGTAGCCGGCGCGGACGTAGCGCGGATCGATCCAGATCTCGAGATCGTCGCCGGATCCATCGGGATGCACCTCGAGACCGCGCGACAGGCGCGCCTGCGGGGGCTGGATCGCGCCGCGGTTCGAGAGCAGGCGCCGCCAGCCGAGCGCATCGACGACGAGCGGCGCGCGCAGCTCGCCGCGGTCGGTGTGGACGCGGTGCACGGAACCGGTGTCGATGCGCTCGACGGTCGCGGTCTCGAACGTCGTTCCCGGGGATCCATCGCGCAGCAGCGCGCACAGCGCGCGGTAGTCGAAGGTCGAGAAGGTGAAGGGCAGCTGCCAGCGGGCGCTGGCGCGCGTGGTGTGCACGACGATCTCGCCGAAGCTCTGCAGGATCGAGGCGTGCAGGCCGAGCCGCTCGAGCCACTCGGTCGGCGCCGCGCAGGCGGAGGTCTGGCGCTCGCCGATCTCGTAGCGGTCCAGCATCAGCACGCTCGCCCCGGCGCCCTCGAGCTCGCGGGCCAGCGTCAGCCCGGCGAAGCTGGCGCCGCAGATCAGCACGTCGCAATCGCGTCTCAGGGACGTGCGCAGCGCGCCGCGTTTGGTGGCGCGGGTTGGCATCAGGGCCGATCATACGCACGTGGTGCGCGGTCTGATGCCGGTGCTGCGCTACGCTTTCGCCCGGTGAGCACGGTGATGGAGAACCCCACAGCCAAGATCGTCGAGGGCTCGGACGGGCTGCTGCTCGAGATCGACGGGCAGATAGTTCCCAATTACGACGCGACGATGCGCCCCTTCGAGGAGGGGGAGGTCGTCACGGGCCATGTCGTGCGGATCGACCACGACGAGGTCCTGGTCGACATCGGCTACAAGTCCGAGGGGGTCATCCCGGCCAACGAGCTGTCGATTCGCAAGGCCGTCGACCCGCACGACGAGGTCACGCTGGGCGAGGAGGTCGACGCGCTGGTCCTGACCAAGGAGGACCAGGACGGCCGGCTGATCATGTCCAAGAAGCGCGCCCGCTTCGAGAAGGCCTGGCGGCGCATCGAGGCGGCGGCCGAGTCCGGCGAGCCCGTCGAGGGCACCGTGATCGAGGTCGTCAAGGGCGGGCTGATCATCGATCTCGGGGTGCGCGGCTTCCTGCCCGCCTCGCTGGTCGACATCCGCCGCGTGCCCAACCTCGACGAGTACATGGGCACGCAGATCGAGTGCAAGGTGATCGAGCTGAACCGCTCCCGCAACAACGTCGTGCTGTCGCGGCGCGCGGTGCTCGAGGAGGAGCGCAAGGAGGTCCGCCAGCAGATCCTCGACCGCCTGGCGCCGGGCCTCGTCGTCGAGGGCCAGATCTCCAACATCGTCGACTTCGGCGCCTTCGTCGACCTCGACGGGATCGACGGGCTGATCCACATCTCCGAGCTCTCGTGGTCGCACGTCAACCATCCGAGCGAGGTGCTCGAGATCGGCGACACCGTCCAGGTCAAGGTGCTCGACATCGACCGCGACCGCCAGCGCATCTCGCTGGGTCTGAAGCAGACCCAGGAGGACCCGTGGCAGCGGATCGTCAACACGTACAACATCGGCGACGAGCTGGCCGGCACCGTCACCAAGGTCGTCACCTTCGGTGCCTTCGTCGAGATCCTCGACGGCGTCGAGGGCCTCGTGCACATCTCCGAACTGGCCGCCCACCACGTCGAGAACCCGCGCGAGATCGTCCAGCCGGGCGACGAGCTGCGCGTCAAGATCCTCGAGATCGACTCCGAGCGCCGCCGCCTGTCGCTGTCCGCCAAGCGCGTCGAGGGCCAGGTGCTGCCGGTCCGGCGGATCGAGGCGGAGGGTGAGGGCGAGGGCGAGGAGGGTGAGGTGTCCGGGAGCGACGGCGTCGGCGATGTCGAGACGGCCGCCGAGGAGGCCGCCGACTCGACGCAGGCGACCGAGCCCGGCGAACCGCAGGCGGCGGTCGCCGACGAGCCCGCCGTCGTCGAGCAGGCGGCGCTCGTCGAGGAGCCCGCCGAGCCGACAGATGCCGCCGGCCCCGCCGAACCGCAGCAGGCCGCCTCCGCGGAGAGCGAGCCGCAGCCGGACGGCGCCGACGCTGCGGCTGAGCAGCCGTCGACCGCAGCTCAGTAGCGGGGCAGCTGCTCGGGGATGGCCGTGCCGTTCGTCGGACTGACGGGCGGGCTGGGTGCGGGCAAGTCGACGGCGCTCGCGGAGCTTGCCGTGCTGGGCGCGATGGTGCTGTCGTCGGACGCGGTCGTGCACGAGTTGTATGAGACCGCGGCGGTCGCCGATGCCGTGCGGGAACGCTTTGGCAGCGCGGTCTTTGCGGGCGACCGCGTCGACCGCGGGGCGATCGCCCGGCGCGTGTTCGCGAGCGAGCAGGACCGGCTGTGGCTCGAGCAGCTGCTGTGGCCGCTGGTCGCCGAGCGGGCGCAGGAGTTCCATCAGCGGGCGTGCCGTCGCCGGCCGCCGCCGCGGGCCGCGGTGGTCGAGGTGCCGCTGCTCTTCGAGGCCGGCGCGGCGCCGCGCTTTCAGGCGACGATCGCCGTGGTCGCCGACGACGCGCTGCGGGCGACCCGGATCGCGGCGCGCGACCAGGCAGCGCTCGCGAGCCGCGAGGCGCGACAGCTGCCGCAGGCGGAGAAGGCCCGTCGCGCCACCTACGTCGTGGTCAACGACGGCACCGTCGAAGAGCTCCGCGCGGCCCTCGCAGGCGTGCTCGACCAGTTCGCCGGATGAGGCCGCGCACCGCGAGGCGAGCCATCGCACTTCTCGTCGTGCTGGTCACGGCGGTGGTGCTGGTCCTGCCGGCGGTCCGGCGGATCGTCCGCAACCTGACGTTGCCGCTCGCCTACACCTCCGTGATTCGCGAGCAGGCGCGCGAGAAGCACCTCGACCCGGCGCTGATCGCCGCCGTCATCTTCGCCGAGACGAAGTTCGTGCCGCGCACCTCGGCGACGGGTGCGCTCGGGTTGATGCAGATCGAGCCGGCGACGGCGGAGTTCCTCGCCCGCCGCTCCGGTGGCACGACCTTCGCGATCGCCGATCTCGACTCGCCGGCCATCAACATCCGCTACGGCAGCTACTACCTGCGCTACCTGCTGGACCGCTACGGCGGCGACGAGACGCTGGCGCTCGCCGCCTACAACGGCGGCGAGACCAACGTCGATGCGTGGCTCGCGCAGGCGCAGACCGCCGGTGTCCCGTTCACGATCGCCTCGATCCGGTTCGCCCAGACGCGCGCCTACGTCACGCGCGTCGAGCACGCGCAGGTCTCCTACGCCAAGCAGTATGGCCTTTGACTCGGGCCCTTCGCCGGCGGGCGCAGATGATCAGCCGCTACCGCTGACCGGCTCGCAGCGTGGTTCCGAGCGGGGCTTGGCGCGTGGCGCGCGTGAGCCGCGAGGCCAGGGTCCGCAGATGCTCGACGAGCTCGGGCGGCTCGTGCACGTCGAAGTCGACGCCGAGCATCGCGATGCGCCAGGCGAGCCATCTCAGGTCGTCGTCGCCCGTCGTATACCTGCAGGTGACCGCGTCGATCGGTTCGATGACTCCCCAGTGCGCCGGGACGCGGCTGGTGAGCTCATCCGCGGCGGCGTGCACGGTGACGATCGCTTCGAACCGGTTCGGCGCGCCGGCGATGCCTTGCCTGACGTACACGGCGGCATCCCCGGCCGGCAGCCGCCGCCGGACGAAGCGCACACCGGTCGAGGCCGGCTTGGCCACGCGGTCAAGCCGGAAGGTGCGCCAGTCGTGGCGGTGGCGGTCCCACGCGACGAGATACCAGCGGCGGCCATGGTTCACGAGCGAGTGGGGATCGACCTCGCGGCGGCTGCGCGTTTGATCGCGGCTGCGGTACGCAAAGCGGATGCACTCGGAGTCCCGGCACGCTGCGGCGATCATGGTCAGATGCTGGGGGTCGACGGTCGGGCCGGTGACCGGGAGGGTCGAGGTCATCGAGCCGAGCGCACGGACGCGGCGGCGCAGGTGCTCCGGTAGGACCTGTTCGAGCTTGACCAGGGCGCGCAACGCGGTTTCCTCGATGCCGGTGACCGATGCGCCCGCGGCCGTGCGAAGCCCGACGGCGATCGCGATCGCCTCTTCCTCGTCAAGGAGGAGCGGCGGCATCGCGCTCCCGGCGCGAAGCCGGTACCCACCAGCCGGGCCGGTGAGCGACTCCACCGGATAGCCGAGTTGGCGCAGTCGCTCGATGTCGCGTCGGATCGTCCGCCCGGACACCTCGAGCCGATCGGCCAGTTCACGCCCCGGCCAATCGCGGCGTCCCTGAAGCAGGGACAGCAGTCCCAGAAGTCGGCTCGCGGTCTCGCTCATCGCACCTTCATGATCCGGGCGGTTGAGGACACATCCTGACCTAAATACTCCGTACGGTGGGTCGCGATGTCAACAAGCCAGGAGGGAGCACCAATGCTCGAGCGAGACGGATACATCCCCGGCGTCCCATGCTGGGTGGACACCAGTCAGCCCGATCCGGAGGCCGCCGTCGAGTTCTACGGCGGCCTGTTCGGGTGGGGCTTCGAGGATGCGATGCCGCCGGGATCGGCGAGCCGGTACTACATCGCTCGCCTCGGCGGCGGCGATGTGGCCGCCGTCGGTTCGCAGCCCGAGGGTGGAGCGGCGATGGCGGTGTGGAACACCTACATCTGGGTTGACAGCGCCGACGAGGCCGCCGCGAAGGTGCTCGCCGCCGGCGGCCGCGTCACGGTGGACCCCTTCGAGGTCATGGACGCCGGTCGGATGGCGGCGTGCACCGACTCCGAAGGAGCCGCGTTCCGCCTCTGGCAGGCGAAGGGGCACAGAGGCGCGCGGATCGTGAACGAGCCCGGATCGGTGAACTTCAACGGCCTGAACACCCGCAACGCGGAAGCCGCGAAGCTGTTCTATGGCTCCGTCTTCGGATGGGAGGCGCTCGACCTCGGAGGCGGGGCTGAGATGTGGCGGTTGCCGGGCTACGGCGACTTCCTCGAGCAAAGCGACCCCGGCCTCCGCAGGCGGATGGCGGAGACCGGCGCCCCGGACGGCTTCGAGGACGTGGTCGCGACGCTCAGTCCGATCGCGAACGACCAGCCCGACGTCCACGCGCATTGGGGCCTGACGTTCGCGGTCGACGACGCCGACGCAACCGCCGAAACGGCGGCGAAGCTCGGCGGCCAGGTCCTCGTCCCACCGTTCGATGCGCCCTGGGTCAGGATGACCGTGATCACCGATCCGCAGGGCGCGACGTTCACCGCCAGCAAGTTCGTCCCCGAGAACAGGGACCTCGGTGGCCAGGCCAACGCGACCGGCACGGTCGCATAGCGAACGCTGAGCGCACGTGTCGTGTGCGTCCTCGATCAGGCCGGCTCGGCGGGCGTTCGTGCACGCCGAGCCGGGTGCTCAGACGCGATCGGTTGGCCGCGAGCGTGATCAGCGATACTGGACCGGTGCCCCCCTTCCGGCTTGATTCCGCCTTCACCCCGGCCGCCGACCAGCCGCGGGCGATCGAGCAGATCGCCCAGTCGGTCGGCGGCGGCGACCGCTTCACGACGCTGCTCGGGGCCACCGGCACCGGCAAGACGATGACCATGGCCGGCGCGATCGAGGCGCTGCAGCGCCCGGCGCTGGTGATCGCCCACAACAAGACGCTCGCCGCGCAGCTGTGCAACGAGTTTCGGACCTACTTCCCGGACAACGCCGTCGAGTACTTCGTCTCCTACTACGACTACTACCAGCCCGAGGCCTACGTCGCGAGCCGCGACCTCTACATCGAGAAGGACTCCTCGGTCAACGCCGAGATCGACCGGCTGCGCCACGCCGCCACGGCGGCGGTCTTCGCGCGGCGCGACGTGGTCGTCGTGGCCTCGGTGTCGTGCATCTACGGTCTCGGCTCACCGGACGTGTACGAGCGCAACATGCAGCTGCTGCGCCGCGGCGAGTCGGTCGACCGCGATGCGCTGCTGCACAAGCTCGTGTCGATCCAGTACACCCGCAACGACTCGGTGCTCGCGCGCGGCAACTTCCGCGTCAAGGGGGAGACCCTCGAGGTCTTTCCGGCCTACGCCGAGACCGCCTACCGCGCCGTGCTGTTCGGTGACGAGGTCGAGGCGCTGGCCGAGTTCGATCCGCTGACCGGCGAGCTGATCGCCGACGACCTCGAGCACGTCGCGATCTGGCCGGCGACCCACTACAACGTCGCCGACGGCCAGACCGAGCGGGCGGTCGCGGCGATCGGGGCTGAGCTCGAGGCGCGCTGCGCCGAGCTCGAGGCCGAGGGCAAGCTGCTCGAGGCCCACCGCCTGCGCCAGCGCACGCAGTACGACATGGAGATGCTGCGCGAGGTCGGGTTCTGCTCGGGAATCGAGAACTACTCGCGGATCCTCGACGGCCGCCAGCCGGGGGAGCGGCCGTACTGCCTGATCGACTACTTCCCGCGCGACCTGGTCTGCTTCATCGACGAGTCCCACCAGACGATCCCGCAGATCGGCGGGATGTTCGAGGGCGACCGCTCGCGCAAGCAGACGCTCGTGGACTACGGATTCCGCCTGCCGAGCGCCCTGGACAACCGGCCGCAGACCTTCGAGGAGTTCCTCCAGGTCACGCCGCAGATCGTCCTGGTCTCGGCCACCCCGGGCGAGTTCGAGCGCACGCGATCGGGGCGCGTGGTGGAGCAGATCGTGCGCCCGACCGGCATCGTCGACCCCCACGTCGAGGTGCGCGCGACGCGCAACCAGGTCGACGACCTGATGCGCGAGGTGCGCCTGCGCATCGAGCGCGACGAGCGCGTGCTGGTCACGACGTTGACCAAGAAGATGGCCGAGGATCTCTCCGGCTACCTGCTCGAGCTGGGGTTCCGGGCGCGCTACCTGCATTCGGAGATCGACACGCTCGAGCGGATCCGGATCATCCGCGCCCTGCGGCTCGGGGAGTACGACGTGCTCGTCGGCGTCAACCTGCTGCGCGAGGGGCTCGATTTGCCGGAGGTCTCGCTCGTCGCGATCCTCGACGCCGACAAGGAGGGCTTCCTGCGCGGCGCGACCTCGCTGATCCAGACGATCGGCCGCGCGGCACGCAACATCGAGGGCACGGTGATCATGTACGCCGACCGCGAGACCGCGTCGATGCGCGCCGCGCTCGAGGAGACCGACCGCCGCCGCTCGATCCAGCTGGCCTACAACGAGGAGCACGGGATCACGGCGGCGACGATCGTCAAGGGCGTGAGCGACATCAGCGACTTCCTGACCGCGGAATCGAAGACGCCCCGCCGCCGCCGGCGAGCCACGTCGAAGACCGACGAGCTGGCGCCGCACGAGCTCGACAAGCTCGCGGTCGAGCTCGAGGAGGAGATGCTGCTCGCCGCGGAGGAGCTCCGCTTCGAATACGCGGCGCGCCTGCGCGACGAGCTGCGCGAGCTGCGCCGAACCCTGGCCGAGGTCAAGGCGACCGCGTAGCGGTCGCGGTGGAGCGACGCGCGGCTGGACCCGGCCGCCGCGTGAGAACGTCGACGGACGGCGCCGTCAGGCGAGCACCAAACCCTCGAGGGCTGATCAGTCCCCCGACAGCTCGAGGAAGCGCTGGACCGAGGCCTCCTGGTGGGCGAGGTGGTCGGCGAGCTGGTGGGCGTGGCTTGCGGCGCGGTCGAGGAAGTCGTTGAGCGCGTGCTCGGGGTCGTCGGTCAGCGGGTAGACGTGGCTCAGCTCCTGCTGGATGCAGGCGATCCCGAGCGGTGGGCGGCCCTCGGCCAGCGTACGCGCGTTGCACACGGCGACGACGCTGAGCCGGCGCTCGGCGGCGCGCAGCGCGACCGGGATCAGGCGCGGCGCCGGGGCATCGACGGGGCTCGCGACCCCGCGGTCGATCTCGATCCGCGCCGCGGTGATCTCGGCGAGCGGCTCGCGCCACACGGCGAGCACGGTGTCCGCGGCGATCAGCGCGTCGCGCAGCGCGCGGGCCTGGTCGCGGTAGAGCGCCTCGGCCTCGTCGCGATCGGTTGCGTCGGCGAGGTCGAGGTCGCAGGGCACGCGCAGCAGCTCCTCGCCGCTGACCGCATCGCCGGTCGAGTGCGCGCCGAGCGCGACGTAGGTCTGGATCGTCGAGAGGTCCCGCCGGCCGTGGAAGATGATCGTCAGCTCCTCGCAGAGCGCGAGGCCCTCGACGCGCATCGAGACGGCGGCCGAGCTGTGGTGGTCGAGCAGCGCGCGGCGCAGGAGCTCCTCCGAGGAGTCGTCGCCAGCACGGTGCTGCTCGCTCACTGTGATCACCTCTGTGGTGGTCGGTGGTGGCCCGTGAGTGTAGACACCCAGGGGGCGGAAGGGGCGCAGTTGACGCACCTCGCGGGCACACCCGCCGCACAGGCGAACGTCTGTTCGCCTCGCTACAATCACCGGTGAGTTGCCGTCCTCCAGTCAGATCGTCGTCACCGGGGCTCGCGAGCACAACCTGAAGAACGTCTCGCTGAGCTTGCCGCGCGACGCGTTGGTCGTCCTGACCGGGCTTTCGGGGTCCGGGAAGTCCTCGCTGGCCTTCGACACGATCTACGCCGAGGGACAGCGGCGCTACGTGGAATCGCTGTCGGCGTACGCCCGCCAGTTCCTCGGGCAGATGGACAAGCCGGACGTCGACTCGATCGAAGGCCTCTCGCCGGCGATCTCGATCGA
>Ga0307372_10014316_pt1 | contig 10168 bp, 10 predicted proteins | sample OX1MG_FD_202533 | JGI IMG/M metagenome (GOLD analysis project Ga0307372, IMG submission 202533) | Soil microbial communities from Risofladan, Vaasa, Finland - OX-1 | ecosystem: Environmental > Terrestrial > Soil > Coastal area > Acid sulfate soil | place: Finland: Risofladan, Vaasa | collected... | reverse complement strand
TTGGTATGCCTGCGCCAGAGTCACTCTTAGTCGATACTTGTAACGAACCTCGATCTGTCGCACCTAAGCCACAGGTCTCTGATGCACGACGTATCGACGAACGACTTCGAGTGGTGCACCACCGAGCGTCGATACGGACCACGAAGGACTCGGGAGCGATGGCAGACGACGAAGATGGGGAGACTCAGCTCGGGTGCGGCGCGATGATCGTCCTTCCAGAACCTGTAGCGCTTTTGAGAGCCAAACCGTTGGAGCCAGCACTATGAGAGGGTGCACATCGTCGGGCATGACTTCAATCTCGATCACTTTGTCGCCAAGATCTTGAACAACCTCCATGATGACTAGCCTGAGTCGACCATCGACACGAGCACCGAGCACACGTCTGCGATATCTGGGGCACCAAATCAGGTGGTACTTCGCTGGGTACACAGCTTTGTCTGTCGACCGGTAGTTCACAACAAAAATCTACGTGTCAGGTGTGTCAGTATCGGCTCTTTGAGCCGAGCGGGGCTCTACCTCCCACAGCTAAAGCAGTGGGCTTCCCGCCCCACACCCCATTTTGGTGAAGATTTCACTAGGCACGGGCCCAGCTTGGGGCCCAAAAGAACGCACGCGGCGCGTGACGATCCTGCAAATCAAGTGCAGCCTACGACGTTCGAAATTTTGTTCACTGTCAGCCGAGTCAGTTGTTAGAGAAATAGGCTGGTCCGACTTGGCGATGCCCCTCAAAGCGACCATCGTCATCCCCCAGAGGCCAATGATGGCTAGCAATACACCAGCTAATTATGCCATCCAACTTCGTCTTCTTTTGAGGACACGCGAAATATGTCGCTACTCATTTAAAACGAGCGTCGTAACGAAAACCCCCGATGAATCCCTTGACGGTGCAATGACGCCCTTCGACCAAGGAAGACAATCCTTCAGATATTCACTCCTCCCAGCCCGTTGACATCCTCGGGAAGGGCTTCGACATTGACATCTTTGAACGTCACGACATTGACCGATGGCACAAATCGGGCAGGACGGTACATGTCCCAGACCCAAGCATCACGAAGCGTGACGTTGAAGTAGGTCGTTCCACCGGAATCAGCGGGAGAGACATTGACCTCATTCGCGAGATAGAAACGGCGATCGGTCTCGACCGCGAAGCGAAACATCGGCAGTACCGCGCGGTACTCCTCGTAGAGAGCGAGCTCTATCTCTGCTTCAAAGCGTTCAAGATCCTCTTCAGCGCCCATCGCGACTCACCTACCTGACATCGTGACAAGCTCGCGCCATCTGGTTCTTGTTTCGAACGCCCGACACGGGTACTGCAACTGAGGGACTAATTCGTGCGACGTTCCTTGATCTTTGCCGCCTTGCCGACGCGATCACGCAGGTAGTACAGCTTTGCGCGACGAACGTCGCCATGGGTGACGACTTCGATCTTTGCGATGATTGGAGAGTGCACCGGAAAGCTGCGCTCGACACCAACACCGAAGCTGACCTTACGCACGCTGAAGGTCTCTCGCGCGCCAGAGCCCTGACGACGGATGACCGCTCCCTGGAAGACCTGGATGCGCTCGCGAGTTCCCTCGACAACGCGGACATGCACCTTGACGGTGTCGCCGGGACGGAACTCGGGAATGTCGTCCCGCAGGGTGTCACGATCGACAAGATCGGTCGGGTTCATGGTTCGTTACTCTCCTCAACAGATGCATCACCGCTGGCTGCGGTCAAAAAATTCCCTGTGGAATCCTCAGCGATATGCCCTAGAGGATAGCCGTATTGGGAGAGCAACTCTACCTCGGCCCTGCCGAGCCCTCCCCTGGCCTCGATGAGGTCAGGGCGCCTCTCGAGAGTGCGCACCAGAGACATGGCGTGACGCCAGCGCCTGACCTCCTCGTGGTTTCCAGACAACAGCACCTCGGGGACCGATATCGCCCGGAAATCCGCTGGTCGCGTGTACTGGGGGTATTCGAGCAGCCCGTCAGCAAAGCTCTCCTCGACGATCGAGGAGTCATTGCCAAGAACACCCGGAACGAGCCGAACGACCGCCTCGATCACCACCAGCGCTGCCAGCTCACCACCGGCGAGTACGACATCTCCGATCGAGAGTTCATCATCGACAAGCTCATCGATCACCCGCTGGTCAACACCCTCATAGCGACCACACAACAGGGTGAATCCGCTAGAACGCTGTGAGAGTTCGCGGGCTGCCTGTTGGTCAAAGCGCCGTCCCGAGGGGCTCAACAAGATGATCGGTCGCGGAGGGCGCTGTTGTTCAACGACGGCAAAGATCGGATCGGGTGCCAGCACCATGCCTGCCCCTCCGCCGAAGGGAGAATCATCGACGCTTCTTCTCGCGTCGGTCGCCCCATCACGCAGATCATGCACCCGAAGCGAGAGTTGTCCCTCTCTCTGTGCGCGACCGACGATGCTCTTTTCACAGTACTCCGTGATCATCTCGGGAAAGATCGTCAGGACGTCAACCGGCAGACCTTCGGGCGATCTGGTGTCTCTTGCACCTCGCGGGGAGTCGTCGGTCACTCGTCAAACAGCCCGTCGGGAATATCGACATAGACATGTGTCTCGTTGGTCTTGGTAATGAAACGGACGGGAATGTAGAACCGGCCATCGATCACCAAAAGATCGCTCGCTGGATTTGCCTGAACCGAGGTGACAGCTCCACGCAACGTCTGATGTTGGTCGATAACCTGACAGCCGATCAGCTGGTGAACAAAGAGCGCATTCTCATCCATGATCGACTCCGCGAGCAGAACCACACCATGCAACGCCTCGGCATCTTCGCGGCGATCCACTCCCTTGAAAGAGACGATCCAACGTTTCTGAAATGGGCGCGAGGCAACAACCTCTAATGAACTGATCTGGTCGCTCGCGTTCGGAAGCTCACGCGCTCGCTGGATGACAAGCATGCTGCCGGGCGAAAGACGTTCTTCGCGATTGGTCAAAAGCTCAACAACGACCTCGCCACGTAGTCCGTGCGCCCGAGCAATCTTCGCGACCTCAAGAAGCGCCATTGGCGCGATGTACGACGGCTCAGTCGACGATGTCGACCGAGGCGTCTTGCCCGTCGCGTGCGCCTGCGGCACGGACCACGGTTCGCAGTGCCTGTGCGACGCGCCCGCGTTTGCCGATGATCCGACCCATGTCTGCAGGGTTGACGTGCAAGGAGAGTTTGAGGCCATTTCGGCCCGGACCCGCATCAACGACAACGGCCTCTGGGTCGTCAACGATCTGGCGCGCGATGTGCTCGAGCACGGCCTGCGCGGTTCCCCCGGCGACGCGATTCGCGTGCTCTGGGGTGGCGTCGATCTCGTCGACCTCTACGTCGAGCTCGTCATCAAGCTCGTCATCAAGCTCGTCATCAAGCTCGTCATCAAGCTCGTCATCAAGTTCATCTTCGATGGTCGATGACGAGAAGTCTGGGCCCTCAAAGAGCGATGAATCAGATGAAGAATTGGTCAAGGCGACGACTCACGCGCTCTTGTCTTGGGACTTTGTCTTCGACGGGGACTTGGTGCCACGTGCCTCGTCAAACTGTGCCCATGCACCAGAGATGACAAGAATCTTCTTCACGGTCTCGGTCGGCTGTGCACCCTTTTGCAGCCAGGCGATCGCCTTGTCGTTGTCGATATTGACAACCGACGGCTCTTGGCGGGGCTGGTAGGTACCAACAATTTCAATGAATCGACCGTCTCGGGGAGAGTGGCTGTCCGCAGCGACGACACGATAGGTCGGTTGCTTCTTCTTGCCCATGCGCATCAGGCGGAGCTTTACAGCCACATCAAGTCCTTCTCTTTCTTTCGATTAGCGATCATCAGAGCACTCAAGTATGGGACATATTTGTCCGGTGCTCGAACGGGGAAACAGTTTAGCTCAGATGACCTGCTTATTTAGACGAGGGCGTAACCCGCCCTCCCTTCTTCTTTCGGCCCTTTGCGGCCCGGGCGAGCCCCGCTGCCATCACCGAGGAGCGCATCATCTTCTGCATCTCCTTGAACTGTCTGAGCAGGTTGTTGATCTGTGTCGTCGAGGTGCCAGAGCCATGTGAGATACGAAGTCTTCTGGAACCATCGATCAGCGTCGGGGTGACGCGCTCCTCGGGGGTCATCGAGCGGATGATTGCCTCGATGCGCGCAACATCACGATCTTCGATCTTCGCGTTCTTCATCTCCTTGGGAAGCCCTGGCATCATGCTCAATACGCTCGAAAGCGGACCCATCTTCTTCATCTGCTGAAGCTGGTCAAGAAAGTCCTCAAAGGTGAACTTGCCCTGGCGAAGACTCTCCATCGCCGCCGTGGCCGTCTCTTCGTCATAGACACTCTCGGCTCTTTCAATCAGTGAGAGCACATCTCCCATGCCAAGGATCCGGCTTGCCATGCGATCGGGATGGAAGCTCTCAAAATCACCAACGCGTTCGCCGGTCGAGACGAAGGCAATCGGGCGTCCAACAACGGACTTGACCGAGATCGCGGCACCACCTCTGGCATCGCCATCGATCTTCGAGAGGATGACGCCGTCAAGTTCAAGTGCCAGATGAAACGCCCGAGCGGTCTGGACTGCGTCCTGACCGGTCATCGCGTCAATCACCAAAAACGTGTAGTCCGGATCTATCGAGTCATGGATGGACCGCACCTCGGCCATCAACGGCTCATCGATCGTGATACGACCCGCGGTGTCGACAATCACCACGTCACGACCGACGCGTACCGCCTCGGCGACTCCGCGTCTCGCGACCGAGAAGGGATCGGAGGCCTCAGAGAAGACCGCAACGCCAACCTCGCGGCCAAGCACCTTGAGCTGCTCAACCGCCGCTGGGCGCTGCAGGTCCGCTCCAACAAGAAGTGGATGACGGCCCTGTTGTTTGAACCACAGCGCGAGTTTTGCTGCAGCTGTGGTCTTTCCCGAGCCCTGGAGACCGGCGAGCAGGACGATCGTCGGAGGAATCGACGCATAGCGCAGCGTGAAGGTCTCGCCACCGAGGGTCTGCGTGAGTTCTTCGTTGACAACCTTGATGACCTGTTGTGCGGGTGTCAGGCTCTTGGAGAGCTCTGCTCCAGAACAGCGCGCGCGGAGTGCCTCGATGAGGTCGCGCACCACCTCAAGCGCGACGTCTCCCTCCAACAGGGCGACTCTGATCTCGCGAAGAACCTCGTCGACCTCGGCATCACCAAGTCTGCCGCGTCCCTTGAGGCGCGTAAAAATCTCGTCAAAGCGATCGGTGAGGGTCTCGAACATGGCTTTCGCAAGGTTAGTCGGACATCCTGGCTGGCCCGCTGGCCAGGATCTGCCAGATCAGGTGCCAAACGGCTTACTCGCGCTCGCCCTCTTCAAACAACGCCGCAGCGAATTCGACCGGATCAAACACGACAAGGTCGTCGATCTGTTCTCCAAGACCAACTAGCTTGATCGGCAGGCCAAGTTCATGTCGGATCGCGAGCACGATCCCGCCCTTCGCGGTGCCGTCAAGTTTGGTAAGCACCACACCGCTTACCTCAACCGCTCTGGCGAACTCACGCGCCTGAGTGAGGCCATTCTGACCCGTCGTTGCATCAAGAACGAGCAGCACCTCGGTCACTTCGCCGGGTTCGCGATCAGCAACACGACGGATCTTTTTCAGCTCTTCCATGAGATTGGTCTTGTTCTGCAGCCGCCCGGCACTATCTGCGAGCACAAGGTCCGCACCCCGGGCGTGTGCATGCGCAATCGCGTCATAGACAACCGAGGAGGGATCGGCTCCGTCTGCTCCCTGGACGATGTCTGCGCCGCTTCGCACTGACCAGAGCGCAAGCTGATCGCCTGCAGCTGCGCGGAAGGTGTCACCGGCCGCGAGCACGACTGAGTGGCCGCTCGCAACCTCGCGTCCAGCGAGCTTGCCGATCGTTGTCGTCTTGCCGACTCCATTCACGCCAACAAAGAGCCATACCGTGGTGCGCAGGTGTGACCGATGGAGTTCTCGGTCCTCGCCATCAAAGAGGGCGATGATCGAAGCCTCGAGATCGCGGATCATCTCCTCGAAATCTCCGCTCAGCTCCTTCGTCCGAAGCTTCGCGCGGAGTTGACCGAGCAGGAACTGAGTCGTCGAGATACCAACATCAGCAAGGATGAGCGCCTCCTCAAGCTCCTCGAGTGTCTTCTCGTCGACCCTCTGTCGCCGTCTCAGACCGAGTAGCGGTGTACGAAGGACGCCACGCGAGCGACCAAAACGCGAACGGCGCGTACGTTCGACCGCGTCGTCTTCGGTCTCTTCATCTTCGAAAAGATCAGTTTCGCTGACTGATCCGTTGAGATCGGTCCCGAGAGGGTCAGGTCCAGAGTCGTCCAAGTCGCCTTGTGCTTCAGCTGACGGGGCCTCGACCTCCCGGTTTCGCCGAAACAGCATCAGCGCAGTTCTGCGTTGTGACCCGCACCCTCGTCGGAATCAGCGGCAACGGACGAGGGAGTCGGACCTGATTTGCGTACGCGTTCACTGACGACACGTGATGCACCACCGGGCTGCATGGTCACGCCATAGAGCGCGTCGGCATACTCCATCGTCTTTTTCTGGTGGGAGACAATGATCAGCTGGGCCTCTGAACGAAACTCGTCGACGAGTTTCAAGAAGCGAAAGAGGTTGGGCTCATCGAGCGCTGCCTCGACCTCGTCCATCAGATAGAACGGCGAGGGCCGTGAGCGAAAGACCGCAAAGAGAAACGCAACCGCGACTAAAGAGCGCTCGCCACCTGACAAGAGCGAGAGCCTTCGGACATTTCGTCCCGCAGGTCTTGCCTCGATCTCGATACCGGTTGTGAGAAGGTCATCAGGCGCAGTCAACACGAGCTGGCCCGACCCACCGGGAAAGAGCGAAGCGATGAGCTCGCCATAGTGATGTTGCACGTCAGCAAAGGCGCGCGAAAAGACATCGACGATCTCCGCGTCGATTACGCGGATCACCTGATTCAATTCACGTCGCGCACTTCGCACATCTTCGAGCTGAGTCTCGAGAAAGCTGTTTCTCGCCTCAAGCACGAGGAGTTCTTCGCGCGCAAGCGGATTGACCGGCCCGAGCGATACGAGCTCTCGCTCAAGCAGTTCACGGCGCTCTCCCGGATCGACTCCCGGTGCAAGCTCTGGAAGTTCCGCGCTCAACGCCTCTTCGAGTGTCGCACCAAGTTCGTTGGTGAGAAGCTCGATCGCGTTTTCGCGCCGGATCCTGCGTTCCGCCTGTTCGATCTCAAGAGCCTGACGACGGTCACGGACACGATCGCGTTCAACGAGCGTCCTCTCCCGCTGACCACGGAACGCTGAAAGGCGCTCGCGAAGAGCTCGTGTCAGCTCGATGCGCTGTGTCCGTTCGGCGGCGATCTCTTCGGCCTGGGTTGCAAGTGTCGATGCAATGCGCTCAAGCTCGCGACCAAGTGCCTCATAGGCAAGCTCTTCAATCGCGAAGTCGCCATGGCGCTCTTGTGCGCGAAGTCGCGACTCGCGCCGCTCGGCGATCTCTGCGCCAAGCTCCGCTCTTCGCTCAATCAACAGTCGCCTTCGCTCTTCAAGACCAGCCGCGCGCACCTCAAGGTCACGTCGCAGCGCACCGACAGCTCGGGCACGGCTTTCAAGGTCACGTCTCGCGTCAGCAGCTGTGGCTGCACGTTCGCGAACCGCAGACTCTTCGGTCTCGAAGAGCTCGAGCTGACGCTGTGAACTCGCAACGCGATCTCCGACACGCGCCGCCTCGACATCGATTTCAGCGATCGCTACTTGGGTCACGCGGATCTGCGCGCCGCGCTCTTCAAGTTGCGTGATGACCAAAGAGTGACGCGCCTCAAGCGTCCTCACGCTGTCATTGAGGCGATCGAGATTGCGTACCGATTCGCGCTGTCCCAACACCAACGCCTCGCGTTGTACGCGCAGCTCCTCAAAGCCAACACTACGTCCGTCAACTTCAATCTCAGTGGCGCTCTTGAGCTCGATCGCGCGCTCTAACGCCTGTCGGGTCACCCCGGAGCGACCTGCCCCGATTCGCCATCCAAGACGCGAGAACCGATCGCCCTCTCTCGTGACGATCACCGCAGCCGGGTTCAAAAGCGAAAGATCAACAGCTCGGTCAAATCCTGCCTCGCAGAGATACACATCTACCAACAAAGAATCGAGAAGTGAGGCCACAAGCGTGTTCTGAACTCCGACCAGCTCACGAAGCACAACCAGGCCCGAAGGTGTTCCTGGACGTTCACCCAAAGGCTGTGACTCTGGAATAACGAGGAGTGATCCAGACTCCTTGAGCGCTCGAAGGTGCAAAAGCGCGGCTCGCGCGCTTGTTGGCGAATCGACGACCGCGCTGTCAAGAGTTCCCTCGAGTGCAGCCTCGAATGCAAGTGCATCGCGATCTTCAACGCGTACGAGATCGGCAAGCGTGCCAAGTACACCCGAGACCAACTCGAGCCGTTCGACGCCGGCTCTCGCGCGCGTCTCATCAAGGGCATTCGAAAGTGCTTCGACCCGCCCGGCAAGACCATGCAACCGTTCAGTTGCCTCGTTCTTCTGACGTTCGATCTCTTGATACGAAGCGTCGACTCGTTCAAGTTCCTGCTCGATTGCCTCTCTCGTCATCGTCGCAGCAACCTGTTCGAAGCGCTCTGCCCCGACCGATTCAGTGAGCGACGCGATCTCTTCGACAAGTGCATCGCTTTGTCGCTTGAGAGTCTCGAGACGCTCGCTGAGTCGCGCGTGGCGCTCTCTTGTTGACGCGAGCTCTTCGAGTGCGCTCGTCGTCTCGCTCCTGACAGCGGCGGCAGCCTCGATGATCTGTGCGGGAACGACATCGCTGTAGAGCTCTGCGTGTGCGACCTCTGCCTCAACGAGTGCTGCCTCGGTGACAGCGAGTTTCTCCCACTCGGGTCCGAGCTCGACTGCCTCTTTCTCGGTGCGCGAGAGATCAGCATCAAGGCGCACAAGCGAATCCTCAAGAGCGACCAGTCCGGCAACATCATCAAGCGCTGCGGTCAGCTCGGCGCCAGCTCGGCGCCGCTCGCTGATCAACGCGAGCATTCCCCTTGTGCGCTCTAACAACTGGTCAAAACGTCCGACCATCGGTGCAAGCTCTTCGACGAGCGACCTGCCAAGTTTGTCTTCGCCTGTTTCAATCGCAGCCTCGGTCTCATCAGAGACTCCCTGGAGTCGAGACTCTTGCCCATGGAGCGAGTCGACCATTGCGGTCGTCTCAGCGATCTGTCTCTCGAGCGCAGATACCTCATTGCCAGACAGATGCAGTCTCAGCGCGCGCAACTCGACATCGAGCTCTTCATATCGCACTGCAGAGGCCGCCTGGCGCTCGAGTGGTCGTAGTTGGCGTCTCACCTCTCGCAGGAGATCCTGCAGGCGCATCAACGCGGACTCCGAAGAGTCGAGTCTTCTGACCGCGCGCTCACGTCGCCGGCGGAATTTCAGGACTCCGGCCGCCTCTTCGATGACCATGCGGCGCTCTTCGGGACGCGCCTCGAGGATCGCACCGAGCTGGCCCTGTCCGACGATGACGTGTTGCTGGCGACCTACACCGGTGTCAGAGAGCAGTTCTTGGACATCGAGTAGCCGACAGGGAACGTCATTGATCGCGTACTCGCTCTCTCCAGAACGAAACAACGTGCGCTTGAATGTGACCTCGGAGAAATCGATCGGCAGGCGTCGCGAGCTGTTGTCAATGACGAGTGAGACCTCGGCGCGACCGAGCGGAGCGCGCTTGTTCGGTCCATCGGTGCCAGCGAAGATGACGTCGTCCATCTTCGTCGATCGGACCACTCGCGGACCCTGTGCGCCAAGTACCCAGGCAACCGCGTCGACCACATTGGACTTGCCAGAGCCATTCGGACCGACGACGACGGTTACCCCCGGTTCAAGGTCCAGGGTCGTAGGGTCTGCAAAGGACTTGAAGCCCTTCATGGTCAGCGATTTGAGATACACAGCAATCTCACGTTACCCGCCAAGACAGAGACAAAAAGAGGCGAAACGCGCATTCCAGGAGATTTTCTCGACAACGCCAGATCAGCGCGTAGTGCTCGACAGTAGTCAAACGACTCGGCCCTAAAGGACCGAGCTTGCGGCTAGTGCGACAGACAGATCTTCTGGACGTAAGAGCTCTACAGTCCCCGAAGGGACAAGACCTATGGATAGCCAATCTGGCTGGTCTGTCTG
>Ga0307372_10014315_pt1 | contig 10169 bp, 10 predicted proteins | sample OX1MG_FD_202533 | JGI IMG/M metagenome (GOLD analysis project Ga0307372, IMG submission 202533) | Soil microbial communities from Risofladan, Vaasa, Finland - OX-1 | ecosystem: Environmental > Terrestrial > Soil > Coastal area > Acid sulfate soil | place: Finland: Risofladan, Vaasa | collected... | reverse complement strand
CGAGTCCACGGCACGGGCGCACATGCTGTCGGCGCTGCGGCGCCCCGGGCCCTTCCACATCGGGGTGCTCCTCGAGAACGTCCCGGAGTACCTCTTCCTGCTGGGGGGCGCGGCGCTCGCCGGTGCCGCGGTCGTGGGCATCAACCCCACCCGTCGGGGCGAGGAGCTGGCCCGTGACGTGCGCCACACGGACTGCCAGCTCGTCGTGACCGACAGCGCACAGCTGTCCCTGCTCGACGGCCTCGACATCGGCGTCGCCCCGGGCCGGGTCCTGGTCGCCGACGACCGGGCCTATGCCGACGGACTGCCGCCGGGCGTGCCGGCCGTGCCGGCCGTGCCGGGCGCGGCGCCGGCCATGCCGGGCGCGCCGGGCGCGCTCCCTGGAGCCGACGCGCTCTACCTCCTGCTGTTCACGTCGGGATCGACCGGGGCCCCGAAGGCGGTCCGTGTCAGCCAGGGCCGCATGGCGGCGCAGGCGAGCGTGATGGCGGCGGGGTCGGGCTTCGGTCCCGACGACGTCATGTACTGCGCCATGCCCATGTTCCACGGCAACGCCCTCAACACCTGCGTCGTCCCGGCGGTGGCGGCCGGGGCCACACTGGTGCTCCGGCGGCGCTTCTCGGCTTCGGGCTTCCTCCCCGACGTCAGGCGCTACGGCGTCACCTACTTCAACTATGTGGGCCGGGCTCTGGCGTACGTCCTCGCCACGGCGCCCGCCGACGACGACGCCGACAACACGCTGCGGTTCGGCTTCGGGACCGACGCCTCGCCGCGCGACATCTCGACGTTCAAACGGCGCTTCCGCTGCCCGGTTGTCGAGGGGTACGGGTCGAGCGAGGGAGCCATCTCGATGTCGCGCGTGCCGGGCACGCCCCGCCAGGCCATGGGCAAGCCCCCGCCGGGCACCGACGTCGTCATCGTGGACGACGCCGGGCGGGTGTGCCCCCCGGCCGACATCGACGCCGAGGGCAGGCTGCACAACGCGGCGGCCGCCATCGGCGAGATCGTGGGCCGCGACGGGGCGGCGCGCTTCGAGGGCTACTACGCCAACGACGAGGCCGACGCCGAGCGCACCCGGGACGGCTGGTTCTGGTCGGGGGACCTCGGGTACCGCGACGCCGAGGGCTTCTTCTACTTCGCCGGGCGCAAGGCCGACTGGCTGCGAGTCGACGGCGAGAACTTCGCGGCCGCGCCCGTCGAGCGGATCCTGGCCGGGTTCCCCGGGGTCGTGACCGCCGTGGTCTTCCCCGTGCCCGACCCCCGGACCGGGGACCAGGTCATGGCGGTGCTCGAGCTCGCCGACCCGGGCGGATTCGACCCCGACGCCTTCGACTCGTTCCTCGCCGCCCAGCCCGACCTCGGCACGAAGTGGGCGCCGCGATTCGTGCGCGTCACGGCCGGCGTCCCTCTCACGGGTACCGGCAAGGTGGACAAGCGTCCCCTGCGGCGCGAGTCGTGGAAGACGGCCGACCCCGTGTGGTGGCGCCCGATCGAGGAGCGCCGGGGGAGCAGCACCGCCTACCGGCGGCTCACCGCCGGCGACGTGGCCGAGCTCGACGACCGTTTCGACGCCCACGGTCGACGGGCATTGCTCGACGTGTGAGCCCGGGCGGTGCGGGACCTCGAGGGCACCGTCGTGGTCATGGGTGCGAAGGTGTCCTCGGCCGGGCCACGGCCGGGGAGCTCGCGCGCCGCGCCCCATCGTCGTCGACGCCCGTCGCCTACAGTCGGGTCCGACCGTCGCGCCGCAGCCGCGTCCCGCGACGTGTCCCGACGAGGAGGTCGGTCATGGGATTGATGGACAAGGTGAAGTCACAGGCGACACAGCTCGCGGAGAAGGCCCAGCAGGCCGGGCAGGCGGGCCAGGCGAAGCTCGCCGAGGTGCAGGCCAAGCGCAAGGCCGACGCCCTGCTCCTGGAACTGGGCGGCATCTCCTACCACCAACGCGTCGGCCGTGCCGATGCCGGCGCCGAGGCGAGGGCGGCCGAGCTGGTCGGCATGATCCAGGCGCACGAGGCCGAGCACGGCGCGGTATCGGTGACGTCGGCCAACGCCGCGGTGGCGGAGTCGACCGGGGTGGTCGACCCCACCGCCACCATGCCCACCGCCACCATGCCCACCCCCACGTCGCCCACCCCCACGTCGCCCCCCGCCCCGGCGGCGCCACCGCCGGCGGCGTCGGGCGGGGCCATCCCCCAGGCGCAGTACGGCTCGGGCGATAGCGAAGGCTGAGGCCGGCCGTTGGGTTGGGACTTCTCCACGGAGCCTGAGTTCCAGGCCAAGCTCGACTGGATGGACGCCTTCGTCCGCGAGGAGGTCGAGCCGCTCGACCTGCTCTGGGGCGACCGCACCTTCCATCCGCTCGACGACGAGCTCCGGAAGATCGTCGACCCGCTCAAGCACGCCGTGCGGGAGCAGAAGCTGTGGGCGTGCCACCTCGGCCCCGAACTCGGGGGCGAGGGTTACGGCCAGGTGAAGCTCTCGCTCATGAACGAGATCCTCGGGCGCTCGCGCTGGGCGCCGATCATCTTCGGCTGCCAGGCGCCGGACACGGGCAACGCCGAGATCATCGCCCACTACGGGACCGACGAGCAGAAGGAGCGCTACCTGCGCCCGCTGCTCGACGGCGAGATCTTCTCGTCCTACTCGATGACCGAGCCGCAGGGCGGGTCGGACCCGACCCGGTTCACGACCCGCGCCCGGCGCGACGGGGACGAGTGGGTCATCGACGGATGGAAGTTCTTCTCGTCGAACGCCCGGACGTCGTCGTTCCTCATCGTGATGGCCGTGACCGACCCCGACGTGAGCGCGTACCAGGGGATGTCGATGTTCCTGGTGCCGACGGACACCCCCGGCGTCGAGATCGTCCGGAATGTCGGGCTCATGGGCGAGCACTTCGGCGACGGCCACGAGGGCATGCACGCGCTCATCCACTACGACGAGGCACGGGTGCCGGCCGACAGCCTGCTCGGTGGCGAGGGGCAGGCGTTCGCCATCGCCCAGACGCGCCTCGGCGGGGGCCGGATCCACCACGCCATGCGCACGGTGGGGGTGTGCCAGAAGGCGCTCGACATGATGTGCGAGCGCGCACTGTCGCGCCAGACGCAGGGCAGCCTGCTGGCGGACAAGCAGAGCGTGCAGAACTACATCGCCGACTCCTATGCCCAGCTCATGCAGTTCCGGCTGTTCGTGCTGTACGTGGCGTGGGAGATCGACCGGTACCGCGACTACCGCAAGGTCCGCCACGACATCGCGGCGATCAAGGTGCTCACCGCCCAGGTCCTCCACGACATCGTCCAGCGGGCGATCCAGGTGCACGGCGCCCTCGGCGTCTCCAACGAGCTCCCCCTCGGCGGCTACTGGATGATGGTGCCGGTCATGGGCCTCGTCGACGGGCCGAGCGAGGTGCACCGGGTCACGGTCGCCCGCCAGGTCCTGAAGCGCTACAAGGCGGCGCCCGGCGCGTGGCCGACCGAGCACCTCCCGGTGAAGCTGGCCGCGGCGCGTGAGAAGTTCGCCGAGCACCTCGAGCACGAGGTGGCCAACCAGTGAGCCCCGAGGCGCCCGCCGCCGACGAGGCCCGCACACAGGGACTCGTCGACCTCGACCGCCTGGCCGCCTTCCTGGACGAGCAGGGGCTGCCGGGGGCGGGCGAGTCGCTCGAGGCGACGTTCATCACCGGCGGCGCCTCCAACGAGCTGTTCGACCTGCGCCGCGGCGAGCACCGCATGGCGCTGCGGCGGCCGCCGCGCATCGTCCCCGAGGGCCGCAACGAGACCATGCTGCGCGAGTACCGGCTCCTCGCCGCGCTGGCCGACACCGGCGTGCCCCACGCCCGGGCCCTGGCGGTGTGCGACGACCCCGACGTGATGGGCGGCTGCTTCTACGTGATGGAATATGTCGACGGCTGGTCGCCGATGGGCGGCGGAGGGTGGCCCGCACCCTTCGAATCGGACCTCGATGCCCGCCGTGGCCTGGCCTTCCAGCTGGTCGACGGCATCGCCACGCTCGCCACCGTCGACTGGCGGGCGAAAGGGCTGGAGGGCTTCGGCCGGCCCGACGGGTTCCACGAGCGCCAGGTGGACCGGTGGATGAGCCACCTGTCCGCCGTGCAGTTCCGCGACATCCCCGGGCTCGACGCCGCCGCGCAGTGGCTGCGCGCCCACCGGCCACGTCACTACGAGCCGGGGATCATGCACGGCGACTACCAGTTCGCCAACGTCATGTTCCGCCACGGCGCCCCGGCGCGCCTGGCCGCCATCGTCGACTGGGAGATGGCCACGGTGGGCGACCCACTGCTCGACCTCGGCTGGGTCATACAGGGCTGGCTCGACGCCGACGAGGATCGCACCGCGGGCAGCTACGTCGACTACACCGGCATGCCGTCGCGCGCCGAGCTGCTGGAGTACTACGCCCGCACGAGCGGGCGCTCCGTGGACGAGATCGACTACTACGTCATCCTGGCCCGCTTCAAGCTCGCCGTCGTCCTCGAGGCGGGATACGCGCGCGTCGTCCAGGGACGCGCCGACAACCCGAAGATGGAGGCGTTCGGCGACGTCGTGCTCAGCCTGGCCGAGCGCGCCGCCGAGCTCGCCGGCACCACCACGCTGTGATGGCGGGCCCGGCGCCGACACCGCCGTCACGCCCGACGCCGACGTCGCGCCCGGCGCCGGCGCCGGCGTCGCCATCACCGGCGGCGCGCTTCGACCTCACCGGCAAGGTGGCGCTGGTGACGGGCGGGAGCCGGGGGCTCGGGCGAGCCATGGTGCTCGGCCTGTCCGCCGCGGGCGCCGACGTCGTCATCGCCAGCCGCAAGCTCGACGCCTGCCGGGCGGCAGCCGCCGACGTGGAGGCGATGGGCCGCCGGGCGCTCGCCGTGGCGTGCAACGTGGGGATCTGGGACGAGCTCGAGTCCCTGGCGGACACGGCGTACGACGCCTTCGGGCGCGTGGACGTGCTCGTGAACAACGCCGGGATGTCGCTGCTCTACGGCGACGTCACCGAGGTGACCGAGGCCATGTGGGACAAGGTGGTGAACCTCAACCTGAAGGGTGTCTTCCGCCTGACGGCGCTGGTCGGCAGCCGCATGGTCCGCGACGGCGGCGGCTCGGTGATCAACGTCAGCAGCGTGGGCTCGGTCCGGCCCACCCCCGAGATCCTCCCCTACGCCGCCGCCAAGGCCGGGGTGAACACGCTCACGGTGGGGTTCGCCCGCGCGCTGGGCCCGACGGTGCGCGTCAACTGCATCATGGCGGGCCCGTTCCTCACCGACGTGACCAAGGCGTGGGACATGGACGCCTTCGCCCAGGGCGCCATGCGTCACGCGCTGCAGCGCGGCGGGCAGCCCGACGAGGTGGTCGGGACGGTCCTGTACTTCGCCAGCGACGCCTCGAGCTTCACGACCGGCACCGTGCTGCGCGTCGACGGCGGCATCCCCTAGGAACCAGGTCCGCCGCCGCTCTCGCCGCCGCGGGTCCCGCCGCCGCTGTCACCGAGGGCGGCCGCCGGGGATGCCAGGGCGAGCTCGAGCCGGTCGAGCAACGGCAGCTGTCCGGCCAGGAGCCTGGTGCGGGCCACGGCGAGCGGGAACCAGGCGGCCCGGTCGACCTCGGGGAAGGTGCGCCGCTCACCCGACTGCGGCGGCCACTCCACGTCGACCAGGTTGCTGGTCACGGCGGTGGCGTCGAAGTCGCCGTGCACCGCCCAGGCGCGCACCCGCTTGCCGCCGGCCTGGCGGACCTCTCCGAGGTCGGTGCGGGGACCCTCCGGCGCGCGCCGCCCGAGCTCCTCCGCGAACTCGCGCTCGGCGCAGGCCCTGGGGTCCTCGCCCGGTGCGTACTCGCCCTTGGGGACCGACCACGCGCCGGCGTCCCTGCGCGCCCAGAACGGCCCGCCCGGGTGGACGAGCATGACCTCGATCCCGCCCCCGCCCACCCGGTAGAGCAGGAGGCCTGCGCTCGTCCTGGCCGCCACGGCCCCAGTGTGCCCGGGGCGGCCCGCCCCGGGCCACCATGGCGGCGGTCCGCGGGGCCGGCCGAGCCACTCGTTGTCGTGGCGAAACACCCTCCACCCCAGGTGGCAGGGGTGTCCGCCGAGATGACTGGCACCGTCGCGCGGAACTCACTACCGTCAGTGGTGGGTGCTTTGCCGGGCGGCAGAGCGAGCGGAGGAGCACGAGAACCACCGTCACGCGTCGCGATGCCGCGCGGTCGTCATCCGCCTGTAGGACCCGAACGGACCATGACCGGCGAACCCGTGTACACCGACGAGATCCGCTCGGCGCGACGCACTTCCCGTCGCCCCGCCAGCCGGACGATCGCGCGCTTCGGCCTCATGGTGGGGCTGCCGGGGGCGTCGATCCTGGCGGCGACGGCGGGGCCCGCGACGGTGGCGGCGGCGGGCAGCAAGCACCTTCACCACGACGGCCACACCTCGACCGCGTCGCGCACCGAGTCGCCCTTGGTGGCGATGCGGCGCATCCTCGAGGAAGAGGCCGCGTCGACCACCACGACGACGGCCCCCGCACCGCCCCCGCCTCCCACGCCGACGACCCTGCCGTCGCCCCCGATCGCGGCCGTCGCCGCCGCCTCGACCCCCCGGACGGCCCCGGCCCCCGCCCCGGCCGCGCCCCGGCCGGCCCCACCGAAGCCGGCCCCACCGACGCCCTCCCCGCCACCGGCGGCCCCCACCGTGGGCATCGTGCCGCCGGCCAATCCCGCCGCCAGCCTGCCGCCGAGCCCGCAGTTCGAGAGCATCTGCCTGGCCGACGGGGCCATGTCCGCCCTGTGCGTCGCCTCCACCCTGCAGGCCACGGACTCGGCCCGCGCAGCCGAAGGCATCGGGCCCATGACGCTGCCCGGCGACTACGCCACCCTGACCCCGGCCGAGCAGCTGTTCGTCCTGACCGACATCGAGCGGGTCGACCGGGGCCTGCCCCCCGCGGTCGGGTTGGTGAGCGAGTTCAACCAGGACGCCCAGGCCGCCGCGCAGGCCAACACCGACCCGTCCCCCGGTGCCGTCCCCCCCGGGGTCGGCATCCTGCGGTGGGCGTCGAACTGGGGCGAGAACGCCGGCGCGCTGGGGTCGAACTACGGCTGGATGTACGACGACGGCCCCGGGTCCGGGAACGTGGCCTGCGGAAGCGGCGGGGGCGGGTGCTGGGGGCACCGCGACAACATTCTCGGCTTCGACGCGGCACAGCTCGGGGGGGCGACGCTCGTGATGGGCGCGGGAGAGGCGGCACCGCCGGCGGCGTCGCCGTGGATGAGCGACACCGAGCTGTTCGCGGTGATCACCGGCAATCCCGCGTACTACGTCTACACCTGGGCACAGGCGGTGACAGCCGGCGCCCGCTGAGGCGCCGGTGTCGGGCCCCCGGCGCTCAGGACGACCGTGTGGAGGGCTGCTCGGCCAGGCCGCGGTCGACGACAGGCTCGCGATGGCCGTCGATCTCCCGGACCGCCATGGCGGTGCCCCACAGGCCCAGTGCCGTGCCGCCCAGTGTGACGGCGAACAGCGTGGTGAGCATGGCGGCGTCGGCGCCGGCCTTCACCGCCAGCACGATGACGGTCGTGACGAACACGACCAGCATCGGCACGGCGTAGGCCAGTGGCCGGATGCGCCCCGGCGGCGCGACGTCGGCGGGCCGCACTGACTCGTCGTGGCGACTGCGCTCGTCTTGCATCCCGAAGTCATCGGCGCGCGACGGACACGGCTGTACCTCGCGCGCACTGCGTGCGCATCACGGCCGCGGTGTGGTGCCCGCGGCGCGTCGACGTGCGCGCGCACGGTCGCAGGGCGACGGGAGGGGGTCACCGAGCGTGAAGGGCGGGGGGCCTCCTGGCCACCAGGTGCGGCGCTTCCGGCAGGGGCTGGGGTCCGGGGACGTGCACCCGGCCCGGGGAGAGGGGGTGCCGCCGCCGGTTGCCGCAGCGCGGCTAGACCCGGCCGGCGGTGGCGGCGGCAAGGACCCGTGCGAACGACGCGGGGTCGGTCACCGCGGGCAGGTGCCCGCAGGCGAGGCGGACGACCTCCGGGGGACGGGGGAGGTGGGTGAGCATCTCCTCCTGCAACGCCGGGGGGATCGGGCGGTCGCGCTCGTTCAGGACGTAGGTGACGGTGACGTCCCGGGCGATGGACCACCGGACCGGCTGGAAGTAGTGGTGCACGGTGTCGGGGACGCAGCGTACCGGGTCGACCATGAACGCCAGCGACCCGTCGTCGAGCGGGTCCCCGCCGTAGGCGGTGCGGAAGGCCTCGGGATCGGCAGGGGGCCCGGGCAACGTGATGGCGGTGCCGTCGCGCCGGGCCCGCTCGACCGACGCCACGAGGCCGTCGCGGTGGTGGGGCTTCATGCAGTCGAGCCCGCACCCGCCCTCGGCGGGCACCAGCGCGGCGTTGAGCACGACGTGTGCCACGCGCCCGCCGAGTCCGGCCACGACGCCGGGCACGACGAGCCCCCCCGACGAATGCGCCACGACGACGACGGGCCCGGCCGGCACCGCTGCGGCGACGTCGGCCAGCACCGAGGACACCTCGTCGTCGACGGTGAGGGTCGCCAGGTCCGCAGGCCTGTCGTGGCGGCCCGGTAGGTCGACCGCCAGCACCGGCCCGTCGACATGCGGCACCAGGCGGTCCCAGAACCGCGCCGTCGAGCCGCCCCCGTGGATGAGCACGTACGTCATGACTTCCCCCCGCCTGCGCTCCGTCGCCGGGAGCAGGCGGAACGTAACAGGCGGCGGTGATCGCCTGCGACCCCGGCGCCCCGGGGCCGGCCACGACGACGGGCAAGGGCCCGCATCGACCGTGACGTCGCCACCGGTCCCGGCGTCGCGCCGAGGCCCACCCGGATTTCCCTCCTCGGGCGACCACGATCAAGATGGGCCCACACGCAAGACGGGCCCCACACGGCCGGGAGGGCGAGCCATGCGCGTCGGGATCCATTTCGTGAACTTCACGCTGCCGGGGGCGCCCGAGTCCCTCGGCCCCACCCTCGCCGCCACCGCCCGCATCGCCGAGGACGGCGGCGTGTCGGTGTTCACCTTGATGGACCACTGGTTCCAGATGGAGATGATGGCGACCGCCCAGGACCCGATGCTGGAGGGCTACACGTCGCTCGGCTTCCTCGCCGGTCACACCGCCACGATGACCCTCGGGCTGCTCGTCACGGGGGTGACATACCGGCATCCGGGCCTGCTGGCCAAGACCGTCACTACCCTCGACGTGCTCTCGGGGGGTCGCGCCCAGCTCGGCATCGGCGCCGCCTGGTACGAGCGCGAGCACCTCGGCCTCGGCGTCGCATTCCCGCCGGTGGCGGAGCGCTTCGAGCGCCTGGAGGAGACCCTGCAGATCTGCCTGCAGATGTGGAGCGACGACGACGGCCCCTACGAGGGTCGGCACTACCGGCTCGCCGAGACGATCTGCTCGCCGCCGCCGGTGAGCTCGCCGCGCCCGCGCGTGCTCGTCGGGGGGAGCGGCGAGCGCAAGACGCTGCGGCTCGTGGCCCGCTACGCGGATGCCTGCAACCTCTTCGCCACGGCGCCCGCCGACATCGCCCACAAGCTCGACGTGTTGGCCCGGCACTGTGACGCCGAGGGGCGTGACCCGGCGACGATCGACCGGACGATCCTGGCCCTCGGCAACCCCCTCGCCGACGTCGACGGGTTCGTCGCCCTGATGGGCGAGTACGCCGCTCTCGGGGTCGACGCGGTGGAGCTGGTGCCGGTCGGCGACCCGACGGCCTTCACGACGACGGTGTGCGAGCGCATCGTGCCCGCCCTCGCCGAGATCGGGTCGTGACCGGGCTGCGGCGCGCCGTCGTCGCCGTGACGGCGATCACGTCCCCGGCCGCGGCCCACGGGGGTGATCACCGGGCGGGCCCGGCCCCCACCCGGAACACGGCGGTGCGCCAGCTGGCGATCACGATCGGCTGATTCCCGCACGGGGGACCGGTCGACCGCACGGGGACCGCCCGCCCTCAAGCTCCGGTCCGGTCGAGCCGACTGATACGTACCGGGCCCGCACGCGCCCGGCTCTGTCCCGATGCGCCGCTGACCAAGAGCGGACCGACGCGTGAGCAGGCGCCCCATGGCACCGTCCAAAACAGCCAGTGGTGGTGATCTCTTCCTGGCGAGGAAGCGCCGGCTGTCGCGCACCCGCCACCGCGCCAA
>Ga0307372_10014312_pt1 | contig 10171 bp, 8 predicted proteins | sample OX1MG_FD_202533 | JGI IMG/M metagenome (GOLD analysis project Ga0307372, IMG submission 202533) | Soil microbial communities from Risofladan, Vaasa, Finland - OX-1 | ecosystem: Environmental > Terrestrial > Soil > Coastal area > Acid sulfate soil | place: Finland: Risofladan, Vaasa | collected... | reverse complement strand
GTGATGAATTTGCTGATCATCAAACACGGTGCCCTGGGCGATGTAGTGCGCACCAGCTACTTTCTTCCGGGGCTGGCCCGAAAGTATGGGGAAAGCATTCGCATATTCTGGCTGACATCTGCAGCGGCGGTGGACCTACTGCGGCACCATCCCCAGCTTTACCGGATCACCACGGATACATCCGAACTGATGCACACGGAATTCGATTGTGTAATTTCACTGGATGACGAACACGAGGCGGCATCTACAGCAACCCGGCTTAAGACTAAGCAGCTTATCGGTGCGTACGAGTCATCCGGGACAATCGTTTACACGCCGGATTCCACTTTTTGGTTCGACATGGGATTAATTTCACGCTACGGCAAGCTGGAGGCGGACCGCCTCAAGAAAGAGAACAGCCGATCCCATGCCGATATCTTTTCGGAAATCCTGGGCATTACTATAGATAAGGGTGTTTTCTATAATGATCCCCTCATCGAGCAGCGCTGGCAGCAGCGCATGGATCCGGACTCCTTCCACATCGGCATCAATCCGTTTGCCGGCAACCGCTGGCCGGCCAAAGCCCTGAGGATGGAAGAACTCCGCAAGCTGGTTTCAGGCCTGTTGAATTTCGAAACCGTAGTCAAGCCGGTCAGAATATATTTCTTTGCAGAAGGCGATGACCGGAAACGGCTTGAGGAAGTAAGCGATGAATTCGGAGAACGGGTGAAGATGCTGGATACCTCGACCTCGGTACTGGATTTTGCTGCTGCCATAAAAGCCATGGATTATCTGATCACCAGCGACAGCCTCGGCCTGCACCTGGCCATCGCCCAGGGCGTTCGCAACCTGAGCTTCTATGCTCCCACATCAGCAGCCGAGATCGATACATTCGGTACAGGAATCAAGCTGTGTTCTAACAGCCCTGATTACTGTTCCTACCGGAAGGATGCGGACAACAGCAGCATCACCGCCGAACGCCTGCTTGATGTAGTTTACAAGCATGTGGCTCTGGCAACAGCGGAAACAACCAGAGCGTTTGCAAACTGTTCTGATCAATGAGTCAGAAGATATACCCTGTAAGTACTGAGTAAAATTTCATTCGGAATTGTGTTTTTAAATGAACTATCTATACAACATAGCCAGACGAATAAAAAATTCGTCTCCAGCCTTACGGCGGTTGGCCTCCAACTTAAAACACTCTCGCATGTCATCTAAACGCACAAGTGATCTAGCCTACGAAGCCAAGCTTGCAGTCGAGACGCAAATTTACAAAGACGTGCCGGATATTCATATTTTGCCACCAATATTTCACTACTGGTCAGACAAATATCTGCGCCCGATGCTGGAAGAATATGAAATTAATAATTTTGATCACTTCTTCGCTAAGTACTTTATGGAAAGCGCGAAAGCCTGTGACGATAATAAACCTGCATTCATAAGTATTGGCGCCGGTAACTGCGAGACCGAGGTACGTGTAGCCAAGTTGATCCGCGACAATGGGCATACAGATTTCGTCATCGAATGTCTGGAGATGAACCCCAGCATGTTGCAACGTGGTCGGGAAATGGCGGAGCGTGAAGGCGTTTCTCAGAACCTCGATTTCAACCAGGCAGACTTCAATAAATGGAAATCAACTAAACGTTATACGGGGGTTATGGCAAATCAATCACTTCATCATGTTCTGAATCTGGAAGGTTTGTTTGATGAGATCAAGGAATCGCTGAAGCCACTCGGCTACTTCATTACTCACGATATGATAGGTCGAAATGGTCATCAGCGTTGGCCAGAAGCCTTAAAAGAAGTCCATAGGTTCTGGAAAGAATTGCCTCCAGAATACCGCTACAATCGCCAACTTAATCGTCATGAAGAGCTTTATGACAATTGGGATTGTTCGATCGAAGGGTTCGAGGGCGTACGCGCCCAAGATATCCTTCCGCTTTTGCTAGAGCGCTTCGATTTCCACCTATTCATCGGATTCGCGAATGTCGTAGATGTATTCATCGATCGAGGATTTGGACACAACTTCAATGCGGATCAGGAATGGGACCGTGCTTTCGTCGATCAACTACATGCATTCGATGAGCAGGCACTTAAAGCTGGTTTGTTTACACCAACTCATATGGTGGCGGTGATGACCACACAGCCATGTTCTCAGCACTTGTATTCCCGCGGACTTTCTCCAGAATGGAGCGTACGGAAGCTGGGATAATATTGATTCGCACAATAAAGAAGGTCGCTATCTGCTGCACTAGTTTAATGATAGAAGCATCTATCCATCTTCGTGGAAAATAAAACGATGTGATATTCTGGATGATAGATGTAATTACGCAAAGGAGTGAACGACGTGTATTCATTGATTGTGCCCGTTTACAAGAACCAAGATTCCATTGGTGAGCTGGTTGACACTATAGCGGGGCTCAACCATAAACTCGATGGGAAATTGGAAGCAGTATTCGTTGTGGACGGTAGTCCGGATCAGTCCGCTGACATTCTGCAAGCACTGCTGCCTAAACAGGCATTCCCTGCTCGTCTAATTCTATTGTCGCGCAATTTCGGTGCGTTTTCTGCCATCCGCGTCGGCTTGCAGAAATCCAGTGGACCCTACTTTGTGTGGATGGCAGCAGATTTGCAGGAACCGCCAGATCTAGCTCTAAGATTTTTCAAATTGCTGTCCGAAGATGCAGCGGATGTGGTGGTTGGAACGCGGAATGCGCGGGATGATCCCATGTTCAGCCGTTTGTTTTCCAGATTATTCTGGGCTGTCTATAGAAAGATTATTTTTCCAGAAATGCCACCAGGTGGAGTGGATGTATTCGGCTGCAACCAGGCATTCCGGGATTGCCTGTTAGCGTGTGAAGAAACCAATACTTCGTTGGTAGCACTGCTCTTCTGGATCGGCTTCCGGCGCAGTGAAGTTCCATATAGGCGGCGCGCTAGAGTGCGGGGCACGTCGGCGTGGACTTTCATGAAGAAATTCAACTATTTCATGGACAGTGTTTTTGCTTTTACGGATTTACCCATCAAACTGTTATTGGGGCTGGGCACGCTTGGAGTTTTTGTTTCCGTGTTGTTAGGTCTCATAGATATCATAGGACGCCTGTCGGGGCATATAACCGTACCCGGTTATGTAAGTACGATACTGGTTGTGCTTTTTTTTGGTGGTCTGAACATGCTAGGCCTTGGCGTAGTGGGCTCTTATTCGTGGCGCGCCTATGAGAACACTAAGCGTAGACCGTTAGCTGTCATTGCTCGCGAAGTTAATTTCAGTGGGCGATTAGAGTAATGAGTAGATGACGGAGGATTGCATACTCTCTACTTATGGCTTTTAGGTCAATAATTTGTAAATGATTTATTTTGGATAGGCAGAGTCTATCATCAATTTAATACCATTAAGAATTTCAATTTTTGGGCGCCAGTTTAAGATCTTATTTGCCTTTTCGATATTCAAAACAGAGTACGCTGGTAACGATTGACCCGAAGGAAGCGGGGTCTGGATAAGGCGCAATGGCCGGCCGAGGCAATCTTCAATGTTTTGAAGAACACCGCGAACTGTTGTTCCAGTGCCTGTTCCAATATTAAACACATCAAACTCAGCTTCGTAGTCCAGACTGCATAATAAAGCTTCACACACATCTTCAACGTGGACATAGTCTCGAACGTTATCCAGCGATCCAAATATTCGAATGGGGTTTCGGTTGATGGCTTGATTTATTGCAGTTCCAATTAAGCCTTGGTTGCGCGACTCTGGTAGCAATTTACCATAAGCGTTTGCAACGCGAAATATATGTCCGCGTACTAACCTCCGCTCTGCCAGTAACCGAATATGATGCTCAATGGTCAGTTTCTCAATACCATACACGCTTGTTGGCTGACACAAGTCCGATTCTAGAGAGCCACCTCGCAAGGGCGTCCCGCCGTAGACACATCCGCCAGAAGAAACAAACACCAATTTCGGGCAGTGTCCAGCATGAAGCAAGGCAGCAAATAGATTGAGCGATACTCGCATTGATTCAAGAGTTGCAGTCGTCCAATCAGTAGCAGCCGTAGGTGGTATCAATGGATGCGCAAGATGAAAGATAATGTCTGAACCAGATACCAGGTCAAGTGAGACTTGCCGAGACTGAAGATCACCATGTATCCATGACACGTTATTTTCTGTATGTTGATGGGTATAATTATCTCGAGAAAGTGCAAAGATTTTTAATTCCGGATGTTTCTGTAGTCGGCGCAATAATGCCGTACCTATCATGCCCGATGCGCCAGTTACTACAACTTTCATATTATTATCTCAAGGGGATACTCTATTTGCATGATCATTTTATTCAAGGTTTATCGATGTGAGATCACTGATGCGTAGGTATCGAAATATGAGCGCTAACGCTAAGTGATTTGGCAATTTGCTTAAGAATTGCGAGTCGATTGGGGTCATAGAGATGGTGGGGTATGCTCTCGGAGTATTGTAATACCCATTGAGATGATCCATGCAGTGTGATTATGAGGCAGCCATTGAGACAACATCATTTTATTTTTCTAGTATTCAGTATAAATCAACCATGAGGACTATATTGCCAATCTCGGTGAATCACCGAAATGATTATTGTGCAATCTAATATGCAAAAGTGCTTCATGTCGATTATCGAGGTGGCGATGCATTTATTGCAATCTAGCGATAACCAATGTATCACGCAACTGTAACGAAATCCATGACTAACTAATTACCTTAATGGGCTTTACAGATACTTTGATACTATAAATGTATAAACAACTTACTTGGTACAGCGTCAGACTGATGAAATATGAACTTAGTTAACCGTATGATAGACAATAGATTACTCAGATTCATCTTTACAGGGGCACTGAACACACTTATTACTTATTGTGTATATATCGCACTCAAAACTGTATTGGAGTATCAAATTGCCTATCTGATTAGCTATGGTATTGGCATACTATTTTCATATCTGATGAATGCTCTGTTTGTTTTCAGACGCTATCTGTCGTTGAAGACTTTTCTGCGTTTCCCGCTGGTGTATGTAGTGCAATATCTGGCAAGCGCCACCCTTTTAGAAATTCTGGTGCGCTGGGCCGGCTTGTCAACTATGGTGGCGCCGATTATTGCCATCGTGGTCACGATACCGCTGACGTTTCTGGTGAGCCGGGCAATATTCAGACAGCAGCAGTCTTAAGATGATTTCAGCAACACCAATGCACACGATATCCTGTAATGGAAGTATGAGGCCCACTATGCAGTTATTTCGCCGACCAGCAATAAGCCTGCAGGCTGGGAGTGCGGCTGCATTGCCATCCAAGGGCGCCCCTTGGGGCTGGTTTGCTGTTGCAACAATCATTATTGCAAATATGGCTGGGCTGATAGCCTATCAACGTTATATGGGTGGGGATTTTCCATACCATGATGAGTGGCGATTCGTGGGGCGCTTGCAGGAACTGCCTCACATGGGGATGTTGCATTACCTCTTCGCGCCGGACGGGATCTATTTTACCCCGGTGGAATTTTTGATCTGGTATGTGTTTTATGCCTTGACGCATCTCAATATCATGCTGATCCGCTATACCGGCGCGGTGGTCAGCGCCGCCGTAGCTCTGTTGACGTGTGTGATGCTGTATCTTAAAGCACCGCAAAAAAACCTCATCATGTGGGCAGCGATTTGCATCGCGCCCTTCATCGTCTGTTCGTTTAATTTTTGGGCCACTTACGGCATTTCCATAGAGTCCCTCATAAAGCCGCTGATGTTCGGCATAGTACTGGCTACCTGCTGGGCGGCCGAGAGTTTGGTGCGGCCTCGAAATAAACTGATCTGGCTTGTCCTCTGCATAGTGGGAAGTTTGATCGCGAGCGGTATCTATGCGCCGGGCCTTGTCCTGCTGCCCGCCATTATCCTTGCGCGTTTCTTGCTACGCAGGCGCTTAGACTGGACGCAGTGGATACTGACTCTGGTTGCCGCGGCCCTTCTTGCTGCATATTTGATCGCAGGTCATGGAGTGGGATCGCGCGGTGCCCCATCGAACTACACGCTGCACGATCTGTGGGTTTGTCTGTATTCGGCTTTCGGATTGCTGGGCAACGCTATTATGAGCCCTTTTACTGCGACAATGGGACTGTATACGCGGTTGGTCGGCGTACTGATTTTTGGCGTGCAGATCGCCGGCATGATTTACGCCATTCGTCAGTCCGCTGAGCTGCGGCATCGGTACATGATTCCGGTTACGCTTAGCCTATATAACATATTTATCATCTCGGAGATTTTGGTAGTGCGGTTTCATTTTCCCGGTTTCGAGTTCTATCCACGCTACGCGGTGCTGATGCTGGGTGGCCCGATTAGCATGTTGTTCTGGATCACAATGTGCACGCCTACCAGAATCGCGGGACATGCGCTGCGTATAGGAGTTCTGGTGGTCATGATTATCGCTGTTGTGATGGCGGATATGCGCGAATATCACGTTGCGCCATACCGCCATGCGAACATACGCGCGGAAAGGCACTTCCTGATGTCTCTGTCCGGGGAGCCGGATTTGGGGCAACAATCGACATTTCATATTACGTCGCGGCGTTTGCCATTAATCTATCCAGGCTTGCTTTATCTAAGAGCCAATCATCTGGCGATGTACTGGCAGCCGCGTTGAGCAAAAAACCGTATAGTCGTGTCTGCGCTGTTCGCGATCGCTCCGCACGGCCAGTGGCTAATGCAGACCGAATCGATTAACGGGAGACTTTATCAATGCAAATGACCACCCGCGAAGTCTTTGGCTCAAAACTTGCTGGCATGTCCAATACAGTGTTGGACCTAGTTCTCATCATGGTTATCACGTTTTTGGTTGGAGCCGTTTGTTTCAATCACGCATATTTTGGGGATGAACTATCACCATTTGTGTTGGCTGCGCACGACCATGGAAGTTTTTTGAAAACGCTACTGGACCTATCTCAGTATAAGCCAAGGGTCCTCTTCTATGCGATATGGACTGCTATAGCGATGAGTGATGCGCCACGTGTCGTGCCGATGATTATCAATACTACGGCATTTATCTGTATTGCATGGATGATTTATTACTGGGCGGTGGCACGCTGCGGTGCTTCACGATGGGTGGCCTGGATTAGTGTGCTGGCAGTACTGTTCTGTCGCTTCGGAATGGTTTTATATTTTGATTATATTGCCGGTATCATTGAGACACTGTCACTGACATTATTCTTGCTTGGGGTCCTTGTAGGCTCACAGAGGGAAGAGCTGACATTCGGAGTAGCACCGCTGCGGCTTGTGTTATCGGTGTTATTGGTAATTGCTGCGGTATTTATTTATGAGCCCTTTATTGCATCGGCTTTTGCATTTGCATTAATAGTCATTACTGACACGCTGGTATATAAGGGAAGAAAGCAGTACCGATTGACACAATATATCTATGCTGCAACTCTCGCATTATTTCCTATTATATTATTCTACTTCGCGACGAAGTGGCTTTCCATACTCTCGATCAATACCGGAACTGATGGCCGTACCGTAACGCTATCGTTTGATAATTTCAAAGCGTTTGTTATTTATTTCTCAAATCTTTTCTTTGGAACTAATTATGGACACCCTTGGCTAGTTGGTGATCTGACATTAGGTGTACCGGGCGCTGTGCCGATATTTATCGCCAGCGCAATAACCTTGATTGCAGCGTATATCTATGCAGTGCGTGATGCTATGCGGAACAATCGCGCTTCGCTATTTGCACTCAAATGGCTGCTGCTGGTAGCGGCTGTTATCGTCGTATCCAGCCTCCCTGGTACTGGGCGGCAGGAGGGGCGGTGGATGTTTCCAGCGTTTGTATTCTTGATATTTACGTTACTTGCCGCATTCTCTGGCAAGGGCCGTGTGCTGTTGCTTCTAGTGTTACTTGGACTGAATGGCTTGTATCTGTTCCTGGGGTCTCAGCTGGCAATCTATAATGTTACGGCTGTGCGAACTGCGAGTAGTATTTCGACATCACTGCAGTCTATTCAACCAGCTGGTAACTATGGAGTCGTAATTGGACTTCATGATGCTGCATGGATTATTGGGGGTAATCAATTTTCAGGTGGTCTACGAGCAGATAACATTTTTGCGCGTGTTAATCTTGGCGGTTCATTTGTATTGAAACCATTTGTTAATCGGAAACTGTCATATAATCCAGCTCATTATGAATTTGCACTAGTGTTTACCGGGCGTAATACGGATTGGGTACCGCAGTTCAGCTTAGTCACTGGAAGAAATATCAAGCTACTGCTCGATCCTCCCGAACAAATCAAGCCTACCGATTGTGAGGTTATTGGAGGCTTTGGGGATTGGCGGAACTGGGAGCTCAAGAACCCAGCTATGTTGCAAGCAACGGGTGTTTTACGCATCTCGCCCGGTTCCGACGGGTTCAGGTCTCTTCCGGTGGCTACTTTACAGCACCGAGTTTTGGCGTATATGGCACATTCGGAAGCCGAGGGGCGCCAGCCCATGCGCCTGCAAATCAACTGGCAAGACAAAAGCAATGTGTTTCTTGGTGCATCCATCACGGTGGTTGAAGTTGGAAGTAAGAACGAAGTATATACGACATACGTTTCACCCCCAGCCGGTGCGGAAACAGGTTTTGTTTATGCAAGCACTCATGACGGTGCGACTGGCAATATCGTAATAGATGCCATTTGCCTTTATTAAAATACGTTTCGTAGTTATTCACGCCTACGAATTGTGGATTCAGTGTTGATTTGGTAATACCTGAGAAGTTGCGGATGCCATCGCTGCCAAGGACCAGTTGGAATCCGCCCACATGCGCAGCCACAGCATCGGCAAGTGATTGATCGGATGCCGTGCAAAGTACCAGATCCCGGTCTTTTGTCGTCTTGCGCATCCAGTCCAGAAATTCGATGTTATACGGAAGACAGGCCGCATCAATATGTATTCTTTTTGCGATTTGCCGTTTGATATGCGCCTTTCCCTTGGATGCCCACACCACAAATCTGAATAGGTTCAAGGGGTTTTTATATAGCAGTTTGATGGCAGATTCCATCAATAAATCGGTCTGAATCAGGGTCCCATCAAGATCCACGCACAGAGGGATGTTTGAAGTGGCCATAGTCTTTGACCTTGTAGGGGCAATCCAATATAGTCTATATGATTAGTTCATTGTCGTAACCAACCATTCTTGAAACCACATCAGTTGATAAAAGCCACGGCGGGATCTGCTGCCACACGCGAATTCCCAATGCATATGACCAACCCAACTGACACGTTTGTCGAATTAATCCACTTACACAAGGAGAATAAGATGATATTAACTACAGATTTGTCGAGACGGTACCGCCACTATTTTGCTTTCATCCTTTTGCTGGCGATGGGCCTGTTGCTTACCAGCTGCGGTTCCAATAAGCCAAGCAGTCTTGCGATCACGTCTTGGGGGCCGAATACCACTCAGGCCGGCGTAGCTTTCAATGTCCAACCAGACGGTAGTGCGGCTTTATGGGTTGATGTGGACCAGGAATTGGATGGCAAAGCATATCTTTCACTCAATGGGTTCAAACTCAAGAGCTCTGTTTCCGGCAAGTTGATTACCGCAGGTGTTCCTGCCGTTTTATATGCACAGCCGGGCACGTACCTGCTGAACGTTGTTGATGTGATTGACGGCAAGGAAGTAAAAAGCAATAGCGTGAAATTTATGGTAAAACCGAAGTGAAACATGCAATTTTAACTACTAACACGTTCATAGCGGTAAGTATTAATCAACCGCAATCTGCCTGATTGGCTGGAATATAAATGAAGATAGATGTCGGCATTGTCAATTACAATGCCGGTGCGTGCCTGCAGCAATGCCTGTCAAATCTGGTGGATGATCCTGTAGTCGGGCAGATCTGCATCGTGGATAACGCCTCGAACGACGACAGCCTCGCATCTCTCGGGAAATTGCTGTTGGTCTCAGGCAAGGTCCAGGTAATCCGCAATGACAAGAATCTTGGTTATGCCTGCGCCATCAACCAGTTTATAAAACTTGCCCATTCCGAGTATCTGTTGATCCTTAATCCAGATTGTGTGGTTTATCCCGGTGCGCTGGCCGTGGTTGGTGCCGTCCTCGATGCTGATCCAAAGGCGGGTATGGCGGGTTGCCTGCTGCAGAATCCCGATGGCAGTGAGCAGCGCGGCGGGCGCCGCCGCATTCCAGGACTGTCATCCAG
>Ga0307372_10014311_pt1 | contig 10171 bp, 9 predicted proteins | sample OX1MG_FD_202533 | JGI IMG/M metagenome (GOLD analysis project Ga0307372, IMG submission 202533) | Soil microbial communities from Risofladan, Vaasa, Finland - OX-1 | ecosystem: Environmental > Terrestrial > Soil > Coastal area > Acid sulfate soil | place: Finland: Risofladan, Vaasa | collected... | reverse complement strand
ATCGGCATCGCCGCGCCGATACTCGTGGTCATCTTTCGCATGATTCAGGGCTTCGCGCTTGGCGGCGAAGTGGGTCCCACGACGGCGTTTCTGATGGAGTCCGCTCCACCGGAACGGCGCGGCTTTTATACCTCATTCCAGTATTGGACGCAGGATTTTTCCGTGCTTGTTGCGGGCCTGGTGGGATTCACTCTATCCAGCTTTTTAAACGATCGTCAACTGCAGAGCTTCGGCTGGCGCATCGCTTTTTTGGTCGGCGCGGCGATCGTGCCGTTCGGACTGATGATGCGGCGCAGCCTTCCGGAGACGTTTTACTCGCACGGAGGCAAGGGCGAACGCGTCCCGCTGCGCCCCTACCGCTGGATCGCCCTGATTGGGCTGATTCTGCTGGCTAGCGGAACGATCGGCACGTACGTCTCCGATTACATGACCACGTATGCGATCAGCACACTGCACATGCCCGCCAACATCGCCTTCTCCGCAACGGTGGTCATCGGGCTCTGCGGGGTCACGTTCGACCTCCTCAGCGGAATCCTGTCAGACCGCTTTGGGCGCAAGCCGGTGATGCTGATACCCGGCATCCTTCTGCTTCTTGCGATCGTTCCCTCCTTTTACTTCATTAATTACTACCACACCACGGCATCCCTGCTCATCGCCACGGCGGTGCTCTACACTTTGGCCGCGCTATCGACCGGGCCGTTTCTGATCTGGCTCACGGAATCTCTGCCGGCGGGAATCCGCTCAGGAGGAGTAGCGGTAGTCTACGCTGTGTCGATCGCTTTGTTTGGGGGAACAACCCAGCTGATCATCACCTGGCTGATCAAAGTGACGCGCAGCCCAGAGGCGCCGGCGTGGTATTGGGCGGGCGCCGCGCTCGTCGGAATCGGTGCGATGCTCGCAACGCACGAAACCGCGCCTCACAAGCTGTCGCAAAAACAGATTTCCTCGAGCGCTGCGCCTCGCTAACGAATCGCTCGAATGTGGCGATTACGCACGGTGACCGCGAAAGAGGCTGCCGATCTGGATGTACAAGCCTTCGATGGCCCGAAAAAATTCCTTGAGCCCTGAGGTTTCGTGCGTCACATCGTGGGTAGCCAAATCGGCGGAGATCGAATGGCTCAGCTGCGTGGCGCGCCGGATGCGCTCGGAAATAATCAGCGGCAACACGGTTTGTGGGTCGTGCTGCTTGAGCTGGCGTTCCTGCCACTCCTGAACGGCCCAGGCCGTCTTGCGCACGTAGTCCACGGCATCGCGAAAATCGCGCAGGATGCGTGGATCCACGCCTCCCGACTTGATCGCTTCTTCGATCTTGGCGAGCTGCGCGCTGGTCTTTTTAAGCTGGAAGTTAACACCCCAGAAGGTTTCACTCGGCTGCAGCAGCTCGACGGCCACGCCCAGCACAGTACCGTCCTTTGCGCGACGAATCGCGGCGACGCGCGCCTGCGCCTCTTCTCCCGAAACCAAATTCTTGATCGCGATTTGGGCTCCTGGCCCGGGGTACCTTTTCATCTCCAGCAGGCCGCCTTGACCATTCACTTCTAGGGCTTCGGCGGACTCGGTGACGCTATTGCCACTGGCGTCCTTCCACATCGCTTCGATCGGCACGACCACGCGAAAACGGTTTCCCTTGCGCTGTTCTGCCCGCGTGTGTGGCCGGCCCAGGATTTGCCCGTTCATACAGAGCCTCCCTCGAGGATTATCAGTTGTTATACCACCCAGTTACAAAATAAAGTACGTAGTAATACGCTGTTTTTACGTTTTGAACGAGGTTGAAGTGTCTTGGTGGTCAACGGAGCACCGCGAATTCGCCGCTGCTGAGCAAATAGCAGTCGTCCTGCAGGCCGAGCCCGGCATTGAAGTTAAGCCCGACCTTGCACTCGCCGCTCAGTCGGCGTTAAATAGACAGGAAATGCTCCCAGGTTGTAATGGAGGAATGGTTCCTAGCGCTGGTCCCATGGCTGCTGCCGCGGAGTTACGCTCGCTTTTTCTTCGCCGAAGCGCCTATTTGGCTTTCGGATTGCTCCTTGGACTTCTGATGATTTTCGCCGCGGCTCCCGCTGCTAGCGCGCTGACGCCACAGCAAGCCGAACGCGCGCACTCCCTCAGTCTGAAGTTAAAGTGCATGTGCGGTGGCTGCGATGATACCGCTGGCACCTGCAATCATAGCGGCGGCGCGTTCGCGGGCCCCTGCGCTACGGCGCGGGCAGAGCTAAAGGAAATCGATCAGCGCATCTCGCGCGGCGAATCCGACGACCTCATTCTCCAAGATTTCGTGCAGGAATATGGCCCCAGTGTTCTGGTTTCCCCGCCGGCCAAGGGCTTCGACTGGCTTGTGTGGGTCATGCCGGTCTTGTTGCCATTGCTGGCCTTTGCCCTGGTGTGGGCGCTGGTCCGCCGCTGGCGCCATCGCGCAACTCTGCAGCCCGTCGCAGCCGACGGTCCGCCGGTTTCCGACGAACTGATTGCCCGCGCCCGCCGCGAAGCTGAAAAGGAATCCGATGAGTAACCTCGATATCGGCATCGCCTGCCTGTTGCTCACGGTAGCCGTGCTGGTGTTCGTTTTTGGCGTCAAACTGGACGCATCTGACGCCGTGCCGCACCGCACCAAGCTCGATCAGCTCCTGGAACGCCGCGACGCCATCTACGAAAATCTTCGCGACCTGCGTTTTGAACATCGCGCCGGAAAATTTTCCGACGAGGATTTCGAGGAGATCAAGCAGTCGCTCGAAATTGAGGCCGCTCGGGTGCTCGCCGAGATGGACACGCTCACTGGCGGGGCTCCCACTCCCGCTACTCGCCAGGCAGCCTCCGAGAAGGGACGTCGTTCATGATTCGTCGCAGTTGGAAGAAGTTTTCGCTCGCCAGCGCGCTGCTCTGTTTTTTCGCATCGGCCGCATTTGCTGGAACAGTCTCCGGCACGATCACCAATGGCACCACGGGCAAAGTCGCTTCCGGAGTCCAGGTGATTTTGATTCAGCTAATGGGCGGCATGAAGCCGGTTGCCAACACGAAATCCGACGCCCAGGGCCACTACCAGTTCGATAATCCTCTGCTCGGGCAAGGACCGATGCTTCTGCGCGCCGTCTATCGCGGCGTCTTGTACCACGAGCCGGTGACGCCCGGAACCACCAACGTCAATATCGACGTATTCGAGCCCACCAGCAAAGCCAATGCGATCGATGTGACGGCTCACGCCATCATCGTGCAACCCAGTGGCCCGAATCTCAACGTCGACGAGGAATACAACATCGACAACAACACCAAGCCGCCGCTAGCCTTCTACCGATCCGGCGGTACATTCAAATTCACGCTCCCCGCTGGCGCGCAGATCAGTCAAGTGACCGCTGGAATTGCAGCCGCCGGAATGCCGCCGGTGATTCAGAGCACCACCGACGTGGGCAACAACGAGAAAGCCATCGACTACGCGTTTCGCCCCGGATCGAGCCGCGTGGGAATCACCTACACGGTTCCCTATCCGAGCAATCAGACGCAGCTTAACTTTTCGTCGCCGTATACCATTGGACGCTTGGCGATATTCGCACCGCCAACCGTGCAGGTTGCCGGAGGCGATTTCGCGCCCGCCGGCTCGGAGCAAGGCTTCAACGCGTATCTGCGCCAATCGGTCGCACCAAACACGCCCGTAGAGGTAGCGATCTCGGGGACCGCGCCTCCGCCTGCCGACGATGCCGGCAATGGCGACGCGAACTCCGCGGACAATTCGCAGAATCCGTCCGTCAATTCGCATGTGGACGACGGCGCGCAGACGGCCCCAGTCGCCACGGTCACCACTCTTCCGGCGCGCATCGACAGCCTGAAATGGATCGTTGTAGGTGGCTTTGTCGCGCTCTTCGCGCTCGGCCTGATTTTCGTGCTGCGCCAGCCACAAGTGGCGCCAGCGACTCCAGACGGTGAGGCCGCGGCTCTACCGCCTGCGCCCGCGAAAAAATCCGCGCAGGCCAAGCCCGTGCGAGCGTCTGCTTCGGCAGCGGCGTCAGACGCTAAATCCGCGCCTGCGGCGGTAGCAACCGCAGAGCAATTGCCGACCGAAACCGAAGTCGAGCACGAAGTTCGCGGCAGCCTCGATGAACTGAAAGACTCGCTCTTCCGCCTCGAACTTCGCCGCGAGGCCGGCACCATCTCCGAAGAGGAATATCTGCGCCGTCGCGACCGCGTGCAGAAAACCCTGCGCGATTTGGTGAAAGGCTAGATGGCGGCTTTGGATGCCGCCATGGATCGCCCCATGGACCACACTATGACCGGCGCTTCCTCCACGCCGCTGCAACGCTCCGCGTCTGCTGTGGATCAGGTCGCATCCGCTGGCCTGGGTGTTGCCTTCGAGAAAATCGAGAAGCGCTTCGGATCGCTGATCGCTCTGCGCGGTGTGTCGCTCGAAATCGCGCCCGGAGAGTTTGTCGCATTGCTTGGCCACAACGGCGCGGGTAAGACAACTCTGCTTCGCATCACCGCCTCGCTCATGTCGCCCACAAGCGGCCGAGTGCTCTTCCCCGGCCTTCCGCCCGGTGCGTCGCCAAAATCCTTAATCGGCATGGTCGGCCACAGCACTTTGCTTTACGACGAGCTCACCGCCGCGGAAAATCTCTCGCTCTTCGCCCAGCTTTACGGGCTGACCAGCATTTCAGAGCGCGTGCAACAAGGTCTCGCCGCGTGCGGGCTCGCTTCTCGCGCCGGCAGCATCGTCCGCAACTTTTCGCGCGGAATGCGCCAGCGCCTGGCCATCGCACGCGCGCTGCTGCACGCCCCGCGCCTGCTGCTGCTCGACGAACCTGCCGCTGGCCTCGACCGCCAGGGCGCCGCGTGGTTCGCCGAAACGCTCGCTGGACTTCGCCAATCCGGTGCAACCATCATCATGAGCACGCACGCGCGCAACGAGTCGCTCGACCTCGCCACCCGCGCAGTTTCGCTTTCCTCAGGGCGCGTGGAGCTCGACAGCGGCTCCGGCGGCGATCCGCGCCAGATACTTGCCGCGCTTCGGGCGGAGGCGTAAGTGTCCACCGCGCGCGCCGCCGCTATCTTGCTGGCGAAAGAACTGCGCCTCGAATTCCGCACCCGCGAGCTTTTGAACGCCACCGTGGTCTTCGCCATCGTCGTCGTCGTGCTGTTCAGCTTCGCGTTCGATCCCACACCCGCAGAATCGCGCCGTTACGGCCCGGGCCTGCTATGGATCGCATTCCTGTTTTCCGGCTCGCTGATGCTGCATCCCTCGTTTGCGCGCGAGCAATCGAACGACACGCTGGACGCCCTGCGCATGGCGCCGATATCGAGCTTCGCCATTCTGCTCGGCAAAATGCTCGCCAATTTCATTTTCCTTTCTCTCGCGGAAGTCGTTCTCGTTCCTGTATTCGCCGTGCTCTACGACGTTTCGCTGGCGGGCATCGTCGGGCGGTTGGCTCTCGTTCTGGTGCTCGGCACCATCGGAGTGATCGTCACCGGCACGGTTTTCTCCGCCATTTCGGCGCACGCACGTATGCGCGAACTGCTGCTGCCGCTGCTTATGTTGCCAATCCTTGCGCCGCTTTTGATCGCCGCCGTGGAATCCACCGCGGCGCTTTTTTCGCAGCAGCCATATCTCGACCAAACCTGGGTCGCATTCCTCGCGGGGTTTGACGTTGTCTTTTTGACTGCGTCGTGGCTTCTGTGCGATTTTCTAATGGAGGAGTAGTTTTGGAGTTCGCGTTATGAAATCTCGAATCGTAGGTTCGGCTTTCGCCGCCGCGCTGATCATTTTCGCCGGTTATGCGGCGCTTTATATCGCGCCCGAGGAAGCCACCATGCACGAAGTCCAGCGGATCTTCTATTTCCATGTGTCCGCCTGGGTGGCCACCTTTACCGCGTTCACCATCGTGTTCATCTCGAACATCGCGTATCTCACCACGCGCGGGCAGCGCTGGGACAGCCTGGGCGTCTCCGCCGCGGAAGTGGGCATCGCCTGCTGCTCGATCGGCCTGATTACCGGTCCGCTTTGGGCCAAGCCGGTGTGGGGAATCTGGTGGACCTGGGACGCACGCCTAACCACCACGTTCATCATGTGGCTGATGTACATCTCCTACCTGATGCTTCGCAGCTTGCTGGAAGATCCGCGCCACCGCGCTTCCCTTTCGGCGGTGTTTGGCATCTTCGCGTTTCTCGACGTGCCGCTCGTCTATATGTCCAATCGCTTGTGGAGGACGCAGCATCCGCAGCCGGTTTTCTTCGGCGGACCCAATTCCGGAATCGATCCGACCATGTTGAAAGTGTTTCTGCTGTGCATGGCGGCCGTGTTGATCGTCATGATTCCCGTGCTGGTGGACCGCTACAGGGTTGAATGCATGCGCAACGAAGTGGAAGAGTTGCGGCAGGAAATCGAATTGCACAGCCTGGACGCGCAATCGCAGTCCCGGCCCGTGAAGGAGGCGTTGTGAAAGACTTTCAGTTTTTATTTGCCGCGTGGATGTGCGTCTGGGCGGTATTCTTTTTGTACGAAACCACCGTGGCGCGGCGCATCTCAAAGTTGCGCGACGAACTCAATCGCTTGAAGCAGCAGCTCCGCGAAAGCTGATCGCGCCGAATTTCGGCGAAGAGCCACGCTGAAATGCTGCAGTTTTTTTCAGCGCGGCGCGCTGTCCACCGTCCACTCGTCCACATCGCGATAGAGGCATATCCGCCACCATCCCCCGCCCGCCGGATCCCGCATCGCGTCCGCAAGCACCCACCGAGCCTCCAGCAAATCATCCAGAAGCGCGGTCGCGCAATCCAGGTATTCGTCATCCCCTCGAGCGTTGAAACTCTCGAAGCGGAATTCGCAGACGGTCACGGCTAATGCCTCTATCAGCCCTCGCTTACCACAACAGCTTCAGCGCAAATTGCACCTGACGCGACGTCGTGGAAGTACTGGTTACCTTTCCTGCCGTCGGCGAGAGTCCAGACGGCGTAAAAACCACCAAATTAGGCGTGCTGAAATTCGCGCGATTCAGCATGTTGAACAGCTCCGCGCGAAACTGCAGCCGGAACCGTTCGTTCACCGGTATGTTCTTCAGCACCGAGAAATCCCAGGTTGCGAGCCCCGGCCCCGTGTACGCATCGCGGCCCACGTTGCCGTAAAATCCGCTCCCCGTCGGCGGCGCCAAAAATGCGGCTGGATTAAACCACTGGCTCGGATTTCCAAGAATCACCGGTCCGCTGAAATTTGGATTCTTGAACGGACGCACGGGGTTCTTTGTGTCGCCGTTGTTGGACGGGTTGTAGCTGAGCTGCGGCGTGAATGGAAATCCTGATTGAAGCATGACGATGGAGTTCACCGTCCAGCCCCCAACGAATCCGTTCGCTATGCCGCCAAGGCCGTTCAGGAACGGCTTGCCTTGTCCGATCGGCAGCTCGTATGTTCCGCTGATTACTGCGGCGTTCCGGACATCGTAAGTGGCAGGCCCCCAATCGGATCGTAGATTAAACGGATTGGAAACCAGCCCCGGCGCGTTACCGGCGGCGGTCTGGTTCAGGGAATCGCCGTTATCGAGAGCCTTCGACCACGTGTAAACCCCTCGAAGCGATAGCCCGCCGCTGAAGCGATGAGTCACGTTGAGCTGCAGCGCGTTGTAAGAACTATCGCCCACTGAAAACCAGGCCCACGCAGCGCCTAACGCCGGATTCGCTACGGGCGTGCCGGAGGGAATGTAGTAACTGCCTGCGGGAACTGGCGAGCCAGCAAGTGGCGCGGGAAAAGTCCCCGGATATACGGCAGGGCAAGGCGACGCTGGGCAAATCACCGGGGTCGGTTCGTTGTCGTCCAGGCTGAGCATCTCGTGATACCCATGCGAGCCCACGTAGCCGACGCTGATGGCTGTATTCGGCGATAGTTCCTGCTCGACGGTCAAAGAATACGAAAGTAGCGTGGGCGTCTTCATGTCCGGCTGCACTCCGGCCGGGAGAACCTTGGCGTTTCCGGGAACCGGCGACACGGGCAACGGCAAGTCAGACACAGGAAGATTCGCAAGACCATATGACGGATTGAATGGAGCGTTCTGGTCCATTCGGTAACCCAGCGCGTCCTGCAAGTCGTAGTACATCCCGAAGCCTGCGCGAACCACCGTGTTTGTGCCGAGCGGCCTCCAAGCCAAGCCGAGGCGAGGCGCAGGCAGGAACTTCGCATTGTTCACCGTGAACGCGGAATTCGAGATCCGCGGGTTTGTTTGAATCACTCCGTTGTTAAAGACGAAAGTCGCAGCGCGACCATTGGCTTCGTTCCAGCCATTGGTGAACGAGTCTCGGAAGCCGAGTGAAAGTGTCAGTCTTGAATTCACCCGAATCACGTCCTGCACGTACCAGGCGCCCATCCACATGCGCCAATTCATTTCCGTCGGTGTGGGATCGTAGAGGAAATTCCCCACGGTGCCTTGCAGCATCTGCTGCAAACCGGTGAAGGTCGCCTGCCCGAATTGGCTCAGCGCCACGTCCTCGTTGGATCGCAGGCGCTGCAGCCAAACGCCAAAGCTGAGCTGGTGCCGGCCCTTGGTCCAATCCACCGAATCCTCGTAAGTGAAAAGGTTCCGGGCCATCGGCAGATTGCTTCCGATGTTGCTGCCTGCCAGTCCAACTTGCGCCGAGGGATTTGCCGCCGCGCTCCCGCCCACCACTACGGCTCCCACCGGATGTCCGCCGACAAATCCCGGCACCGACGCTGCCGGAGTTCCGGGTGTCGGCTCCCCCGTGAAGTAGTAACCCGCGCGCGAGTATCCAAACCTCGCCGTGTTCAGAAGGCCCGGCGAAAACACGTGCGTCTCGCTCAAGCTGAATACCTGTTCCCGCAGGCTTTCTAAATCGGTGCTGTAGATGTTCGAACTGGTGGGAGTCACGTCGTTGCTGTCGTCGATGGTGTAAACCGCGGAAAGCGTATCGTCGTCCGAGAACAGATGATCCAGCCTCGTGGTCCCAAAATCGTCGCGGATCGTCTGCAGCGGGCTGTTGAACACCTCGGCGATTCCGCCAAGGTCCGGAGATGTTGGCCCCGGCGTGGGCCAAAGAGAAAAGAGTGGCGCGACTCCCGGCGCAACGCCGACGTCAGCAAGGCCGCCTACGCATGGATAACTAGGAGCCAAAGCACAGGGCAAAAATCCCGCTCGCGCATTCGCGTCCGGCACCAAATCCACGCCGGTCTGGTGCAAGTGCTGACGAAAACCTTCATAGTTGCCGAAAAGAAAAGTCCTGTCCTTCTGTATCGGCCCGCCCAGCGCCACGCCGAACTGATTGCGCTGGAAGGGAGGCGCCGAGCCGCTTTTGTCAAAGTAGTTCGGCGCATCGAATGCATTGTTCCGCAGATATTCATAGACACTGCCGTGCAACTGATTCGAACCGGACTGCGTGACGATCAGGACCTGTCCCCCCGGACGCTTGCCGTATTCCGCGCCATAATTGTCGCGCAGCACGTTGAACTCGCGAACGGCGTCCACCCCGAGCAGTTCCCCGCTCGTGCCGCCAGGTTGCATGTTGACCTCGGCGGCGCCAGTGAATTCAATGCCATTGAGTAGAAACAGATTTTGCTGAGGTCGATTCCCCGAAACAGAAAAGTTGTTGCCCACCGTGGAATTTGAGACGCCAATTCCGCCCGTCTTTTCCGACGTAAAGTTGACGATCCCTGGATTTAGAGCGAGAAGCAGATCGAAGCTGCGGCCATTCAGCGGCAAGTCCGTGATCTGTTGCTGCCCCACCAATCCGGACAGATCAGATGTGGTCACGCTAACCAGCGGCGCGTCGCCGTTCACCGTCACTTGTTGGCTGACATGGCCGAGCTGGAGCGTGGCGTTCACCCATGCATCTTCAGCGACCACTAAGCGGACGCCCTTACGCACATCCTCCGAGAATCCGTCCTTCGACACGCGTACCTCGTAATCGCCCACCGGAAGCGATAGCACCTGATACCGCCCGGACGCATCTGTCTCGGTCGTCCTCGTCGCACCCGTGTCGATATCGACCACCTTGACCGTTGCCGCCGAGACAAGCGCTCCGGTAGCGTCCGTTACCGTTCCGGAGATCGATGCCGACACCTGCGCCAACGCGCCCGGCGCGCATGCCCCAACCGCCATAAACAGCGCCAAAATCAACGCCGTGCGAAACTCGAACCACGATCGGCGGCGGCTTGCCTGATTGGTAGCTTCCGCGAATCGATTGCCCAGTCCCCGAA
>Ga0307372_10014310_pt1 | contig 10172 bp, 6 predicted proteins | sample OX1MG_FD_202533 | JGI IMG/M metagenome (GOLD analysis project Ga0307372, IMG submission 202533) | Soil microbial communities from Risofladan, Vaasa, Finland - OX-1 | ecosystem: Environmental > Terrestrial > Soil > Coastal area > Acid sulfate soil | place: Finland: Risofladan, Vaasa | collected... | reverse complement strand
GTCCGTCTTCGCGGCGAGGAGGTGCCTGCGGGTCAACGCCTGGTGCATGTTGGATGCGACCTCGGCCTGGAACAGCCCGTAGTTCGAGTAGATGAACGGCTGGGTGTGCCGCGCGTAATGCGAGTGCATCGAGTGTCCGAGCTCGTGTGCAAGGGTGCTCATCGAAAAGATATCGTCGTTGTAGCTCATGAAGATGAACGGCCTCGTGTCCATCACGCCTGACGAGAACGCTCCCATGCGCTTGCCCTGGTTGGGATAGATGTCGACCCATCGGTCCTCGTGAGCGCCACGGCGCAGGATGCGTACGTACTCGTCGCCCAGCGGCGCCACGCCTTCCGCGATCCAGTCCACGGCCTGGTCGTACGGAACGTTCAGGGTCGAAGCACCGAGCTGCGCTCGGGTGTCATATGGCTTCAACGAGTCGAGGCCCAGCGCCTTCCGCCGGACTCGCCAGTATCGGTGCCACGTGCCCACGTTGTCGCGGAACGTGCGGATGACGTTGTGGAAGACCTCGGTCGGGATGTGAGCGGGTTCCAACGCCGCTTCGAGTGATGAGGCATAGCCCCGTGCGCGCGCAAAGAAGACGTCGCGCTTGATCCCTCCGGCCAGGCTCGCCGCCATGGCGTGCTGCATGGCCAGGTGCGCGTCGGCGTAGCTCTCGAACGCGGTCCGGCGCACCTCCCGGTCGGGGTTCGTGAGCAGCGCAGCGATGGTGCCCTGGGCGACCACGTGCTGCTCGCCGCCGGCGGCGGTCGCCGGCACGAACTTGAGGTCGGTGTTCGCCAGCACGCTGTGCACGGACAGAGCTGTGGCGAGCGGGTCCGAAACCTGTGTCAGCAGCTGCTCGACCTCGGCGTTCCGGATCCGCTTCTGCAGCTTCTCGATGCGGTCGAAGTAGTGGCCCAGGCGCGACAGCCGTGGCGAAACCGCGACCCATTCGCGAAGCCTGGGGATGCCCAGCGCGATCATCTCGGGCAGCGCGAACGCGGTGGCCGCGCCGAGCTGAGCCGCGACGGAGCGCGCCCGGTCGGCGCGCGCAGCGGCGGCCTGGTCGCCCACGTCGACCGAGTACGCCATCGTCGTGTAGACCATCACCTTGCCCATCTCTCGGTGTACCCGCTCCGAGGCGTCGAACCAGTCCGCCAGCGCATCCGGCGAGTCGCCCAGGTGGCCTTTGAACTCGGCGAGGTCGGGCAGGCGGGCGAGGATGGTCTCGACAGCCTGTTCCCAGCCGGCCTCGGTCGGAAACACACTCTCCCCGTCCCAGGTGAATCGCGCGTCCATCTCGGACCGCGCCGGCAGCGCCCTCGCCATGATCGCTAAGCGTAATGGTCGCTAGCATGGGCAGGTGCCTCGCACCACCGCCAACGGGATCTCGATCGAGTACGAGAGATTTGGCGACCCGGCCAATCCGCCGGTGCTGCTGGTGATGGGCCTCGGCGCCCAGATGATCAGTTGGAACGACGAGTTCTGCGAGATGCTCGCAAACCGTGGTTTCCAGGTCATCCGCTATGACAACCGCGACTGTGGGCTCTCGACGTGGATGGACGAAGCGGGGCCGGCCGACATCGCGGGCGCCATCAGCGGAGAGGCCGCCCCCGCCTACACGCTCGACGACATGGCCGCTGATGCGGTCGGGCTGCTCGATGCCCTGGGCATCCGGGCGGCGCATGTGGTGGGTGCGTCGATGGGCGGATTCATCGCGCAGCTGATCGCCATCAACCACCCCGAGCGCGTCCTCACCCTGACGTCGATCATGTCCGGCCCGGCGCACCCCGAGTCCGCCTCGCCGACTCCCGAGGCAACCGCCGTCCTCTTGGTGCCGCCCGCGGCGACTCGAGAGGAACGAATCACGCAGGAGATGTGGATCCGGCGGGTGCTGATGGGCCCGGCCGATCCCTTCGACGAGCGGGTCGAGCGTGCGCGTGCCGAGCGGGCGATCGACCGCGCGTATCACCCCGCGGGCACGGGCCGGCAGTTCGCGGCCGTCCTCGCCACCGAACCCCGGCTGGAGAAGCTGAGGGGCGTTCGAGTCCCGACGCTCGTCATTCATGGACTCTCGGACATCCTCATCCCGGTCGAGAACGGCCGGGCCGTGGCCGCCGCGGTGCCCAGGTCGCGCCTCGTCGAGATCGAGGGCATGGGCCACGACCTGCCCAAGCGCGTCTGGTCCCAGCTGCTCGATGAGATCGTGGCGCTGTCCGAGCGCGCCGGCACGCTGCAACCGAGCTGATCGACATGGCGGGCGTCTTTCTCGCTGCGGGGGCAAGCAGCCTGGACGGCATCAGTCCCGCGCTGGCGCTGCTGGCCGGCCTCGTCTCTTTCGTTTCACCGTGCGTGCTCCCACTCGTGCCGGCCTACCTCGCCTATCTCGGAGCGCGAGCGGCCCAACCGGTTGCGGTCGGCGCCTCTTCCCCGCTTGCGGGGAAGGTGGCCCGTAGGGCCGGATGGGGAGGTGCAGCCACCAATTCGGTCTCGCTGCCGGTCGCTGCCGCGGGCGTCGGTTTTGTGGCCGGCCTGTCGCTCGTCTTCATCCTCTTCTTCTACGTGTTCTCGCTGGTCGTGCAGCCCGTTCGCGCGTTCGTCCCGCTCGTGGCCGGGATCTTTGTGATCGCGCTGGCGCTGCACGTCGCCGGCCTCATCCGGCTCCCCTTCCTGTCGGGCGAGTACCGCGTCATGAAGACTGCGCCGCAGGGAGGCGGGGTTGCGGGCGGCTTTGTCCTGGGCATGGGGTTCGCGAGCGGGTGGACGCCGTGCATCGGCGTGACGCTGAGCGCGGTCCTGAGCTCAGCCGTGACCGCCGGGACGACCGCGCAAGGACTCGGTTTGATGGTCGCCTACTGTCTCGGTCTGGGCCTTCCGTTCATCGCGCTCGCGTTCGCGCTCGAGAGCGCCAAGCCGTTGGTACGTCTGGTCAATCAGCACCGCCGTGCCATCGACCTCGCGTCGGCCGCCGTGCTGCTGGTGATGGGAGTGCTGCTTCTGACCAACAAGCTGACGGTGCTGTCGGCCGGGATCTCCCAGCTCGTTCCGTCCTGGCCCTCACCGACCCTCTAGAGGTCGAAGTAGCCGCGCCGGCTGAAGACCAGCGGCGCGATCCCTTCCCGGTGCTCCCCTTCGGTGACCAGACCGATCAGGACCCAGTGGTCGCCGCCCTCGATGGTGTCCCGCAGCGTGCAGACGGCATAAGCCGCTGCGTCGTCCTCGAGGACCGGCCCGCCGATCGCGCTGGAGGGCTTCCGCCACCTCAGCGATTCGAACTTGTCCGTCGCCTTGGTCGCCATGTGCCGCGCCAGCCGCTCTCGGCCCGCGGCCAGGATGTTGGCCGTGAAGCCACCTGTGCGCTGGACGGCGGAAAGCGTGTTCGACGACTTGTCGATGCAGGCCAGGGCCAGCGGCGGCTCCAGCGACACGGCGCAAAATGCGCTTACGGTGAGCCCGCGCGGGTGTCCGTCGTCGCCAAAGGCGGTCAGCACGACGACGCCGCTGGGAAAGCTGGCCATCACCTCCCGGAACCGCTGATGCTCGATCACCGGAGGATGTTAGTCGGGCCCGTTGACGAACACTTGTTTGCGCAACCGGAAGCGATCAAACTGTCGTGAGTGGGGAGCTCGCTCGACCTCTTTGGACCGGCCACGCGCCAATGGTTTCAGGCCGCGTTCGCGGAGCCGACGCACGTGCAGGAGCGGGGCTGGCAGGAGGTGGCCGCCGGCCGCCACGTGCTCATGGCGGCGCCGACCGGCAGCGGCAAGACGCTGGCCGCCTTCTTGTGGTGCATCGACCGCCTGACGACCGAGCCGCCGCCGCCGGAGGCGGAGCGCTGCCGCGTCCTATACGTGTCGCCTCTGAAGGCGCTCGCCCACGACGTGGACCGCAACCTGCGCTCGCCCCTGGTCGGCATCAGGCACCAGATGGAGACCCTCGGGCTGAAGGCGCCCGAGATCTCGGTCGCCATCCGCACCGGTGACACTCCCGCAGACGTCCGGCGCTCGATGGAGCGCCACCCGCCCGACATCCTCATCACCACCCCCGAGTCGCTCTTCCTGGTGCTCACGAGCGCGGCTCGCAAGATGCTCGCCTCGGTGAGGTGGCTCATCGTGGACGAGATCCATTCCGTGGCCGCCACCAAGCGGGGCAGCCACCTGGCGCTGAGCCTCGAACGCCTGTGCGCCGTCACCAGGGTCGAGCCCCAGCGCATCGGGCTTTCCGCGACGCAGCGGCCGCTCGACGAGGTGGGCCGTTTCCTGGGAGGGACAGACCGCGAGGTCGCCATCGTCGACGCGGGCCGGCTGAAGACGATGGAGGTCAGAGTCGAGGTCCCGGTCGAAGACATGGCGCGCCTGAGCGTCGAGGACGAGCGCGGCCACATCGCCAACAGCATCTGGCCTGCGATCTACCCGCGCCTGCTCCAGCTGATCCAGCAGCACCGCTCGACGATCGTGTTCGTGAACTCCAGGCGGCTGGCCGAGCGCATCGCTGCTCGTGTGAACGAGCTGGCCGGCGAGGAGCTGGTGCGCGCGCATCACGGATCCATCGCGCGCGAGCAGCGCCTTCTGATCGAGGACCAGCTCAAGGCCGGCGTCGTGCGCGGTTTGGTAGCCACCTCGACCCTGGAGCTCGGCATCGACATGGGCGCGGTCGACCTCGTGCTACAGATCGAAGCGCCCCCGAGCGTGGCGGCGGGCATCCAGCGCGTTGGCCGCGCGGGCCACTCGGTCGGCGAGATATCGCGCGGCGTCGTGATCCCGAAGTTCCGCGGCGACCTGCTCGAGTCGGCAGCTGTCGTCGAGGGGATGCTGGAGGGCCGGATCGAGTCGACCGTGGTGCCGCGCAAGCCCCTCGACGTCCTCGCTCAGCAGGTGGTCGCGATGTGCGCGATGGACGAGTGGGATGTGGACGAGCTTGGCCGCGTCGTGCGACGCGCATACCCATACGGCGACCTCGGTCCTCGCGCGTTCGAATCGGTGCTCGACATGCTCAGTGGCCGCTACCCGTCCGACGAGTTCGCAGAGTTGCGCCCTCGGATCGTCTGGGATCGCGTTGCCGGCAAGGTTCGCGGGCGCGCCGGCGCGCAGCGCCTGGCGGTCACCAACCCGGGCACGATCCCCGACCGGGGGCTCTACTCCGTGAACCTCCTGGCGGACGGCCGGCGGGTTGGCGAGCTCGACGAGGAGATGGTCTACGAGACGCGCGTGGGGGAGACGTTCGTCCTCGGTGCGTCCACCTGGAGGATCGCCGAGATCACCCCCTCGCAGGTGCTCGTGACGCCGGCGCCCGGCGAGCCGGGCAAGATCGCGTTCTGGAAAGCTGACGCGCCCAGCCGGCCGGTCGAGCTCGGGGCCGCGCTCGGCAAGATGGTCAGGGAGCTTCGCGCGCTCGACCCCGAAGCGGCGGCGACCAGGTTGCGCGACCGTGCCGGTTTCGACGACCTCGCGATCAAGAACCTGCTCTCGTACCTCGACGACCAGGCCGCCGCGACCGGCGCCGTCCCCGACGACCGGACCATCGTCGTGGAGCGGTTTCGGGACGAGGTCGGCGACTGGAGGGTCTGCCTCCTCACCCCCTTTGGCGGGAGGGTGCACGCTCCGCTCGCGCTCGCCCTCGAGGCACGCCTGCGGGAGAAGCTCGGCGTCGATGCGCGGGCGTTGTGGACGGATGACGGGATCGCGATGCACCTGCCGGAGGTCGAGTCGCCCCCTTCGCTCGAGGAGCTGATGCTCGACCCCGAAGAGGTTCAGTCGCTGGTGGGGTCCCAGCTGCCCGGATCGGCCCTGTTCGCCGCCCGATTCCGCGAGAACGCGGCTCGTTCGCTCCTGCTACCGCGCCGCCGGCCCGGCCAGCGCACCCCGTTGTGGCAGCAGCGCATGCGCAGCGCGGGCCTCCTGCAGGTGGCTGGACAGTATCCGGACTTCCCGATCCTGGCCGAGACGTGGCGCGAGGTGATGAGCGACCACTTCGACATGCCGGCGCTCACCGCGCTGCTGCGCTCCATCCGATCGCGCGAGGTGCGCGTGGTCGCTGTCGACACCGAGCGTGCCTCCCCGTTCGCCTCATCGCTGCTCTTCTCGTACGTCGGCGAGTTCATGTACGAGGGCGACGCTCCGCTGGCCGAGCGCCGAGCTCTCGCGCTGACCCTAGACCGCGAGCTGCTGGCCGAGCTCCTCGGCAGCGAGGACCTCCGCGAGCTGCTCGACCCCGAGGCGATCGCCGCCGTGGAGCTGGAGCTCCAGGGCCTGCTGCCCGAACGGTTTCCTCGCGACCCCGACGAGGCCCACGACCTGCTCGTCAGGCTGGGCGACCTGTCGATCGAGGAGTCAAGGGCGCGAGGCATCGCGGAGGAATGGTTGCTCGGCCTCCAGAAAGAACGCCGGGCGGTCTTGGTCCGCGTTGCGGGCGAGGCGCGCTGGATCGCCGCCGAGGACGCGGGCCGTTATCGCGAAGCCCTCGGAGCAAGCCTTCCCATCGGCCTGCCCGAGGTCTTTCTCGACCCAGGACCTGATCCTCTCGAGTCGCTGGTCCGCCGGTGGGCGCGCACCCACGTGCCCTTCGTCACCGCCGAGCCGTCCGAACGATGGGCGCTCGCCGCGCCTGCGGTCGAGGCGGCGCTGAGCCGGCTCGCAGCTCGCGGCGATGTGCTGGCCGGGGAGTTCAGGCGTGCCCCGCGACCACGGCGCGGGGACCCCGTAGGACGCGAATGGTGCCACCCCGACGTGCTGCGAATCCTCCGCCGGCGATCCCTCGCCGCCCTACGTCGCGAGGTCGAGTCTGTCGCGCCCGAGGCGATCGCTCGATTCCTCCCGGCCTGGCACGGGATCGGAGTCAAGGCCGGCGGCGTCGACCGCCTGCTGGAGGTGGTGTTCCAGCTCCAGGGCCTCGCGCTGCCCGCCACCGTCATCGAGCGAGACGTCATCGCAAGTCGGGTCGCGAACTACTCCGACCGGCTGCTCGACGAGCTGGTCTCGATGGGCGAGGTGGTCTGGGTCGGGCGCGGTCCGCTGGGACCGAGCGATGGGCGTGTGGCGCTCTATCTTCGGGGCGACGCGCCGAGACTCGTCCCCGAGCCCAACGATGCGCCGCAGTCCGAGCTGCACGACCGGATCAGGGCGCACCTGAAGGCGCGCGGCGCGAGCTTCTATCGCGACCTGTACAACGCGGCCGGAGGCGGCGACGACGAAACCGTCCTCGACGCCCTCTGGGACCTGGTCTGGTCGGGCGAGGTGACCAACGACACTTTTGCGCCTTTGCGTCTCCTGGGCCCTGCGGCGCGAAGGCCGACGCGTCGCCCCCGCCTGCCGCGCCTCATCCAGCCCCGCGCCACCGGGCGGTGGTCGCTGGTGGAGGACCTGGTCGGGTCCGGCGCCAAGGCCACCGAGAGGCTCCATTCGGAGGCAGGCGTCCTGCTTCAGAGGCACGGTGTCCTGACCCGCGAGGCCGTGGTCGCCGAGGGCTGGCCCGGAGGTTTCGCCGGGCTGTACCCGCTGCTCCGCGCCATGGAGGAGTCCGGGCGCATTCGCCGCGGCTATTTCGTGGAAGGGCTAGGCGGCTCCCAGTTCGCCCTCCCCGGCGCGGTCGATCGGCTGCGCTCCCACCGGGACGAAGGCGGGGGCATCGTGGCGCTGGCTGCGACCGACCCTGCCAACGCATACGGAGCGGTCCTGCCGTGGCCCGAGTCCGACGGAAGGATGGCTCGCGCGGCGGGCGCTTTCTGCGTCCTGGACGACGGGAAGCTCGTGCTCTACCTCGAGCGGGGCGGCCGGTCCCTGATCACGTGCGGAGAGGTCAAGGCCGCCCACCTTGCAGCGCTGATCGCGGTCGCCACCCGCGCCGGCAAGGTCGAGCTGCAGAAGGTGGATGGGGCGCCGGTCATGGACTCCCCGCTGAACGCCCTGTTACGCGATGCAGGTTTCTCATCGACGCACCGCAGCCTGGTCGCCTACATGCGCGTCTAGTGGCGGTCGTAGACGTCGCGCGGCAAGCGCCGCGGTTGCCACCCGTCTGGCTGGCGTCCTCGACGGTGGCGGCGGCCATCGCGGTCGGATTCGGAGTTGCGCGCTGGGTCGACCATTTCAAGGCCGATCCCAACGCGGAGGACTTCCGCGTCTGGATCGTCGCTTCGCGCGTCGGGATCGCGCACGGCTGGAACCACCTCTACGACTTCGACCTGCAGAAGGCGGCCTCGGCCGGACTTGGCCCTGTTGGAAGCCTGGTCGACGCCAGGCACCTCTACGTCAGCCCGCCTCCGGCAGCCTGGCTGGTCGTACCCCTGACGCCCCTGCCCGTGTGGGCCGCCTATCTCATCTGGACCGTGGTCTGCCTGGCCGCCTTCGTCGGTGTCGGATGGCTGGTCTGTCCGGGTCCGCGCTTGACGCGCCTCACCTTGATCCTGGTTTCACTCGCGCTCTGGCCGGTGCACTACCAGTTCTGGCTGGGTCAATGGGTCGTCGAGACCCTTGTCCTCCTGGCCGTGTCGTGGTGGTTCCTCGACCACGGTCGATGGGTTCCCGCCGGAGTCCTTCTCGCACTTGCCTTTGGCGCGAAGCCGCAGCTCGCCGACCTTGTCCCGGTGGCGTTGTTGGTGAGCGGTCGGTGGAGACCCGTGGCCGCGTTCGCCGTCACGTGCGCCGTGCTGGCCGCAGTTTCAGCGATATCCCTGGGTTCGTCAGGGCTCAGCGCCTGGTTCCAGGCGGTGACGCTCGCCAGGAATGACCCCCAATCGTCTCCGCTCGCCTACTCGTACGTATTCGGCCGCGACTGGCTCGCGACGGGCATCGAGGGCGCCTTCGGGGCGGCCGCGCTGGTCCTCGCGTGGTACAGGCGTGAGCGCCTCGACCTCGTGTTTGCGCTGGGCATCGTCGGCACCACCGCCTCGGCGACATACCTGCATGAGGACGACATGGCGATCCTCGTTCTGGCCGCGTGGATCGTGCTGCGGAGCGCGCCGAGCCTGCCGCAGCGGATCTGGCTCCTGGTCGGGGTCGCTGTCGCTCAGCTCCTGGCGATCGGCCTCGCGGTGCCGATGCTGTTGTGGGAACCGGTCTGGATCGTATTGCTCGGCGCCGAGCCCTGGTTCACGCGGCATCGGGTGGTCGAGTCGGCCCCGGTACGATTTACGTCTTCGTCGGGGAGTAGCGCAGCTCGGTAGCGCACTTGACTGGGGGTCAAGTGGTCGCGGGTTCAAATCCCGCCTCCCCGACCAATTTTGAGTTGGCAATGCAAATCTGAGAGCTCTAAGTGTGCATTTCAGGCTACCAAGAGTTGCCGTGCAGCAACCCAGACCGCATTTCTGCCTCGCGCCATATCTCACGGTTTGCGAGTGGGTATGGGTGGCCTTCTAGCCGTTGCCACGCAAACCAGTCTCCTTATGTTTAAGCTCCCCAGCCAATGACAGGTGTTCGTGATCAACCGGGAGACATCGACAACCTTCTCATGGAGCTAGAGGCAAATTGGGAGGCGCCTCACCTCGATTTCAAACAGGTGCTGTCGATCCGTCACCGCGAGGATAAAGCGGAGTTCATTAAGGACGTACTCGGTCTGGTCACGACCCAAGGAAGTTCGCGCCGGTTTCTACTCATCGGCTGGAATGACAAGACGCGGACTGTAGAGGCGCCGGGTGTCGACCCTCGCATAACTGAGGATCAGCTCCAGCAAGCCCTTAATGCGTACTGCGACCCGCCGCCGCACCTGAGGTATTCCCCGCACCTGTGGCGTGGTGTTCGCGTGGGGCTAATAGAGATCATCCGCGAGTCGATCAGGCTGCCATATCGGGTCGGTAAGAACATAGGCGCCCGAACCGCAGGCGAAGTTTTTGTTAGACACGGGACCATCCCCTTAGCGGAGACGTAGTCATGCAGCCACGAACCGACACCGCGGACGCCATCCGATCGATCGCCGCAAGCCAGCTCGGCCGCTGGTCGCCGATCATCGTCAGCAACCGTGCCCCCTATGAACCTGCAGGCGCGCGGCGATTCCGGCGTGGCAGCGGAGGCTTGGTCACGGCACTGCTCAGCGTCGCCGAGGCAACGGGTGCCAGCTGGATCGCATGCGCGCGAACTGATACCGAGCGGAGTCTCGCGCGAGGCAGAGGATCCGTCATGGCCTCGTCGGCGGGCCGGCCGGCGTTGAACATCCACTACGTAGACCCAGGAGCCGAAGCGTACGGACTTCACTATTCC
>Ga0307372_10014305_pt1 | contig 10175 bp, 11 predicted proteins | sample OX1MG_FD_202533 | JGI IMG/M metagenome (GOLD analysis project Ga0307372, IMG submission 202533) | Soil microbial communities from Risofladan, Vaasa, Finland - OX-1 | ecosystem: Environmental > Terrestrial > Soil > Coastal area > Acid sulfate soil | place: Finland: Risofladan, Vaasa | collected... | reverse complement strand
TGGAGCGCGCGGTCGAATACGCGTACCAGACCCGCCGCAAGTTTCCCGACAAACGCATCTACCTCGTCGGCGAGATCATCCACAACCCGCACGTCAACGCGCGCCTCGGCGAGATGGGGATCCAGATCCTGATGCCGGGCCCCGGCGGCTTCGACTTCAGCGGCGTGCGCGCCGATGACGTGGTGATCATGCCGGCATTCGGCGTCACGATCGGCGATTTCGAGGCGCTGCGCGCCGTCGGCTGCGTTCTCGTGGATACGACCTGCGGCTCGGTACTCAACGTCTGGAAGCGCGTCGAGAGCTACGCGCGCGACGGATTCACGGCGCTCATCCATGGCAAGTACTTCCACGAGGAAACCCGCGCCACCGCGTCGCAGGTGAGCAAGTACCCCGATGGCCAGTATCTGGTGGTGCGGAACATGGAAGACGCCCGACTGGTGTGCGGCTACATCGAGGGCTCCGTCGATGCGGCGACCATCGTGGATCACTTCCGCGCTTCGATCTCGTCCGGGTTCGATCCCGAGCGCCACCTGCAGCGCATCGGCGTCGCCAACCAAACCACCATGCTGGCCCGCGAGTCGCTGGCCATCGGCGAGGCGGTGGGCGCCGCCATCGCACGGGCTCGCGGCGCCGACGCCCGTGAGCGCGACTTCCGTACGTTCGACACGATCTGCAGCGCCACCCAGGAGCGGCAGGACGCCGTGACCGAGCTACTGAAGGAACCGCTCGATGCCATGGTCGTGATCGGCGGTTTCAATTCCAGCAACACCATCTCACTGGCCGCGCTGTGCGCCGAGCGCGTGCCCACGTACCACATCGATACCGCCACCGGCATCGATCCCGAGGCGGGCACGGTTCAGTTCCGAACCGTCGGCATCCACCACCACGAAGCCGAGCGGGCCGGCTGGCTGCCCGGCGGTCCGGTGCGGGTCGGCATTACCGCGGGCGCCAGCACGCCGAACAATAAGATCGGCGAAACGGTGGCGCGCATCCTCGCCACACGCGGCCTCGTCGCCGAGGTGTGAATCGCCGCCGGCCCCGTCCGGCAGGGAGAACCTGCACGTGGAGTTTGCCGAGTACGTCGCCTTGGGCGACGCGTTTTCCGGTGATGTCTTTCCGGCGCTCGATGCAGGCGCTACGAGTGTCGCAGTAGCGCTCGAGCGCGAGCCCCGAGCCGGCGACGTCGCACCCCTCGGCGCGGCGGCCCTGCTGTACCGGAACGACGACGATCGGTGGCCCGAGTTCGCCGGCCTCGACCTCACGACGGTGAACCCTGACCTTGCATTCCACTCGCTCGTCGCGGAAAGCGCAACGATCGGCGATGTGTTCGGCGACCAACTCGCCATGGTCGCGGCGAGCGAAGCGCCCACGCTCGTCACCCTCACCATCGGCGCGGCCGATCTCATGAGCCTGCTCGTGCGCCGTCCGAGTCTCGCGATAGCGCGGAAGGCGGCGCACGACATCGGCGAAGCCTACGAGTTCCTCGTCGATGCCATCCGCCGCGCGCGCCCCACGGGGATGCTCCTGCTGGCCACCGTCTGCGATCCCTCCGATGGCACGGCCCTCATGCCGGGAGTGGATGCTGCCACGCGACCGGTGCCGCTCGCCGCGCTCGACGTCGTGAACGCCCGAATTCGCACGATCGCCGCCGGAACCCCCGGTGCTCGACTGGCAGACCTGCACTCCCACTTTCTGGGTCACGGCGCCAGCGCCGACGAAAAGGACCGCTGGTACTGGCGCCGCTCGCCGCTCGACCCCAACGCCGTGGGAGCGAGTGAGGTGCGGCGCCTCTGGCTGGACGCCATGGGATATGGGCCCGAGCCGTGACGCATCCCACGCTCGCCCGCTTCGACGAACTCCGCCGCTGCGAGCCGCGGTTGGCCATGGCCACGCTCGTGTCGGCCACCGGGTCGAGTTCAAGCATCGTCGGCGCCAAGACCTTTGTTGGTGAGTCGGGACAGATCGTGGGTTCGGTGACCATCGGCGGGTGTCTGGATGCGCGCGCCGCCGAGACGGCCGATCGTGTGCTGGCATCGAACTACGCCGAGTTGCTCGACATTCCGCTCGCTGACGAGGAAGCCTGGGATCTCGGGCTCGCATGCGGCGGAAATGTGCGACTACTCGTCGAGCCCGTGGGCAGCGGGTCGGCCACCGATCCGGTTGTCGTGGCGTACGCCGCAGCCGACCAGATGGTGGCCGCGGGCCGCCGCGCACTCGTCGTCCGCGCGCTCTCCGGCGATTCGGCACGGCTCGTGCTCGATGCCGATGGTAGCAGCCGAGGCTCGCTCGGCGACCCGGCGCGCGACGCTCGTCTCGCGTCGCTGGTGAAGGCCAGCGGTGCCCCCGCCGTCGTCGTGGACGAAACCGACGGCGCGGCTTACTTCGTCGAAGCATTCGCGCCGCCGCTCACGGTGGCTATTTTCGGCGCTGGCGAGGTGGCCGCGGTGCTCACGCGCGTGGCGGGGGATTTGGGGCTGCACACGGTGGTCGTGGACCCCCGGGCGCGGTACGCGTCGCGCGAGCGGTTCCCGGGCGCGAGCGAGATCCGGGTGGGCGATCCCGGTGCGATCGCCGCTGAACTGCCGGCCACGGCCGACACTTTCGTGGTGATCGTGTCACACGACTACAAGTTCGAACTTCCGGTGCTGCGACACATGCTGCGCGCCCCGGTAGGCTACATCGGCCTCATGTCGAGCCGTAAACGCATAGCCGCGCTACGCGGATTCCTGGCCGACGAAGGGTTCGCCGCGGAGGAGTTGGATCGGATTCATGCCCCGATCGGCATCGATATTGGAGCTCGCACCCCGGCCCAGGTGGCGGTGAGTATCGCCGCCCAACTCGTAGCCATACGGGCTGGCCGCGACCCCACGGTACTGTGATCGCTGCCCTGGTGCTCGCCGCGGGCGCCGCGCGGCGGTTTGGTTCGCCGAAGCTGGTGCAGCCGGTGCGGGGTGAGCCGCTCGTGCGGGCGAGCGTCGAGCGGGTGCTTGCCGCCGGTCCCGAGCGCACGATCGTGGTGGTGGGGCATGGTGCGACAGCCGTGCGGCGAGCGTTAGCCGGGCTCGACGTCCAGATCGTGACCAACCCCCGGCCGGACGATGGGCTGAGTTCGTCGCTGCGCGCCGGCCTCGCGGCCGTGCCGTCGAACGCGGTGGCAGTGCTGATCGCGCTTGGCGACCAGCCAATTACACACGATGAAGTAATTCCGGCGTTAATAGCGCGTTTTGGTGGCACTGATGTTGCTATAGTGGCGCCAAAATACAGTGGAGATCAAGGACTTCCAGTTGTCTTTTCCAGGGCTGTGTTCCCGGAATTGGAGGCGCTCACCGGTGATCGTGGGGCCCGATCTGTGGTGGAAGCCGATCCCGCACGGGTCGCCTATGTGGAGTTCGACTTTCCCATGCCGCCGGACGTGGACACTCCCGGAGACCTCGAATTTCTGATGAATTCCTGACGCTCGGGGTCTGGCTCGCGATTGCGGGCCCGCCTTTCGGCCCGGTCGAACGCAGCTGCGAGCTCGCTCGAGGTGAGGCCGTGGGCGAATGCGTCGCTCCGCGCACGCTCGGCCACGTCATCGGCCAGAACTCGGCGCTCTGCGTCACCCAGTGGACGGCTGTTTACGAAAGTGCCTACGCCGCGCCGACCTTTCACGGCACCTCCTGCGGCGAGCTCGCGGTAAGCCTGGAGGATCGTATTGGCGTGGACCCCGAACCGGGTGGCGAGCGTGCGGATCGGAGGCAGTGCATCGCCGGGCGCGAAGTCGCCGCAGGCAATGGCGGCACGAACCGCGTCGGCGACCTGGAGGAAGAGAGGGCGACGGTCGTTCGGATGGAGTTCGAAGTGCATGTGCAAATCTAGTGCTCTAGGACACTAGAGCACAACTATTGCGCGGACCGGATTCTGCAACACCTCGCGGGGGCAAGCGGACGCTGCCTACGCGCGCTGGCGTCCGCTCTCGTCTCGCGCGGCGCCGCCGAGGGCAGCTCCCGCCAGCACAATGGCCATACTGGCGGCTGTGAACCAGAGCGGCTGCGCCGCCGCAGGAAACGCGAGGTTGGTCAGCGACGGCGGCGCGAGTTGCATCAGGAGCACGTACGATATCCCCACTGCCAGACCATGGGTGCGCGGACGCCGGCGGGCGAGGGCCGCCGCGGTGTACCCGCCAGCGATGGCTGCTAGCCCATTCATCACCAGCAAGAACGCCGCCAGCGGCAGCACCGGGAGAGCCTCCGGCGGGCCCCCGTGGAACACCACGGCATCAGCCATCGCGCTCAGCACGAAAGCCAGTGCGCACCCGACCGCGATTCCCGTCACCGTTCGCACCACGCCTCGCCTCCTGAGCATTCGCCTCAACTTACGGACGAGGGCCGTTGGCAGAAAGCGCACTCCACGCCGCGCCCGCGCGTGGAAAGCGGCCTGACCCGGTGCTACATTCGGCCGATTCGCCAACCGGCCGAATCTCACCACCCCAGGAGCTGAAGCAATGACGACGGCCGAGCCACGTCTCACCGCGGCGGAGGAACCAAAGGATCTTGGGTTCGGGACCGTCGTCGGCCAAGCGAACACCCAGCGGCTGCTGAATCGCGACGGATCGTTCAACGTCCGGCGCGATGGATTGCCACGGCTGTCGTCGCTCAGCCTGTACCATGCATTGCTGGGGCTCAGCTGGCCGCAGTTCATCGGGCTGCTCGTGGGCGGCTACCTCGTGGTGAATGTGCTGTTCGCGTTGGCATACTCGGCGTGCGGGCCGGGCGCATTGATGGGTACGGCGGCATCGACGATGGGTGGTGGGTTCTTGCGGGCGTTCTTCTTCAGCGTGCACACCTTTGCCACCATCGGCTACGGCAACGTGGTGCCGATGGGACTACCGGCGAATCTGCTGGTGACGCTGGAAACAATCGTCGGTCTGCTCGGGTTCGCGGTCAGCACCGGCGTCCTCTTCGCGCGGTTCGCGCGGCCCACGGCGCGGGTGCTATTCAGTGCGCGCGCCGTGGTGGCGCCGTATCGTGGCCGCACGGGCTTCATGTTCCGCCTCGTGAACGGGCGTTCCAACCAGCTCATCGAGCTCGATGTGAAAGTGCTGTTCAGCCGCATCGAAGAGCGACAGGGGGCGAGGCAACGAGTGTACGATCAGCTCAAGCTGGAGCGCACGCACGTCGTGTTCTTTCCATTGGCGTGGACAGTGGTGCACCCGATCGACGAATCGAGCCCGATGTGGGGGTTCACGGAGTCGGAGTTCCAGGCGTGCGAGACCGAGTTCCTGATCCTGCTGAGCGCCATCGACGAGACGTTCGCGCAGACCGTCCATGCCCGCACGTCGTACCGAGCCGATGAGATCGCAGTGGGAGCCAAGTTCGTGAACATCTACAATCCGCGGGCTTCCGATGGGTCCGAGAGCATCGACATCTCGCGGCTGAGCGAGATCGAGCGGGTAGCGAGGGACGCGGCCGAGATGCACGACACCGCCACCTGGCACCACACGGGGCACTTCACGGGGTTCGCTCCCCCGGCGCCGCCGGATCGGCGTTCCGGAACGGCGGGCCCGCCGCCCGTGAGCTAATGCCTCAGAGTGCCGGGTTGGTGGGGAAGTCGGAGACCTGATCGGAATTGCCGGCGCGCTGCACTTCCTCGGCGCGTGCGGCCGACACGGGGAGCTTCTTGAGCACTGCGTCGCGGCACGCGGCGAGCACGGCCTCGAGCGCCTCGATGCCGTCGTCGGTGGCTTCGTAGAATAGATCGTTCACCGCAGACTCGGCGCGCTCCAGCTGCTGCACGAGTGCCTTGGCGTGGCCCCGGCTCGGCATCACGCCGCAGACCTTGGGCGTGGCGCGATTGCCGCACGCCTTCCGTAAGACGATCACCGCGCCGCGCTTGCCCGGCTGCACGTAGTACGCAGAGCCCGCGCCCTTGGGCCGGGCCCGCTTGACGCCTCGCTTCTTCGCTGATTTGGGACGCTGTCTGGCCATATCAGTGATCGGATCGTGGCGGAATTCCTGAACAATACTCTGGCGCTCCGCATGAACCTAGTCCGGGACATCGTGCGATGACAACCGGCGGTGGCGCGTTAGGTTGCACGCATGTCGAGAATCCGTACCGTCGCGATCGTGATTGGCGCACTGGTCGGCGCCGCCCCGCCGGTGGCGGGACAACGCAGTGCCGGGCCGTTGCCGGTCACCGCCGAGTGGTCCGCTACCACGACGGTCGCGCCACCGCCCGTGGCCCGCGAATTCCGCGGTGTTTGGGTGGCGACGGTGGGCAACATCGATTGGCCCTCGGCGCCGGGTCTGTCCACCGCGCAGCAGCAGGCCGAGTTGACGGCGATCCTCGACCGCGCGGCGGCGCTCCACCTCAATGCGGTGATCTTCCAGGTGCGGCCGTCGGCCGACGCGATGTATGCGTCGAGGCTCGAGCCGTGGTCGTCGTTCCTCACAGGCCGCATGGGCCGGGCCCCCGATCCCCCGTGGGATCCGCTCGCCTTCGCGGTGCGGGCCGCGCACGCGCGGGGGTTGGAACTCCATGCCTGGTTCAATCCATTTCGCGCTCGCTATCCCGGAGACGACAGCCCTGCGGCGCGCAGCCACGTGAGCCGTCGCGATCCGCGCGTCGTCCATCACTATGGACGCTATCTGTGGATGGATCCCGGCAGTGTCGAGGCACGGCACCAGGCAATTCGTGTGATCCTCGACGTGGTCAAGCGCTACGACATCGACGGCGTGCACCTTGATGACACCTTCTATCCGTACCCGGTGATGGAGGGCGGCAAAGAAGTGCCGTTCCCCGACGGGGCGACGTTCCGCGCGTATCGAGCACGCGGCGGCAAACTCGACCGCGACGACTGGCGCCGGCACAACGTCGATCTGTTCGTGCAGCAGTTGTACGTCGCGGTCAAGCGCGAGAAGCGCTGGGTGAAGGTGGGCATCAGTCCATTCGGGATCTGGCGTCCTGGCAATCCGCCGGGCGTGCGGGGATTCGACGCGTACGCCAAGTTGTTCACCGATTCGCGTAAGTGGCTGGCCGAGGGGTGGGTGGACTATCTGGCACCACAATTGTACTGGCCCATCGCGCGGCCCCAGCAGAGCTACGCCGATCTGCTCGCCTGGTGGGTGAACCAGAACACGAAGAGCCGCAATCTGTGGGCGGGCAACTACGCGGCGCGCGCGGCGGGCACGGCCGGCGGAAGCGAAGTGTGGCCATCGGCGGAGATTCTCGATCAGATCCGGCTCACCCGTGAGGAGCCGGGTGCCTCGGGCGACATCTTCTTCAGCATGGCGGCCCTGTTGAGCGATCCCGACAGTCTCGACGAGCGGTTGCTCGCCGGTCCGTACGCCGCGCCGGCGCTCGTACCCGACTTTCCCTGGTTGAGCGCCGGCACGCCGGCACGCCCCGGTGTGATGCTGGCGCGTGCGCCGCGGACGGGAGCCCTGGTGGCACACCTGACGCCCGGGGGGAAGCGGGTGCCGTGGCAGTGGGTATTGCAGGCGCGCGTGGACGGTGCATGGCGGAGCGTCATCCTACCGGGCACGGCGCGCGAGTATACCTTGGCCGATGGCTTCGGGAACGCCGATGCCGTAAGCCTGATTGCCGTAGATCGCGTGGGCGGCGAGAGTGCGCCCGCGGTGATCGTCCAGGCGACCGATTTCTGAGCGCAGGGCATGGAATGCGCTCCACCTCACGTCAAGCAGGGAGAGTTTCGGCATGAGCACCATCCAGCGTCCGGCCCCGGACGAGTTCGCGCCATTCTATGCCGGGTACGTGAACGGCGTCCCCGACGGCGACGTGGTCGCTGTGCTCGAGCAGCAGGCCCGCGATCTCACGGCGCTGCTCTCGGGGTTGAGCGACGAACGGGCCGGGCATCGGTACGCGCCGGACAAGTGGAGCGTGAAGGAGGTGGTGGGGCACGTCGCGGACGCCGAACGGATCTTCGCGTACCGGGCGCTGCGCATCTCGCGGGGCGACGCGACGCCACTCGCCGGATTCGACCAGGACGCCTACGTCGCGCGGGGGCAGTTCGACCGGCGGGCGTTGAGCGATCTGTTGACCGAGTACGCGGCCGTGAGCGCTGCCACCGTCTCCCTGTTCCGCGCGATGAGCGACGAGGAGTCGCGGCGCGCCGGGTCGGCCAACGGCGTTCCGGTCACGGCGCGCGCGCTGGCGTACGTGGCGGCCGGGCACGAACGGCATCATGCGCGCATCCTCCGCGAGCGCTACCTGCCGTGACATCAAGGGGATAGCGGCGAGGACCAGCCGCCGCTCGGCGGGGCCGAACACAAGTTCACCGTTTCCGTACTTGCTGCGGTTGCCCGAAACCGCGTAGAGTAGGAGGACGGCCCAGTGGCGCCCCGGGCGTAATGCACGGGAGGTCCAATGATGCGGTTGTGGATGGCCACATATGCCGAGCCCTCGCGGCTCGCCAGCAGCGCAGCGGTGAGCGCCGCGGTCCACGGCGGAGTCATCTTCGCGGCGATCGTGAGCACGCTTGGCGCGCCGCAGCGGCTGAAGGAGAAGATCGCGCAGGAGGTGCAGTTCTTGCCGCCCCCCGACCGCATGCTTCCGGCGCGCGGCCCCACCGAAACACTCCACTTCGTGCTGTTGTCGCCCAAGGACAACATGGAATTTGCCAAGCCGCAGCCAAGCCGGCGGGCGGTCCCTGCGTTGCAGGACGCGGGTGACGGCCACAGGCCCGTGATCGTGCCGGTGAAAGAGACGGCATGGAATGAGGACTCCGTGGCATCGGCGTTGGACGTGGACTCGACCGTTCGGCGGTATCCGGAGAGTGCGGCGCCGGCCTATCCGCCGGCCCTCCTCGCCAAACACATTGAAGGATCGGTGGCGACCACCTACATCGTGGACACGACCGGGCTCGCTGACACGGCTTCGTTGGTGATCATGGGGGCCACGGATACGGGGTTCGCCCGATCGGTGCGCGAAGCATTACCATACATGCGCTTCCGTCCGGCCATCCGCTCCAATCGCAAGGTGCGGCAACTGGTGAGCCAGGTATTCCTGTTCAGAATCCTGCATCCGGCGCCGGACACCACCGCGATCAAGAAGTCGGGAAACGAGTGAGTCCTCATTTCAATGCGCCGCCGCCGAGTCGCGTGCGCCACATCGTGCGGCTAGCCGGTGTCGTGATCGGCTATTCGGAGTTGGAACTGGCGTGGCCGGGCGAAGGCCGGGCTCGCGGGACGTTCCGCCCCGGGATCGGGTACGAACTGGTGGAACCGGTGTTCCGCCTGTTCGCAGACGCGGTGCCGCCGGCCGAAGGCGCCGTGGCCGACGCCGTCAAGCTCGAGCGGTACCACCAATCACGCGACGCGCTGGGGCTGCGGCTCGAAGAAGCCGACGGGACGGTGGTGCGGACGGCGGCCATCCATATCGCCGACTACTCGCGTGAGGGCGGGCCTGCGGCCCGCCACCTGGACGTGCTGATTCCCGACGACGGCTACTGGGTGCGGCGCGCAGCTCGCGAGGGCGCGTAACCCGGGAGCGTGGCGTGTGCTTCCGCGGCCGGCGGGCCGGCCACCTCGTCACCGTCGCCGTAAGCCAGGCCGTGGCGCGCGCAGAGCACTCGCATCGTGGCCTTGAGCCCAGCGCGGTAGCGCGCGCCCAACATGTGAGAGCGGGCGAAGGTGGCACGGTAGCGCAGGGCGAGGGCGGGGAACTCCTGCTCGATGAACGGAAGGTACCGCTGCCGTGCCGTGGCGCGGAGCGCGAGCGAACCGGCCACGATCGAATCGGCGCCCGACGCCGTCACGCGCGCCACGAGCTCATCCAGTTGCGCAGTCCCGTCGGTGATGCCCGGCAACACCGGCATTGCGTTCACCCGCACACGGATGCCGGCCGCGTGCAGCCGCGCGACGGCGCGCAGCCGCGCTTCCGGCGTCGGCGCCCGCGGCTCCAAGCGCCGGGCCAGCTCGCGATCCACCGTGATGAGCGATACGTGCACCTCGATCTGCGAGTGGCGGGCGACGCTGGCGAGAACGTCCACGTCGCGCGTGACCAGCGGACTCTTGGTGATGATGATGACGTGCAATCCGGGATGCTGCGCGAGGACCTCGAGGATTCCGCGCGTGATGCGGAACCGGCGTTCCGCCGGCTGGTATGGGTCGGTGGCCGTTCCGATGACGATGCGGTGGCCGCGCGCCAGGTCGGCCAGCCGTTCGGGGCCATGCCAG
>Ga0307372_10014304_pt1 | contig 10176 bp, 9 predicted proteins | sample OX1MG_FD_202533 | JGI IMG/M metagenome (GOLD analysis project Ga0307372, IMG submission 202533) | Soil microbial communities from Risofladan, Vaasa, Finland - OX-1 | ecosystem: Environmental > Terrestrial > Soil > Coastal area > Acid sulfate soil | place: Finland: Risofladan, Vaasa | collected... | reverse complement strand
GTAGGGGAGCACCGTCGCGGCGCCGAACCGCCGCGCCCAACGGACAGGCCGGCCGAGGCCGGCTGAGACGCGAGGCCGAGCTGGGGCGCGATCCGTCGCGCCCCACGGCTATTCGTCGCCTCGCGCCGCCTGAATGGCGGACCAGATGCTCTGTGGCGTGAGGGGCATGTCGAGTGCGGTCACGCCGAGCGGCGCAAGGGCGTCGAGCGCGGCGTTGACCAGGGCCGGCGGCCCGCCCGTCGTGCCGGCCTCGCCGACGCCCTTGACCCCCAATGGGTTGAACGGGCTCGGCGTGACGGTGTGCGCCGTCTCGATCGGCGGCATCTGCGACGCGCGCGGCGCGGCGTAGTCCATGAAGGAGCCGGTCAGGATCTGGCCGCTGTCGTCGTAGACGATGTGCTCCTGGAGCGCCTGACCGAGCCCCTGCGCCAGACCACCCACCACCTGCCCCTCGACCAGCATCGGGTTGAGCAGCGGGCCGCAGTCGTCGACGGCCAGGTAGCGGAGGATCTGGAGGACGCCGCTCGCCGGATCTACCTCGACCAGTGCCACGTGGGCTCCGAACGGGAACGTCCGGCCGTCGGGCATGAAGTAGCTGGTGGCGTCCAGGCCCGGCTCCAGACCGCCGCGCAGGCCCATGAAGTTGTAGGCCGCGCGGGCCACCTGCTTGAAGGTCAGGGCGCGGTCCGGCGCGCCGCGCACGGTAAAGCGTCCATCGTCGAAGTCGATGTCCTCCTCGGCGGCCTCCAGCAGGTTGGCGGCGATGCGGCGCGCCTTGTCGCGCACCTGGCGTGTAGCCAGGAGAACCGCCGAGCCGCCGACGGACGTGCCGCGGCTGCCGAACGTCCCGATGCCCTGCGGAGTGATGGCCGTGTCGCTCGCGCGGATGACGACGTCCTCCATGGCGACGCCGAGCTCGTCGGCCACGAGTTGGGCAAACGTCGTCTCCTCGCCCTGGCCGTGGGGGGAGATGCCGATCAGCACCGTGATCGTGCCGCTCGGCTGCACCCTCACGATGGCGCTGTCCCAGCCGGGTCCGGCGAACTCGCAGTAGAAGGCCATGCCCAGGCCGACGACCCGACCGGCGGCCCGTGCCGCCGCGTGCTCCGCGCGCACGGTCGAGTAGTCGATCCGGCGGAGCGCCTCATCGAGCGTGCGCGCGTAGTTGCCGCTGTCGTAGATCACGCCGGTGGCGCCCTTGTAGGGAAAAGCGTCGGGCGGGATGAAGTTCCGCCGGCGTACGTCGGCCGGGTCGAGCTCGAGCTCGTGGGCGATGGCATCCATCAGGCGCTCGAGCATGTACGCCGCCTCGGGACGCCCAGCGCCGCGATAGGCCCCGGTGGGCGTGGTGTTGGTCATCACGCCGCGCACCGTCGTCCGCAGATCGCGGATGGCGTAGGGTCCGGTGGACATGCGTCCGGTCTGCGCGGCTACCATGGCAGCGTTGTAGGCGCCGGTGTTGGAGATAATGTCGACGGTCAGGCCGAGGACCTTCCCCTGCTCGTCGACGGCGGCCCGCAGTCGCTGCAGCTGGTCGCGGGCGTGATTGGTGGCCAGGAAGCTCTCGCCGCGCGTCTCGTTCCAGTGGACCGGGCGACCGAGCCGGTAGGCTAGCGCGGCGGTCAGGATGTACTCGGGATAGACGCCGCCCTTGGCGCCGAAGGCGCCGCCGACGTCCGGCGCGATGACGCGGACGTCATACTCCGGCATCCCGATGGCGGCGGCGATGGCGGTGCGCATGGTGTGCGGAACTTGAGTGCTGGCCCAGACGGTCATCTGGCCCGTCCGCGGATCGAAGTCGGCCAGGGCAGCGCGCGGCTCGATGAAGGCCGCGTAGATCCGCTGGTTGCGCAGGTTCACGTCGACCACGCGCGCGGCACGGGCGAAGGCGCCGTCCGGGTCGCCGCTCTGGACCTCCCAGCGCCAGGCCTCGTTGGTGTCCCATTCCGGGTAGAGGCGCGGCGCGTCGGGTGCCAGGGCCGCCTCGGGATCGACGACCGCCGGCAGCGGCTGGTAGTCGACCTGGACGAGAGCCGCGCCGTCGCGCGCGACGTAGGCGTCCTCTGCGACGACGACGGCCACCGCGTCGCCGACGAAGCGGACGCGCTCGGTCGTCAGCGGGTAGCGCCGCAGCACGCGGCCCGGGAGCAGCTCACCGGCCACCACTTGCGGCTGGACGAATCCGGCGATGTCCTCGCCGGTCAGGACCGTAACGACGCCCGGCAGTGCGCTGGCGGCCTGCACGTCGATGCCGCGGATGTCGGCATGGGCGTAGGGGCTGCGCACGATGACGGCGTGCAGCGTGCCGGGGATGCGGACGTCGTCGACGTACCGGCCGGCGCCGGTGATCAGCGGGCGATCGTTGACGCGGCGGACGGATTGGCCCACGTAGCGGGGTCGCGCGGCGGCGTCGGTCATCGTGTCTCCCTCTCAGTCGCCCTGACCGGAACCGGGCCAGTCGGAACTCGACGCGGCGCCGACGAACGAGGCTACGAGCCGCTGCCGGGCGGAAGGACCTCGTCGAGCGCGGCCTGGCGTACCGCGGCGACCCCGCCCCCGCGCCAGACGGAGACGATTTCCTCGTCGTGGGGAAAGGCGAGCTCCGGTAGGCCGTCCGGCGCGAAGAGCGCCACCGCGTCGTTCTCCTCGCCGCTGCCCAAGCGGCCGCCGACCGCCTCCGCGGCATAGGCCGCCAGCACCACGGCCTCACCGGGCCGGCCGTAGAGCCCGAGCAAGCGGGTGAGGCGGACGTGCAGCCCGACCTCCTCGTAGGCCTCGCGCACCGCCGCGACCTCAGGTGGCTCACCGCGCTCGACGTAGCCGGAGGGGAAGGTCCAGCGGCCCATCCCAGGATCGATCGTACGGCGCTGCAGCACGAGCTTTCCGTCGTGGCCCACGAGCACGGCCACCGCGAGCTTGGGATCGGCAAAGAACGTCCGGCGGCACGCGGGGCAGTGCGGACGCGGCCGGCCTGAGACGACCCGCTCCTCGGTCGGCCCTCCGCAGTGCGGACAGAAGCGCACCGGGCCGAGCACGTTGACGCTCATGGATGGCTCTCCGCCGCTCCCTCGACACGACGACGCAACCGGTCATACTCCTCGGGCGTGTCGACGTCGTCGGGACGGCGGAGGTCGCCTGCGTCGACGAAGACCGCCACGTCGGCGTGCCGCTGTAGAAGCGGACGGGCACCTTCGTCTCCCCGGAGCTCCAGTAGCTCGGGAAAGAGGCGCCGCGCGAACAGGACGGGGTTTCCCCGCCCCTCAGCGTAGCGCGGCTGCACGATCGGCGCGCCGTCGACGCGGAAGCGCTCGACCAGCCGGTCAATCACGGCGGGATCGACCTCCGGCTGGTCGCCGAGCAGGAAGACCGCGGCGTCGACATCGCCCGGCAGCGCCGCAACGGCGGCCCGCACAGACGTGCTCTGGCCCTCCAAGTAGGCGGGGTTGTGGACGACGGCGAAACCGGTGAGGTCGACCTGGCGTGCCACCTCGTCGGCAGCCGCGCCGAGCACGACGAGCAGCGGATCGAGGGGCGTCCGACGCGCGGCGTCGAGAACGTGGGCCAGCAGCGGCCGCCCCGCCAGCGGTAGAAGCTGCTTGCCGCCGCCGAGCCGGGTCGCGGAGCCGGCGGCCAGGACGACCCCGGCGACATGCCCCACGGCTAGGCCTCGCCGGCGTCGGCCTTGGCGGGCAGGAGGTCGCCGCCGGGACGGCGGGGATCGCGCCCGTGCCGGACGGCGATGATCTCGGCGATGATGCTGACGGCGATCTCGCCGGGGCTGCGGCCGCCCAGGTCCAGGCCGATCGGCCCGTGGATGCGCCCCACCTGCTCCTCGGTGAAACCTGCGGCCAGCAGCCGCAGGTTGCGCTCGGCGCTGGTCTTCTTGCTGCCCATTGCCCCGATATAGCCGGCCCGGCTACGGAGCGCGACCGCCATGGCTGGGTCCTCGAACTTCGGGTCGTGGGCCAGCATCACGATATCGGTCTGCGGGCCGAGCGTCAGCTTCGATAGCGCCTCGTCGGGCCAAGCGACGATGAGCTCCCCGGCATTGGGGAAGCGCTCGCGCGTGGCGAAGAACTCGCGCGCGTCGGCGACCACCGTCTCGTAGCCCAGGTCCTCGCGGGCGATGCGCTCGAGTGGGATGGCGGTGTGGACCGCGCCGACGATCACCAGCCGCCGTGGCGGCAGGTAGCTCTCGATGTAGACGTCGGCCTCGCTCCCGTCGGGCAGTGGGTAGGTGCGCGTCTCGGTCTTGCCGTCGGGAAGCATCGCCAGGGCGTCCTCGGGGATCTGCTCGTCGAGGCTGGCATGGCCCAGCGTGCCGGACCGCCGTCCCCCCTCGTAGATGAGCAGCCGCGCGCCCCTCGGCTCGCCCGAGATGAGGGTGGCGAGCACGACCGGCTCGTCCGCCTGGATCGCGGCCGTGAGTTCGTCGTGGATGCTCGTCATCGACGCCTCAACCGAGCCGCTCGATGAAGACGTCGATGACGCCGCCGCAGCTCAAGCCGACGTCCCAGGCCATCTCGTCGCTGATGCCATAGTGGACGAGCCGCGGCGTACCGCTATCGAGCACCTCCAAGGCGGTCTCGAAAACGGCGCCCTCAACGCAGCCGCCGCTGACGGAGCCCGCCATGCGCCCGCTCCGGGTGACGGCGAGCTTGGCGCCCACCGGGCGCGGCGACGAGCCGGAGGCGCGGACAACGGTCGCCAGGGCGACTTCCTCGCCCTGTGCGCGCCACTGCTCGACCTCGGGAAGAATGTCTCGCATCCGGGTGCCTCCTGTGGCGTCAGGCGGCCGGCGTCCTGGTCGGGGCGAAGACGAGCGGCGTCTGGCGTCGAACCGGTCGGAAATCGTCGATCTTGCTGAGTCGCTCCGCCAGCGCCTCGAGGCTGGCCATGTTATGGACCGGCATGAAGTCGTCGACGTAGGGCAGCGCGGCCTGCATGCCGCGGGTGAGCGGCTCGTAGCGCGGCGAGCCGAGCAGTGGGTTGAGCCAGAGCATCCGGTAGCTGCTGCGCTGCAGGCGCGCCATCTCGCGCTGGAGCACCTCCGGGTCCCCACGGTCCCAGCCGTCGCTGATGATGAGGACGACCGCACCGTTGCGCAGCACGCGACGCGCCCAGTCCTGGTTGAACGTCTGCAACGACTGGCCGATGCGCGTGCCGCCGGACCAGTCGTGGACCTCGCGCGACACCCGCTCCATGGCGTCGTCGACGCTACGGTGCCGCAGCATGCGCGTGATGCGCGTGAGCCGGGTGCCGAACACGAACGCCTCGACGTGCGCCATACCGTTCTCGATGGCGTAGACGAACTGGAGCAGGATGCGCGAATAGCGGTCCATCGAGCCGCTGACATCGCAGATGACCACGAGCTGGCGCGGCTTTCGCTTGATGGTGCGGCGCATGATCTCCAGCGGCACCCCGCCGGTGCGCAGGCTGCGGCGCATTGTGCGACGCGGGTCGACGAAGCGCCCCTTGTGTGAGGCAACCTTGCGGCGGGAGCGGCGCTGGCCGAGCCGCCACTGCAGGCGCTCCATCAGCCGCCGCGTCTGGTGCAGCTCCTCCTCCGACAGGTCGGCGAAGTCCTTCTCGCGCAGCACCTCGGAGGAGCTGTAGCTGAAGACGTCGTCCGCGTCGCCGTCATCGTCGTCACTGTCGGCGGCCTCGTCGTTGGCCTCGATGGTCTCGAGGCGACGCCGGCCCTCGGCGCCCTCGGCCTCGGTCGAGTCCTCGCTGTCGCCCTCACCCTCCTCGCCTTCCTCGGCGGGGATGGCGTCGGCGGGATTCGGGGCGCCGCTCATGGCGTCCTCGGGGAAGTCGGGCCTGGACCGCCAGAACGCGTCGAAAACCCGATCGAAGACCGGCAGCTCCTCGCGGTGGGTCACGAAGCAGGCCCGGCTGGCCTCGCGGAACTCGCCGCGATCGCCGATCTCGATGTGCTCGATGGCCCGCACGAAGTCCATGACCTGGCCCGGCGTGGTGTTCACCCCGGCACGCCGAAGCAGCCGGCCGAAGCGGACGGCGCGTTGGACGAAGGTGTCGGACGTTACCATGCGCTGCCTACTCCGTGCTGCTGACGGCCGCGCCGACCAGCCCTTCCAGCTTGTTGCGGCGCACGGCGTGGACGTCCTCCTGGTGTTTGAGGATGGCGCCGAGCGTGGCGGAGGCGATCTCGGTCGTCAACTCCTGCTGGTTGAGTGCCAGCAGCGCCGCGGCCCAGTCCAGCGTCTCGGCCACGCCCGGGAGCTTGTACAGATCTTCGCGGCGCAGCTCGTGGATGAAGTAGGCGATCTGCTGCGCGAGCTTCTCCGAGACTCCGGGCACTTTGGCAGTGATAATCCGGAGCTCCTTGTCGATCGTCGGGTAGTCGATCCAGTGGTAGAGACAGCGGCGCTTGAGCGCGTCGTGCAGCTCACGCGTCCGGTTCGACGTGATGATGACGATCGGTGGCGTCTCCGCCACGATCGTGCCGATCTCCGGGATGGTGATCTGGAAGTCGGACAGCAGCTCGAGCAGGAAGGCCTCGAACTCCTCGTCGGCGCGGTCGATCTCGTCGATCAGCAGCACCGGTGCCCGGCCGCCGTGGCGCACAGCCTGCAGCAGCGGCCGCTCGATCAGGAAATCCGAGCCGAAGATTTCGCCCATGGCCAGGTCGCGAGACACGTCCTGATCCTCGAGGATGCGGATCGCGAGCATCTGACGGGGGTAGTTCCACTCGTATACCGCGTGGCTGACGTCCAGCCCCTCGTAGCACTGCAGGCGGATCAGATCGGTGTCGAGGATCGCGGCCAGCGCCTTGGCGACCTCGGTCTTGCCGACGCCGGCCTCGCCCTCGAGGAGCAGCGGCTTCGGCAGACGTAGGCCGAGAAAGATCGCGGTCGCGAGGCTCTGCTCGGACACGTAGCGTTGCGTCCCGAGCGCCTCCTGGACGGCTTCGACTGAATTGAGCTCCAAAGCAGTTCACCTCTTTGGTCCCGGAAGCGGTCAGCGTCCGGCCGATTAGACACGTGGTTGCCATCCGAAATCATAGCAAATTCCGTCCGATCCCGCTCGATTTCGGAGGTCGGGCGGTCGGGTCGCCGGATAGCGACCGGTGCGATCGGCGAGGCGGCGGTCGGTGCGAGTCAGCCGCGCGGTCGCTTGCCCGTGTTCGGGCTGTCGAGCATGGCGCCGATGGCGCGCACGGAACTCCGCACCCACTTGCTCGACATCGCCTTCTGGATGTCGGCGACGGTGACGGCGGGCTTGGTGATCGGAGCTGCCGATCGCGCGGCGCCAGGCGGAGTTGGCGTGCTCCCCGTTCGGGTGCGGGTGCCACGCATGGCGTGGAAGCTGCGCCCGATCAGCCGCACCCACGGGATCGGTTGGCGCCGCCGCAGGTGTCCGCCGCTCCGCTTCCAGAGCCACCGGCTGATGCCCATGCCGGCGAAGCCGCCCACCAGCGCGACGGCCGAGCCGGGGTTGTCCGGCGCAAGGTTGACGAGGGTGATGTGCCACACGTGGAAGGCGAGCACCACGCCGACGGTGGCGAGGTAGCCGAACGCCCAGGCCGCGGTCTCGCTCATGGCCTGACCGAAGCTGCGGCAGCTCTTCCAGGAGAGGAAGTAGACGAGCGGAACCATTAGATACACGGAGCGCATCTCCCCACACCGGCGCTGGAACCACCAGTCGGACGCCCCAAGCCTACTCGATTCCGTCGCCGCCGGCCAGCGTGAATCCGCAGTCCAGCGGCGATTAGAGGGACGCCGACCTCGACGCCAGCGGTAGAATTCAGGGTATCGGATCGGTGCTCTGAGTTGACCACGCAGCCCACTGCAGCCAGAAGAGAGACGTATGGCGGCCAACCCGTCCACCGCAACCCAGCCTCGTGCCGAGCTCGAGGGGACGGTCGAGCGGATCACATACCAGCACCCGACCAGCGGCTACACGGTGCTCAAGCTCACCACGAGGCGCGGTGACATCACCGTCGTCGGCAATCTGGCGGGAGTCAACCCCGGCGAGGCGCTGCACCTCGATGGCTTCTGGTCGTCCCACTCGCAGTATGGCCGGCAGTTCCAGGCGACCGGTTTCCGCTCGGTCCTGCCGGCCACGACCGAGGGCATTCGCAAGTATCTGGGCTCGGGGCTGATCCGCGGCGTCGGGCCGGTGACGGCCACCCGAATCGTCGACCACTTCGGCGCGGAGTCGCTCGCCGTGATCGACGAAGAGCCGGCGCGGCTGAGCGAGGTCCGGGGCCTGGGGCCGAAGCGAGTCAAGTCGATCATGGCGGCCTGGAGCGAGCAGCGCGCGATCAAGGACGTCATGGTGCTGCTGCAAGGGCTGGGAGTCCACACCGGACTCGCGGTCCGGATCTACAAGCAGTACGGCGACGAGGCAATCGAAGTCGTGCAGCGGGATCCCTACCGGCTCGCGCGCGACGTCTGGGGCATTGGCTTCAAGACGGCGGACCGCATCGGCACCGCAATTGGGATCCCGCACGACGCGCCAGAGCGGCTGGCGGCCGGCGTGCGCCACGTCCTGTCCGAGGCAGCCGACGACAACGGGCACCTGTACCTGCCCCGGGAGGAGTTGCTGCAGACCTCCGGCGAGCTGCTGGGCTGCCAGTCAGACGACGTGGACGCGGTACTGCCGGCGTTGGCGAGCGCCCGCGACGTGTTCCTCGAGGTGCGCGAGGAGACGGAGGCGGTCTACCTGGCATCGCTGGGCGGCGCCGAGATTGCCGTGGCACGGCGGCTCATGCGGCTCGTTCGCGCGGCCGCCGACCACCTGGCGGTTTTCCAGAGTGTCGACTGGGAGCGCGCGTTTGGCTGGCTGGCGTCGCAGGGCGTGCCGCCGCTGGCGCCGCAGCAGGAGGAGGCGGTGCGGACCGCATTGACCGAGCGATTGACCGTGCTTACGGGAGGTCCTGGGACGGGCAAGAGCACGACCGTGCGCTCGATCGTGGCGCTCGCCCGCGCCAAGCGGTCCCGGATCATCCTGGCGGCGCCGACGGGCCGCGCGGCCAAGCGCATGTCCGAGCTGACCGGTGGGCAGGCGAAGACGATCCACCGGCTGCTGAAGCTGCAGCCGGGTGGGGCAGCGGCCTTCAACGAGGACAGTCCGCTGGACGCCGACCTGGTGGTGGTCGACGAGGCATCCATGCTCGACGTGTCGCTCTTCAATACGCTCTTGAAGGCGATCGAGCCCGGCACGCACCTGCTCCTCGTGGGCGACGTCGACCAGCTGCCGTCGGTCGGACCCGGCAACGTCCTGCGCGACGTCATCGCGAGCGAGGCGGTGCCCGTGGTGCGGCTCGCCGTCGTCTTTCGGCAGGCAGAGCAGAGCGCGATCATCCGCAACGCCCATCGGATCAACCAGGGGCAGATGCCCGAGTGGGGCCGCGACGTGCGGGACTTCGCGGTGCTGCGGCTGCCGGACGGGCCGGAGGCGACCGAGCAGGCGGCCGAGACGATCTGCGATCTGGTGGAGCGGCGGCTGCCGCAGGCCTACGGGCTGCGGCCGGGGGAGATCCAGGTCCTGTGTCCCATGAACGGCGGCGGTGCCGGCACGCGGCGGCTCAACGAGCTGCTGCAGGAGCGGCTGAACCCGGCGGCGCCCGGCAAGGCGGAGGTTCGCGCGGCCGGGAGGGTGATCCGCGTCGGTGACCGGCTGATCGCGCAGCGCAACAACTACCAGATCGAGGTCTACAACGGGGACCTGGCATACGTCCAGCGACTGGACCCAATCGATCAGGCGATCGAGCTGGCGCTCGACGACGGGCGAGCCGTGACGGTGCCGTTCAGCCAGGCAGACGAGTTCTCCCACGCGTTCGCCATCTCGGTCCACCGCGCCCAGGGCTCCGAGTTCCGCGCGGTGGTGGTGCCGGTGCTGACGGCGCACTACCTGATGTTGCAGCGGAACCTGGTCTACACGGCGGTGACGCGAGCGCGCGAGCTGGTGGTGCTGGTGGCGCAGCCGCGGGCGATCGCGATCGCGGTACGCAACGACAGGATCGCGCGGCGCTACACGGCGCTGGCGGATCGGCTGCGCGAACTGGCCGCCGATTGAGCGGCCGGCGTCACCTCGAGGGCCGGGAAACGCACCTCGACCTGCAGGCCGCCGCCGATCCTCGGCAAGGCGGTGATCTCGGCGCCGTGCGCGGCGGCGATCGCCCGGGCGATCGACAGGCCGAGGCCG
>Ga0307372_10014303_pt1 | contig 10177 bp, 9 predicted proteins | sample OX1MG_FD_202533 | JGI IMG/M metagenome (GOLD analysis project Ga0307372, IMG submission 202533) | Soil microbial communities from Risofladan, Vaasa, Finland - OX-1 | ecosystem: Environmental > Terrestrial > Soil > Coastal area > Acid sulfate soil | place: Finland: Risofladan, Vaasa | collected... | reverse complement strand
GTAATATAGCAGTAGTCTTACAGTAATTATTGCGCTGCGCTCCGTTCCCACTATTGGATTCCTTGACATAGTACCCGGGCTTCCGAATGTAATGCTTCTATACATTCAATCCGCAATTTAACACGCAGCAATCAACCTCAACGACCTGCGCATATTTATTAAGAGACTAAGGTCACGAAATACTCTATGAAAAATTCACGAATATGGGATGCCTTCCTTACGAATCAAGATCGTGCACTGGAGCTGGCTCGTCCACCGAAACAAATCTCATACGGTAATGTTCCCGTTCTACTCCTTGTTGACCTCTATCGATCAGTATTCGGTGACAAACCGCAACCGCTGCTAGAGTCTGTAAAGAATTGGCCGAATAGTTGCGGTTTGGCGGGTTGGAATGCAATCCCGCATATTTCCAAGTTGCTTAAGGCCGCGAGAGAAGAAAAGATGCCGGTTGTTTACGTTACTGGTTTGTATGAAGAGGAATCGGGGGTTCGGGGATGGAGCGACAGAGGATCAGGAAGTAGAATAGGGAACGTCAGATCAAAAGGAATTCCAAATAAATTTCGCTACGAGATAATAGATGAGCTAAAGCCCATTTCAGGCGAAGCTGTACTTCGAAAGTCTGCCCCAAGTGCGTTTTGGGGAACACCTTTGGTGGCTCACTTGAACTCACTGGGTGTTGATACTGTGATTATCGCAGGTGAGAGTACCAGTGGATGTGTTCGAGCTACAGTGGTTGATGGTAGAACACTAGCGTATCATATGATCGTTGTCGAGGAGTGCGTGTTTGATAGAACAGAGTCATCGCATGCGATCAATCTGTTTGACATGAATCAGAAATATGCACCAGTTGTAACGCTGTCCGAGGCGCTGAAGTACATGCGCTCTCATACAAAGAAATTGAATCGTTCTAGCTAATCGAGGCCAAGTACACTTTTTACGTAGAATAAACTGAAGGACGGCCTCTGGTTGACGAAGGAGAAACCGTTTCGTTCACAATGGCAGAAGAACTTTTGGTGGATTTGTGAACTAATCACGACTGAAAAGGTACCGGGTCTTCTGCGCGCATTTGGTAAGAATCCAATTTATAGGGGGGAGAGCGTTCTGTCAATCAGAACAGAACCGAAATAGCCTTGTTTCAAATAGGACCGACACTCCTTCAATGTGGTTCTACATTGGCAAAGGCAAACGGGGCGGTCTCTTTAGGCGTGACGAGCCTAGTTGTAATTGCAATAATCATCATAGTGGGATTTGGCGTCTTTCTTACAATGATGAATGCTGGCACCACGACCAGCACTATAACCACGACAAGCACTACGACCACTACCACCCAGCAAAACCAAACCCAGTCTTCAAACGGCCTTGAGCTGCGGCTCTCTGTTAACGCCACGAGCATAACCTCGGGTGAATCAGTCTTAATCACGGCGAGCGAGTACAACACGCTAACGACGCCCAACAATGTCTCAGTCGCAAACCTCTGGGGAGTGAACGGGCTGTCCCTCGGATCATGCTCGAACGAGTTTGTTCAGCCATTCGGAGTAGCGGTCTTCCAGGGTCGCTATACCACACAGAATCTGTCCCAGGCTACTCCACTCAGAATATTTCCGATCACTGCCTGTCCCATGTACGTGCGTCTCGTAACAGGATACCTCTTTCCGCCACAGAGTGATGTTGCAGCCGTATTGCCAGGCGGATCTGTTACAAGCGGGACACCTATGGCCGCCAACCTAACGGTGAGTCACATCTACAAAGGCTACACAGAGTCGCAGGTCCTGAGTCCCGGAGTCTACACTGTTGTTGCCGGAGACGAATGGGGCGCGCTAACGATGCTTCACTTCACTGTCCTCGCGCAAACAATGACCACGACAACATCGACCGGCGTGGGAACATTGGCAGCCACAGTCAGCGTCGGACCCACCCAACCAGTGTGCATGGCCAACTCGACCTCTGGCCCCGCTCCCTCCCAGTACTCCTCAATCCAGATAATAATCACCTCGTCCTCGGGGCAGAACACCACCCTGCCGACGCAATGGCTCTCCAACGGATGCGAAGCGACCGGAACTGCTCAGGCTTCTCTTGGCGTCGGAACCTACACTCTTAACCTGTCCAGCTGCACCTTCATGGGTTGCAAGACTTCTCTTCCAAAGATCTTCACGATAACCTCGAACCAGATAACGGATGTCAACGTTTCAATCGACACCGGCATAAGGTGAAGCAGTTGAATGGCAGAGACAAGAATCACTTTCTCACAGATACTTACGAGGGCAATGCTGTCGCAAGACACAATCCGCTTGCTCTTTGAGAAACTCCGATACAATCTCTCGCTTGAAGAAATAATCTTCAACACACGAATACTGGCTAATTTCTTTCTCGGCAGAAAGACTCTTTCTTTCAATCTAAAGCCAGTGCGATAAAGACACTATTTGAGTGTGAAAAAATGAGGAATAAAGTTTTGACAAAATCGTATCGAGAATTGGGAATGAACAAGAGCACCCTTTGGTATCAGAAGAAGAGATTAGAGCAAACCGGCTCCTTAAGAGTATACAATAAGACAAGACACCATTTTACGTAGCTCAGAACTTAGTCACGTACTTTGAGGAAAATATGAGGATGCAAATTTCTGCTTAAGTTAACTTGGGCAGTATTTCCTTTTTCGACTACGTCTTGACCATCATTGCTCAATCCAAACTTATTCTTACCTACGTTTCGGAAATAGCGCTTGTTGTGTCCGCTGTAGATTACGTTGTCTTTAACATTTGAAATACCAGTTGTAGTTTCGAGTTGCTCTATTGTGTCTCTGTTTCGCGAGAGTCTGTAAATCATCGTCCTTGGTCATGTATTCCGTGTCGAAGATTCCGTCGTGTTCTCCCAGAGACTTCAGGATATCCTGCTCGAGTGTCTTCGATAATGTTAGGACATTCTGCGTGTTGGCAAAGTCCTTTCGCAGTGGGGATGCCGGTGGGAGATAGACAGTCGAATATTTGTTGATCAACGCGACATTATTTCCCTTCTTGTAAGTCCAGTTTCTTTCGCCATCTCGTTTGACATCTACGGTGTAAGGACCGGGATAGCCACGGATGAAGGAATGTTTCTCATCCTCTGACTTATTTGCGAGGTCCGCTGGAAGATGCACCGTAGCTGTCAGAATCTTTCTTTTGCCGAGCTTGTGATATCTCACACGCGGGCTTGACATCTGTTTGCCGTAGCTTTTGCGCTTTGACCGATCCCGTTCCCTCTGCGTTAACTGCCAGCTCACTTATATTGATGTTCACCAATGAAACGCTATGCCGAATAAACGAAAAGACAAAATGACACCCGCAGAAGCGAGAACCTTGGCCATTAGACTGAATGAAAACAAGAAACACAATCATAAACCATCAAAGCGAGAATAGCATGCCTGACCAGCTCTTTTCCTGACCGTTCAACCCTTCGAATTTTTGACACTTGTCGAAAGAATAAAGGATTGTACTTTCTACTACTTCTGCTGCAATAGCTTAACAATTTGAAATAACTATCCGCCCGTTGCTCAGGTGAATTTTCCTCTATGAAATAAATTGGCGGAGCGACTTTCCCATTAAGTTGTACTTTGAATTCGGCTCCGCCAGCTGTCTTTCTGGGGGGGGCGAAAATGGTGGGCCCACCCTTCTCTATACTTTCTCTCTTTCTCTTACTTTCATTCTCTCTTATTCTCTTTCACTCTTTCATACTCACTCCTAATGTATAACACACACGCTTTAATATGCCCTAAACTAGAGATTCTTAACATGGCAAATGCTGGAGTCATAGGAGCGATTGCAATTGTCGCGATAATTGCTGCTTCATACGGTTCTTACTATGTTACTGCAACGCCCCTTCAATCGAGCATCTCTTCGTTGCAAACTAACGTATCTGAATATCAATCGAGCATCTCTTCGTTGCAAACTAACGTATCTGAATATCAATCGGTAATCGCGTCTATGTCGGCTCACCCTTCAACGACTACGATCTTTACAACTCTAACTCAAACAACAACTTCGATCTCGACGATAACGACAACTTCAGTTTTGACTCACACAACAACATCAACTTCAGTTTCTACCTCGACTGAAATCCTATATCCTATTCCTGAAAATGTAACTGTTTACTTGATTGACGGGGGTGGTGGAATAACGAATTATGCGATAAGTGCAGGCTCAATAAGTGATAGTGGATCAATCAGTTCACAAGAAACGTTCTTAGTTTCACCTGTCTATCAGAACGAAAGTATTACAGTCAGCATATCTCTAACCTCGGTTTATGGTAGTTGTTTAAGCGGTCAGATTGCCAATCTCTTTTTGTACATCAACAATAGCGTGGTCTCTCAATCTAGTGCATCCTGCGGCCCAAACGTAAACGCTCAAATCTCTTACGTTCTCTAGACTCTTCGCGAAAGACGTGATGCCCTCTTTCAACTAGTTCGCATGTGATGGACAAATCAGAGCTCTCTTTCGGAGGGGGCAAAAATGGTGGGCCCCCTTAACTTTCGAATAATTTGTGCTGTACATGAAGGAATATCCTTCTTTGTCTTGAGCGAGAGTACTGCTATGATCAGTCTTTCTCCATCAACAAGGACAGACGCACTGAGATACTCAAAGGCATAGTTACTACCATCAGTGTGCTTTGTTCCAATTATCATTGGAGTGGAGTCATGGTCTCCATAGTACATGACATCGTGCAGGTCAACTGCTACGGGGAGAGGCATTCCGAATCTCCTTTGCCTGCGCAATCGCCTGACATTCTCATTTACCCGTCTATCAAACGCGCTCTTGAGCATCTCTTCCTTTTGCGTCTTGATGTAAGAGAGGAGAGTCTCGCCCGTGGGTGATGAATCGCCCAATGCATTGGAGACACCAGTAGCAAATCCATTCAATATGCTTGCTGACAGAAGAAGCTTCAGATGCTCTTGCTTGGAATAGACAGATCTTTCTTTGAGATCATACATCAGGAATGGTTCCAGTTGCTTTTCTATGAAACGGGCGAGCTTATTCTTCTTCCTTCTATCGAGTCCTTTCATGTATACGTCGAAATCAATGGCTAACGTGGGCTGGCCATAATGATTGTGCCAGTGCATTTGAGAAAACTAGGCTTTTTCATTCGCATCTACTGTAAATTGGTGGGTTTATTTTGTGAGGCAAATTGTCAGGATAGTCGAAACGCTTATGTTTTTGAATTAGGTCGAAAGTACCCACATCATAATGCTAAGGAAGGGTATTAGCCGGGGCATTATGATTGCAGGAGTTATCGTAGTTATCGTTGTTGTGCTAGGAGGAGTAGCATACAATGATTCTCAGACTAAAGTGCAGACAAGTCTTCATGTGACATCAGGCCCTTCGACTGTTGATACTACATGCGCCGCCGGGATTGACAACCAGTGTTTTACTTCGTCTACATCAAATGCTTGTTCCAATGAGCAAACGTCTTATTTAGGTAGCAGAACCCCATTGAATTACACAGAGCTGAATGTTTTACTTTCAGCATACAATTTGACGAGTTCTTGTCTGAATGAAGCCCAGAATACGATTTTCATCTTCTACGGTTACAACTGGTGCTTAGTGTCTTACTTCATGCTGCCGAATGGGACTCTAGTCACCTATTATCGAGGTTCGGATTCAACATCGGTGGCGTGTACTTAGGTTAGCTAGTTCGCAACGGTGATTTATTGAAAAATTAATTTGCCGCATAAAAGATGATCAGTGGAAGATTTCTTAGGTTTCAAGTCCAACTGAAAAAGATGACTCAAAAGCAGTTCGCATCAATAGAGTTCTAAATGCGGAAATTATAGAACGTAGAGAGTTCTTATCTTTTGCAAGAGAACGTAATAGTAAAATTTCGCGAAAGATACTTATAACGCCCATTCAATTGGCATTATGTGAAAAGAGCAACTGCAGCTCCTGTTGGAGTAGTTCTGAATCTGGGGGGCTAAAATGGTGGGGCTGCATACTTAGGGCGGCGCTTTCGGGGCAGTGCCTAGTTTTAATTGAGTAATCCAAAGCCTCCCAATGTCAAGAAGCGCATAATAATCGCGCTCTCAATTTTCGCGGTCCTAATGGTAGTTACCGGCGTTTTGGCTTATCTTCTCCTGAATCCCGACTCGCCATTTGCGGCAAGCTCGCAAACTACATCCTACTCAGGACCGCTTAATTGTCCAAAAGGAACCTATCAGGGTGACTACAACGGGCAGCAGAAATGTCTCTATGACCCGGGTGCTCCAAATGCTGGACAGCCCGCGGCGGGATACTTCGGCCCTGCTTCGACGGATACTTCGAAAAGTGGCTGTTTCGGATGCGTTTTCATAACTTCTGTAACAGTTGCTTACTACAATGGTGGAGAAGGTGGTTATGTTTCAAAGCCCGTTCCGAATGAATGTGCTCCCCAGGGATTTACCAGTACTGCTAGCCAATTGGTAGGCTATGGAATGGGCTCACTGACAGCAAACGGCCAAGCTGTTGAAGTCGTAGGTCCAGATCAAAACGGGCAAAGCGCTCGGTCATTTAGTTATTCATTTCATTTCAATCTTGCTTACGGCGTTCAATCCGATGGCACGGATTGTTCGATGGGAATCAATTACGATTCAATCGCTCTCTCCAGTGGAGCGACCGGTGTTGTTCTCCAATCTACTACGCCTTCAATGCCGTATGATGTTATAAACATTGGCGACTCTGGCGGCTCACAGACATTCGCTGTGCAGTTCTATTCCCTTGATGGAAATTATTACTATGGCGCCCTGACTCTCACTGTCGTGGTCTCAAGTGATGGCGGCTCGTAGCTTTGAATTCGTAACAGATTATTCATATCACTTTGTTTTGCCTCGTCTACCGGAAAACCTTCTAGAGTCGTTAAGAGCGTCGGGTGTAAATTTCTCCAATTTGGGCGGGGGGTTCAATGACGGGGTCAACCGGATATTTCCCCACTAAAAAGGTGGGGTCAGCCGGATTTGAACCGGCGATCATTGGAACGCGGCCCTCAAAACATTTCATTTTTTATTTCCATAACCACTTTTCTTGCGGTCTCATTGAAATCCTCCAACGGAACATTTTTAACAGTAAGTAACTATGATGTCTCGAGCTTGCATGAGGCGAACTGGTGACTCAGTTTGGCGGAAGCCAACTAAAGGAAATACTTCCTCCTAGAAAATTAGAGTTCACTGTAAAAGAAATTCATCTACAAACTCCCGCGCTTGCATCTTTCGCAAATCTACGCGAATCCCACGAATACACCTGCATCCTAGAATCTGCAACAGGTGCCGAAAGGCTCGCCGAGCTTTCGATCATAGTATTCGATCCCTTCTGTATTCTTACTGCCTCACACGGGCAGGTGAGAATCGAAGACAGACGCAACGACACAACGTCCAAGCTAGAGAGTAAAGATCCGTTACTCGCAATCAGGACACTCGTGCGCTCCACCCAGATCAAGAACAAACATTTCAGGTTTCTCGGAGGAGCGGTCGGGTACATCGGGTTCGATGCCGTAGGGTACTGGGAGCAAAAACTCGCAAACGAAGTGAAAGGAAAGACTCAGTTTCCAGATATGCAGTTCTGCTTTTACGAGGAGGGGGTGATATACGACCATCAAAAGCGCAAAGAGTTCTACTTTCACTCGGACAGGACGCGCGATCGGCAAGGCGAGATAGAGCAATTATCAAAGAAACCGTATGAGATGGGCGACTTTACAATCTCCAAAGTTAAGACCAATGTCAAACAGAAAACATTCGAGGATTCGGTAAGGAAGGCTAAACACTACATTCGAGAGGGGGACATCTTCCAGGTCGTTCTTTCCAAGAGGTTCGATTTTGATTTCAAGGGCGATCTACTAAGATTCTATTCAGAGCTTCGAAAACTCAACCCATCTCCCTACATGTACTTCCTAGACTTTGGGAAAATAAACATAGTCGGCTCCAGTCCGGAAATGCTCGTGCGCGTCGAGAATGGTGTCGTTGAAACATTCCCGATTGCCGGCACGAGACCAAGAAGTGACAACAAGTTGCAAAACAAGAGATTGAAAGCGGAACTGCTAGCAGATCCCAAGGAAAGAGCTGAACACATAATGTTGGTTGATCTTGCTCGAAATGATGTCGGCAGAGTTTCAAAGTTCGGTACCGTTTCAGTTCCGGAATTTATGGAAGTGAAAGAATTCTCCCATGTGCAGCACATCGTGTCTCAGGTCACTGGAAAATTGGCAGACGGCCTGGATTGTTTTGATGCGATGCGATCCATATTCCCAGCGGGGACGGTTTCAGGAGCGCCAAAGATTAGGGCGATGGAAATAATAGAAGAACTCGAAACAGAAAGACGGGGGCCGTACGCCGGCGCGGTTGGCTACTTTTCATTCAACGGGAACATGGATTCCGCAATCACGATCAGAACTCTCGTCGCGCACGGAAACAAGGCGTCGATTCAGGCTGGCGCAGGTATCGTTGCGGATTCTGATCCAAGAACTGAGTGGTTCGAGACAGAACACAAAGCTCGCGCGCTGTTCAACGCGATAGAAACTTCGTCAAGAAAGGAGGGAAGGGCTTGAGGATTTTAATTCTGGACAATTACGACTCGTTTGTCTACAACTTGGCGCAGTACATCGGAGCGGAAGGTGGGAATCCAGTGGTCTATCGGAATGACATGATTTCAATGAATAGGATTACGTCATCTGTCAAGCCTGATGCGATTGTAATCTCGCCGGGGCCCGGAAATCCTTCTAATCCCAAGGATTTTGGAGTTTGCACCGAAGTCCTAAGAAAACTTAGTCCCAAAATCCCCACTCTAGGAGTATGCCTAGGTCAGCAGGGAATAGGTTTCGTTTACGGAGCAAAGATAGCACATGCAAGAGTCTTGAAGCACGGCAAGACTTCTATCATCAAACACGACGGCAAGTATCTGTTCAAAGGAATCCCGAACCCAATTGAAGGAACGAGATATCACTCACTCGTCATAAAGAAAGGTTCTGTGCCGAAGGATTTGGTAATCACCGCCACATCAACAGACGACGGAGAAATAATGGGAATCAGACACACAGAGTTCCCGATATTCGGAGTCCAGTTCCATCCTGAATCAATCATGACCACAAACGGAATGGGCATAATCAAGAACTTTATCGAAATGGTCTAGGCGAAATACATTGGCATTCATCAAAGAGGCAATTTCCAAAGTAGTCAAATCTCAGAACCTTTCAGAAGAAGAAGCTAGGTTGACAATGACCGAACTAATAGATAGCACAGCCTCGCCGTCGCAGATCGCATCCCTCCTCACCGCCCTCAGAATGAAGGGCGAAACTGTCGATGAGATCGCAGCTTTCGCCACTGTCATGAGAGAGCACGCGAGAACAATCAATCCGCGCGTCTCAGGAAGGCTGACAGATACCTGTGGAACAGGTGGTGATGCCCTAAAGACTTTCAACATCAGCACTATCTCTGCGCTCGTTGTCGCAGGCGCGGGCGCTCCAATTGCAAAACACGGGAATAGATCTTTCACCAGCAAGTGCGGCAGCGCTGATCTCCTGGAAAAGCTCGGCGTCAACATAAACGCTGAACCAGAAAAAGTCCAATCGTCGATAGAGCGCGCGGGAATTGGTTTTATGTTCGCGCCGGTGTTTCACTCAGCGACCAAGAACGTCTCCGTCCCAAGAAAAGAAATCGGAGTCAGGACTGTCTTCAATATACTAGGGCCATTAACAAATCCAGCCAATGCAAAAGCGCAGCTCCTGGGGGTGTATGAGGTCGGACTGGTCATGAAATTGACCAAAGTTCTGGTGAAACTAGGATTAGAAAGTGCGATAGTTGTTCACGGAATGGATGGTTTTGATGAGATTTCACTCATCGGAAAAACGCACGTTGCAAGATTTCTAAACGGAAACATCAAAGAAGAGATTCTCAGCCCGAGCTCCTTCGGACTCGAGCTACGAAAATTCGAGGAGATAGCGCCTCCTGAAGAGATTGACGAGCACGTTCTGGTGGCGTTGAGAGTTCTGAGCGGATCGAAAGATCAAAGAAATGCCGTGAGAGATACTGTTCTCGCAAATTCATCGGCAGGCTTGTTAGCCTCAGGGATGGCTAAAGATTACTCGGAAGGCGTTGAGCTTGCCAGATCCTCTCTGAAATCTGGAAAGGCGCTGGAAAAGCTAACTCAACTTGTGAAGTACTCGGGCGGAGACATTGCTGTTACAGAAGGACTCT
>Ga0307372_10014302_pt1 | contig 10177 bp, 10 predicted proteins | sample OX1MG_FD_202533 | JGI IMG/M metagenome (GOLD analysis project Ga0307372, IMG submission 202533) | Soil microbial communities from Risofladan, Vaasa, Finland - OX-1 | ecosystem: Environmental > Terrestrial > Soil > Coastal area > Acid sulfate soil | place: Finland: Risofladan, Vaasa | collected... | reverse complement strand
GGGTGTGCGATTCAAAGATGGAATCGAAGATACGGAGAATGATTTACAGGACAGCAGGAGCGCCGCTTGACGAATCGTCATACACCAGAATTGACCATAGCTCCTGCGCGACCCGTGGCCATTGTCGATGGCATCCGCTGTGACAGAGCAAAACCGAGCGTACTCGAGTGTCGCGAATATAGTCGATTACATTACCCGCAACAGATCTCAGGCGGTATAGCATTTGATGCAGGCTGTCGAAATGTGACAGTGCCACATATTTAGCTTTATGGATTATGATGCCTTGATAGAGAACGCGCTGATGGAATCGCTGATATGCCTTGACAGCCATTTGTAGTACGATGTATCGATTACGAACGGTTACATTATTAAAGAAGATAAAGAGGGACGAGTGGCACAAACTAAGATACGTCCGATGAAAGAATATATAAAGATAATAGTTTATCGGTTCAGTAAACTAATCGGATTATTCAACCTGAGTCGTCATTTAATGAAGAATAGGTTGCTTATACTTTGCTTTCATGGCTTTCAGTTACAAGATGAAGCGGACTTTAGACCAAAGCTTTTCATGCGCGAAGCAGTTCTACTCAAACGCCTAGAAGCTATTAAAAGATATGGATTTTCTGTTATTCCATTGGAAGTTGCTTTGCGCACTCTTAAAAATGGGACATTGCCAGTTAATGCAGTCTGCCTTACGATTGACGATGGCTTTTATAGTTCACTTAAAGTGGCTGGGCCATTATTACATCGCTATGGGTTACCGGCAACATTGTACCTAACGACTTATTATTCAAAAAAATGTTTGCCTGTTTATAGGCTTGTTGTTCAATACATGTTTTGGAAAACAGTGGTTGATAACCTTGATGTTAGTGATCAACCATGGGGGACATCAGCCTCAGTACCACTGAATGAGCAGAAAAAGAAAGATAAAATGTGTTTAGATATCATCGATTATGGTGAATCAAGATGTTGTGAAAAAGAGCGACAGGACATATGTCGTTTGTTAGGTAAGCGGCTGGAAGTAAGCTACGAGCATATTTGTGACTCACGTATATTGAGCTTGCTTACTGTTGATGAGCTGCGTGAACTGAAGAAATATGGCGTTGATATCCAGCTACATACACATCGCCATCACCTATCTTTGGATAATGAAGCTGAAGCTCGTCGGGAGATTCGGGAAAACAGAGAATACATAAAGAAAGCCTTAGGACAAGAGCCTAATCATTTTTGCTATCCCAGCGGGATATGGAATAGTCATCAATGGACATGGCTTAAGAGAGAGGGAGTGATTAGCGCGACTACGTGTGAAGTTGGGCTCAACAAACAATCTACACCTGAGCTTGCTCTCTATCGCGTGCTGGACGAAGATGCAATCCCGCAGATTGAATTTGAAGCGGCGCTTTTTGGTTTTACGGAGTGTATTCATATTATTTTAGGCAAACGTCACCGGTCAGATGCTGCACGCAAAAGGCAGCAAGGTGAGCCCTTGACTTGGAGTGATTTATAACAGTCTAAATGACCTTAAGTTTAAGGGCACTTGCTTAAGATGGTACTGCTAATAATACAGCTAGCAATTATTGTTATTGTCATGGTCTTGATTGTGTTATGGGGTTTTTATTTCCCATATCCCTCGCCTCTCGTACGGCGCTGGCTTTCGCCGCGCAAGCGCTGGCCTGAAAAGCAGATCCGCACATGGTTGAAGGATGGGAGATTTCAGCGTGCCTTCCTGAATCATTTTTACAGTGATCCTGAGCGTATGGCGCCTCCGGGCAACAGCATACTTGCCCCGGCAGACGGGCTGGTGACTAGTGCGGATATACGCGGCGGGGTACGTTACCTCGTGATTGGGCTTAGTTTTTGGGACATGCATGTGCAACGCAGCCCGGCGTCCGGGAGGGTACTTAGCGTGCAATCGCACGGTGGCGACTTTATGGACGGAGAGGGGCGGGAGTTTGCTTTTCTGAGGGAGAAATCCTGTCCGGTGCACAAGCGCGTGGTCGTTGCGACCGATGATGGGCAAGTCGCGGTGCGCTTGATTACTAGTCTAGCGGCGCGGCGTATCGAGACTTGGGTCCGAGAAGGAGACGAGATCGATCGCGGCCAGAGGATCGGCAGGATATTGCTGGGCAGCACCGTGGTGCTCGAGCTGCCTGCCACCACGAACCTCTTGGTGCGCATGGGCGATCGCGTCTGGGCGGGAGAAACTGCTGTTGCAGAAAGCTTGACTTCCCCATGAACGGCTTCTTGTGGACATTCGGTCATCTCGGTTGGGGCATTTTTGCAGTGCTAGTATTTAGCGGACTATGGCTGCTGTTGAGCGATTTATGCTGGCGATTGCTGGCTATTTGTATTGGCCGGCTTTTGGCCCTGTTGGCTATAGGCTGGATGCTTGGCATCGGCTGTATTGTTTTCGGTTTCTATATGGCCGGCTGATAAGAACGCACGATCAATAAGCTCATTTAACTGATGATGTGATTGTAGCCGCCTTCACCATAAAATCAGTAAGGCCGCTATTAGGCAGCCTTTGCTACGAAGTATATGTCGATATATTATGTCGATATATATGGAGAAAATCCGCAGAAACACCAGTATTATGAAGCAACCTGTCAATATTTCTTAATCGATGCGTACAAACGTGATTGCAGCGGAGCTAACTGCACCATAAGTTGCGCAAAAATTTCATCATCCAGCGCGCCATAGCTACGCAGTTTCTTGAATGTAAATTCCAGGAATTCCACCAGCACAAACACCAAACGCGTATGCACCCGCCAGCGCTCCCGAAACACTGGATCAGGGTTACCGCGCCCATCTGGGCCGTCTTACGGGACAACCCAGCTTTCTTGATCAGATGAGTAGCGTTGCTGTGATGGACGATACCTAGCACCTGGTCAATGACAGCATGGCATCTCGCGAACAGGAAGCGCAACGTGATTCGGAATGCTCAGTACCCACTCGCGTACCGGCTGCTCGGGGAACACCTCGTCCGCCAGCAACGCGCTTAGGGCAATTTACCACAAACGCAGATCAAAAAGGCTGGCAACAAAAGGCCACTCGAGCCCCGGTGAAGACGTGGCACCCAAACGGGACGCCAGGTCTTGAACTTGAATATCGCCTTGCATAGCGTCGTGGCCTCATAATGTTCATGCCCCCTCATCACTGTCTGCCAATACCTATTGCAGAAAAGCATCGTGCGTCATTTGGGCCTGTCGTTTTTCATATTATTACGCGGCATAGTGCCTGGTCACCGATATACATCCGCGATAGCTAAGGCCACACGGCAGAGAGATCTGCGCCTTACCATCGGCTGAAGAGACCGTAATAAAATTGCCGCAACCTGCTAGTCCAAGTGTTCCCCAAGCCTTCTACCTCGTAACCAAATTCTCTTAGAGTGCGGCTGGCCACCTCCTCGAACAGGATACGATCGGCAGCGCTCATGCGCCTCCGCCACGCTTGCACCTTGGTCGTGTCCGGCGGCCGCACTGATGTTCCGTGATATTTCAGACTGGCTATAGGCATCGCGGTGGCCGCGGTCTCGTGGTAGGAGAGCATTTCCGGGAAGTACTGCTCGCCAATGAAGGCACAGATCCGGCGTAGGGTCTGTTCCGGTTCCAGAACCAGATCCTCGTAACGAGTTTCCATGTAATACTCCGGAGCCAGCATCGCGCCCATCTTGTGACCAAGCGTCACCTGCCAGATCCAGTCCCTCGCCAGCTTGAGCAGGTTCTTTGAACCCCAGTCCAGTTCCCGCAAAGAGATGGCAACGTCCCGTCCATCCCGCACGAGGTGCACGATCCGACAGCCCGGGAACAGCTTCCATAGCACATCCAGCTCCGTTACATAATCGGGGTCTTTATCCCCCCAGCGGCGCTTGCCCTCGCTTTCGGCGTAAACCCGGTAGATTGCCCTGATTAATTCTGGGTAACTCTGTGGATGGTGGGCAAGAATTTCTGCTTTGTCACGCACCAGTTTGCCGCGCTTAACGAACGGTTGTTCGACGATGTCGTCCAGCAGGCGCGCCACGTTTTCCTTGGCGCCGAGGTCCCCATAGTCAGCCAAGCGCCGGTAAAATTGCGGGATGAAGTCCGATTCAAAAGGAATGGCGATGTGGGGATGGGAATTCAGCATCAATCGCAACATGGTGGTGCCGGAGCGCTGTCCCCCGACGACGAAGACCGGCGGCTCTTGTTGAACCTGTGGTTCAACCATGGTTGCATGTTCCGGTGGCACCCCTCGGGAATGGTGACTTTGGGCTGAGGCTGTTCGGCCTTCGTCGGGCGACAGGCACTAGGGTTCGGGTGCGGATTATCCCAGCCATCATCATAGTTATCATTGCAGCCATATCACCTGCAGTGTATCCGTAACACCTCGTTCGACTCGACACCTACCATTTGGGGTGCTGACGCGTATAGGAAGCATACGCGTATAGGAAGCATAAACCACGTTTTCATTCGACGGCACATCATCCCCATGCCCGCGGGGGCTACGGGGCGGTCGGCGATCTGACCTGCCAGGCGGCCCCGAGCGCCATTCCCGCAGCCGTGGTCGCGCCGCTGGCGTCGCAGCTCCGTGTCAACCTCGGGAATTCCGGTCAGTCAAATAGCCCGCGCTGAGGCGGTGCCCGGCACGGCGGTCGCATCGATGCTTCCGGTTCGGGGGCTTTCGCATCGCGGTGGGTGAGGATCTTCTCAATCACCGCCGGGTCTTCGATGCACACGATGATGCACCGCCCAGCCGCAGGCCGGGCAGGTCTCGATGCCAATGCCGAAGATTCGCTTGAGGCGTTGCGCCCACATTATCGCGGCGCGCCACCACGTCGTATGCAGGGAAAATCCGGCCAGCTTGCTGACTTCGTCATCGAATGGCTCATCACACGCCGGCATCGTCTGCAGCGTGAAGACCTTGCGGCCCTCTGGCGATGCGATACGTGATCGACGAACCCAGCAGCTGTTCCATCGACCCGGCCTAGAGATCATCGCCGGCGAGATAGCTATTCTCCGCATCCCGTTCTAGCAGTCCCTGCCGTTCGAGGAATCAACCGATGCGCAGTGTCAGGGTCTACATCAGTCGCGCGAGTTCGGTACTCGACGGTGCTGGCACCCAACGAAACCTGAGAGAACCGTCGTGACACTCGACGTACACCCCGTTAAGGAACAGCATGTGGAGCTCGCGTAGATTGCCACCAGTTCGCACACGCCTTGGGTCCTTGCGCTCGAGATCCCGAGATCACTTTCTGACACCATCGATCAGAAAGAACGTCTTTCTTTCACTGTCAGCCAGAAACGCATCCACCCGGAATTCGGAGAAGTACTCCGCGTATCGTGCGGTCACGCCTGCTATATCTTGAAAATGTCGAACGTGAGACACGTATGGAAAGTTAGGGACTGTCCCCAACAAGCGCCGGCCGGGTCTGATCCTGCGGATGATCTCGATGTCTTCCTCAACGTGTTCCAGAAACTCGGTCGATACCACCGCATCGTACGGGAAGGTATCGAGTAGGTCCGTTGTAAATGCGTTGGCCTCGACGAACTCGAACTCCGGACACACTTCGCGTGCGCGCGCGACGCGCATCGCGCTGAAATCGAGTCCGCAGTAACGCCTGAGGCCCTTGTCTCGCAACAGGGCCGCAAGCTGGCCCGATCCGCAGCCCACCTCCATTACGGATCCAATCTCTGCGCGAGTGATCCGGTCCGCAATTACCGCCCATAGAAAATAGTATTCGGATATCGAGTAGTGATAGCTCCACTCGGGGCTGTCCTCGAAGGTCTGGTCATACCACTCCGCACTTTTCTCTCCGGACTTACCGGCAGCCTCCGCACTCCGGCCGCGCAGAAAATTAGCGAGCTTCCTCGTGGCACGCGCTGCAGTGGACGGCAGGACACCTTTCAGATTGTCTCTAGACACACGCGTTCACCATTTGTGGTCAATGTTGACGTACCGGAATTGACGTCAATGATAAAGGGTCTGCTCGCGATATTACCTGCAACCGCAAGTTTTTATCGCTCCTCAGTATCGCGTGGTCCATCCCTCTCGGACAAGAGTATAGGAAGCATAAACTACGTTTTCATTCGACGGCACATCATCCCCACGCCCGCGGGGGCTACGGGGCGGTCGGCGATCTGACCTGCCAGGCGGCCCCGAGCGCCATTCCCGCAGCCGTGGTCGCGCCGCTGGCGTCGCAGCTCCGTGTCAACCTCGGGAATTCCGGTCAGTCAAATAGTCCGCGCTGAGGCGGCGCCCACATTATCGCGGCGCGCACCACCCGAGCTGGCGTACCTGCCAGCTGGCAACGTCAACATGCTCACGTTCTTGCGAAATTGGCCTGACTCTCAGCGAAGCAGCACAAGGCTTACGGCCGCTTAACGGTGATCATCGATCTTATCAATTCCTATCAGACTGGGCGCTGGTATTTACGGCGGTATTTCTGGCTTTTGTATTTATAGCCACCCTTGATAAACCAGAATTCCCGGAATTAATAAAGCCGCACTAATAAAGCCGCACTCGGGTGGAAAACATCCCATCGCGACCGTCCATCGTGATATTTCCGCCGTTCATCTACTTTTTAGCAGATATTGTTTGTGTAGTAACTATACTCCGGCCTCGATGCTTGGATTAAAGAACAACAACGGTTATCTGTGAATCATTGGTTTGACAGTATGTATCTATTTTCAGGAGATAACCTTGATGTTTGCACTGTGTCTGCCGTTCGATTTTCCCTGGTTGTCCTGGCGATACCTGGGTAGAGCTAGCCTGATATACGGTAATAGCACTGTCGGGAATTCTCTGGTTTCTCCCAAAATGGCCAGGTTGCTTCGGTCGGTGCTAGCCGTTGTGTGCCTATATGGAGGCTCAGCCCTCACCTTGGGTGTTGCGCAAGCCAGCACGCTGCTGGTAACCAATAACCTCATCAATGAAGGTTCACAAGCACAGACGAATATCCCAGTTACCTTCGGACAAATTTTCAAAGCAGGGGATGTACCTGCCGGCGAGACGCTTAGCGCGACATTGGGTGGTCAGTCTATCCAGTTGCAGATAGATACCAAAGCCACCAACCCAGACGGCAGTCTTCGCCATGCTGTTTTGACGGCGTTGGTTCCCTCGATCTCCGCTAATTCTACCGAACCGCTTGCCTTATCCTCCGCGTCGCCCGCAAGCGCAGGCGCCGCCGTAACACTGGCACAGCTACTTGCCACTTCATTCGATGCCATGGCGGATATCAATATCGGCGGGACGGATTACGCTGTGAGCGCCAAACAATTGCTGCAGGCAAATCAGGCGTCCTGTGCACCCTATAACACAACCTGCAACATCTGGTTGCGGGGGCCCCTGGTAAGCGAATGGATTGTAGGCGGACCTGTGACTTCGGCGGGTGGTGTCGCAAATCCGAACCTGCAGGTTTATTTCGATGTCCGCGCGTATGCTGGCAACCCAATCACCAGGGTTCGTATCGATGTGATCATTGAAAATGACTGGGCCTATACCCCTCAGCAAATGCTTACCTATAATGCGACCATTACATCAGGCACTGGCAGTGGTAGTAGCTTTACATACAGCAATCTTCAGCAATACCCTTATACACGCTGGCACCAAGTGCTGTGGTGGAATGGCAGCGATCCGGATCTCTACGTTCAGCAGGATACCCAGTACATCCAGTCCACTGGCGCAGTATCACGCTATGAGGTGCTGCAGCCAGATGACGCGTTTCTGAGTAAGCAGATTCAGTCTTGTGCGCCACTGCAGAATTGTGACCAGACTCAGTCTATGGCCCAAACGGGTGCGCAACCGTCTATAGGACCGCTGCCGAGGTGGACTTCAACCTATATCATTGATCCGGATTACCGTGCCTATAATTGGATGCTTGCTGATGACGATGCTGCCGGAGCTTATTCATTTCACTATCGTGATCAGGCGACCGTCTTGCCATTAGAGATTACCAACCATCCGTATGTGACCATTGCGGATTGGGGTTACGCGAAATCAGTGGCAAATAAAAACCCAGGGACTTTTGGCAAAGACTTGCTACCATGTTCTCAATGCACAAATGGATATTATGGAGTTCAGAACCCTAACGTATTCGACATAGCACATCATCCATCGATTGGCTATGTGGCATACTTGGTTACTGGAGACTATTACTATCTCCAAGAGCTGCAGTATGTTGGTTCCTACATTGAATTATGGCAGAACGAAGAGTACCGCAACTACGCACAAGGAACAATTTACCTAGGGATACCGCAAACGCGTGGAAAGGCGTGGTCCTTGAGGAGCCTGGGTGACGCCGCCTACATCACACCAGATGTGGACCCATTGAAAGCATATTTCAATACTATGATTACGAATTCGATTACGGATATTAACCAGCGCCTGACAAACAATCCAAACGCTAACAATCTGGGTATTGTCGCAAACGAGTTCCCGTATTCGGTCAATGGCGGCAGCAGTAACGCCATTAACTCATGGGAGGAAGACTTCTTTGATTGGGCAGCGGGGCATTTAAACGAACAGGGTTTTGCGGGTGCTAGTTCCTTACTCGACTGGGTCGCGAAATATCCGATAGGGTTGATGACGGATTGGACCAATAACCCGACACTAGGGTATTGCTGGTTGCTGGCGTCAACTTACTCTTTTCAGATAATGGATTCTAATGGTGCTATGCTACCAAATTTCACGTCGTTATATCAGACGAATTTCCCGACCTTGGTTGGATTGTCATGCAACACCCAACCGATGCTGAACGCACTGGATAATCTCACAGGGGGTACTTTTCAGATTGGTGAAATGGAAGGTTATCCAGATTCTGCAACCGGTTTTCCGTCCAACCTGCAGATTGGGCTTGCGATGGCTGCAGACACGAACCTGCCCAATGCTCAGCAGGCTTGGCAGATTTTTCAGAGCCGCTCGGTCCAACCCAGCGGATCCACCTCGTATAATGACTATCCGAATTTTGCGGTTTTACCCCGGTATTTGCCGGCGGTACCCATCGTGAATATCTACGCCAGCCCCAATCCGGTAGCGGCGGCGGGCGATACCACCACCTTGTACTGGACTGCCAGCAACGCCACCAGTTGTTCGGCCCCCTGGACCAGCAGCACCGCAACTTCGGGCCAGATGACGGTAACAATCACTGCGGCCAGCACTTTTCCTATTAGCTGCACTGGACCAAACGGTAGCACCAATGATCCCATGAGTGTTGGCATTGGCATTCCTGCATCGTCGCAGCCACCGCCTCCCACCACTCCACCGCGCACCACTCCAACGCCGACAGCGTCAACCGGAGCCAAGGGAGGAGCCATGGACTGGTTGGGCTTGGTGCTACTCATGGGATTGATGGGCTGGTCGCGGATCAAGCACCGCACAGCTAGTTCCAGGTCCCATTAGGAATGACCTTCTTATAGGTATATGGGAATGCCTGCAAAACGGTGACGAGCCCTGCATGCATGGAAAGAAGCACAGTATTGAATGCTAGACGCAACCCCAGCTTGTTTCGATTCATTAGGTATTGAATCACTCGATAATCTAGGATCTACTACTCCCAGTGATCTGGGAATCCGCTGTTTCTCATGTATAAAATCTTTATAATTCAAATAGTTATTTTATATTTCATATCCAATACTTGTAGAGTAGGGCTTCGGGTAGCACCTTTGACTTGAATCCTTGGCGATACCGAGTTACCCCTAAATGTTGTCGGATTTCTTTACACTTCTATCTTTAAGTTAAACGGCATGAGAATTATATCCTTATTATTCAATAAGTTGTGAATATGGCACACTTCTTGCTAATTAATATGTGAAGCCTGTCAAAGGGCGGTGTTTTTACATATAAGCAGGAGCAATGTCATGAATAATTTCAAGGTATTCGGTCTGATAAGTGCCGTAGCCATGCTGGCGGCAGCGGGCCAGGCATTTGCTACGCCGTGCCCAACGACCATTTCCGACCCTAGTCTGGTCACCAACACCAGCGGTTCCCCAGTCTGCATCGCGCAGTACGGGTTAGATGGGTCACTGACCGGTTTGCAGAGTATTTTAAGTCTGTACAATTCGGGCTCGAACCCGAATGGCATCATTGCAAGTGGCCCAGGCGTCAATGTCTATACGGACCAGACGATTCCCAGCTCGTTCTGGTCGATTGGCGGCACGGGTATCAGCGCCAATAAGATCGTGCTCGAGTTTGCCGGCAATGC
>Ga0307372_10014300_pt1 | contig 10178 bp, 11 predicted proteins | sample OX1MG_FD_202533 | JGI IMG/M metagenome (GOLD analysis project Ga0307372, IMG submission 202533) | Soil microbial communities from Risofladan, Vaasa, Finland - OX-1 | ecosystem: Environmental > Terrestrial > Soil > Coastal area > Acid sulfate soil | place: Finland: Risofladan, Vaasa | collected... | reverse complement strand
TCGGGCGGGCACAGTTGCTGTGTCTGAACGCATTCATTCGGCGCCGGCAGGACATCTACGCTCAATATCGCGAAGCCGGGCTACCAATGTGGCCAGGCCGCATCCAAGGCGGAGTGGAGATCAACTACTATCGCGCAATCCTGCGGACAGATCGCGCAGAAGGCGTGATCCGCGCCCTGGGCGACGCCGGTATATCGGCAATCGTGCCGATTGCGGATTGGGAACTATCGGATGACGGTCAAAGCGTCCGCGCGCGCGTGCTTGCGCAAAACACCGTATCGCTCCCGATCTATCCATCACTGCAAGATTCCGCGGTAGCCGATATCATCAACGTGGTATCGCACATCTGAGGCAACCACCGGTCGAGCACGAAAATGAGCATAGACTCCCTATTTGACGATTCGCCGTGCGCAACATTCGAGAAATTGCGGAACTTCCCGAAGTATGTGCGGCGGCAGGATGTCGCGCGATTCTTGTGTCGTTTTGAAATCTTCAAACGACAACTTCAGATCAAAGGCAATATCGTCGAGTGCGGCGTGCATCATGGCGGAGGTCTGATGTCATGGGCGCATTTTTCCGCAACTTTGGAGCCTTACAACTACCATAGAAAAATCATCGGTTTCGACACATTCGCGGGTTTTCCGTCCATCACGGCGCAAGACGGTCGCAACCCACTTGCGCACGTGGGCGCGTTCGGAGAGCCATACGATATAGCCGCCGAATTGTCGGATTCAATCTCGGAATTTGACGGCAATCGTTTTATAAACGCCAAGCAAAAGGTCGAGTTGGTCAAGGGCGACGCCAACGAAACGATTCCACGGTATTTGGCGGACAACGAGCATTTGCTGATCTCCCTCCTTTATCTGGATTTCGACATTTACGCGCCCACCGTTACGGCGCTCTCACAATTGGTGCCGCGGATTCCAAGGGGGGGGATTATCGCATTTGACGAGGTCAACAACCCAGACTGGCCGGGAGAGACGCGGGCGCTGGTTGAGAGCCTCGACCTCAAGCGGCATCGACTCGAATGCCTGGAATACGAACCCAATATCGCGTTCATTCAAATTGAATGAGTCAGTGGGGCGGACGGAAAGAGAACACATGATATTAACGGGGCACCAACCGGTCTATTTGCCGTGGCTCGGATTGTTTCACAAGATCGCGTTGGCGGATCTGTACTGTTATTTTGATGTTGCTCAATATCAGACGAAAGACTACAACAACCGCAATCGAATTAAGACTCACGATGGCGCCATATGGTTGTCGGTGCCCGTTGAGTCGAAGAATCACTTTGAAAAGCGCGTCGGCGAGATCCGTATCGTGCAAAACGGCTGGCAGCGCAAGCATTTGAAATCGATACAGATCGCGTATCAGAAGGCGCCCCATTTTTCTCTGTACATCAAGGGGATCGAATCGCTGTTGAATTCGCATTCTTCGGGGTCGCTGGGAGACCTGAATCTCGAAATGCTGCGATTTTTCTTGCGCTGCCTGGATATTCGGACGCCGATCGTCAAGGCGAGCGAATATCAATTCGAAGGCGCGAAGTCCGATCTTGTCCTTGATATGTGCATTAAGCTGGGTGCCGATGTATATATTTTTGGTGCGCAGGGCAAGAACTATGCCGATGTCGGCAAGTTCCGGTCGTCTGGCATCGAGCCGCATTTTCAGCAGTACAATTGTCCGAGTTATCGTCAGTTGTATGGTGACTTTCTACCATATATGTCGGTGATCGATTTGTTGTTCAACGAGGGTCCCGCGAGCCGCGAAATCATTATGGCCGGAAATGTCACGCGCGAGAGCCTGGTGAATCAAAGTGGCGATGTCGCTCAGTCGGAACCGGTATGAGTTTTGCCGCCGAGTGGGACGACGTCTATAGAAGCGGTGCGCAGAACAGCGTCTGGCCGTGGAGCGATCTGGTGAGTTTTGTCATCCGTTACGCGCGGCCGGATCGTGATCCATATCGCGTATTGGAGTTGGGTTTCGGCGCCGGCGCGAACGTGCAGTTCCTACTTTCGATCGGCGCGGAATACTACGGCATTGAAGGTAGCGCCGTAGCCGTTGACAATGTGCGCGATCGGTTGGCGGGGGCGTTCTGCATGAATCTCGTCTGTGGCGATTTCACAAAACACATTCCGTTTGATGGACCCTTCGACTTGGTCGTTGATAGAAGTTCGATCACGCACAACAGCACTGCTGCCGTTCAAAGATGTCTCGATCTGGTTCATTCAGCCATGCGTTCGGGCGCCAAGCTCATTGGAATTGACTGGTTTTCGACGCTCAATGCGGATTTCCTCAGCGGGATGGAGTCGGGTGACTATTTTTCCCGCGACGGATTTTCGCGCGGGCAGTTCAAAGATGTTGGTGTGGTGCATTTTGCCGATGAGCGGCATCTCCGCGATCTACTGACGGCGGCTGGGTTTAGAATCGAGCGACTCGAGCACAAGACCATCGAGACAAGTGTGCCCGCCGGGACCGGTACGATGGCATGGTGGAATTTCGTGGCGGTGAAGCCATGAATCGGACAGTGGCTGTCATTGCGGCGCACCCGGATGATGAAGTTCTCGGGTGCGGCGGCGCAATTGTCCGTCACGCCAAGGATGGAGATCGGGTGCATGTGTTGATCGTTGCGGAAGGTGTGACCAGTCGCCACGTAACGAGGAACGTGAAGAATGCGCGCAATGAACTCGACGGGCTCGCTGAGTCGGCAACGGAGGCCAATCGAGTTCTCGGCTCCGCGAGCGTGAAACTGCTCGACTATCCCGACAACCGCCTGGATAGCGTCGATCTGCTCGATATCGCCAAATCGATTGAGGGGTTTATTGCGCAATTCGGCCCGGACATCGTTTACACTCATTTCGACGGAGATTTGAGCCGCGACCATCAAATTGTTAGCGAAGCGACGCAGATTGCATGCAGGCCGCTGCCCGACTCCGGAGTCCGAGAATTGCTGATGTTCGAAGTCATGTCGAGCACTGGGTGGCGCGCGGGGGCGGCGGCCGCGTTCACTCCAAATTATTATATCGACATTTCCTCGACCCTCGAGCTGAAGCTGCGCGCCCTGTCGGCCTATTCGAAGGAAATGCGGCCGTGGCCCCACGCGCGCTCCATTGAGGCGGTTGAATTCCAGGCCAAATGGCGCGGCTCCTCGGTAGGACTGGCCGCCGCGGAAGCCTTCGTTTTGGCGCGACGAATCATTCGTTGACGGAACCAGCTCTTCGCCGTTATGGATTCGCCGTGCTTCGTGACCGTAGGGATGTCTCCGTTTATCGTCAAGAATCTTTGGGATCGCATCACCGCGAGGGGCGGATTCGATATTTCCCATATAGCGCATCCGAGCTTCGATTTTGGCGAATGGTCCAGGTGGACGACCGAGAGTCCCGTGAGATTTTTCAACGGAGAATTGGTGGACGAAATGCCGCCGTCCGATCGGGAACTACTCGCCTCGCTGGAGGGGGAAGGAGTGCCGACCGTGCACAACATGGTAATGAGCGATCGTTTTGTCTGCAATTTGCCTTATGAACTCGCACTGCGCTACGCGACGTTCGTGACCCGTCGCCTCTTGGAGTTATATCGCGAGCTCAAACCGTCGGCGATCATTGGAGGATTCGACTCCTTGCACGGTAGCTTGGGATTCGCGGTGGCGAAGCGTGAGAAAATTCCGTGGTTCGCGTTATGTTTCAGTTCATTGCCGCGGGGACAGGTCGCCGTCTGCAATGAACTTACACCGGCATCCATGATCACATTCGAGCCGTTGCGGGTGGAGGCGCTGCGCGAGTCCGCCGAGCGCATTTTGTACGAATTCGAAAATAGGTCGATAGAGGCGGCGGCCTACATCCCGCCGCGGTTGTTTTCGATGTCGTTTATTTTGAAGCAGATTCCTACGCAGCTCGGAGCGATCCCCAAAGTCATTCAAAGACGCCGGCGCAAGCGGTTTCTTCAATTCACGAACAGTAAGAACAGCTATTCGTTGGCTGGTCTGATACACGAAGCGGTGCGGCTGCGAAAGAATGTGTGGCAGCTCCCCGTTGAGCTAATGTGCAGTCATCCGGGGGAGAGGAAGTACGCATTTTTCGGCTTGCACACCCAGCCGGAGTCCTCCATCGATGTGTGGGCGCACTTCTTTAGCGATCAGGTACGCGTGATCGAGCTGATGGCGAGGTCCCTTCCGCCCACACATACGCTCTACGTCAAGCTTCACAAGAGCGATGCGCCGAATTACTCGAAAGACGCTTTGAGGAAATTGGCCGGATTCCCGGGCGTTCGTCTAGTTTCCCCAAGTGCGGACACTTTTAGCTATATCAAGCGCGCGGACCTTATCTTTGCGATTCAGGGGACAATCGGTTTGGAAGGCGCGCTACTCGGCAAGCCCGTGATCATGTTCGGCGATTCGCCGATTAAACGTTTCCCCGGAGTATCTACATTCGGGCGTACGATCGATCTACCGCAATTAGTGCGGGATAAGTTGCGCCAGGCTCCCGTCGATCGTGCGAGCATCGTTGATGCTCTTGCGAAGTACCTGGCGCCATTTTATCCCGGTTCCTCCAATGATTGGACGCTAACCCCAGCGGATTCGGAAATTGAGGGTTACGTGCACATCATTGAATTATTGGCAAGGCACGTGCGAGTACGTAGGCATGCGTCTGAGTCGTAACGGCACGAAGGGAAGCGTCATGAATTTGACAAGCGTCAAACGATGGCTCCTCCGGGCGTTTTCTTGGGCTCAACCGAACTTCCGGCGAGTCCGATTTTTTATAAAATTTAGAGGGACACCGATCAAGATCGATCCCACAACCTGGATCTCGCGGCGCTGCGTCATCAAGGTGCGGGGCGGGGGCTCCATTGCGATCGGCCGGAATTGCTCCATACACGACTTCGCGATGATTCTCACCCACGGCGGTGACATACGCATTGGCGATGATTGCAGCCTCAATCCATTTTCAATCATCTACGGACATGGTGGGGTTCGAATCGGCAACGGCGTCAGAATCGCGGCGCATACGGTTATAATCCCCGCGAACCACATCCCCGCCAGCGACGGCATGCCGCTAAGCGACTCCGGTATAACGGCGAAGGGCATAGAGATCGGGGATCAGGTGTGGCTGGGAGTCGGAGTGCGAATCCTAGATGGTGTGCGAATCGGCAGAAATGCCGTCGTCGGCGCCGGAAGCGTCGTGACGAAGGCGGTAGGTTCAAATTCGACTGTCGTTGGAATTCCAGCCCGAGTGATTTCGCAGCGATAGCGGCGAGGACCGGATAACCGTGGCCAATTGGTCAAAGCAGGCAGAGTCGAGCTTCCGCATTCGGCCACGCTTAAATCTTTTCATCGGGACGTTAATCTCTGCCGGCATCGCTGGATTCGCAAGCATGGCCGTGACGGCTAACGCCTTTGCGGACGTCAGCCACCCGTTACGGCTCGCGTTCGTTTTGTTGCTATTGATCGGCATGCATCTGCTCGTAATTCCAAAGCTCTGGTTGAGCCGCGAGCTCAAGATTTATGCCGCGTTCGTGGGTTACACGCTTCTCTCCCTGTTTTGGACACGAGACATACCGCTCGCAATGAATACGCTGACACTAATCATTAATTTCGCATTGATTCTAATATTGTTCGGCGCATTGGGTTGGTACCACAATCGACGGGCGGTGATCACAGGAATGCTGGGGGGGTTTTTGGTCGCGGCCACGGCTTATACCCTGACCGAGCGCTTCCCGTTCACTTACCCGGAGGGCTTTTCCTACAATTCAATCGCAACGATGTATTTGTTCGGACTATTTATAACCATCATATATGGGTGGTGCACCCGCCGAGCAGTGATCCCGATTGCGATGAGCCTTGTTCTGATTCTCCTGATCGCTGCAACAACCTCCATCAAGACGAACCTGGGAATCGCCCTGGGCGCGGTCATCGCCGGCATGGTGTATTTTCGACATTTCATTAGGGCAATGCGCAAGACGCTAATCGTGTTCCTGGCCATCGGCCTGCTCATCGGCTTCGCGATTTATTCCAATGATGCGCTCTTCGAACGAATTGACGCGGGAGCCGATCGAGTAAACCTCGGTATCCAGGTGCTCATGGCCCGCGGGGACGTCTCCAGCGGCACTACGCTGGATGTCCGAAAGCGATGGGAACGCGAGGGTCTGAACGGCTGGTTGCAAAATCCGATTTTTGGGTTTGGCGTCGAGGGATTTCGGACGGATTACGGGATCACATCGCATTCGACCCCTGTGGATTTGCTTTACAATTTCGGCTTGATCGGATTCGGGCTCTTTTACGCCACATTGATATCAGTAGTTTGGCGGGTTGGTCGTGCGACGGGCCCCGCCATTTCCGAACTTCGGCCATTTTTGTTGGGACTTTTGAGCTGCTACTTCTTTATAACGCTTTCCGGGACGATGTATTACGACGCCTTACTCGCGGCGTTCGTGGCTACGAGCGCGGCACTCCTGCGACCGGTTACCTCGAGGATGCGCGTCGCCGAGAGCGGTGAAATATAGCTGGTGCGCCGAATGCAATATTCCACCGGGGATCGTGTGCCGCGACTCGTATTAATTATTGGCAGCTTGGGCTGCGGTGGCGCGGCGCGAGCGCTCATTGAAATGGCGAACCATTGGAAGGCCCTGGACTGGGATGTGACGCTGGCGACCTGGAGCGGCGCGGATGTTGCAGATTTCTATGCAATCGATCGTCGAATAAATCGCGTCATGTTGATCGAACGTTCGGTCCCCGTGCAGGCGTCGAGGTTCGAAGTATTGCGATCGATCGCAATCCGCATGATGCGGTTGCGTCGGCTTCTCGCGTTCCAGAAGCCGGACGCCGTTCTGAGTTTCATTGATGTATCAAATGTGTTGACCATTTTATCCAGCACTGCATTGGGTGTGCGGGTGGTAGTGTCGGAACGCACCAATCCTAGCCAAAATCAGACTATCTCGAAATTCTGGAAGGTCTTGCGGCGGCTGACATACCGTCGGGCGGCAGTGGTAGTTGCGCAAACCAACGATGCTGCACGATGGCTAGACAACCACTGTGGCGTGCGATCACTCGTGATTCCCAACGCGATCCGGCGGATGCCGGAAGTCTGTGCTGCGCGTGCGCCGTTGATCTTGGCGATTGGCCGGCTTTCCCCCGAGAAGGGTATAGATACGGTTTTGCGTGCCTTCGCGCTGACGAACAGGAAGCCACATGATTGGCGGCTTGTGATTGTCGGCGACGGGCCCGAGCGCTCGGCGCTGATTGCGCTACGAGAGCAATTAGGCTTGACCGAGCGGGCGGATTTCGTTGGCCAGGTCTCCGACGTGGAAGCGTGGCTGTCCCGCGCTGGATTCGTTGTGCACGCCTCGCGACGGGAGGGCTTCCCGAATACAGTGTTAGAGGCGATGGCGATGGGCGTGCCGGTCATCTGCACGGATTGTCGCTCTGGTCCTTCCGACATCATCCAGGATGGTATAAACGGGCGGCTAATTGCCGTTGACGACGTCCAGGCCCTGTCAGTTGCGATGCTGGAACTGATGGAAAACCCCCACATTCGGTCGCGGTTCGCCGCCGAGGCGATTAAGGTAAGAAATTCCTACGAACAAAATATGATCATGGAACGCTGGAGCGCTATCTTGCTTGGGAACCCAACGGCAGTACCGTAGCTCATCGATGGTAGGTTTCGCATTTTTGAGGAGGATGTTATGGGAATCGGTGCGATACCGAACGGGATCCTGTCGCTTTTCGGATTAAGAGTGACGAGAAAAGCGGACTCGGTCCGGCAATTTCCAGTGGAAATCACTGAAGCAGACAAGAGGATTTTTCATTACGTCCGAGCGAACAGGCTATCGACGTCCTCTGACGAGCGGCTGTATGCGACGATTATGGCCTGCCGGCACGCGATCGCACGACAAATCGATGGGGATTTCGTCGAGTGCGGCGTGTGGCGAGGAGGGAACTCCGTGATCGCTGCCGGGGTATTCAATGCGTCCAAGGCAGACAGGTCGGTGTGGTTGTTCGATACATTCGCGGGAATGACCAGCCCGACCGAGTTCGACGTCAATTATCGCGGGGATGTCGCAGCAGGGAAATTCAAGGCAAGTCAGCGCGCGGGATACAATAACTGGTGCTACGCACCTCTTGAGGAAGTTACCGGCAACTTCAAAAATGTTGGACTGTTATCCAATCGAATCAGATTTGTCAAAGGTGATGTGGCCCAAACTTTGCTGGATTCTGGCAATCTGCCTACAGCAATATCAGTATTGAGGCTGGACACGGATTGGTATGAGTCGACCAAGGCAGAGCTAGAGGTTTTGTATCCGCGACTGAGCAATGGCGGGATATTGATCATCGATGACTACGGTCATTGGGGTGGGGCGAGAAAGGCCGTCGATGAATATTTTGCAAAAAGGACAAGGCCGTTTCTCCAGTACATCGACCACACGGCTCGGATAGCGGTCAAGCCGTAACGTCGTGTAGCCGTACAGAGATACCATGGCTGCGAGGTATTTAATTCGCCTGGATGACGCGTGTTCCGAAATGGATAACGAGCGATGGTTCCGCGTAGAGAAGTTGCTCGATGAATTCGGAATAAAGCCCATCGTTGCCGTGGTGCCGCAAAATCAAGACAGTGAGCTTAAGCGTCGGCCGCATGATCCCGGCTTCTGGGACAAGGTTCGGCGCTGGTACTCCAGCGGCTGGTCAATTGCAATGCATGGGCATACGCATGTCATGCATGCGACGGACGAGAAGCTCCTGGTCCCCTACTACAAGCGCAGTGAGTTTGCCGGGCTTTCCCTCGAACAACAGAAATTGAAGATTCGAGCCGCGTGGGATTGCTTCTCGTCAAATGGAGTCGAGCCGCGGATTTGGGTGGCGCCGGCCCATAGCTTCAACGCCTTGACGCTGCAGGCGCTGCGCGAGGAAACGTCGATTCGTGTCGTCAGCGACGGGATCGCGTGGGATTCATATTTCGAACTTGGCTTTCATTGGATTCCGCAGCAAATATGGAATTTCACCGCTCGTAAATCGGGTCTGTGGACCGTCTGCCTTCATCCCAATCAGATGGACGAGCGTTCGATTGCGCGGTTGCGACGGGACATCCGGGACGAATACCTGCAGCGCATCATTTCCGTCGACAGCGTTTCGTTGACGAGTGATGGAAAGTCTCTGAGAGGGCGCATTTACCACCATTATTTTTGGTCCCGATGGAGACGACTGAATCTGTCGGGCCGGTAGACATCTATGCTGCAAAACGGAATTCTGCGGTGGCGATTGAAGCAATTGATCGGAAGAGGTTTGCAAATCGCTAGTGATTGTCGGTTGATCGGATTGCCAAACTTCGGTTCCGAGCCTTACCTGATCAGCATCGGGGAACGAGTTACGATTTCCGCTCGGGTGAGCTTTGTCAATCACGACGGTGGAACATGGGTCTTTCGCCGACAGCCACGGTATGCAAACGTTATAAAGTTCGGGCGGATCACGGTTCTCGAAAACTGCTTCATCGGTTTCGGCGCGACCATACTTCCGGACGTCATAATCGGCCCGAATGCCGTAGTAGCGGCGGGGTCCGTAGTCACGCAAAACGTGCCGGCCAATTCGGTGGTCGGGGGCCTGCCGGCGCGGGTGCTCATGAGTGTCGAGGAGTATGCCGAAAAATGTCTCGCCGAAAACCCTGCCTACGATGTCGATTCCTATCGTAGGGATAAGGTATCGGAGCTGTTGCGATTGTTCCCGCGGCCCTGGTAGTCCTGTGCGTACAAATTGAAACTGCTTTTCGTAATCGATCATTTGGGTTTGGGTGGCGCGCAGCGTCAAATGGTGGATCTCGCCTGCGGCCTGAAGGAGCGGGGCCACACCGTCGAGTTTTTTGTGTACTTTCCGCAGTATGATTTCTATGCGAGCCGGTTGGAGACCGCTGGCATCGGCGTTCACCGATATCGGAAGGGCCGAGGATTTTCGTTCGCAGTGGTATGGAAGTTAATCGCATTGACGCGAGGACGCGATTTCGATGTGGTCCTGGCGTTCTTGAATGCCCCGACCATTTACGCGGAACTTGCGCTGCTCATCGCCAGAAAGGCGATCCTAGTCGTCTCGGAACGATGCAGCCACCACGATGATCGCTCGGCGATAGCCGGCAACTTTCGGCGGGCGCTTCATTGTGTCGCGGATTCGGTAGTGTCGAATAGTCGCTCACATGCCGCCTGGCTGC